>ENA-ORCU01000122-ORCU01000122.1-marine-metagenome-genome-assembly--contig:-NODE-122-length-55397-cov-28.409743_pt1 | contig 55397 bp, 48 predicted proteins | sample MGYA00248631_ERZ508512 | MGnify/ENA primary metagenome ERZ508512 (study PRJEB26183, sample SAMN06268844) | marine metagenome | isolation source: Tt an P1 anaerobic enrichment on pine from sediment taken...
ATATGAAGTTATATCAAAAATACAGCATGTATAGCAAAGATACATCAGATAAGAAAAGAATGAATGATCCTTATTTTACACATGATTTAATCAAAGAGGGAAAAGATTATATCACAAAAAATGGTGAAAGATTGACCTATTTATATCATAATCAACGGGGCAATGATGTCTATCAGTTACCAAATGGTAAAACTAAAGAGATCAATGATGAAAATATAGCCTATCAAAAAGAAGTGATTGAAAACTTAAGATCACCTTTGGGTATTGAACTTAGAACACAACGTTCGATACAAGTCGAAGGGGCATTTGGTGTCATCAAAGAGGCTATGAAATTTAGAAGATTTAAACGTCGTGGTATTCAAAATGTTAAGTTTGAGCTTACGCTCATCGCAATCGGGTATAATTTAGCAAAATATCATAAGAAAAAGTATAGAATCGTAGAATAATTTTCTAGTTGAAAACTAAAGATTTTAGCTAATCTCTTTTTAGTATGCTCAAAAACAGGTGTTTTTTATGATTTATCCACATTTATAAAGAAAAAAGGACTATGTAGTCCATGAAGAGAATTAATTCTTCATTTCTTTACAGTCCCTTTCATATACTCTGCCATATAATTCAGTAAAATGTTTGATTTTCTTTCTTAATTTTGATGATAAATCCTTTTTCGTTAATCTCCATCTCCAGTTATTGCCTAATGTAGATGGTATATTCATTCTTCCTTCTGATTTTAAATGTAAATAATCTTGAATTGGAATGATTGCAGTATCTGCTATACATCCTAAAGTAGATTTAATTAGGCTATCAACTTTCGATCCAGAACCCTTATGATTGATGTACTCAAGACAATAATTTAAATCAGCTTCAGGCATCATATCAAACCAAGAGGCTGTTGTTGGATTGTCGTGTGTGCCAGTATATGCTATAACGTTTCTTGTGTAAAGATGTGGAATATAATCACTTTCTTCTCTTGAATCAAAAGCAAATTGGAGTAATTTCATACCAGGAAATCCTGTATATTTTAATAATGCTCTAACTTCATCAGTAACAACACCTAAATCTTCAGCTATAATGTTGACATATCCAAGTTTTTCTTTAATTACATCAAATAGTTTTTTGCCTGGACCTCTTTTCCATTCACCATTTACAGCTGTTTTTTCACCATACTTGATACTGAAATAATTAACAAAACCGATGAAATGGTCAATACGAATCATATCATATAATTCCATTGATGATTTTACACGACTGACCCACCAGCTATATTCGTGTTGATCTAGATAAGTCCAGTTATATAGTGGATTTCCCCATAATTGGCCATCTGCTGAGTAATTATCAGGTGGAACACCTGCAACATGATAAGGTAGTCTTTCTTGATCTAAATCAAACATTTCTGGATTCGCCCATACATCACTACTATCATATGAGACATAAATAGGCATATCACCAATGATCTCGACATGTCTTTCATTTGCATATGCTTTAAGTTTAAACCATTGTTCATATGATTTATATTGTAAAAATTGATAAAATTCAGTTTCTTCTTTTAAAAGTGAACGATAATGATCTAATGTTTGTTCATCTCTAAGTCTAATTTTATCTTCCCAATATAACCAAGAATCACCACCATGATGATCTTTTAAAGCCATAAATAATGCATAATCATAGACCCAATGGCTTTCTTTAAGCAGAAAATCTTGATATGCTTGTTCACTGCGATTAAAGTGCTTAAAAGCAATCTTTAAAATTTCAAATCTTTCTTTGTATAGTTTGTCATAATCTACATATTTCTCCGAATCAAAGGTTGCTTTAATATCAGATTTTTTAATGAGTTTTTCTTTCACTAAAAAGTCCAAATCTATAAAATATGGATTATTCGCGAAGGCTGAAAATGTTTGATATGGTGAATCTCCATAAGATGTAGGTCCCAATGGTAAGATTTGCCAATAAGATTGTTTTGACTCTATTAAAAAGTCAACGAAATCATAAGCTTGTTTACCAAAAGAGCCAATACCATATGGACTTGGTAAACTTGAAATATGACATAATATTCCACTTCTTCTCATAACTACTCCTTAACTACCAATACGAGAGACTCGTATGGTCTTAACATGATTTTTTGATTTTTGTATTTTTGATTTTTATAATTTGAGATCAGAACATCTTTAATGTTATAGCCTTTCAAATCATAAAATACTTTTTTTCTTGTAAATGAATTGATGACCAATAATTTTTGATCATCTAATACTCTTTCATAGACATATAGATCATCTCTATCCATATCTAATTGACGATAAGTACCGTAAGTAATGACTTCATGATATTCACTATGTCTTCTCAGCTTAATTAGTTTTTGGTAATGATGCAATAATGAATCTTCATCAAGCAATTGACTTTGAACATTAATTTTCTTATAGTTTTCATGATATAAAACTTCAGGCTTTACATCAGAAAAACCAGCATAGTCAGAATCATCCCACTGCATCGCAGTTCTTGCATTATCTCTTGATCTAAGCGATGCGACTTTAAGAGCTCTCACAGGATCATCTGGAGTTTTTTCTAACTCATATGTGTAAGTTGCTCTAGATGATATATCATTAAAGTCATTGACATCTTCAAATGGATAATTGGTCATCCCAATTTCTTCACCTTGATAAATGAAAGGTGTCCCTCTTTTCATATGCAATGCAGTTGCAAGCATTTTTCCAGATTCTTTTGGATATTTATAATCTCCATATTGACTCATTAATCTTGGTTGATCATGATTTAACCAGTTAAGGGGTAGCCATCCATCTTCTTTAAAAGCTTCTTGCCATCGATTAAATGTCTCTTTTAATTGTTTAACATTTGTCTTTAATTTCTTTGGATTAGTCACTTCGAATAAGTTATTACACCAATTATGATCAAAATTAAAAACCATCGAAAGTTCATTTCTATCAAATCCAGCATATTTTTTAGCTTGTTCTATACTTGCTGAACCACCAACTTCACCAATCGTTAATGCATCATAAGGTTTAAACAAATCTTTATGCATTTTCTTTAAATAATCATGAACTTTAGGTAAATTAGAAAACTTATGCCAGTCAAGTGGATATTTATCAGTAGACCCTTCAACATCAATCAACTCATCACGATCTAAGTGAGAAACAGCATCAATTCTAAAGCCATCAACACCAAAATCTAACCACCATTTCCCAACCGAAATCATCTCATCTTGAACTTTCTCATTTTTCCAATTTAAATCAGGCATTTTATTGGAAAATATCTTCATATAGTAGCTATCAGTTACTTCATCATAATTCCAACAACTACCTCCGAAAAATGATCCCCAATTGGTTGGTTCTATTTTTTGACCATCTTTGATTTTACCTTCATGCCAAATATAGTAATCTCTATATGGATTATCTTTAGATTTTTTCGACTCAATAAACCATGGATGTTCATCAGATGTATGGTTTAAAACAAAGTCCATAACGATTTTTATACCTAAGTCATGCGCTTTATCAACGAGTTTTCTAAAATCCTCAATCGTTCCAAATAATTCACTTACCTTGAAAAAATCTCTAACATCGTAGCCGTTATCATCCATTGGTGAATCGTAAAAAGGGCATATCCATATCAAGTTTACGCCTAAGTCATTTAAATAATCTAGCTTTTCATAGATGCCATTAAGATCACCAATACCATCATGATTTGTATCATAAAATGTTTTCGGATATATTTGATAACCGACACTTTCCATCCACCATTTTTTCTGCATGTTAAAAACTCCTTTTTTCTCACTTATATTGTATCATATAAGCACTTCATAAGATATAATGTGAGCGGTTTCACATTTTCAAAAATTATTGCTGTGATATAATTATTTTGGTGATCAATATGAATACATTAGCTTTATGGCATCAAGCGAAATCTGAATACGCTTATGCATACGACAAAAACACATTACACATAACTTTAAGAACTGCAAAAAATGATATTGAAAAAGTAAAAATTATCCATGGTGATCCATTTCAATGGATTGGTGATAAAGATGGTAATCCAACATGGGTACATCAAATTGATGAAATGAGTGTTAGATATCAAACTGAGGATTTTGATTTTTATTTTATAGAGATTAAACCTCCTTTTTTACGTACAAAATATGCATTTTTACTGGAAACACAAGGTGAAAAATACATTTTTGGGGCAAGACAAACCAGAAAACTCACACAGGATAATGCTTATTTTGAAACTTATGACTTAAGTGAATATTTTAATTATCCTTATGTGAACCATGAGGATTTGCACGATACACCTAGTTGGGTAAAAGACACCGTATGGTATCAAATATTTCCTGATCGTTTTTATTCTAAAGAAAAACGTTCAACACTACCTTGGGGAAAATTACCAGTAACTAATCATGAACTATATGGTGGTGACATCAAAGGTGTCATAGAAAAATTACCATATCTAAAAGATCTTGGGATTAATGGAATTTACTTTACTCCGATTTTTGAGTCTCCATCAGCGCATAAATACGATACGACAAATTACTTTAAAATTGATCCACAGTTTGGTACCAATGATGATTTTCATGAACTTGTCCAAAAAGCGCATGAACTAGGCATTAAAGTCATGCTTGATGGTGTATTTAATCATACTGGATATGAACACGAATTTTTCCAAGATGTTATTAAACATGGCGAAAATAGTGTCTATAAAGACTGTTTTTTCATTGATAAATATCCTGTTGTAAATTTTCCTTTGAACAATCATGGAAAACCTTTTAATTATCATAAAACAACATTAAATTTTAAGACTTTTGCGTTTACACCTTATATGCCAAAGTGGAATACATCACATCCAATCGTTGAAAAACACTTACTTGATTGTATTCGCTACTGGATTGAAGAACATGATATTGATGGATGGAGATTAGATGTCTCTAATGAAATCAGTCATGATTTCTTAAGACAAATCAAAAAAGTGAGTAGGGATGCAAAAGCAGATACTTTTATCTTAGGTGAAAACTGGGATTCTTCTATGCCTTGGCTACAAGGAGATCAATTGGACTCAGTAATGAATTACGATCTAAGCTATCCATTATGGAAGTATCTAGAACACAAAATGGATTTATTCACATTCAAAGAGTTAGTGACTAAATATCTTGCTCAAACACCTAAAAACGTGATGGAAAACATGTTTAATCTTGTGGGTAGTCACGATACAGTCAGAATTAAAAGACGTCTTAAAGATGATCATAGACGAATGAAATTGGCTTATGTCTTCATGTTTTTATCAGCTGGTGCACCAAATATTTATTATGGTGATGAAGTTGGGATGACTGGCGAGCATGATCCAGATAATAGACGTTGTATGCTTTGGAATGAAGATGAACAAGATCTTGATTTTAAATCCTTTACAAAAGATTTGATAAAACTTAGAGATATACACCCATCTTTTAAATCATATGACTATCATTTCATTGATTCTAATGTTTTATCATTCACTAAAGATAGCAATCATGATCACATCTTAGTCTTGATTAATAATGGTGAACAAACAGAAATATCACTTCCAAAAGGCTACGAAGGAGATTATAAAAATCTTTTAACTTCTAAAACTATTCATATTCATGATAAAATGGTTTTAGAAACATATGAGTTTTTAATTCTTTCAAAGGAAGTGTAGATATGAAACCTACCATTAGAGATGTAGCAAGAAAAGCCAACGTGAGCGTATCGACTGTATCGAGAGTCATTAATCAAAAAGGATATGTTCATGAAGATACAAAGATAATTGTCGAAAAAACAATTAAAGAGTTAGGGTTTATCCCAAATCAACTTGCGAGATCATTAACATCTAGAAGTTCTAAAATTATTGGTGTTATTGTTCCTCATATAGGACCAAGTTTTTATGGTGAACTTCTTGAAGGTATTGAGTCTCAAGCATCTGCTTATGGTTATAAAATTATGTTTTGTAATACCCAAGACGATCCAGATCGTGAGTTAGAGTATTTGAAATTCTTTGAACAATATAATATCGAAGGGTTGATTATTGCTGCAAACTTCTCAAATAAAGATAAACTTGCTGAATTAAAGATTCCTGTAGTTACTGTTGACCATATTTTAGATGAAAATATTCCATCGATTACATCTGATAATGTTAAGGGTGGAGCACTTGCTGCTAAAAAACTGATTGACATGGGTAAAAAGAATATTTTAGTTTTTAGAGGTCCTTCTTTCCTACTCACAACCATGGAGCGCACGATTGGATTTTTAAATGAGTTGAAACCTACTAAAATTTATGCGGATATATTCGATTTTGACTTAGTTAATCCTGATATTAAACTCATAGAAGAAATCATTAAGAATAATTCACACGTTGATGGTATCTTTACATTTAGTGATACATTAGCAATCGCGACACTAAATATCTTACAAAAGATTGGTAAGAAAGTACCTGAAGATGTTGCTTTAATTGGTTATGATGATACACCATATAGTAAATGGAGTACGCCATCAATTTCAACCATTCATCAATCAGTAAACTTTATGGGGAAACAATCTTTTATCAGTTTAACAAGACTTATTAGAGGCGTTGAGCTTGAAAGCTTACATGAAATCATTGATGTAAAGTTAATTGAAAGACAATCAACTAAATAATAAAAAAAGGAAAATCGCTCATTGATTTTCCTTATTTTTTTACTTTTTAAATTGAAGAATCATACCAGCAAGAGGTCCTAGTTTTGGCTTAATATAATATTTAAAGCCATTTCGATCGCCTTTTGTAGTATAAAGTTGTGTCCCATTAAACTGATTAGAACCATCATAGATATCTTTATCACTATTAAGGATTTCTTGATATCTTCCTGCTCTAGGAACACCAATATCATATGTTTGATGGACATTAGGTGTCATATTTAAAACAATCACTAAAATCTCATCATCACTAAATCTTATATAAGAAAATACAGATTGTGCTCGATCATCAACGACAGACCATTTAAATCCTTTAGGATCATGATCATATTGATATAGTGCTGAATGATGTCTATAGACTTGAGCTAAATCTTTAAAAAAACGATGTTGTTTTTGAAATGGTTCTTGACTTAGCAAATGCCAGTCGAGTTCTTTGTGAACAGCCCACTCGCTAAATCCAGCAAATTCTTGACCCATAAATAATAACTTTTTACCAGGATGAGATATCCAAAGTGTTAATAATAATCGCCAATTCGCAAGTTTTTGCCACATATCACCTGGCATCTTATTTGATAAACTACCTTTCATATGTACAACTTCATCATGTGAAAAAGGTAATACAAACTGTTCATTAAATGCGTAAACTAAGCCAAATGTGATTTTATCATGATGATACTTTCTATGTATTGGATCTTCTTTGAAATATCTTAGAACATCATTCATGAATCCCATATTCCATTTATAGTTAAATCCAATACCACCAACATCAACGGGATGTGTAACGGCAGGATAATCTGTGGAATCTTCAGCCATGAATAAGAAACGATCATCTTTACCAAACAAATGAAAAGATAATTGTCTTAAAAAGTTGATTGCATCTTGATTGATACCAACATTTCGATCGCCTAAATAATATATCAAGTTTGATACGGCATCAATTCTATATCCATCTACATGAAAATAATCCATCCAAAATGTTAGAGCTGACAACATGAAACTTCTTGTGATTCCTTTTGAAAAATCAAGATTATCTGTTCCCCATGTGACATTTTCTCTTCTTTTTTGATCATTAAACTCATAAAGTGGTGTACCATCAAAAAAACTTAAACCATGTGCATCTTTACAAATATGGCCTAAAACCCAATCCATGATCACACCAATGCCTTCTTGATGAAGTCTATCGATCAAATACATATAATCTTTTGGTGATCCATATCTGGATGTTGCTGCAAAATATCCAGTGCCTTGATATCCCCATGAATCATCTAAAGGATGTTCATATAAAGGTAAAAATTCAACATGTGTATATCCTATTGATTTGACATATGCAATCAAATCTTCTACGACTTCATTATAAGCTTTAAATGCTCCAAACTTTCTTTGCCATGAGCCTAAATGCACTTCATAAATTAATACTGGTTGTTGATATGGTTTTTGTTTTTCATAAAACCATTTTTGATCTTGCCACTGATAATGATCAATATCATAAACTTTAGACCCTGTGTGTGGTCTAACTTCTGAAAAATGTCCAAATGGATCTGTTTTGTGAAGCACTCTTCCATCATGTGTATGAATTTCATACTTGTAAATTTGCCATTCGTGATTTCCCGGAACTTCTATTCTGTATATACCTTGATAATGTATTTTTGTTAACACATGCTTCCAGCTTTCATAGCCATTAAACTCAGCAATCAAACGCACTTCTTTTGCATTAGGTGCATAGACAGTAAATTCTGTTGCGTATATTTCACCTTTTTCATTTCGTAATAGGTGAGATCCAAATATTTTAAAAGCGTGGTCGTGTAAACCATTTAAAAACAAATTTACATCATGATCTGAAATAAGGCGCATAACATTCTCCTTTATTTTTTGATATGAACAATATAGATACCAGGTTGATCAACATAAATAGCATTTTCTTCTGATATTGCCTTTTGTGAAGGGAAAATAAGTTTTCCTTCCTCTAAAGGTAATTTTTCTAAATCATAATAATTTTTGATGTAATGAATCAAAATATGCTTATCATCTTCAAGTCGATAAACGATAAGTTTTTTGTCTTTTACGATGGTCACATTCTGATTATAAGTGGTTTGTCTATATAACTTATATTTTTTTCTTAACTTCAATAATGCTTTTAATTTTTTAATTGCTTCTTCTTTAACTCTCCAATGGATTTGATTGATCTCATCAGGATGATTATAAGAGTTTTCAACACCTTTTTTTGTCCGATAAAATTCTTGACCTGCGTGATAAAATGGAATGCCTTGTGAAATCGCAATTAAGTGGTTTGCAAAATCTTGTGCAATTTTAAAATCAGGTAATGCTAAACCATGTGATAGTACCATTTTGTCATAAAAAGTTAAATTATCATGACATTCTACATAATTTATCGTTTGATTTGGTGATAAAAACATATCTGGTGAACCAATGATTGCTTGCATTGCTTTTTGAGTTAAATGGTGGTTACCCATCGTATATCCTAATCCATCACCATGCAATTCACCCTTCATTGTGTTTCTATAAAAGTCGTTAAAATGAGCATAATTTGGGAAAGCTGCATGATTATGCATATTTGATCTATTTTTCGGTTTAACTTCTGTTTGCATATTCCATCCTTCACCGTAAAGCATGATGTAAGGATTGATAGCTTTTAAAGTTTTTTCGATGGTTAACATGGTTTCTAAATCCAATAATCCCATCAAATCAAATCTAAACCCATCGATTTGATATGTCTTAACAAAATGAACTAAACTATCAACAATTAATTTTCTAACCATATAGTTTCTAGTTTCAACATCATTTCCACAATATGATCCATTAGTCATTTTAAAATCTTTATCATGTCTATAAAAATAACCAGGAACAATATCATCATATGGGAAGGTTTTATGATCAAAAACATGATTATAAACAACATCCATATTGATGCCTAATTTCATATCATGTGCAACTTTTACAATTTTTTTGAGTCCATTAATACGATCAAGTGGATCATTTGGTTCTTTAGAATACCATCCTTCAACCGCAAAATATAAACTTGGGTTATATCCCCAATTGTATTTTAATTTTTTGTCTTCATCAAAGACATCATCAAAGTCAAATACTGGAAGCAATTGCAAGTGAGTCATTCCCAGTTTTTTAATATAATTTAAAACATTGCCGCCTAAAATCTTACTATCTTCAATTAAGCCTTCAAATAAACCCTTATGTTCAACATCTAAATTGATTGACATGTCTCTAACATGACCTTCATAAATGACTGCGTCAACATAATTTTTAACTTTAATTGGCGTTTGATCTAACTCTAAAGTTTGACTAAAATCAACAACATGACTATATTTAGCTGATGCGGCTTTAGTATAAGGATCGTTAACTGATTTAAAGGTATCAACTAATCTGATGTCGTAATGATATGGCATTAAATGATGATTACCACTTACTGTGATTTTCCAAATAGGTTCATCATATGTCATTGGATATCTATTTCCATCAAGAACTAAAACAACTTCTTTTGCTACTGGTGAAAATAAGTAAAATGAAGTTTCTTCTTTTGAATAAACAAATCCTAATGGTCCATCATATCTAAATCTTTTTTCAAATGCAGGTGTGAGTGTTACCAGACCTATTTGTATAGGATATATCTTTCCATTGATTGTAAGTTGATCGACTTCATGTAGATTCATATCTTTGTCTGTTTGGAAATATTGGTGTAATCCATTTTTTAACCAATTGACTTCATATCCATCAAGCTTGATTTCATAAATATATGCATCACTTTCAACTCTTAACAATCTAAAATCATCAATAAAAATATTCATCGCTTTTGACCTCGGTTTGTTCTAATTATCATAGGTTTATGGTTTAGTTCTATTTTACCATGTTTAACGACAATATCTTCTTGATTAAGTATATTTTGATAGATACCATCTTTTAACATAACTTCTATATCACTGCGATTTTCAAGATTAAAAATACCAAGTAAATACTGGTCATTATAGTCATAAGAAAACACTGCGATTTCTTGATGATTTTCTAAATGAAAATTACCATGAGTAAACATAGGATCTTTTTTCATATGTGTCAAAATCTTAATATAGTCTTCAAGAGATTTTTCTTTTTGCCATGGAACTAAATCATTTTCAAATAAATCTGGATAATGATCAATTTCATGCTCCATACCTGCATAAATAAAGGCTGTACCCTTAATAAAAAACATCATGGTTAACATGTTAATAAAATGATGATGATCTCTAACTTTTGATCTTAGTCTTTTTTGATCATGGTTTTCAAAATTTCTAAGTTTGATATAGTTTTTAGGATAGATCATTTCTTGGTGATAAATCTCTTCTAACCATCGTGATAATTTCTTGTTATCCTTTAGCAAATAATCATCCATATAATCAAAAATATCATAATCGTAACAGATATCAAATGCTTCATACATTTGACCATCTGATGAACAATCATAACCTAAATCTCTAATGTATTTAATAAAACCTGGATGTACAGACTCTGTTAGCCATATCAAATCAGGGTTAATCTTTTCTACTGCTTTTCTAGCTTCCACCCAAAACTCTATGGGTAATAAAGGTGCTACATCACAGCGATATCCATCAACGATCTTAGCCCAATACTTAAGAACATCAATGAAATAATTCCATACTTCTTTATTGCTATAATCTAGATCTGTAATATCGCTCCAGTCTCCGACACGATTGGCGAAACTACCATCAGGTTTTTTATAAAACCAATCTGGATGTTCTTGGGTCAATACTGAATCTCTAGATGTATGATTGATGACAATATCCATCATGATTTTCATATCTCTTTTGTGTGCTTCATCAACAAGTTCTTTTAAATCTTCTAGAGTCCCTAGTTCAGGATGAATTTGATAGAAGTCAACAATAGAATAAGGGCTTCCTTGAGCCCCTTTTCTTGCTTTTTCTCCAATTGGATGAAAAGGGAGTAAATAGATGATATCTACTCCCATATTTTTAATTCTATCTAGGTCATCAATGATACCTTCGAAATTTTGCTTTTTCGAATGTTGTCTAGGAAAAACTTGATAAATGGTAGCACTTCTTAAATCTAAGTTTGTTTGCTTTGCCATTTGAATCATTCCTTTTTATTTATCGTTAAATTTAATGGTTTCTAAGTGCCAAATATCTTTGTTATAATTCGCAATCGTTCTATCTGATGTAAAGAATCCTGAATGTGCAATATTCATGATAGATTTATGTAACCAACCTTCACGATCTTTATATGCTTCATTTGCTACTTCATGAGCCTCAACATAACTACCAAAATCTTTCATGACTAGGAAATAGTCACTATTTAATAAGTTATTTAAAATATAGTCAAAATGTGCAGGATTTTTATGAAGGGTACGAATATACTTAAACACTTCTTGTAATCTAGAGTCTTGTTCATAAATTTCTCTTGGCTTGTATCCATTCTTTTCATAGATTTTAGATACTTCTTCAGCAGATAAACCAAATATAATGTTATTTTTTATGCCTGCTTCTTGAACAATTTCAACATTTGCACCATCCATTGTACCAATTGTAATTGCACCATTCATCATAAATTTCATATTACCAGTACCACTTGCTTCTTTTGTAGCAGTCGATATTTGTTCAGATAAATCTGCTGCTGGCATGATGTACTCTGCATAAGTGACATTATAGTTTTCGACAAATACGACTTTTAATAAATCATTAGTGTCTTTATCGTTATTAATCACATCAGCTACAGTATCGATAAGTTCAATGACAGCTTTAGCCATATGGTAGCTTGGTGCAGCTTTTGCTCCAAAAATGAATGAATGTGGATAATAGTTTTTCTTAAATGTTTCATCAGATTTCAATCTTCGATAAACATAAATGATATGAAGAATGTTCATTAATTGACGTTTGTACTCATGAAGACGCTTCACTTGAATATCAAATATTGAATTTACATCAAGTTTGATACCTTGTTCAGCAAATATTCTATCTGCTAAAGCTTGTTTTTTAGCACGTTTCATCTCATCAATTTGTTTTTGTGTTTGCTTGTCATCTTTAAAAGGATCAAGTAACTCTAACTTAGTAAGGTCTTCTCTCCAAGTTGTACCAATTTTTTCATCTAAAATTTGAACAAGCTCTTTATTTGTATGAATTAACCATCTACGATGTGTAATTCCATTAGTCTTATTGTTGAATTTATTTGGATATAAGGTATAAAAGTCTTTCATTTCTTGGTGTTTTAAGATTTCTGTATGTAATGCAGCAACCCCATTGACACTAAATGAACCAAAAATACATATATGAGCCATACGGACATGATTGTGACCAATTAAGCCCATAAGGTACATTTGTTCTTTGTTAAATCTTCCATCATTTTCTAATAAATGCTTAAATCTCTTATTCATTTCTTGAATAATTTCATAAATTCTTGGTAATAAGTTTCTAAAAATACCTTTATCCCATTTTTCTAGAGCTTCAGCTAAAATGGTATGATTTGTAAATGCGCATGTATTTGTAGTAATAGTCCATGCTTCATCATATCCGATACCTTCTTCATCCATAAATATTCTCATCAATTCAGGAATCACAAGTGTTGGATGCGTGTCATTAATTTGGAATGTGTAATACTTATGAAATTCTTTGATGTTACGTCCAAGTGCTTTGTGTTCTTTAATTGCATGTTTAACACCTGCAGCACTAAAGATATAAGATTGAAGTAGACGAATCGTTTTTCCTTCTTCAGTTGAATCATCTGGGTATAACTGATCATCAACACCATCAACAATGCGCATATACTCTTCATCTTGATGTAATTGCTTATCAGATGGTTCAGTTGACCATAATCTTAAGGATGTCACAACACCATTTTGATCTCCAACAACTTTAACATCATAAGGCACAGCCTTAATCCATACTGGATTGATCAGTTTTGTGTGTTCTACATAACCAAAAAGTGGAATTTCAATGGCATTTTCTTCATCTCTTGATTCCCATATAAACTCTTGGTTAAGCCATGGATCTTTATGCTCAACTTGTTTATGATCTTTAATCTCTTGAACGAAAAAACCATGTTTGTATCTTAAACTATTTCCGTAAAGCGGTAAAGCAAGTGACGCTGCAGAATCTAAGAAACAAGCTGCAAGTCTACCTAATCCACCATTACCTAATCCAGCATCAACTTCAGCATGCTCTACTTCGTTTAAATCAATACCCAATTCACTAAAACCTTCTTTAACAATGTCATAATAGCCACTGTTTTGCAGATTGTTTGTGATGAGTCTTCCCATCAAAAACTCCATTGAAAAATAAATTGTTTTTTTCATATGGTTGTCATTTACATATTGATTTGTTTGTTGGAACGCATCTTCTAAACTCTCATCTAAAAGGTGTGCTAAAACGTTATATCTTTGATATACAGTTGAATCTTTAAGCTCAACTTTATATGTTTCTTTTAACTTTGATAAAAATGCATTCTTAAAATCATTTTTAGTTTTAAAATTATTATTCATGTTTATGTCTCCTTACATACTTTATCAATTATATTTTACCATGAAAGATGTTTTCTTAAACGTTGGTACCGTTTACATAAATTTCAAAAATAACAAAAAAAAGGGTGAATAAATCACCCTTTAATATAAAACATTTTTTAACCCTTTGTAGCACCAGCCATAATACCTTCGATAAGATATTTTTGGAATGCCATATAAAGTGCTGTAATTGGTACACCAACAAAGATGGCACCAGCAGCAAACGCACTATAATGTTGATAGTTTAAGTCATTAATGAACCTAAATAAACCAACCGCAAGTGTCCATTGCTGAGTAATATCATAATCTGGACCTGCACCTTCAGGTTTAAACCTTAACAAGTATCCTGGAAGCATATAATCCATCCATGGTCCCATAAACATAGATACCGCAACAAACGTTAAGATCGGTACTGCAAGTGGTAAGATGATTCTTACAAAGATTTGAAGTTTGTTTGCGCCATCAATCATCGCAGATTCATCTAGATCTTTTGGTATTTGTGATAGGAATCCCTTAATTAACCATAAGTTACCTGGAATACTACCACCAATATATAAAATAGATAATGCCGTAGGTTTACCTAATAAACCAAACTTCCAGAAAAGTACATACATCGCAATTAACCCCATAAATGAAGGGAATGCTTGAAGTACTAAGATCGTAAGTAGACCAGCTTTCTTACCTTTAAAACTAAATCTAGCAAACACATATGAAGCACCAGTAATTAAGATGGTACCCACAAACATGTTTATGAGCGCAATCTTTAATGTGTTCCAATACCAACGTGTGAAGTTTGTTTCTTCAAATAAATATTGGAATGCTCCAAATGTTGGGTTTTCAGGCCAAATTGCACTTGGTATATCAGTTCTAAGATTTGCAAACGCCATACCGAAAATATAAATGACAGGAACGATAACAATGATTGCAACTAAAGTGATTTCACCATATATCAAGATTCTTTGAATGAAGTTTGATAAACTAAAGACTTGTTTTAATCCTTGTTTTGAAACATTTCTTCGTTTTTCTTTAGCATAGAAGTAATAGAATCCGTAAATAGGTATTAACCCTATTAAGCCAACCATTGTACCTTCATAACCCTTTTTACGCGCATAATCAACGACTGTACCTTGATGAATAAACAACAATAAAATTACAATAAATATTGAAAATAATGTTTGTAATAAATTGTTTTGTAATGATAAATAAATCAGTACAGCTGCTGGAACAAAAATAATGATTCCAACAAATACGACCAACATCGTAAACAACGTTCTCTTAGATAAAATATCAAAACTTAACAAATGATTTAATTCAATATCATCAACATTTGTTCTCGCTTTAAGATTTTTAGCATAATAATAACCATAAATTGGGATCAAACTCATTAAAAGATATTTTCTACCTTCATATCCTTTTTTAACTGCATGATCATAAGCTGTCCCAAAGCTTACTCCGATAAATACGAGTAAGACATAAATCAATAAGATATATAATAGTAACATCGCCTAATCCTCCTGGAATGCTCTTGTTTTTGATAGGTTCCATGCAGTTAAAGACCCAACAAACAAGAAGATGAGCACTGAGAACACAGATGCCATATTAAAGATTGAATAATCAACCGTTAATGTATACATCCATGAAATCAGGATATCCGTGTCTCCAGCAAATCCTCTGCTGGCTATACCAGAATTCGGTCCACCACCAGTGATAAAGTAGATGACCCCGAAGTTATTAAAGTTTCCCGAGAATGTCATAATTAAGATCGGTGCTGTTGAATAAAGTACTAATGGCATCGTAATTTTAGTAATCTTTTGCATATTGGATGCACCATCGATATCTGCAGCTTCATAAAGTGTTTTATCGATTGCTGTCATAACCCCTGTCATGAGTGCCATGAAATAAGGGAATCCTAACCATATATTAACAACTATAAGGGTTGCTCTTACAAAGGTTGGATTAAATGGATTACTAAACCATTGAATATTCGACTCACCTAAATAGAGTAATTTAGAAAAGCCTGTTAAACTTTCATAACTTACCCCTAACATATTAAGGTTCCTTAATACCTCATAAATACCAATATCTTGTAAGAACGTATTAATAAACCCAACTTCGTTAAACATAACAGAGAATACCATTTGTGATAACAATGCTGGAATCGCCCAAGGCAAAATAAGTACCGTTCTCCAAAACTTTCTAAATACAACTTTTTCACTATTTAAAATTAACGCTTGGAAGAATCCACCAAAGAATACGGTTGCTGTAGCAAGCACTGCCCAGACAACTGTCCATGATAAAACTCTCCAGAATGCTACCCCAAAGGAAGCACCTAAACCACTTGTAAAGTTAAATAATGCAATGAAGTTCGTAAGTCCTACCCAATCGAATGTATCTAACATCGATTCGTTACCTGAAATATTAGTGAACGCTATAACAAAACCAAATGCAATTGGCATGATTGAAATAAACCCTAATACAAAAAGCGCAGGTGATAAGACAATATATTCAAAGCTTTCTTCATAAACATTTCTAAAGTAAGCTCCATCTTTTAATACTTTTTCTTTCTTTCTCTTCTTCTCACTAGTTATATAGGCATCTCTAATGCCCCATGCCATAAAGATGAAGAAAAAGAATGATAATATGACACCAATTAATCCTTCTAGTAATAACATCGTTGAAACATGTCCTCTTACAGGAACTGTTTCAGAAACACTAAATGATGTTAACAATGAATAATCACTTTCACTATTACCCACCATTGCGTCCATGAGTCCCATATGACCACTGATGTTAACCTTTTTAGCTGTACCTAATGTAACGACAGACCAATAACCTCTAACAAATAAACCACCTTGATCGTAAAAGAAATTATTATATTGTTCTTCAAAATTATCTCTAATTTCTGGGTTTAATTCATGATAAATCTTAATCATTAACTTTGTGATATCCACGCCAGTATATTCATTCCAAGCATATGAGAATGTATATGACATAGCTTGTCTAAATGTCACTGAAAACTCAGTTTCTTTATATTGAATACGTCTTGAGTTGTAAATTAGATTTGGTTCAAAATATTCATATATATTCCCATCTAATAAATAAATTGGACCTTCAACAGGAACTTGTGTAGGATCTGTCAAACTCACAACTTCACTGGTTTGTAAATCGACATATACTGTTAAAACACCATCTGTTGCTCTTACATAGTATTTTGTGCCATCAGTAAAAATATTGCCTGATTTAACAAACAAAGTAAGGTCAGTGACGCTTGTTTTAATGTTATTTTCGTTTAATTCTCCCGTAAGAACTGTAGTTTCTACATATTCTTTTTTGTTGCTTCCGTCTTCTTGTTCTATGTTTCTTTCAACATAGTATTTGCCATCAACATCTTTATATAGGGTTTGTTTTCTAATCAAATGAACTAGTTCTTCTTCGTTATAAGTCGTATTAAAATCTTCTAGCAATATATCTTCACTAGTTACCATATTGGTATATTTGATTGGATTATTCTTTTTGAGATCTTGAGCAAAGAATTCTATAAATAATTCTTCTGTTAGGTTAGTTGCACCACCTATTTCTTCTAGAAATAGATCGAAATCTTCATAAGATTTGCCTTCAACAAGTTTATTATAATTATACTCCGCCATAAACCCGTTAACGTACCATTCATCACCTAAATTATTACCTGCAACTTTATCGTATGCATTAATATCATCCTGATAATGACTTGTTCCAAGTTCAATACCTATAAATAATACAAAAACGACAAAAAAGAATAGAAACTTAAAGATTTGCCCATTGAGTAATTGTCCTAGGCCCCAAATAATCCCAGAAGCAATCGCTTTTAAAATGCTAAATAATTTCATTGAGCCCTCCATTATATAAACTAAATGAGGACGGCAAGATTATGCCGCCTCATCATAGTTTTAATATATATTATCTTGCTTTTTATTAACCAGCTAGACCTACACGAGTTCTATATGATTGTTCAGCTGTAGCAGCTGCTGTAGCAGGAGCAACACCGTTGTTCCAAACTTCAATAACCATAGTTTCACCTGGTCCCCAGTAATATGTTACTTGTGGGATTGTTGGCATTGGAACTGATGTTTGTAATTGATCAGCCATAGCTAATAATAATGAATCAGTACTTACACCTTCGATATCTCCTAATAGATCAGTCTTAAGTGCTGGTAATTTACCTTTGTATTCATACATTAATTCCATAGCGATATCAGAAGCTAAGAATTCAACAAACTTAATTGCATCTTCTCTATTTTCTGAATATTTGTATACTGCAGCCATTTGAGCACCAGCAAATGTTTGAGTTGCTGTATCAACACCATCAACATTAATTGTTGGCATTGGAGCAATCGCAAAGTTTAGACCAGCATTCTTATAAGCTTCAATATTCCATGGACCTGCAATGATGTAAGGAATCTTACCTAATTCGAAATTACCACCAGCTGAAATTGAGTTATGAGAACCTGTACCAGTTGTACGTGGTTTAAGTTCGTCTCTCATCCATTCTAATGCTGGAACTGCATTTTCAAATCCTACTGCAGATGGATCATCTAAGTTATCACCAAATGGATAGAATCCAAATGCTGAATAAATCGCTTGGTTGAAGTAACTATCAGCCCAGTGACTTGAAGTTCCTAAATAATATAAACCAGCTTCTGCATTAGTTCTACCAGAACCATCAGCAGCTTGAGCAGCATTCCATACGTCTGCCGCAGCAAAGATTTCTTCGAAAGTTGTAGCAGGTGTGTCAATTAAATCAGTATTGTAATATAAACCAACTGATTCTAATGACATTGGTACTGCATATAATCTTTCAACAGCATTTTCGCTTGCTGGATCAAATGAGTTTGCAGATTCGTCATAAGTTAAAGTCGCAATTTGAAGACCTAGTTCAGCTGAACGTGCTTCAAGTGCAGTACGAGTTGCTTCTGGAAGTGGATAAACCAAATCTTCTAAAACAGCTTGTGCTAAATGGTCATGTGGGAATTGGAATACGTCAGCACCATTTCCTGAAGGACCAAATGTCTTTAATAATTCACGAGCATCAACACTACCCATATGTTCGTGTTCAACAACGATATTTGGGTATACTTTGTTGAATTCTTCGATAACTGCTTGCATATATTCACCATTTTCATCATCAATCCATACACGGATTTTTGATTTTTGTGTAAATGTATCAGCGAAATCGATTAATTCACCATTATTTTCTGGATCTGTTGGATCTGTTGGATCTTCTGGATCATCATTACATGCAGCAAGAGTTAAGCCACCTAATAATACAAATAAAATTAATAGAAATTTTTTCATGATATAGCCTCCCTTACTCTTTAACTACTCTGAAGATGAATGTTTCTTCGGTAACATTACCCCATTCATCAACAACACGTAACATAATTTCATAATCGCCTTCAGTTCTAGTATCTAATACTGAGAATTCACCTTTAGGTACGAATACGAATGGTGTTAAGTCACCGTCACGATCGTCAGTAGCTCTAAATCTTGGGAATAAGTTTTGATTAAACGGAGTTCCCCAAGGTACTTCGATTATTCTTTGATCAGCAGCAACACCAACGATATTAGTTGGAGAAATAAATGTAATTACTGGCGCTTCTGTATCCATTGCTAAATCGATTTGTGCTTCAACTTCACCATTGTTAAAGAATACAGTATATTCAGCAGTATTCACAAGTGGAGTCTTTAAGATAATTACAAATGAATTTAATGTTGGGTTTGTTGTTGCAAAGTCAACACGATCAATTGTAAGTGCTGAACCATAAGTGCCATCACCTAAATCAGCTCTAACTTCAAACCAACCTTCGATTTCTTTTTGTGCTAAATATTTAACACCAGCATCTGGATATGGAGATTCAACTAATGCACTTGTCTTAACAATGATTGTTGTAGGATCAACTGCATAAGTACCATCTTGTTCTTCAGCATTGTATTCTTTTAATTTGAATGTGAATGCTTCATCAGCAAATGTAGCTGGATCATTGTAATAAACATTGTCACCAACTGTATATGCGTTACCTTTACTTAAAACATAAGCAACACCAGTGTCACCTAATACAGGTGATTCAGGAAGTGCATTTGTTAAAGTAACGTCGCCAGTTTTCTTAGTAGCGTCATCGCCAGCATAAACTAATAAACCAGCATCTGTTCCAGTTGAGTGTAACATTGCAGCTTTAACTTCATTACCATCTGATGTTTTACCAGCAGTACTGAATACTTGTGCAGGATTACCCCATTCAGCAGGAACATCTACCCAACCATTCCATGCATGAACACCAATGTTTTCTTCATAGCTTCCTGATGGATCATAATACACTAATAACATATTATAATGATCGTTTGATGCAACAAATGATTGTGGATCAGTGATCACGCCTTCAGTTTTAACTGTTGCAGCGCCTTCGAATACATATACGTGAACTGTTTCGCCTTCAATAATTGTGTCTGCAGGAATATTAACATCGCCTGTTAATTTTCTGTCCCAGTTAGGGCCGCCATTTTCCCAAAATACAGCAATAAATCCGACTTCTGTTCCAACAGCTATGTCATTATAGTTCCAGTATGCACCAAATGCATCGGTACCATCTGCTTCTTTACCAGCTGCTGTACTACCCCAAGCCCAAGAACCTAGACCTTCATAATTGCCATCCCAAGCTTGGAAATGTACAACTAAGTTTCCTGTACCAGCTGCTGATGCTTTAACACCAAATAAAGCTGCTACTGAAAGTACTAAGAAAAAGGCTAATAATACTTTTTTCATTTTATTCTCTTCCTCCTAAGTTTTTATTAAGAATTCTAATCAATTCTCGACACTTTGATTTTATCATAATATGTAAAAAAATGTAAACGCTTTATACTTTGTGCAAATGTGCAACCGTTTTCTTTTTGTAATCGCTATCATGATATTAACAAAATACGTTAAATACATGTTATATTTAAAATATAAGGAGGCATAAAAATGAAAAAGATAATAACATTGCTACTCGTCATATTTTCAATTTTTACAATGGGTATAACTTCTGTTGCTGCAGAACTACCAACAACACTTGTTGTACATTATTATAGATATGATCAAAATTACACCGGTTATGATTTCTGGATGTGGGAAAGTAATCCTTCATCTCTTGGCGGAATCGAACACGATTTCGATCCATTACAAACAGGAGACTATGGTGTTTATTACGAAGTTAATTTAACAGAAGATTATCCAACAGCTACACAGTTGGGTATCATCATTAGAAAAGGAAGCTGGGATGGTTATCGTGAACCAGGTGGAGATCGTTTTATTAATTTAAATACGATTGAAGTCGTTGATGGAACTGCTCATGCTTATTTTGTTGAAGGTGATATTAGAATCGGGACATCTCAGGCTGATCTAGATAATAATATTCCTGATTATAGAGATAAGATTCTAACAGCTGCATTTAATGCTAATGAACAAATCGTCGTAAAAACAACAAGCATACCAACGCTTGGTATTGATGTTTATGAAAACGATACACTTGCTTTATCAACAACAACTGAAACAACAACGACAACAATCACTGTTCCAAACATTGACATATCAAATACTTATAAGGTTGTCGCAAAATTCGCTGATAACGAAAGTGAACAAGTTGTGTCATTACAAAACATTTATGATACTGAAGCCTTTGAAGATTTATACACTTATGAAGGCACTTTAGGTGTTAGTTTTGAAGATGAATTTACAGTTTTTAGATTATGGGCTCCATTAAGTCAATCAGTAACATTAAATTTATATCATCAAGGTCATCCAAATTATAATGATTTAGGTGAACCAAATAGTGAACTTACGCCATTCCAATCAGAACCTATGTATAAAATAGAAAACGGTGCATGGGAAATTAAGTTAACTGGTGATTATGATTTCAAATATTATACATTTAGTGTTAATAATAATGGACAAACTTTTGAAGTCACTGATCCATATGCTTATTCTACTGGTGCAAACGGTCAAAGAGGTATGATTGTTAACTTTGATGAAGTCAACCCTGAAGGTTGGACATATGATGATCGTCCTGATACGATCGAAAATTTAACTGATTATATAGTTTATGAGCTACATGTAAGAGATTTAACAACTCATAATACATGGCAAGGCACTGAAACTTATCGTGGTAAATTCATGGGATTAACTGAATCAGGTACAACTTATACTGAAGATGGTCTGACTGTTAAAACCGGTTTAGATCATATTGAAGAGTTAGGGGTAAATGCTGTTCAGTTATTACCAATATTTGATTTTGGATATGTTGATGAAGTTCAAGTCGCAAACAATCCAAACTATCAAAATGTATTCAATTGGGGTTATATGCCATATCACTTCAATACCCTTGAAGGTTCTTATGCAACAAATCCATTCGATGGAGCTACAAGAATTAATGAGTTCAAACAAGTTGTGATGGCACTTCACGAAAAAGATATTAGAGTCATTATGGATGTTGTTTATAACCATACTGGTGAATCAGCAACTTCTAATTTCCATAAAATTGTTCCAGGTTACTATCATCGATTAACCCAAGATGGAGGATTCTCTAATGGTTCTGGTACAGGTAATGAAACAGCTTCAGAACGTGCAATGATGAGAAAGTTTATGGTTGACTCAGTAGAATTCTGGGCAACTGAATATAATCTATCAGGTTTTAGATTTGACCTTATGGCACTTCACGACCATGAAACAATGAATGAAATTCAAGCAACACTTTCAGAAATTGATCCAACAATTGTTGTTTATGGTGAGCCTTGGAACGGTGGATCAACTCCACTTCCATCATCTATAGATGCGGGAAAAACTAATATTCAAAATATGAACTTAGTTGGTGCATTTAACGATGTGACTAGAGATGCTGTTAAAGGATCAGTATTCCAAGCAAATGAAGCAGGTTGGGTACAAGGTAATGTGTCAGCTTATAATTATGATGGTATTAAATATGGTGTTGTAGGCGGTATTGATTATCCTGGTATAAATCAAGTTGATGCTTGGCATTTAAATCCAAATCAAACTATAAATTATGTATCAGCTCATGATAATAATACTTTATACGACAAACTCAAACTTACAAGAGTTTCAAGTAGCTTAGTTGATGAGTTGCAAATTCAAGCAAATGCAATCATCTTAACATCTCAAGGTATCCCATTCTTACACGCAGGTGTTGAGATTATGAGATCTAAACCAGATGGTGCAGGCGGATATGATCATAACTCTTATGAGTCTCCTGATTCAGTGAATCAAATTAGATGGGATCGAAAAGTTGAGTATTATCGCGTCTTTGAGTACTATAAAGCATTAATAAGCATTAGAAAAGCACTACCTCATTTTAGAATGGATAGCGCAGCTGAAATTTTAGCAAATCTACAATTTTTAGATACAGATGCTGGCATGCAAGGTTTAGCATATCGAATAACTGGTGGAACAAATGCACCCGATGTCATTGTCATTCATTCTGGTAATCCACAATATGGATTAACTGGTGTGACATTGGATTCCGGTAAAACATATAAAGTATTAAGTAACTCATTAGAAGCAAATCCAAACGGATTAGAAACTGTAAGTAACGCAGTTTTCGTTCCTGCGAATACAACGATGATTTTAGTTGAAGAAATGCCAGATGCTATTGAGATCAAAGAAGCTTCAGTAACGATAGAAAAAGGTCAAGCATTTGATCCTGCATCTAACGTTGAAGTTTTAAATGATCATGTTGATATTTACTACTCAGATTATCATAATGTAGATGCACCTGGTAGATATACAATTACAGTAGCTGTTAATGATCCATATGCTGGTTACAAGCTTTATTTCTACACACTTTATGTTGGTGGTCAAGCATACAATGTCACCATAAATAACGAAGGAAGTGGTGAATAATATGAAAAAATTAACAACAGTATTTGTGATGATAATTATTGGATTAACATTAGTTGCTTGTGGTAGTAATGAACCCAAAGACATTGAAGTAACAATCATCGATTTGAACATTGAATCAAATGAAATCATAGCTGATGTCATCGTAACAGAAAATTTCAAAGAATTGACGCAGCTTGAAGAAATCGCTTATAACGTATCAAGTCAACTTTACGAAGAAAACTTTGAAATGATTGGCGCTTCTTCTTATTCATTGATTATAAACTTTTATGACAGTCAAGGAAGTTTTGATGCTGAAGATGTGTCTTATGGAACCATTATTTTTGATGTGAACAAGACCATGGAAAATCCTGGGTTGTCACTTAATCAAAATCAATTATCAATTGACTAAAAATAAAGGGAACTTTCATCAAGTTCCCTTTTTTCTTTGTCTAATTAAAACCATTTATGTTTTTTAAATATATAAACCATCACACCAGCAACAAGCACACACACAGAAATAAATATGATCAGTGCATGTTGATACTCTAACACACCAAAATGCACAAAATTCATTCCAAAGAAACCTGTTAAAAATGATAAAGGTATAAATATAGCGGAAAATATCGTTAATGTTGACATGATCTTATTCATTCGCGTTGATTGATTGTTCATATTTAGATCAAGCAACGTTCTCATCATATCCTTAAGATGGTTTAACTTTTGATCAAGTCTACTCATGTGGTCAATTAAATCATGATAAAACGATTTGACTTGTTTGCTCATAATTACATGTTGTTTTTTTAACAGTTCAACCAATTGTTCATATATAGGACTTGTCATATTTTTTAACTGAATGACTCTTTTTCTAAGTAAATAAAAGTCTTCTTCATCGATTTGTTTAGCTTCAATAATCTGCTCTTCAACAGCATTCATTTGATTATCTAAATTATCTAATATATCTAAATGTTCGTCTGTAATTAAGTCTAAAATTTGATAAAACATGAAATCTGAACGATTTGCTTTAAGTTCCTGGTATTCTTTAATCAATATTTCTAAAGGTGCTAAAAAATTAGGCTCTTTTTCATGAAAAGTGAAAACAACTTTCTCACTTACATAAATACTCATATATCTTTTGCGAATTTCTTTCTCGTCTTTATGAAAAAATGAGAAACTTGCAAAGATATAGTCATCCCCATATTCTATTTTATTTCTTTGATGTACATTAAGGATATCTTCCATGATAAATGCATCAATAGAAAACATCTCTTTAATCTCTTCCATGATTTTGATATCACTAAGACCAACAACTTGTATATATTGCTGATCGTCTTCAAGTTTTAAATCTTCGTATTTATCAAATCTACTCTTATGATAAACAAATCTATTTATTTTTGTTTGTTGTTCAACATGTTCTCCTGTATAAACCATACTTTTCGGTTTAAAATAATCAGTGATTTTCAATATACCACCCTTTTTATTAGATATTGTGTTTATGCTTATAATACTTTAAAACAAGCTCAAAAGCAACTGTAATTAATATCATAACGATCGTTATTGAAAAAACAAGATCATATCTTAAGTTAGTTTTTGCTTGATAGAGTAAGTTTCCTATAGATGTTTTCGTTTGTGTGATAAACTCTGATGTTACAAGCACTTTAAATCCCAGTCCAAATGACTGATATAACGCTAGAAAGATGTGATCTCTGATAAACGGTAAGTATACATGTTTGACACTTGACTTTAAGTCATCAGTCTCTAAATGAAAGACATCTAGATAACTTTGATCAATACTTTTAATACCCTGATAGGTTGCTTGATAAAAAAGCGGAAACACCATCAAAAAGACAATGATATATGGTGCATATGTATATCCAAAGATTATATATAAAATAATTATTATAGATATAATTGGTATGGTCTTAAGTATCGTGACATAAGGTTTAATCCATGTTTCAAGATCAGAAAATCTTGCTGCAAAAATGCCTGAAAGCACACCAAAAAGACCTGAAATTAAGACACTTATGAATAATCTAAAAAATGAGGATGCAAAACTAATGATATTTACTTGTTGACTAAACAACTCAATCATTGCTTGTCCAACATCTGATATAGATGGCACCAATAAAGGGTGATTAACCACCTCATAAATGATAATCCAAATCAAAAAGATGAAGATGATTGATGATGTCTTTATAAGTCCTTTTTTCATAACATCCTTCTATCTATAAAAGGTATCGTTTGGTAAGTTTTCACCAACAAAATTAGGGTTAAATCCTTTAAGTAAACCTAAGAAAAAGATGATATCTCCTTTGATGTCTTGACTATCTTTAAACTCAATATTTGATCTTGGTATAGATTGGATGATTATCTCTTTTTCCATACTTATACCAATTTTTCTTGCAAGATCTGCTGATGATTCTAAATTTTTATGGAGTAAATCAATAGAACTTGCAAAATCATCTTTGATCTTTTGCACGTCTTGGTCAGTTAAAGATTGATGTACAAAAACACTAGCTTGAGGAAAATCTTCATATCCTGTTAGTGTGTAATATGCTGATTGAAGATCAAACATATCAATGCCTTCATTGTTTGATGCAATCACACTAAGTGATGGCTCACTCATCAAATAAACTTTACTTCCATCAATGACGAAATCACTTGCTACAGAACTTACACTATCTAGATACTCAACTTCAAACTCTATATCTAGTCCTTCTAGTACGTATTGCATCAAAGCATCTGGTATTTGATTTTGTCCAAAAGCGACGATATCAAGTGTTTCCATGCCATTTATGTTTGATTTACTAATTAAATAATAACTTCCCCATGAAATTGTCGCTATAAGTTGATAATCAGGTTTAGCATCATATAATTTCGCTCCTAAATTTGTAGGTGCAACAATTACATCATAAGATGATGAACCAAAAGCTGCAACCAGTGGATCTGCACCTTCAACAATCGTAACATCATAGTCGTTGCTATCTTGCATATAAAGTTGTGCAAACTGAGGTGATCCCGCAGGAACGATCATCGTTGTCTTTTCATTTTTGCATGATGATAATAAACAAATCATCATGGCAAAAATAATTAGCAAAACATATTTTTTACTCAACATCATTATATGCTTCTCTCTTATGATATTTCGTATGGAGCAAATCATGAGCTTTCTTTGAATAAGGTTTTTCTAAAAAGTCTTCATATAGTTTTAAAACAAACTCATTTTGATGTGATTTTCTTAACTCGTTTTTCTGATCAATGTCATATAAAACACTAGCTCTTAACGATCTGACATCATATCTTTCTTGATCGATTGCTTTTACAATTGGTTGTCCTCCACCATTGATACAACCACCTGTACATCCCATAAACTCCACAAAATGATATTTTGTAGGGTTTTCTTTAATGATTTCTAGGAACTCTAGTATTGCAACACCACCATGTACAACTGCAACATTTAAATCCATATCTGCAATTTTATAAGTAGCTTCTTTTATATCAGCATTTCCTCTTACTTGTTTAAACTCAATAGGTGTAGATTTATTTTCTAAGATTTCACTAACTGTTCTAAGCGCAGCTTCCATAACACCTCCGGTTGCACCAAAGATTGTTGCTGCACCTGTATAAGATGCTAGCATACCATAAGGTTTGCTTTCTTCAAGATTTCTAAAGTCAATACCTCTTCTTCTGATCAGTCTAGCAAATTCTCTTGTTGTTAATACATAATCAACATCTTGATATCCATCTCTACCCATCTCTTTTCTTTGAGCTTCTGCTTTTTTAGCTATACATGGCATGATTGATACTGATACAATGTTTTTAGGATCAACTTCCATTTTCTCTGCATAATATGTTTTTATCAATGCACCGGCCATTTGTTGAGGAGATTTACAAGAAGATAAGTTTGGTATAAACTCTGGATAATAAAGTTCTAGTAAATTAATCCATCCAGGTGAACAAGATGTAAACATTGGAAACTTACCACCATGTTCTAATCTATGGATCAGTTCAGTTCCCTCTTCCATGATCGTTAAATCTGCTGTGAAGTTAGTATCCATGATCTCATCAACACCTAATTTTTTTAGAGCACTAAACATCTTTCCTTCGACATTTGTACCAATCGGGTAACCAAATTCTTCACCAAGTGCAGCTCTAACAGCAGGGGCAACTTGTACAACAATTTTTTTATTTGAATCTCTTAAATCTCTTTCCATTTGTTTAACATAGTCATATCCTTTGATTGCACCTGTAGGACATGCACCAATACATTTACCACAATAAATACATCCACTATCTGCGATATCATGAAATAATGCTGGACCAACATATGTTTTGTTGCCACGTTCATTAAAGTGAAGTACAGACAAACCACTATATTTTTCACATGCTGAAACGCATCGTCCACATAATATACATTTACTACTATCAATAACCATCACCTTAGATTCATCTTGATAATGATAAAAATCTAAATCACATGGTCCATATGAGTTTGTATATTCATTATCGATTGAATATCTTCTAAGCAAATCTAAAAATTCACAATTATTTTCTCTAGAACACTTAAAGCATTCAAATTGATGTCTATGTGTAAGCAGTTCAAGATTTAAGGTAACATTATCATAAACTTCTTGATCATCAGTGATTACTTTCATACCTTCTGTGACAATAGTCTTACAAGAAGGTTTTAAATTTTTTTGTCCTTCAACTTTTACAGAACATATACGGCAATTTCCTTCTTCATGAACATCCTTTAAAAAGCACAAGCGAGGAATAAATATATGATTTTTCTCTGCAGCTTTTAAAATGGTATCTCCTTGATCAGCTAAGATATCTACACCGTTGATATTTATTTTTACTTTTTTATCCATGGATCACACCTCTTTCTAAAGGTTTGCTTGATATTGCTCCAACTGGACAAGCTTTTTTACAAGCACCACATTGTATACATAGTTCTGGATCGATTGTATGAACTTGTCTTGGCCAGCCTGAAATCGCATTAACAGGACAATTTTTAGCACATTTTGTACATCCAATACAACTATCATCAATCACAAAGTTTGTTAAGTTTCTACATACACCAGCAGGACATGTCTTATCAACTACGTGTGCTATATATTCTTCTCTAAAATGTTTAAGCGTTGATAAAACTGGGTTTGGTGCTGTTTGACCTAAGCCACATAAAGATGTTTTTTGGATCATTTGACCTAGACGCTCAAGTTCATCGATATCGTCTAACGTGCCTTTACCTTCACAAATTCTATTTAAGATATCAAGCATGAGTTTAGTACCTTCTCTACAAGGTGTACATTTACCACAAGATTCATCAACAGTAAAATCTAAATAGAATCTTGCAACATCCACCATGCAGTTATCTTCATCCATGATAATCATTCCACCAGAACCCATCATCGATCCAAGTTTTGTTAAATTTTCAAAATCGATTGGTGTATCTAAATCTTTTTCTGTAATACATCCACCAGATGGACCACCTGTTTGAATTGCTTTAAATTTTCGTTTGTTAGGAATTCCACCACCAATATCATAAACAACTTCTCTAAGTGTTGTTCCCATTGGAACTTCTACTAAACCTGTATTATTAATTTTCCCACCCAGCGCAAACACTTTGGTTCCTGAGGAGTTTTTAGTACCTATGGATGTGAAATAATCAGCACCTTTTAAAAAGATTACTGGAATGTTTGCTAAAGTTTCTACATTGTTTACATTAGTAGGATAACCCCATAAACCTCTAACAGCAGGAAATGGTGGTTTTAATACTGGCATACCTCTATAGCCTTCAATGGACTTAATCAGTGCAGTTTCTTCACCACATACAAACGCTCCTGCACCTAGTCTTATATCAATATCAAAACTAAATCCTGATTCAAATATGTTATCTCCTAAAAGATTATAACTTCTTGCTTCAGCAATTGCATGTTTTAATCGCTCTACAGCAACAGGATATTCTGCTCTTACATAAATATATCCTTGACTAGCACCAATGGCATATCCGCAAATCGCCATAGCTTCAAGAACAGAATGAGGATCCCCTTCTAGAATAGCTCTGTCCATGAAAGCACCTGGATCTCCTTCATCAGCATTACAAATCACATATTTAATATCATTTTTAGATTCAGCTGCAAACTGCCATTTCTTTCCAGTCAAAAAGCCTCCTCCACCTCGGCCTTTTAGCCCTGATGCAGTTACTTGTTCAATCACTTGTTCTGGAGTGAGTTCAGTGAGTGCTTTACCGAGTGCTAAATATCCATCTCTAGCAAAATATTCAGTGATATCTAAAGGATTGATTTGCCCACAATTTCTAAGTGCTATACGCTTTTGTTTTGAATAAAATTTTAGTTCATTCATTTGCTTAATTTTCCCTTTGTCTAAAGGATTTTTCACAAGCAAACGATCAATGACTCTACCCTTTAAAAGGTGTTCTGCGCAAATCGCTTTAACATCTGAAACTTTAACGTGTGCATAAAATGTTTCATCTGGATATACAACAATAACTGGTCCTCTTTCACAAAGGCCAAAACATCCAGTTAATATAAGCCCAACTTCTTCTTTAATACCCAATAATGTAAGTTCTTCTTCAAATGCTTTTTTTATTTCTTTTGAATGAGAACTCATACATCCAGTGCCTCCACAGATGAGGACTTGAATACGTTCTAACATGCTATGCACCCTTTCTGTTTGCTAACAAATATCTATGAACTGGTTGGTGATTTATAATATGTTTGTCCACAATTTCTCTAACCATCGGAATGGTTAAGCTACAATAAATATATGATTGACCAGATTCATCAATCAATTCTGCCATAGGTTCATAAGCACATTCACCCATGCACCCAACTTGTGTTACAGTGACATTTTTTAATTCATGAAACTCAACTTGTTCTAAAAATGCATTTAAAATGGGTCTTGCTCCACTCGCAATACCGCATGTTCCCATACCAACTTGAATTCTAAATCCATCTTTGACATGTCTCATGGTCATTTTTTTTAATGATTCGTCTCTTAATTTTTTCAATTCTTCTAGAGTTTTCATACGTCTACCCCTATATTTCTTAATTTTTGATTGATGTTTTCTTCAATATATTTTTTAATGCTTAGTGTTTTTTGTTTTTGTAAAATTTGTTTTAAATCAAACATATAAAACTGTCCATTTTTTATGTAGATTTTTAATTGATCTAATGACTCATACATGTATAAATCAGAAATAATACTCCCTATATTACCGAATTTGGGAAAATCAATATGGTTATGATTAAACATTAATATAAGTGTTGTTCCTTGATCTTTTTTTGATTTTAATTCAAATGATCCTTCTGTTTGAATCACTAAATCATGAATCATAGATAAACCGAGTCCCACATTTCTATGCTTATTAGTAGTAAACTCGAACTTTTTAACTTTGCTTAATGTCTCTTCGTCCATACCAGAACCATCATCTTGGATGATAACCATTAAAACATTAGAAAAGGAGATGGTCAAGGTGATGGTTTTTGCTGCGGCATGGATTGAGTTTTGACAAAGATCATATATATAATCAGATAAATTATTCATCATTTAAAACCTTAAAAAAACATTCAATATCTAGATGTTCTAAATCAATCATGTTTTTTTCTGTTCTTTCTAAAATGTCTACAATCTGATGTGCATCAGAGTTATGTATCCATTTTGCATGTATATCACTAGGTTTTTTATGTTTATATTCTATAATAGCTTTATTTCTAGTCTTATCAACATATGCTATACCTGAGCGAAATGGTCTATCAATATGTGCAAAAATTATGATATGTTCAAATGATTTTAGTAAGTCTAGTAAAGATTCAAAAGTTATATCTAATTTATTGGTTAATAAGTACGGATATAAATCAATAACTTCATCATAAATATTTGTGATTTCTTGCATACCATATAAATCTTGGTCATATGTTTCTTTTCGTTTATAGGGCTCAAGTAACTGATCAAATCTTAAAGCATCATCAACTGTTTTAAAATAGCAAAGCACATCAAAATCTTCTTTAACAGTGACTTCAATACCTGGAATAAAAAGTATGTCATAACTTTTAGATATTTCCTCTAGCACTTTGAGTTGTAAGCATGAGTTATGATCCGTTACAGCTATAATATCTAATCCTTTTATATTTGCCATATTAAAGATATTATGTGGTGTCATTAGAACATCTGCACATGGAGATAAAACACTATGAATATGTAAATCATAAGCATATTTCATATGATACCTCTTTGATAAAAATCAATAATGACTTCATGTGTCAAAAGTTTTGTCTTAATCAATGCTATTTCTTCTTTATTTGCTCTATCTATAAGTTTTTGATCAACTTCTTGATCATCAACAATCACAATGACATGAATATCAAGCATCATCGCTAAGGATATAGTTGTTTGTGATGCAATCAGTGTAATCAGAGCTTCTTGGTGCTTAACATGCTTAATTGCAGAACTTAATAAATCAGTCGCATAAACACCATGAAATTGATTTTTTTTAGATTGATTGTTTGTTAAGCATATGTAATTATCATTTAAAATCATTTCTACGTTACACATTTGATTCACCCACAATGAAAATCATTCGTATATGTGTTCCTAAAGGTGTTGATGTGATTTCCATGACATCAGATAAACGTTTCATATTAGACAATCCCATACCAGCACCAAACCCATTCATATGATCGTGTTCAGTTGCAGTACTGTATCCTTCAGTCATTGCTAAATCTATATCCAAAATCCCTGGACCATCATCATAGACGTTAACTTCTATATAGTTATCTTTTTCATGAGAAAAAGTCATGTATCCCCCAACAGAATGAATGACAACATTGATTTCAGCCTCATAACATGAAGCGCAAATGCGTTTAAGTAAACTTCTACCTATATTTTCTTGTTTTAATTTTTTTTTGATATCTGAAGATGCCCTACCTGCTAACTCATAATTTTTAGCGATGATCTGATATTCTTTTTCTACCATTGGAGATAGTATTTAATACCTCTAATACCATTTTGATACATCATCCCACTGATATTAAACATTGTATACTCAGTAGATATTAAAATAATATTCGAGTCTAAAGCTAATTCAATAACTTTTTGTGAAGGTACTTTTCCTCTTACGAGTAAAACCACATTGACATCAAGCATTTCAGCTGTTCGAATTGATTGTTGAGTTGCAAGCCCGGTAATCAAAATAGAGTGATCTAAAATGCGATCATCTTTAACAGAGTTCATAATCACTAGAGCATCACTCATTAAATCTGAGCAAAACGCAAAATCAATATCTTTGTCCACAAAAAGTTCTTCATGATAAACATGACAATGATATGTATTAATGATCTCGCTAAGCTTCATGATGAACCTCTTTCATTTCTTTAACGATATCTTTAACTTTACTTACAGTCCCATTTCCATGGATTTGTTGATCAACAGAAAAAACAGGAGCTAATCCGCATGCACCAATACATCTTGATGATGATAATGTTACCTGACCATCAGCGGTTGTTTCTCCATCTTTAATACCTAATTCTTTTTCAAAAGTTTCTAAAACATTTTTAGAGCCACGAACGTAACATGCTGTACCTAAACAAACACTAATTTCATGTTCTCCTTTTGGAGTAACAGAAAAATTGCTGTAAAATGATACAACACCATTAATTTTTGCTACACTTTCTCCAAGTTCTTTGCTAATGATTTTTTGGATGCTTAAAGGAATATATCCAAAAATCTCTTGTGCATCATGAAGTGAAGGCATTAGCGGTCCTGGTTTAGATTTATGTTCTTCTAAACGCGCGTAAAAAAGTTCCAACTTTTCTTTGCAGAAGCAAGTTTCTTTATTCATTTTTTCTACTCCTTAGTGAGTCGTTATTTTCATTTTCATTATATCATAATTTTTCTAATGTCAAGTATTTTGCTTATAATTTAATGATGATAACGTTTTCTAAAAAGGAAATAAATATGAAAAAAAGACATTTAACTTAACAAATGTCTTTTTTTTAATTATTTAAATGTTTTTTTACCATATTTCAACATAACAACCATTAAGATAATTCCTATACCAAATTGAAAAATCACAGGTGCAAATGTTGGTTCAATAAATCCTACAATTAAACTAATAATACTCGGAAGCCCCATTGCAAAAACAACCATTTTCATTGTTTGTCTAAACGTAATAAAACTTGAATATCCAAATCTAAAAAGCTGAATAACTAAGCTCATGACTAAAACAAAGAATGCATATAGTCCAATGGATGTACCAATATTAACAAGCAATGTATAAAAGATAATATAATTACCAAAACTCGTTTCTATAGATGCTCCAAAAGCTTCATACATCTGTTCGCGATCTTCACCGGTTGCTAAGTTTAAACTTCTAAAACTTAAACTTTCATCAAAACCATTGTAATCGTATCCAGTCATGTAGGCACCTTCGCCATTGGTGTAAACAATCTTATTTTTCATGAATATGATCGATTTTTCATTGTTATCTTGATATTCATCAGACTCTGTATTAAAGATGTATGTTATATCATCATGCTCATAAACATATACGGTATCCGTATCACAAACAAACTGATTTGCAGTTATACGACAATCATCTGGAAGTTGCCAATCTGGAGTCTCTGCAATAAAACTTTGTTCGATAAAATCTAATTTCCATCCATCTTCTTGTACAATCAGTAAGTTCATAGGAAATAGGCTAATTAAGCTTACAAGAATGAAAAAGATAAATACTTTCCATCCTTTTTCTTTAGTATGTTCAAAATAGTTGGGATAATCTACAGAGTGTTTAAAAAATCTTATGATAAACATTAGATATAGTCCTCAATTAAATCAGGGTCTATTTCTAAGATAATACTTCCATAGCCATCAATGATTAAACTATCTCCATAAATAAATTCTAAATATTCAACATTTACTTCATAAGGATCTGGTGTCATATTATGTAGCACTAACACTGCTTGTTTAAATGTTTCATACTCATAATATCTTACATATCCTTGAATCTGTAAAACATTATTGTTATAAGGTTCAAAATAATTTCCATACATCAACGCTGGATTATCTCTTCTAATATCAATCATCGTTTTATATGTGTTGAATAACGAAGTTTCATCTAATTTTTGCGTTTCCAAATTAGCTGTATCATCGTTTGAACCATCACTAGGTAACCAGTACGTTTCATAAGTTGGAGAGCCCCACATAAATGGCTGTCTTCTGTACTCATCATAGACAATACCGTATCCAGGTATATTTCTTCCTTCATATCTATACCCTTTCATGCCTAATTCATCACCATAATAGATAAATGGATTGCCCGGAAGTGTCATCAACACTCTAGCAGCTAAAGCTAATTTATTAGGTTGGTTGATAAAACCTTGAGATGAAGCGATTCGATCAACATCGTGATTTCCTAAAATCGGAGCATCAATAAACTCTGGATCAACATCTCTAAACGTATCATATGCACGATTTAAATTGCTTACAAAATTGAATCTAGAATTTTCCATTCCAATTTTATCCATCACTTCATTTCTAAAATAGAAATTGAAAAGTGAATCTGAACCTATATAATAATCTGAAATTAAGCTATATTGCGGAACAAAAACTTCTGGCAAAATATAACTATTTGGATAATTTTCTTCCATATGAGCTTTTAAATTGAGTAAAAACAAAGTGTTTTCCCAATCTGCGTTAATACCTTCTATAAAATGCATCGCTGCATCAAGTCTAAATCCATGAACACCTTTTGCTAAATAAAAGTCAACAATATTATATATTTCATCAATGACTTCTGGATTTTCAAAATTCAAATCCATCATACCACCAACAAAATATGAATATGGAACACCATTATTAAATACATAATAATCTCTATAAGGGCTTGTTGTACTGCTGATTGCATCTTTGAACCATGGATGCTGATCTGAAGTATGATTAATAACTAAGTCCATGACTATTTTTATATCTTTTTCATTTGCAGCATCTACTAAGTTTTCAAAATCTTCCATTGTACCGTAATCACTGTTAATCCCATAATAATCAGTAACATCATATCCATGATATGAAGGTGATGGATGAACTGGAAGCAACCATAAAGCAGTAATCCCTAAATCTTCAAGATAATCAAGGTTTTGTGTGATGCCGTTAATATCACCAACACCATCACCATCACTATCTGCAAAACTTCTTACAAATATTTGATAATAGACGTCTTGAAGTGGATTGATTTCATCGAAATCATAAAGATCTATCGGATCTGTTGGATCCGTTGGATCTTCAGGTTCATCATTACATGCGATCAGGCTTATACTTATCGTAATAAATAATAATAAAGTTAATAGTTTTTTCATTAGAAACCTCTTTTTCTCATCGACTCAGTTTTATTGAAACCATCATATTTCCCTGTAGGTTTTTCTAAATCAATGACTTTTGTTTTAAATATATAATCGTGTATGGTTCTACTGGTTTTATCTGACATGAAGAAAAAAGCAACGATCAAATAAACACCAAAAGTTATAATGCTTGCACCTAATTTAAAGATATCTCTTAAAAATAAACGCCAAAGCTCTGCTTTAGAATCATCTATTTTTACTATTTGGATGCGTTGAACTTTCTTACCCAATGTTTGACCATGAGTTTTTTTTGATAAATATGGTAAAAAATAAAATGTTAGAAAAGCAACACCAGAGACAATATATGGCAGTGGTTCATAATAGTTCCCCAAAAATAAAGAAACAATAATGAATAAAGACACTGCTGATGTGTCAATGGCAAAGGCTCTTACTCTCTTTTCAAATGATGGTACCATTGTGCATAATCCTCCATAATAATCTATACATATTATAACATAATATAATTTATGATACCGTTTACACTCATCAAAGAAAAATAAAGGCTCTTGCCTTTATCTTTTTAATCTATGATAAACTGTGTGGTTGTTTCTGCTCTTTCTCTTAACTCATCTTCAAAAGCAACTCGATCAACAACACCTGGATAATAAATATCATTATAAACCTGGAACTCATCATAATTTCCAAAAACATAATCATTGGTTGCTACCCAGTAATACGCATCCATATCAATATCAAACTCTGATAAACCTTCTTTTAAACTGTATTCTACACTTGAATTATATAACAACGACATCACTTCACTACCTTTGATGTAGACGGATATAATTTGGTTATCAAATGGGAATATTTTATATGTGGTTGCAACCGTAATTGCTTGTCCGCTAACAAGTGAATCCCTAGTTCCTCCACTGTTATGGATTCCTATATCAGCACCTGCTGCATCTCTTATAACTTCTGCCATAAACTTAGTTAATGCAATTCTATCATAACTGTCAGAAGCGTATAAAATTGCTTCATTTAATAAAGGTTCTATTTGATCTACATACGTTTGAATGAGTGCTTCTAAGCCTGGATGAGGTGTTAGTAATCTTGAATCATCAGATCTAAATAAATTATCATAACTTACTAAAGATAAGTCATTGGAACTATCTACATCATAAGATAGATATCCAAGTGCTCTCGCATTAGAAGATGCTTGCAATACTGGAACTCCTGAAATCAATGATAATTCAGTTCTATGTGTATGTCCATTAAAGACTGCATCAACAGATCCATTTAAAGCCATTTGCTCATTGTAGTAACTATCTACAGCGTGATTGATGGTAAAGATTGCATCTACTTGATACTCATTGATTAATATATCGGTGTAATACTGTGTCCAATACGTTGGACTTTGAAACTCATAATCTTCGACTCTACTTTTTGAAATCGATGACTCTAATCCTGAACCTATCGTTCCAATAACACCTATTTTTAAATCACCTTTTTCAATGATTGCGTATGCATCAACAAAGTCAGGTCTTTTTTCAGTGTCTTTATAAAACAGATTTGCGGCAAGTAATGGATACTCAGCTTTAGTTCCTAAAGTTGTTGGATCAAAGTATTCAATAACAGTTTCTATACCCCAATCAAACTCATGATTACCCACAACAAATACATCTAAATTCATATAGTTAAACATATCAATCATTGATGCTCCGTAGTAAAAGTTTGATAATACATTTCCCTGTAATAAATCTCCACCACTTAAAAATAAGGTCTCATAAGGATTATGATCATATTCATCTAAAATCACATTCCCTATCCTTGAAAGTCCCATTTCATCATCATTTTCTAATATAGATCCATGGGTATCATTGATGTAAAAAACATTTAAATCATCAACATTAACACTGTCATCATTTTCTTCTACCTGAACTGCAACTACTTGCTCTACTTCATGTCCAAATGAATCAGTGATTTCGTAATATAATGGGTAAATGCCAACTGTATTTAAATCAACCATCTCATCATTGACAACAACTGCATGAGTGATGTCTCCATCTTCTTGGTCATATGCACCAATAAGCTTCATATAATCTGGATTTTCATCTCCAATATAAAAATAAATACGGTTATATCCTGAAATGATAGGTTCTTCATTATCATAAACATGAACAACAAATCTTTCTACAGTTCGATTTCCAGTTGAATCATATATCGTTACAGTGATTTCATAATCGCCTGTCAATTCAAAATTTACATGTCCGCTAAACATAATGTTTTCTGTGATGTCTCCATCAATATTGTCATAAGCTTTGATCATACTTTCGTAGTCAATAACTTCTTGACCAATATAATAATAAAACTCCCTAACTCCTTCAAAATAAGGTGCAATATAATCAATGGTTTGTGCTTCCTCAATAACTTGAACTTTAATACTAGCGGTTATTTTGCTACCATAACTATCTTCTACTTTATAATATACATTGTATTGACCTTCAGTTTGATAATCAACTTCTTGGTCATCAACTGTGATATTAGTGATGGATTCACCTAAGTAATCTACAGCATTAACTCCATCAAGATAATTTGGAAGATCATCACCTATCGTGTACTCAATATTTTTTAACCCATCAATTTGAGGTAATCCAAGTTGAGTGTTATTTTGTGACTCACACCCTTGAATCAAAAATAAAACTACAAGTAATAATATTAATTTTGCAATTTTCATGTCGCATACCATCCTTTGCAAAAGTATTATAACATAGTTTATGTTTATCATAGATAAAATATGTTATAATAACTAAAGTAAAAGAGGTGGACACAATGAAAAAACAACATACTTTATGGGAGCTCTTCTGGACTTTTTTTAAGATTGGTGCACTGACCTTCGGTGGTGGTTTAGCGATGATGCCAATCATGCGCCGTGAGGTTGTCCATAATAAAAATTGGGTCGATGATGAAGACGTTTTAAAAATCTTGGTGATATCAGAATCAACACCAGGTGTTTTTGCGATTAATTCGGCAACTTTTATTGGCTATAAAATCGCTAAATTCAAAGGTAGTTTACTCGCAACTTTAGGTGTTATACTTCCTTCCTTTATCATTATATCTATCATTTCATTGTTCATAATTGAATTTAAAGAAAATCAGTTAGTTGCATACGCATTTTATGGCATACAAGCTGGTGTTGCAGTTTTAATTTTTAAAGCAGCGATTAAATTATCAAAAAAAATACATTTCACAATATTCTCAGTAGCCATTTTAATCGCATCTATTTTGATTTCAATGTTTACAGAAATAAGCGTTATTTATATATTATTAGTGAGTGCTCTTTTAGCAATCATCTTTGGTTATGTTGAAAGTTTGAAAGGAGCTAAATCATTATGATTATTGAATTTTTAAGGCTCTTTTGGATGTTTTTTAAGATAGGATTATTCACCTTTGGTGGTGGATATGCAATGATTCCTCTAATCGAGCAAGAAATTGTTGGCGGTGGTTATATTGATCAAGCTTTACTTTATGATTTTATTGGTATAGCAGAATCTACTCCTGGTCCGATTGCAATCAATATGGCAACATTTATTGGTACTCATGAACTTGGTGTTTTGGGTGCTGTTGCAGCAACCATTGGAGTAGCCCTTCCAAGTTTTATTATCATTTTATTAATTGCATCACTTGGCAGTAAGTTCTTAAATTCGAGAATAGTTAATGAAGCATTTAAAGGTTTAAAACCTGCGGTCATTGGTTTAATCTTAAGTGTCTCTATCGGTCTATTTATTCGTGGCATCTTCCCAAATATAAAACTTTCTGAGCTGATTGTTAATTTTAGTGGATTTAATTATAAAAATCTGATTATTTTGGTTATTGTTTTCTTATTTGCTTTTTTAAAAAAGAAATCAAGTCCAGTACAAATTATTCTCTTATCAGCCATTTTGGGTATTGGTATATATTTAATACTATAGAGGTAGATCATGAAAGATTTGACATGGTTAAAAGAAAACTTAATCGCGCATAGAGGATTACATTCACTAGATCAAAGTGTTCCTGAAAATTCACTAGAATCATTTAGACTTGCAATCGAATCAGGATATAGTATAGAGTTTGATATTAACTTAACAAAAGATGATGTCGTGGTTGTTTTCCATGATTTTAATTTAAACCGCATGTTCCAAGTTAATCAGAATATAGATGAACTTACTTATGAAGAACTTAAAACCTATAAATTAAAGAATCAAGAGCATGTTCCTACTTTAAAAGAGGTATTAGAGCTTATTGATTGCAAAATACCTATCCTTATTGAACTTAAACCGCATGGACATGTTAAAAAACTATGCAAAGCGTTTATGAAAGTCATGGAAAATTATCATGGGACTTATGCAGCATTTAGTTTTCATCCTAGTGTCGTTTATTACTTAAAAAAACATCATAAAGATGTCATTAGAGGACAAATTTCAGAATATTTCAAATCTGATCAAAAGATGTCTAAGATTGCTAAATTTTTGATGAGGAGCATGGCATTTAATATATTTACAAAACCCGATTTTATTAGTTATGGTATTTATGATATGCCTAATAAGTATTTAGATAAATTAAAGAAAAAAGGCATAACAATTATTAGTTATGCCGCTAGATCTCAAAACGATTTTGATTTTGTAAAAACACATTACGATAATGTCGTTTTTGAATATTTCGTTCCAGAGAAAAAGGTGCTCAAATAACTTGAGCACTTTTTTTTAGTCCATATCAACATCAAAACTTTCTAGTAAACCCTTCTTTTCAATAAATGCAGCATCTCCATGTTTTGTTAAGAACATGGTAATAAAGCTTGCTGCTACAAAGATTGTTGCATAAGGGAATAATACAAGTCTTGTTTTAAATACGTAATCCATAAATACACCTGATAATATTGGAGTTAGTATTTGTGCTGCCATAGAAAATGCATAATAATATCCTGTATATTTACCAACATTTGAGCCTTTTGCAAGTTCCACAACCATTGGATATGAGTTAACATTAATCGTTGCCCAACCAATACCGGTTAAACCAAAGACGATATACATAATCCAACCTGTATCTTCATTAACAAATGATGCAGCTCCAAAACAAACAGCTAATAATACAATACCAATTAAAATAGATTTTTTACGTCCAATTTTTGTTGAGATAATACCTATTGGGATAAATGCGATGATTGCTGTCACATTTGCCACTAATAAAGGTAATGTAAATGATGGAATTTGGAGGACATGAGGTACATAATCTGATACCTTAGAGATGATTGCGTTATATCCCATAAACCATAAGAAAACTGATGCTAATATTAAGATAAGTGATCGTTGTTTGTCTTTTGGTAGTTGTTTCATATCATGTGTTTCATCATCATCTTCAACAAGATTTAATCTTAACTCTTCTTCTATTTTTTCTTGAACGAGTTTAGGTTCTTTAACTTTCCATAAAAAGACAAGTAAAACAAGAAGCATAATGACACCAACAATGACAAATGCTAATGTGTAATGAACATACGATCTACCATCTAGGCCTAAAACAGTAAGCAGAACCAATGATGTTGTTCCTGCAGCAGCACCCATCAGATTAATAATTGCATTGGCTTTACTTCTAAGTGGTTTGATCGTAACATCAGGCATAAGACTTACTGCCGGTGATCTAAAGACTGACATGGAGATTAATGCAATTAATAAAACACTCACAAAGACGATAAAATTAAGTGGACTTTCAACTGTTTCTTCCCAAGCTAAAGAAGATAAATAGGTCTGATAATAATCATTTAAGAATGCCAAATCACCTACAGATAATTCAGCACTTGTATTTTCTACAAGAATCTCATTGACTTTATCATATGTATTGGTCATAAATCGATCGTATTGTGCTTGAGTAATGCTACCATTATTAAGCTTTGTTACTCTTTCAACTTGCATATCATTGAGAAGACCATCCCAAAATGTTTCTAATCTTCTTTCATCGTTATCTTTATAGTTTTCGTATAATCCTATGATTTCTGTTTGCTCAATTCTTGCTGTTTGAATATTATCCATAAATGATAAACTCATAAATGCAAATGCTGCAATCACAGTCCCTACAATAACAAAAGGAGTTCTTCTTCCTTTTTTATGATTGGATCTATCAGAAATTGCACCAAATATTGGTAACATAAATAAAGCCAATATGTTATCAAGTGCCATGACTAATCCAGATGTCGTTTGGTTTAAACCAAATTTATCGATCATAATTTTGGCAATGATATTATCATACGTTTGCCAAAAAATAGTAATAATGAAAAATGCCAACCCTACATAAAATGTTTTCTTGTAATTTAGTTTCATGTTTTACTCCCTTTGATTCAATTTAATTTAATCTTATTATAGCAAACATTGCTATCATTTAAAATGACATTTACAAATAATGTAGAAAAAGGAGAGGTAATGACCTCTCCTTTTATGATAGATAATTTTTAAGTTTTTAAGAAACATATTCAAAACCAACAGCAATCGCTTTTTGATTCACTGGTAGTAATGCTTGTTTTTCTCCTGTTAAAAAGTGTTTTAAACTTTCTACAATCACTTCTTCTTTAAAGATGTTGTTAATCTTTAAGTATGCACCTAACATAACCATATTAGCTACTTGAGGTTTGTTAAGCTCATTAGCAATCTCATTCATAGGTATACCATATACATGACATTTTTGTTTAACTTTTTCTTCAATTAATGATGCATTGTAGAAAATATTTCCTTCGTCAGTTACTAGTTCTTGGAACTTATGTAATGATGGTAAGTTAAAAACCATTAAGTCATCAGCCTTCTTAAAGATTGGTGAATATATGGGTTTATCACTGATGGTCACAGCACAGTTTGCAGTACCACCTCTTGTTTCTGGTCCATAAGTTGGAACCCATACACTATATAATCCTTGAAGGTTGGCTGCGTATGCAATAAGCTGTCCAGTTAACATGACACCTTGACCACCAAAACCTGCTATTCTAATTCTTCTAATCATGGTTCATCACATCCTTAAACACGCCAAGTGGAAAGATTGGAACCATTTCTTCTTTAACACGTTCCATAGCGTCAAATGGCTTCATTTTCCAATTTACCGGACATGTTGATAATACTTCTATCATTGAAAAACCTTTACCATCGATTTGATATTGAAAAGCTTTTTTAATCGCTTTTTTAGCTTTTCTGATATTTGGAACATCTGTTAACATCACACGTTCAACATATGCTGCACCATCAACTTGACCTAATATTTCAGACATCTTAATGGGTCCACCATGTAGAGATTGAACTCTACCATCTTGTGATGTTGTTGTTTTTTGTCCAACTAATGTTGTAGGGGCCATTTGACCACCAGTCATACCATATGTGGTGTTGTTCGCATAAATGACTGTGATATTTTCTCCACGGTTTGCAGCATGAATCGTTTCTGCAATACCGATAGATGCTAAATCACCATCTCCTTGATATGTGAAAACTATATTTTCAGGTAGTGATCTTTTAACACCGGTTGCAACCGCACAAGCTCTACCATGTGCAGCTTGTTGCATATCACAGTTAAAATACTCATAACTAAAAACTGAACATCCAACAGATGCAACACCAACAGTATGATCTAATACGCCAAGTTCATCAAGTACTTCAGCAACCAACTTGTGTAAAATACCATGTGTACATCCTGGACAATAATGTGTTCTATTATCTGTTAAACCAGAACTTCTTTCATATTTAATCATCTATTCCACCACTCTTTCATCGAAAGTCATGATTGCTTCAACGATTTCTTCAGGTTCAGGTACAATACCACCAGGTCTTCCATAAAATGCTACTTTATGTCTACCTCGATCAGAAATCAACACATCATCAAGCATTTGTCCTAATGACATTTCTACAACCATTAATCCTTTAACACTTTTCGGAATATCATTAAATGCTTTTTTCGGATATGGCCATAAAGATATTGGTCTTATCATACCAACATTTACACCATTTTCAGCTAAGATTTCAATCGATGAACGACAAATTCTAGCTGTTGTTCCATATGCTACAATGACGTATTCTGGATTGCTATCCATATTAATCATTTCGTACTTGACTTCATTTTTTTCAACTTCTTTATATTTTCTTTGAAGTTTGTAATTATGTTGTTCTAATTCATTTGGATCTAAAAATAAACTATTAATAATATTTCTTCCTTCATGGTGCTTAGTTCCAATAGATGCCCATGATTTTTCTGGAAGTTCTCTTTTTTTGATTGGTTTATCCAAATCTACTGTTTCCATCATTTGACCAATTAATCCATCAGCCAAAACCATAACTGGATTACGATATAGATCTGCGATATCAAATGCTTCTTTCATTAAATCCACTGTTTCTTGAACAGATTCTGGTGCTAATACAATCACATGATAGTCCCCATTTCCACCACCACGTGTTGCTTGATAATAATCACCTTGAGAAGGTTGAATGGTTCCTAAACCAGGACCACCTCTCATCACTGAACCAATCACGCATGGAAGTTCAGCACCTGCAATATAACTAATACCCTCTTGTTTAAGTGCAATACCTACTGAAGAGGATGAAGTCATCACTCTTTTACCAGCACCAGCAGCTCCATAAACCATATTAATTGCAGCAACTTCACTTTCTGCTTGAACAAACACTTTACCTGCATCAGGCAATAATTTTGATAAGTATTCTGGCACTTCATTTTGAGGTGTAATTGGGTATCCAAAGAAACAATCTAATCCAGCTTTCATTGCTGCTTTAGCAATCGCTTCATTACCTTTCATTAATACTTTACTCATCTGTCTGCCACCTCTACTTTAATCACTGAATCAGGACATATAATTGCACAATTCGCACATCCAATGCATTTATCCATATCTAAGACGCTAATTAAATGATATCCTTTAGAGTTCATTCTATTTTTGTCTAAGTTTAAGATATCAACTGGACATACATGTGTACAAAGTTCACATCCTTTACAAGCTTCATTGTCAAATGTTAAACTACCTTTTTTCACTTGATCACATCCTATCTTTTAATATAATTGTCGTGCAAATGATTAATCGTTTCTATTCTCTTCTTCGCAAATACCTTAGCAGCTAAATGCGTATTAATGTTTTCACTTTCAGCGATATGATAAATATCTAATAAGCGATCATAAATCTTCTCAATATCTCTAGTTGCACGTCCAACGTTGTAATCTAATAACTCATGATATACATTGATTAAACCACCAGCGTTGATAACAAAATCTGGTGCATATAAGATATCTTTATCTTTGATCATATCTCCATGAATATCTTCATCTAATAAAACGTTATTTGCTGTACCAGCAATAATCTTAGCTTTAATTTGAGGAATGGTATCTGAATTTAATGATCCACCTAAAGCACATGGAACTAAGACATCAACATCTAATTTGTAATAATCTTCTGGTTTTACAAATTCAACTTCTGGGTTTTCTTTTTTAAGTCTTGCGATATGTTTTTCGTTAATTTCAGAAAAATAAACTTTCTTCGCATTATTTTTTACTAAATGTTTTATGAGGTAATAACCCGTTTGCCCTGCGCCTTGAACTGCAAACGTATATTTAGAAATATCTTCATCACCAAATTTATGCATAAGTGATGCTCTAATACCATGGAATGCACCAAGTGCAGTCATCGGAGATGGATTTCCACTCTTACCTTCTAATCCTACTACATAATCAGTTTCCATTGCAACAAAGTCCATATCTTTTGTAGATGTATTCACATCTTCAGCAGTAATATATCTACCATTTAAAGATTGTACATATCGTCCTAACGCTCTAAAGTAAGCTTCTGATTTTACTTTGTCTGCTTCACCGATTAAAACTGTTTTTCCCCCACCTAGATTTAATCCAGCAGCAGCTGCTTTATACGTCATCCCTCTTGATAATCGTAGACAATCTAAAACTGCAGCTTCTTCTGATTCATAATTCCACAGTCTAGTTCCACCAAGGGCTGGCCCTAATGTGGTGTTATGAATACATGTAATTCCCTTTAAACCTGTCGTCTTGTCATAAAAATAGACTACTTGCTCATATCTATGTTTAGCCATGTAGTCAAAGTGTTTGAAATCGCTCATTTTAAATCTCCCTTCCGTTTGTTAAAAGCGCTTACATTTGTATTATAACATAGTTATAATAAGAATACATGAGAAAATTTAAGAATGTTTCTAAATAACATAATTTAACAAAAAAGAGTACTGAAATCAGTACTCTTTTAGTGCATTTTCGAGTGCGTTAATGAGCTTTCCTACATGAAATCCATCGACAAATGCATGATGAACTTCTATGGTAAAGGGCATCAGCATTTTTTGACCTACTTTTTCAAATTTTGCCCAGCCTATTCTAGGAATCGCATCTTTTGAATCTAAATTTGTCGGATTACTAGCATGTGTGAATTTTGCCCAAGGAAATGTTGTGATGTAGACTAAATCTTGTCTAATCTCATCATCAAGATTTATGAATAAATCACCTTGATCAGTTGACTTCTTTATCGCATTTTCTTGAAACTTATGGATATCATCTATAAAAGGTGTATTTACGATTTTAAATGTATCTCCATCTCCTACTTTATCTGTAAATGATGGTGAAATCATATCAAACATATATGGTTGACCATCGATAAAGCGATATTTAAAATTTTCGATTTGATTAAGCTCTTTTAAAACAAGCCACATAAACGAAAAATAAAAAGATAATTTATGTTCTTTAACATATCTATAAAAACCCGATACATCTAAATCTACTGTAACTTGATATCTAGGGATATCCATATCTTTATAAAAGTCAAATGTATGTTTTCTACTCCAATGGTTGATATCAATTTTCTTCATGATCTAACTCTCCTAATAAAAATGCTGTACGTTCGTCAATTCTTTTTCTTATAAACTTACTAAAAAAGACTGCATCATATCCATGAACTGCCTTTTCCATGTGTCTTTCAACTACTTTAATACCTATTTTCTTTAATTTTTCAGCAAACCATATACCTTCATCTCGTAAACAATCATACTCCGCTGTTTCTATATAAGTGGTTGGTAATCCATGAAGATCAGATATTAAGAACGATGTATATTTGAGCATACCATAATCTCCATTTTTCAAATATGTTTCCCACATACTTTTATTCAAAATTGAGTTCCACATCGGTGTATCGTCAAACATCTTCATAGAAGGTGTGATTTGTCTGTGATCAATCACTGGATAAAATAACAACATACGTTCAAAAGATCTCTTCAATCTATCTCTTGCAAGTAATGCAACACCAACTGATAAATTACCCCCTGCACTATCTCCAGCAACAGAGATTTGATCAATATTGATACCTAACATTTCTTGATGATCAATCATCCAAAGATATGCTTGATAACAGTCTTCAAGTCCAACAGGAAATGGATATTTAGGTGCTAATCTATATTTTACAAATACTGCTAGATGATTTGAATCATCTATCATATCAGAGACCATGCGTAAGTGGACTAATGTTCCTTCTATTTGAAACCCTCCACCATGTAGATAAAGTAATCCTTTTTGATTTTTCGATTCATCTTTGTGCTTTAAAACAAAGATCTTGATTTTTTTATCTTGATAACCTTTAATGACATATGTTTTTTTCTTCATACCTTTAGTAGGTTTAGTAAAATATAAACTCATGTTAAAAATGATATTAAAAACAATTCTTCTTAAATGAGAATATTTTTTATATCTAAGTGGTCTCAATATCTTTAATTCTTTATCTATGTCATAAGGTTTCATTTATTCACTTTTCGAAAAGTTTCTTGTACTCTCCATACCCTTCTTTTTCTAGGTCTTTTTTGGGAATAAACCTTAATGCTGCTGAATTGATACAATATCTATATCCCCCAAGTTCAACAGGACCATCTGTAAACAAATGTCCTAAATGACTATCAGCGTCTTTTGATCTAACTTCAGTTCTCATCATACCAAAACTTTTATCTAATTTTGTATTAACGGATGTCAATGGTTTTGCAAAGCTAGGCCATCCACAACCACTATCGAATTTATCTAAACTTGAAAACAATGGTTCACCAGAAACAATATCGACATAAATACCATCTTCATGATGATTCCAAAACTCATTTTGAAATGGTCTTTCTGTTCCCTGTTCTTGGGTTACGTGATATTGTAATGGTGTTAATTTTTTCTTCAAATCTTCTTTTTTCATGTCATCACCTTTCTCTACATTAATTTTTCTAAAAATGCTTTCAAAGCATCCACAAGTTTTACAACTTCATAAGATAATACTTCGTATGCTTTTTCTAATGATGATTGATCTTTTTTCTCATTGATTTCCATCATGTTTGTTAATAACCATGTCGTTCGCTTACCAGATAAATAAGAACATGATCCTTTAAAATAATGAAGTCTTTCTTTGATTTCAATTCGATTTTTTGATTCTATAGCTTGTCTAATCGATTGCATATCTTTCTTGTATTCAGCTAAAAATGCATCAATCACGGATTTAGCGATATCAATGCTGTCATCAAAACGATATAAATAATCTTTTTGATCAAAAACTAAAAATGAAGCTGGGACAAAAATTTGTCTTTGAACTGATAGATGTTTTCTTAAAATCCGTTCTAATGCTTCAATATGAATGGGTTTAAACAAAACGTCATTCATTTGTGCCTCTTTCATTAAATCATAATCATTTAAAAATGCATTAGCAGTTACTCCAATGATCGGAATATAGGCATATTGTGGACCTAAGTTTCTAATATGTTTAGAAGCCTCAGTACCGTCCATTTCTGGCATTTGTATATCCATAAGGATAATATCAAAACGTTCATTTTTGGCAGCTTCAATTGCTTTTTTACCGCCATCAACCAATTTTGAACGTATACCTTGTTTTTTTAATATGTTTTCCAGTGCAATTCGGTTTAATCTGTTATCATCAACTACAAGAGCATATCCAGATAACGCTTCATTATAACGGTCAAAACGTTCTTGTTTTCTTTCAAATAATTCACCAATAATTTTTTGATAAATAGTTTTTCTAGACATAATCTTTTCAAAATAAAGAGATACTTGTAGATGATGGACACTTTCTAAACTACCAACTTTGACGAATAGTGTCGTTGGTTTAGCATAATTATTTTTATAAAAATCGATGAGTTCTAGAGATTTTTCTTGATTAAACACAATTAAATCGAATGAGATAAGTTCATCATGTGTTTCATAATGGACATTCATCCCCATAGACAAAAAGACTTTTTCAAAATGGTTCATAAACTCATCTTGATCAGTTAATAGCACATTGAATCCTTTTACTTCTTTAAAATCCATAGTACCTTGTTTTTTTAATAACAAATCAAATGAAAATTTACTGCCTTGATCTATATTTGACTCAAGATAAATTTTTGATCCAAGTTTTTCAACCAGTTGTTTAACAATGGATAATCCAAGACCGGTGCCTTCATACTTTCTAGAATCACCGGAATCTACTTGATAAAACTTGTCGAATACTTTTTCTAAGTTTTCTTGATCGATACCAATACCTGTATCCTCAATGATAAATCTAATTCGATCGTTTTGGTTTTCTTCACCTATACGTTTTGCAATCACTTTAATATATCCTTCATGTGTATATTTAATTGCATTACTTAATAGATTTAAAATGATTTGTCTAATTTTTGTATAATCCCCTAAATGATTGTTATTGATTTGATAATCATAATCAAATATGATAGATAATCCTTTTTCTTGTGCTCTAGGAAGGACTGTTAAAATCATATTTGTTAGCTCATTTTCAAGATTAAACATATCATCAAATAAATCTATTTGTCCACTTTCAATTTTGGAAATATCTAGTAAATCACTAATCATTGATATCAATGCTTTTGTTGAATAGGTTGCTATATCATGATATTCTTTTTGTTCAGATGTTAAATCTGTAGATTCAAGTAAATATAATGCATTTGATATACCATGTAATGGTGTTCTAAACTCATGACTAATCTTAGCTAAAAATTGATTCTTTTCCATACTTGCTATATCTGCTTTTTGTTTAAGTTCAATAAGTTTCTTTTGTTGTTCTTGTTTTAGAATTGCATTGGTAATGACTTCAGATAATACCTTTAATAGGTTCATTTCTGTATCATTCCATTTTCTTTTACTTCTTACATCATCAAACCCAACAAAACCGAAACACTTTTGTTCATTCATCAATGGAAGTGTTGTCATTGACTTTACGCTTTGAGGTTCTAATGCTTCATAAATGATATGATTTTTATCAAGTGCATTTACATCTTCAAAAATAACAGGTTTACCTTGTCTGTGATGCTTAATTAAATAATCTTCATACAATTCCATATCAATGTTTTTTAAGTTATCAATTTCCTTGGATACACCTTCATTACACCACTCAAATGTGTTGTTCATGACTTTGTGATCATCATCATAATCAAAGACATAAACACGATCCACATCAAGAAAATCACCCACCATGGCAAGTGCGTTTTCTATTTTTTGATGAAATTCTTCAATATTAATATTGATCAGTTCATTTGCAATGTTTAAAACGATATCTTGGAAACGATCGTGATTGTTCATAAATCCCTCTACATTCGATTTGGTTTATATCTCTATTATATATGAAAACTCATTTTCTTGAAAGTATAAGAAAAAAAGGCATACGCCTTATTTCGAAAATCTATGAGCAATTGAACTTGCTGCAGCAGCAGCCATCGCTCCAACGATGTCATCTAAAAATGTATTGCAACGATTTGGCTTTTTACCTTCTTTGTCTAAAACACCTATGATACCTGGTTTAGCTTTATCCACATATCCAAAATTAGTAAAACCAATAGATCCATAGACATTAACAATAGATAATGCCATAATCTCATCAATGCCATATAACCCATAATCATTTAATAATATAGTTGATAATGGTTCAGAGAGCAAGCCTTTTTCAGCTAAAACATCAAGTTCCACACCAGTGATCACAGCATGTTGAACTTCTCTTTTCTTGACGACTTTCTTTACATGATCCAAACAATATTCCAATGTTAAGTTAGGAATATATTTTTTTTGTAAATCAAAAGTTATTTCTGCAATATCTTCTAATTTGACACCACGTTGTTCTAATGTATCCACAACAATTTGATAGTTCTTTTGGGCTTCACGAAGCTCTTCTTCTGTTTTTTCAAAACTCATGAAGATTCCTCCCTTTATTTTTAGAGTGTATTTCTATTATACACGATTCAAATGATTTATCAAGTTAATAATTTTTATTCTTTTTTGATAATCATTTTGTCATTATCTAAATAGATGACATCATCACTGTCTAAATCACTACGACCAACAGAAAAATCTGTTGTAAGTATTTGTGCGCCACTTTGAATCGCATCATTAAAGCGAGTCTGATCAAACTCTAAATTTGAATCTATTCTTGTTCTTACCATGAAATGATTCGTAACCAGTGAAGTTATGATGTTTATATCAACATCATTTTGAACAAAAAATGATGCATAATTTGGTAATGTTTCTTGATAGTAGCTACCAATAAACATTGATTGTGATTGCAAACTTTGATCCATATCATAATATGACGATGTATAATTACCTGGATGAAGCACAACCATTATTTGATTAAAAAGACTGTCAACAGTTGGCCATCCATCATTGATAATGACATCTTTTAAGTTTTCTTGCGCATCAACCATATCCGCTGGTTTGAATAAATTGGAGTTAAGTTTTTCTTTAATAACATCATCAAGTAATATAAACGCATCTTCATCAAATGGCTCTAATGCTGGATCAAGCATCATCCAATCATCTTTAACTTCTATTAATATGATGATCGGTAAATGAGTTTGGTAATCACTAAACAATTTGATTTCTTCTAGTAATAAATCAAATTTGACTGCTTGACTACTATTATCTACAAGCGGAACATGCGTAAGTTCAAATGAACCATTTCGATATCTTAAATCGAATTCGAAACTACGAACCCCTAAATTTAATTGATCTGTAATCGTTTGATATCCGTAGTTTAATGCTTTTGCCTCAGAAAAAGAATCCCCTAAACCCACAAAAAATCTCCCTATTGCAGGTCCAACTTTCTTATAACTATTATGACTTGCAAGCATCTGTATATCATCTAATTTAAGTGTGGTATCATTTATATCAAAATTAACAAAATCTGATTCATCGATGAGTTCGTATTGATTTGATTCATATGCTTCTTTCAATGTTTCCAAATGCTTTTCTTGTTTGTTGATATCTATAGTTCTAACTAAAGATAATCTTAAAACAATCCCTAGAAAAAGGATGAGAAACACAAATATTGTTTTCAAACTTATTTTTATAAATTTTTTCATAAAGATCTCCCTTGTTTTACGATACTATCTTTTGGATAGTTTTGATAATGAGATTGTTTTTTGAAATCGAAAAAGATATAATATTATGGTAGGAGGAAATGATTATGCTATATAACAAACCTGAAAAAGAAACTAAAGATTTACCTTTATGCACATGCGGTAAAACTCAAGATAAGCCATACTGTGATGGATCTTGTGATCTTGAAGAAGATACAACACAATCATAGGATTTGCTGGTTATAAAATCATTATTAGATCGAAAGGTCTAATTTTTTTTTGCGAAATAATCTTTGATGTCTAACATAGTTAAGGTTTCATGCCATAGTCTATCAATCACTTGCTCTTTATAAGTGATAGGGTTCGATGAAACAATAATGCCATGTCTCACATAACTTCCTGATTGATGATCAAAATCAGGAGAAATCATGACATTTAACATATGTCTAGCTGCAACCTCAGGATGGATTCCTTTTTTAGATCGCCATCGCCAAATAAAACTTGCGAGTTTTGATGTGTTTTTTTCTCCAATATTCGTTCTAACCAAACCAGGATCAATAGCATAAATAGGAATTTCTTGATAATTCTTACTAAACCCTTTAACAAATAAAACATTGTATAATTTTGAACGTTTATATGACCTTAAAATGGTATAAAATGTTTTTGTTTCTAAATTATTAAAATTAATATTTGCTCGATAATGGGATTGAGAACTTACAACAAGAATTCTTGATTTCATACTTTCATTCATAAAAGGTAGTAGCTGATATGTTAAATCAACTACTGCTAAATGATTCACTTGAAAAGTAAGTTCATGATGGTCTTTACTTATATGATACCCAGAAGTTACTCTTCCAGCTACATGACACATAAAATCTATTTTTCTTTGTTGTTGATTTAAGATGTATTTGATTTGCTCAGTAATTTCTAATACAGCATCATGATAACTTAAATCACCCTTAACCATATGCAAATGACTCTCTAGTTTTAAAGCTTTTACTTCCAAATAAAGTTTATCAATTTTTTCATCACTTCTACCTAAACCAATGACATCGATATTTGCTTTTAAAAGTGTTAGTACTAGACTTTTTCCAATACCAGATGTAGCGCCTGTTACAAAAGCTAACTTATTCAATATCCTCACCACTTTCATCTATCGTTTTCTTTTATTATACATGATATCAATTTTAGATGAAATTTTTATGTTATAATAATTTTGAATACGGAGGTTAACATGAAAAAAATTAATGTTTATTCTGAAGTCGCACCCCTAAAAAAAGTTCTTTTGCATCGTCCAGGTGGAGAGCTAGAAAACTTAACACCAAAATGGTTAAATGAACTATTATTTGATGATATACCTTGGCTGATTAAAGCTCAAGAGGAACATGATCATTTAGCAAAAGTACTCAACGAACATGGTGTCGAAGTCGTTTATTTAGCCGATTTGGTAGAAGAAAGCCTTGAGACTCCAGCGATTAAAAAACAGTTTATTGAGCAATTTTTAAAAGAGTCTAATTTAAATCATCATAAATCAAAACAAAAAGTTTATGATTATTTATCAAAGATGCCAACTAAACAGATGATTCTTACAACAATGGCTGGTATTGTGAAAACTGATTTTCAAACTTATAGAAAACAGACGTTAAAAGATTATATTAGAGATTACCCATTCATTACTGATCCAATGCCAAACTTGTATTTTACGAGAGATCCTTTTGCGTTTATTTATGATCATGTTTCATTAAATAAAATGCATAAAAACACAAGAGCTAGAGAAACGATTTATGGTGAATATATCTTTAAGTATCATCCTATTTATAAAGATATGCCTAAAGTATATGATCGTTATGAAGACTATTCTATTGAAGGTGGAGACATACTCGTATTAAATGAACAAGTTATTGCTGTGGGTATTTCTGAACGATCAGAACCAGATGGCGTTGAAAATTTTGCAAAACATATATTTGCAAAAACAGATGCTGAAGTTGTCCTTGCAATTGATTTACCTAAAAAAAGAAGTTTTATGCATTTAGATACTGTATTGACTCAAGTTGATGTTGATAAATTCTTAATACATCATGATTTTTTAGGGAATTTAAATGTTTATGAAATCTATCGAGGAAGTAGACCAAAAACATTAAGAATTATTCCAAAAAACTATTCTATCAAACGTTTATTTTCGTATCACTTAAAAACAAAAATCACAGTTATTCCTTGTGGTGGAGATGATAAAATTGCATCAGATAGAGAACAATGGAATGATGGTGCTAACGCCTTGGCTATAGCTCCTGGAGTTGTGATTGTTTATGAAAGAAACTCAATAACTAATAAACTTTTACAAGAGCATGGTATCAAAACAATAGAAATTCCATCAAGTGAACTTTCTAGAGGTCGAGGTGGCCCAAGATGTATGAGCATGCCTTTAATTAGAGCAAATAAAAACAGCTAATCACTTAGCTGTTTCAGGCTGTAGACAAAGTACCGTATCTGAGGATATGGTATTTTTTTAAAAATTATTATAAAATATGAATATGAAGA
>ENA-ORCU01000124-ORCU01000124.1-marine-metagenome-genome-assembly--contig:-NODE-124-length-54360-cov-7.349483_pt1 | contig 54360 bp, 49 predicted proteins | sample MGYA00248631_ERZ508512 | MGnify/ENA primary metagenome ERZ508512 (study PRJEB26183, sample SAMN06268844) | marine metagenome | isolation source: Tt an P1 anaerobic enrichment on pine from sediment taken...
CCGAACTGCTGCAAGCCGCAACAATAAATACGACAATCAGGCATACTACAACACGACTAATGATATCCTCCTGCTTAATACATAGCTTAAACGACATCATCTATTCGTCTGCTGCACATTATGCAGGATGGCGTAATCGTTATCATTTCGTAATAATTTCGAATGTAAGCATACTCTTATCCATTACTTGCAACATATCTTCAATGTACCCCTGTTCGCCCTTCGCGCTACCGCTTACCCTGTACAGAGCGCCATTATGTATTACATGATACACTACCATTTTAAGACTATTATCCATAAGATTCGCACTAATAGTTGTGCGGGATGCATTAACCCCATTGAGTAGGATCTTCTGATAGTCTTGCACCACGGGGTTCGCTTCACTCATATCGTATAGTACAGATTCTGTCATCTCATCTCTACTCACAGACCATATATTTTCATAACCAATATCTGGCTCTTTTGCAATTGCGATGACCGACAAGTTCTGCTCATCACCTTTATGGACACATTTGATCAACGTTCCCTCCATGGAACTTTCCCTGATATCCCAAGATACTGGGAACTCTATTCGGAAATGCCCCTTATCATCCTCATACTCTCTACCTAGTTCTCGGTCAACGTCTTCCTCATAATCCCCAGGAAGTAGCCTCTCGACGACATCCCTTGGGACACATTCATAGAGCATGGGGGACGATGTCCCTTGGATCAACCCCCAGCTTCCATCATTATTTACCCCAAAAAAAAACCTCCGTGTATTCCACACTGTATCTTTTATCATGAATCGCCTCTACTTTCGCTCGTTCTCCAAAGACTCTCTTTAATTTATCAGCAACATATTCTTCGCCCACGACCACCTCCTTAATCAATAAATTCAGTCTACTGTCAACAATAAGTCGAGCATAATCAGCCAAATATGCGACATCTATGATTACACAAGTATCTATCATGAATGACATATTGTCATTATCATAAGCGCTCGAAAGCACTTTGATCCAGTCTGATTGCGATTTATAGCGCTTGATACAGTCCGGCATGTGCACCAACAGTTGCCGATGATTTCGAGAATTTATACTCTTCGTGTATCTGTGCAAAGTGTGAATCACGCGATAAGTATTTGCCAGACTATCAATACTCTTCTCATACTGGCTATAGCCGTCAATCCAATCTCGTGTTTTCAGCAGAACATCCTTACGTAGTCCATCTGAACATAATTCGAGCATCCGCTTAACTTTACCGTGCTTAATATTTACGAGACTGGCTTCGATAAAAGACCATGCCTTATTATACTGCTTTGCTGAATGATATATCCTTGCAAGGTGATACCGAGACAAAGCCATAATGGATTCGTTATGAACTATAGATCGAAGAATCGGCTTTATCTCTGCTTCATCCTGCCAATCAGCATCCAACATATTATTATATGCTTCCTTCAGATTGCTATGTGCGATCTGTCCCGCCATACGAAACACTGAGTCAGCAGTAAAAACGTCGCCCGTCTCCTCAATTTCCCTCCCCTCTTTAAACATACTATAAGCGTCTTGCGCATTACCATCACATGATACGCATACGAGCATAATGATAATACCCATGATATATGGTATATTATTTCTCCTTGTCATGATCTGTGTCATAATACACCTTCACACCATTATTTTGACATAAGTGTTGTGGCTTAGCACATCTCCCTCACTGATGGATGATTCCAGTTCAGAATCACTACCGAATAATCGTACGGAATCCCTGACCTCTTCTCAATCCTCACTGCCCCTTTGAACTCCAGATCCCCCAGCAATCCTTTCCTCTGCCAGTCAGCCAGATTCGGGAGCGCATCGGACAGTTTCCTTAGGAACGGAGAGAGAAAAATTTCGTTATACTGCCCGAACTTTGAGACCATAAGGCTCAGACATGCTCTCTCCTCCTCCGTGAGATCCGTGATTGGGATGTTGGATCCTCCACCTCGCTCCTCTTCCAAGACTGCAGGTTTGCCCACCTCCTTCCCACCAGCGTCCTCAAGCTTAGAAATCCTCTCATCCGATTCATTTTCGCCTTTTTCAGGCTTTCCTACGCCTCCAACCTCATCAGGTAGGGTATCAGCCTCCACAGATTGACTTTGCTCCTCAAATGCCTGTTTCTTGGCTTCCAGAGGCATTTCTGAGCTATCGTTCTGCTCTCGGAGCTCCTGAATCTGCTCAGATCGCCTCTCCTCCTCCGCTTTCTCGTAATCCCTGGATCGCTGAGCGATAAGTTCCAGTTTCCTGACACTCTCATCAGAGAATAGCGTCGAAGCTTCGATGAAGTTGTCCTTTCCGATGTTGGTAAGCAGATCACCGGAAAAGCTCGAAGCGAAACCGACACCGATCACGGATTTTGCAGCCTTCTTCAGGTGCTGGATAAGCGGAATGTAATCCCTGTCACCAGCGAACAGCACGAAAGTATCGATCTCGGGACGTGTGTGAAGCACCTCTACAGCATCAATGCTGAGCTTCATATCTGCAGAGTTCTTATGTGTTGAGCCGAGGACATAGATTGTCTCGACCCCCATGAGATACAGCGAACCCTGTGGTGTCGCCTTGATGCGCTCGTAATCGGCATAGGATTTGGCAACGATGGATTTCAGACCGGATTTCTCTGCCAGATGCTTCTGGAGGTTCATCAATAATTCGACCACGAAATCGCTCAGTTCAGGGATGTCCGCGTAATTGTTGCGGAGGTGGTAGTAAACGTTTTCGTAATCTACAAATATTGCTGTGTATTTATCATTCTGCATTTGCACTCCGTGTCAGGCTTCTCATTCTTTCAAACCACGATAAACATATTTCTTCACCGCGACGACACGGTTTACACTCCGTTTATACCGAAGAAATACCTATTCGTCTCCCGCATTCCGGATGCTCTTTCATATAGCTCTGCGCTAGTTTCCATGTGTTGTCTCATCTCTCACGCTCACCTTTATTCATGTGGCATACGATTCGAGCCCAAATATTCTGAAGTTGATTGGCACATTATCTGGCTTTGCTTAACGGAAATGATGTTCTGACGCGAATCAGAGTAGAAGTACGAGTCGAACCAGGGTCGCCTTCCTCGTGATGCACCTTGCGCTCTCCACTGGCCTAGCGTCCGCCTACAGACATCGCTGTGCATTCGTGCCGCACTTCTGCCGTGCGTTGCATACTCCAATCTACATAAAGCTCTGGACTCCACCTTCTAGTTTGATCAATCATTAATGATTCTATCGGAATTATCGGCATAATTCTCTAAACGAATAGAAGCATTCATAAAATACATCATTGTACCAACCAGGAGAGACAGACACGCACTCGATAATGTATCCAGACCTTTGAGATACAATGTAGAAATATATTCCATAGCATGTCACATCGCTATTTTGCCAATACCCCTTTACATAGTAGTACTTCATACCTGAAAGATATCTTTGCCCATACTCTGTCGGAGTCACACCTTCATTTCGCAATTGAGAATAGATAACCTCCTTCTCAACAGTAATGATTGGCACATCTGGATTTGCGAATACCAATATCTCTGCCGCCATTCTGCCATCTTTATTTACCCTTGCTACTTTTCTTAGCGTTGGCTCGCCATACTCGTTTTCCATTAGTGTCCATCCCTTGGGGAACCCCATTTCCCAACCCATCTCCTCATCAATCACATATTCCAAATACTGCGGCTCAACTCTTCCCCAATCTTCCTTAAAAGAGTATTTCCTGAGGTTATATCTTTCAATATCTGATACTTTCTTTGATACATCTCTGTAAACTGGATAATACCATTCCTGCGACTCATAGTATCTTTGCAGACTCGAATCATAGAACATCATCCCATGCCTAGCGTAAACCTCGTTTTTAATAGCCTGCCCCTCAGCTTCCGTAAACCGCTCCAGATATTGCTCTGACAATGCACCAGAGCTAAACTCAGGGTATCTACCATCAATATTTTTTATTGTAATGTAGCGCTCAACAGACTTACCTTCCTTGCTTGCTTCGGTCTGCATCGGCATTTGGTACGTCACATTATCAGCCTCCGAACTAATTTGCATCCAATAATAAGCAAGCAAAAGCAATATGACAACTACTAACAACCCTATAACGAAAACAAATTGCTTTTTAGGTTTGCGTTGTCTCATTAATTTTGCGCCGCTCTCTCCCCAGTGCGCTGTATCATCAACAACCACGCTTCCGTCTTCTCTTTTTTTTTCACCTTTACCGGCTTCGCTAGCATTTACTTCCTTAGAACCACCACACTCTTCATCATCCCTGTTGATAGTAGGCAACTTCTTTCCCACTGACTCGGATTGCCCCTTTTCACCCGATGCTTTAGGGACAAATGTCCTCCATATAAAATGCACAAACCATATAATCGCACCAATCGACAATATTTTTGGAATTTCACCTATTCCTCGCCTCAGCATTGCCCCAAAGATTATGCCGAAAAGCAGAACCGAGATAACTATCAGAAGGGATGCTAGCGTCTTCCGAATTGTACCATTTATCTTTTTCATCTCACTTCTCCACCATGCGTAAAACCCATACGACTCTCTTCATTCTTTAATCGTATCGTCTAAAACTTGGACCCATTTGCCAGCATCCATATTTTCACCAGCCGCCGTTGCCTGGATTGGACAATCATGCTCGTTTGAGACTAGGATGTTTAGCAATATACCGGTGTTCGGAACTGCCTACATTCAGTCAGCTTCTCGCAACTCGTTGAGAATGTTAAGTATCTCTCCTTGGTTCACGACAGAGAACGTTCCTACTCTGTATTGAGATGCAGATATCCCGTATTTTGCTGCATAATGCTCGTACAAATCGATTGGAACACCAATATCAGTGGGAGGTCTTCCTGCATTCAATATCTCAAAGATCAGTAGCTTCTTGTTGCTGCTCACCTTTGTACCTAGATACCACAGCAGATTATCCTCTGGTTGTTTCATGTCTAACTCGTGAAGCATAATCATTGCTTTCACCAATTCAACGACGATGTCGTTTAGTCCATCACGGTAGATCACCACCTTCTCACGCAAGTGATTCCACGAATACACACGTCGCAGGTAACGGTATTTTTGAAGTGCATTCTGCATTTCCTTATCCTGCACCGGTTCATCAGCACTCGACTCCTCATCATCGCCACTGTACTCGACCATGAAGTTTCGATTCATATCATGGTACAATGTATCGTAAATATACTTGTGTTCACTTCCACATTTCGCGCAAGACGCCCTAATGAGGGAGCCATCAAGGAGCTGACGTTCGAGATCAGGATCTAACGTGGCATTAATCGATGACCATATCTGGACCTTGAAGACATGGCCACACTCATTGCAATGAACCTTTTCGTATCTAAGCTGACTCATACGTTCTTCCTTGAACAACTGCTTTCTTCATACACACTACCACCGAGCCCTGCCATCTGTAATCGCCTCTGACAGTTCACGGATAAATTCATACTTCGCATGAATCCCTGAGCCTACCCATCTCTTTGGTACAACTCCCTTACTCTTGACGTACCACATCACCGTTTCAGCGAAGTCTTCAGCAGAATCCTTGGCGGCGTACTCACTTACATGGAACTTTGGATCGTATATCTGCCGGTAGTTATCGTCATATGGATACACGAAATTCTCTCTGTACTTCCTCGAACGAATCAGTGCACGATGGGTGTCAGCAAGGCCGTGTGCCATCTCGTGGCGCATCACGTCTCGTAGAGACACAGTCTTACCATGAAACATCAGACCGGCGACACGGTGGATTGAGACCCTCGGTATATCAATCCAGCCCTTTTTGCCGCTCCACTTCCAGCCATAAGCTACTCCGAGAGGCACAAGATACACCTCTACACCATCAAGCTTGTGATCAATTAACCCCAATTTCTCGTATTCACGCTCTACGATACGTAGTTCTTTTCTCACCATTTCCAGTGTCACAATCCACCGCTTAGACTCTTTCTTTACCTTTCTTTTCGCAATACGCATTCTTATTGCCTCTATTATGAGTTGATGCGGCAGGTTTTTATGCGCTTCTATAAGGAGGCAGAAGGAACAATCCTTCTGCCTCCCTGGTGACAATCTATTTCGTCGATTCCCACGCCATAAAATTGTCGAGATCCTTTTTCACCGCCCTTAGTACGAACGATAGGACATAGGCATCATCCAAATAGCCAATAAATGGTATATAATCTGGGATCAAGTCTGTTGGTGTTACGAAGTAAACAACAGCTGCAATAATCATCACCATCGACTTCCATGGTATCTCACGATATTCTTTTTTCCAATACGCCCTGATAATGCGGATCATTGCCAACAGATACGGGTAATACTCTTTAAACGGATCTACCGGCGTAGTGCTGATTTTGGCTCTTGCTTCTTCAAAGAGCTTCCCAAGCTTAGACGGATTCTTCTGATATGCTGACGCTTTCTCCTTGTACCGATCAAGTCCCTTCCTGATTTTGAGTTTATCATTGTCAGTCAGTCTTTTCTTTGCCTTTGCTACCACCTTCTTTGGTACTGCCTTCTTCGGTGCCACCTTGCTAGGCGTTTTCTTAGAACCACGCTTTTTCGTCGGTGTTTTATTTTGCGACGACTTACTCGGCGACTTCTTTGAAGCACTTTTTTTTGCTGGTCTCCTTTTCGCGGCAATTCTCTTCTTTGGGGGGGCTTTCGCCATTGCTTCACCTTATAGTTTGTTAATGATATCAGGCAGGCAAGGATGTCCTTGCCAATGAATACTTAATGATGATGCATCATACTAACTCTTACCTAAAGGGCTTCAATCAAGAACGATAAGCGGCTATCTATTTCATAATCCACACCTTTCACGTAATCATCAGCTAGCTTCTGCATCCACTCTTTTGATATATTTATACTGCTCAGGCGTATGTAAGCCTCATCTTCTACTTGAATGAGCTTGTACTTACATTTGAACTCAATCGCTTCATCTTCTCCGATCAACTCTAATGATCCACTGAGAGCCTTCTTTTTGAAATCACAGTCATGTAATTGAACCGTCCCATAATCAGCAATTAGCATATTGATCCCTTTCTCGACTGCTCTTTCTTTCATCCCATTGAACATATTGCGCTCATTGTGTTATTGAATGGTATGTATCCCATTTATAGAATTCACTTATCCGCAAATTGACCACAATTATGGATACAATACGGCGAGTAATAGCAACGAAGAATCTGGTTGGCGATCCCTGAAGTGCGAGATTTGTTCGACTCATCGGCACTTTTTCCATTTACTCTCAACTGCTGGTTTGAACCCTGCTCCCTCGTAACACCCGCAGTCAACATACATCAGCCAGCGAGGCACAATAGGGTCGTGGATTCGTTTTGAAGAATGTACGATTACGGCACGTTAATGGCAAGGAGATGCGGATCTCTTCTGTCTTAATTTTTCGTAAGGACAACTTCAACCTCGACCACACGATCTATCTCCAGTCTCAGCCACAGACAAACTCTTCAGTGAGCGTGATCCGCTCTTCGTCTACCTCCTTTATCTTCATCTCGGCCGTATCTAAAACGGAAGCTACGCCCTGTTACACATCGTGCAACCTCGATGATCATGCGAGGAGCATTTTCCTGCTCATCTTTCAATCGCCTCTGCCAGATCGTTATCAACAAGATCCAAGAGGTCATAGCCCAGTCGACGCTTCGATTCTGTCCACGCTCGTCACGTATTTGTCCCAGTCATCAGACCGGATTCCATTGGTATTTGGCATGACGAACCATTCCCAAAATCGATGGAAATGTCGCAAACGGAAGGATAGTCAGAGACCATGCGACCAGCTGGCTGACCGATCTAGTCAACCAGATCGGACAAGTTCTGACTCGCCGCGACCACTGGCATCACTGCCAGCATAACAAAATGAACAAGCTGTTTCATGATTTGCTTCTTGATGTAAAAGGACTGAATCATCAGACCTTATTTTTCACCACGCAGCATCAACCGCATCGATTTCCTGCCAGTACTCTTCCAGGTCCTTAGCATATTCCGGGTCCTCTTCCCACAGATAATCAATCCATTTCTCAGTCGTCGATTTCCGAAAGTCGGCAATACAATACCACAGTACGAAAAGCGGATGTGGATGCATCTCGATTGCTTTCTTCAGATGATCGGCAACTTTCGGATTATCCGGCACTGCGCCTTCCAAGGCATGGATGATGACGAAGGCACGGTTCCATTCCTTCCAGTGCTCAGGGACATTGAGCGTGTCGATAGTATGCTGAACATTGTGTGCTTCGAGTTTGCTGTATCGGAGGGTGTACTCGGTCCAGTCTTCCCACTCCTGACTCAGCGAAACCATCGGGATCAAAAATAAGACAAGAACACTTAGGATCGTCTTCATGACTTGCTCCATGGAATACTGTAGAGTTCAACGATTTCGTTTTCCAGGGCTCGGCATTCCTCAGCCTTAAGCCTCAAATGCGCCCCGCTGTCAAATTCGATATCGATCCATCCCGCATCTTGTGTTATGAGTGACTCGAAATGCCCGAAATCAACCACGACTTCTCCATTCACTGATTTCACGACATGCCAACGCAGTGAAACCGAGCTGGTCAATTCATGATTCAAGATCGTATGAAGAAAGACGATCTGCCGGCGCTCTTTCGTTCTCAGACCGATAGTGAAGCCATATAACTCAGGATCCGGCCAGCTGTCACCGTAAGTGCTGATGAAGTCATAGTAAAGCGGTGTGAAAATGTAGCCGCCGATGAGCGTATAGGGATATTCGATATCATGACAACGATATGGCACCATATCTGGTGTGCGTTGTGCCACAATTTCGACATTAATCTGTTTCCCATCACGGATTACGGACAGTTCGATGATATCGCCAACCTGCTTCATTGATATTGGATGAGTGTACAGCAGCAAGTCCTTCCCGATCCGCACTTTCTTATTTGCATGCACCGGGATTTGATCGATGGCTATGATGATGTCATCTTCCATCAGTCCCGAACCACCCTTGATCTCGAAATCGGCATCACAAACGAGAATACCATTGCCACTGTGTGAATCCATCTGGTAGAATCTTCTCTGCATCTCGTTTTCGAGCTGCATCGTGTGAATGCTCAGCGAAGGGTAGCCATCAACCTTCCCATCTCGGATGTCTTCGAGAAAATGTGAAATGACCTCAGTGGGAATCAGGTAGCCTACACCGTCAGACCCGGGGTCACCCATCATCGCGACGCCAACGACTGCATCACCGTGAAGAGCTGGGCCACCACTGTTCCCCGGATTCATCGCAGCATCGACCTGCACCGTCAGCAGTGGAAATCCAGAGTGCGCATAACTGTTCACTTCTATCCTGGAAACAATGCCCGACGTATAAGACTGCTCTTCTCCTCCGGAAGGATATCCGACGACAGTCACCTGTTCCTTCAACTGAGGACGTTGTCCGAATGCCAGCGGTGTAATGCCGTTGTAAAAGGCGTCGTCCGCTACATGGAGAATGGCAAGATCCGCCTGGTGAGACACATATTGTACAAAGGCTCGATATTTTTTTGAATCACCGCCGCGCTGCACCATGATGTATGTGGCGTACTCAACAACGTGGGCATTCGTGAGTACACGTTCTTGCTCGATAATGAAACCAGTACCGGTACTCTCTATTGGAGAGTCCGGCATCCATGGTCTATCCGGATTGCAGGCCGTAGATGTGACAAAGATCTTCACGATGGCTCTGTTATCAATTTCGGCATTGCTGCTCTGTACCATCGAAATCATGCACAGAGTGACGGCGAGGATGCGGACTAACATAGCTCCTCCTTCTTTGAGGTTCCCTGAATACGTTGACTACGATGAACGGTTAATGCGGCTGAGAGTCAACCAGCAGACAATAGGTAGGTAGCGAGGGCTCGATAGATTTGCTGTAGCAGTTTTTTAGAATGTTGTGCTACAACAAGGCGTGCAAGAACAATGCCAAGATAGCGCATATTGTTTTTATTGTACTTAGCCTTCCTTCCCTGATCTAAAACCGTTCCGGATTTTCACAGTTTGTGAGAAATTGTCTCACTTTCGATCATCTCTAAACATGCTCGGTCAACTGAGTCAACTCTCTTCTGCGAGCGAAATAATGCTATCTCCACTTATGATGATGTGATTGTAAACTGTGATGTCGATGATTTTGCTTGCGTCCACGAGCTAGCAGGTGATCATGTGACCTTCCCTCGAAGCTTCACGAACTCTGACCGGGTGATTTTAAACAAGGATGACAGAGGGAGCAGAGCTTCTGATCGCTTCCCGAAAGCATTCTCTCTGGTGATCCAGGCTGGCATTTGCGATGCCCTGCGAACCGAGATGCTCGTGAAGGATGTGGATGCATTCTGCAGCCGACCTCATTAGCTTACATGTTCCATCCAAATTCATACTGGCTTCCACCCCTATTGCCCTCTCCGATCCTGGGATAGCATAAATCAGCTTGATACAATTTTTTCATGTCGTATATTTTGCATATTGAATATTCTTTATTATGTTCGAACTGCTTATACCTCTCCAAACACATATCACAGGTGTAAATATGAGTGAAGAAAAAAGCGTGGACCGTGCTCAGAGAATGATTAAAGACTTGCTTCTGGCCGGATATTCCGGAGTGAAGATCTCTGAAGGCAGCGGCATAAATCAAGTCACAATCGGAGCACTCAAGAACGGAAAATCTCAGAGAGTGACGGACAAAGTGTTTAACAGGCTTTGGGATTATTGGAGCGAGAACGTTCCTCCCAAGGACGAGCTGGAGAAGCTTCGTGCTGAGAAAACTCCCTCAACAACAGTCCAGAAGGCTCCAGAGAAAGCTAGTGCTTCTAAAACGGAGGGGCAGAAGCCTAAGCGGAAATACACGAAACGAACTAAATCCGAGGCTCCCAGCACCGCCGAAGGGTTTATCAATCGCCAGTACGTACCGGTCGATCTTACAGCACTGAATAACACGATTGATAAGCTCATCTCCCAGTTCTCTGATACCCTCAAGGAGCTTGAGGCGATACGCAAGCAGATCAAGTAGCGGTTTAACGCTGTAGGTTGTGTTCGAAGCCCATGGTGCTTGAGACTACATTCTGCAACAAATCAAAATTGAAGTGACAATCCCCAGAGGGATCATCTTGTGGTATCATCCATCAGGTGATCCCTTTTCCATTTCAGCTCCCTCTCTCTGCGGTCTCAAAAGGAACCAGATGAGCGCCACAGTCTCTCTCTCGATCCCCGATGTCTTTCCTAATAGAACATTCTGAGGGCTTATTATCCTGCCTTTGGCAGTTACCCTTCCCAGTTTTTTGTTGATAGCTGTCCAGACCGTTCCATCTGGCTGAATTCTCCCAAGAAGCGTATTGCTCGCCGAAACCACCCTTCCATTCTCCATAAGCCTCATGAGAAGCAAGTTTTGCGCTGATTTTACAGCCCCATCCCCTTGAATCCTCCAAAGCAGAATGTTCTGCGGTGATCGCACCGCCCCATCCTCAGAGACCCGGTACGCGAGCCTGTTCTGCGAATCACGAATCTCTTGCGCTTTGACACCTGAAACAGCAAGTGCGAGCACACATAATGAGATCACAACCACTCGAAACATGCCTTGAATTCGCATCATTGCTTCCAAATACTCACATTCAGATTACCATCTGATCCATCCCCGCACAAACACATTGCACAATATGCCACGTGAACAGAGTCTTGATACTTGCATTCTGCAAGATGGAATGTACAGGGAGATTACGTTTGATGCAACACGGCAAGTGATCCTGTATGCGAGTCAGTATGAACCGTAGAGGCCTTTCACCACGGTCCTTAAACATCAGACTTAGCTGATTTCTTATATAATTCTTCCATAAGAATGAGCTTATTGCCTTGAGATTCTTGCCTCAACTGCATTTTCTTATAATTATTATGCCCTTTTATGCTCCTATTTGACTTATTTAGGCATATTTCTGTATCTTTGCACATTCAAAAACACAAATACGGAAAAGCACTATTGGATGTAGAAACAATGAGCACAGATGATGATAATCTGAAATCGGCTTTGCTGAATCTCTCGATTGCGTTGCGTGAAGGGACACCTGAACAGCGCAATGAGGCGATGCAGAGATGCCACACAGTTCTCGAATCCACACTGGATCAAGAAGATCTAATTGGTTTAGCCATCATTATTCGGGAGACCCACAGTGGACTGCGAGTGACCACTGAGCAAGACCTCGAATATGCCTCCAAGGAGGAATTCCATCTGCATATTGCATGGGATCTAGTGCTGCCCTCACTTGCTAATAAGCAGTACATAGCGTTGAAGCAGAGTCCAGACTGCTCAGATACCGTGGAGATTGTGCCTGAGCCAGATTCTGAACCTGAACCACAGAAGGAGGACACTGACGACCAAAACCACATCGTTGTTTTGCAACTCCCTCGCATTGAGAGCCCCTCTAGTCAAGATACAAGCTCCGGCTTCCCTTCCAACAAACAGTATCTGATGGCGTGCCTTCTGTTCTTAGATGATGTCATTGAGATATCCCAGCCTGAATCCGAGGAGGAGGAGGAGGAAGAAACGAATTCCAAGGAAAATACAAGTGATGCAGAAGAACTGGATGCAAGATATGCTCAACTGCGTAGCCGAGGAAAGGCTACCGATCCACTGCCCCCACTTGAGGTACTATGTGATTTATTGGACCTTCAGAGATCCGAATTCTTGATTTTGCTCCTCGTGGTGAAAGCTGAGTTGGATTCCAACCCGCTTGATATCCGTACGTTGATCGAACTGCTCAGCGCCGATATTCTTGAGCAATACGAACTCAAGAAATTGCTGGAACCGGACAGCACGCTGATTCGAGAAAAACTCCTATTCCTTGACGATACCCAGCGTTATGCCAAAACACTGGTCTTGATGCCACAGGAGGTTGTGGATTACCTACTCAAAGGAGGCACTCCGCCCCCTCAAATCACAGACCATCCCTCTCGATTGCAATCCCAAGGATTCCCAAACAATGAGCACTATCTCGATGCATGGCTGGAGATCGCACGAATCCTTCTTGGAGACCTCCTGGAAACGCCCCGGAATCAGACACGATTTCGCAAGTTGAAATCCGGAAGAGACTCACCGCCAGCCAATGAGATTGAGCCAATTCAGCAAATCCTGCATAGGATCATAACGCATGGTTCGCAGTTTCCTCTAGGCGAACTAGTTGCCAGACACCGTTTCGATGATAACGAGTGCATAATACTCTCATTGGGACTCTATGCGACCATGGAGAAACTCCATATCCCTGTGGACGGCGTCCTTGCTCTTCTCGCCGGGGATGACCCGTTTCGAAGAGTGCGTTTCGAATCGTATCTATCGCCCGATGCACCGCTCGTACGGGAAGGAGCAATCCGGATCCGAGACGGGGCAGGCAAACAAGAGGAATCCTCGCTGTACATCCCACGATCGCTGTTGCGGGACATCTTGGAGCTTCCTCAGGAAACATGCTCGCTGTCCTCGTCTCCCTTCTTTGAGCATCAAAGCCCTGAACACACACTTGACGATGTCATCCTACCACCGGAGATTAGAAAATCCATTGATACCGCCATTGCATCGATGCGTCCGGAGGTGATGGAACGTCTTCGAAGCTGGGGAATATCTGGCTCAGGCGGCTCGAAACAGCTCAGTATGGTTTTTCATGGAGAGCCGGGCACGGGAAAATCGCTATGTGCCTCTGCCATCGCCCACGCTTTGCAACGCACACTGCTTAGCGTTGACGCTGAGAACATTTTGTCCAAGTGGCACGGACAAAGCGAGCAGAACCTCGCAAAGCTCTTTGAAACCTACGATCAAATGGCTCAGCGCATGGAACGCCCACCAGTCCTCCTTCTAGAGGAATGTGATCAGATGATGGTACGGAGAGACTCAATCAGGGGCACTGCCACTGATATATCAGAACACAGACTTATATCTATCTTTCTTGAAAAGCTTGAGCGGTTTAGCGGGATATTAATCGGAACCAGCAACCTCGTTGATGCAGGAGCCATTGATGAGGCATTTAGTCGGAGATTTCTATTCAAGATTCGGTTTCCGTTTCCCGATGTTGAAGCTCGGTTTGCGATATGGCAAGCTCATATTCCAAACAGTGTACCGGGACGCAGTGATATCGACCTCCACGCCATTGCGCGCCGATTCGTATTCAGCGGAGGGCAAATCCGCATCGCAAGTCTGGGGGCGCTGCGAACGACCGCTATAAGAGATGGATTCCTGATGCAAAAGGACATCATCGATGCCTGCGAGGCAGAGATGCAGGGAAGCTTCGAGCATCATGCAGATAACCAGAACAGAAAACCCATAGGCTTCCTCTGTTCATAGCTGGCTCCTTTGTCACGTATGACAAGCACCTTGATCATATTACTCCCCCTCCATGCTCCTACCAGAGTTTTCTCATGCATCTTTTCTAATGAGAATTCTCTTGAGCTGATTACCACCCTCTTTACAAAAATATTCCCCGTGACCTACTTCGTTCAAGAGCTATTAACCAACATTATACTTTCTAATTGGAGTGAACCTATTCTATATGCATCGATTAGCCCCATAAATCGTTTCTCAGCGACTTTATTTTATTTTTCATACAATTCATCATATTTTCTATTTCATGCGCTTAGATGCGCCGCAAACACGATTACATAGCAAATGAGCATATGCCACAGCGCATCAACTCCTTTTCATCTTTCCGCTCTCCTTTTCATCTGCCCATAGCTCACGTACATACCGATTTGTTTCTTCGACCACGGTGTCCACCGGTTGTCGTCTCATTTCCCCAATACGATCTCGTATCATCCTGACCAGCACTGCCTGTTCCTCCCGATTATGCCCAATTATCCACTTTTTTAAATCGGGATCCATTCTCTTCCACTCTATTGCAGAAGCATAAAAGTTCATTACAGGAATACCTTGGTGCACAATTCGATGATACTCATCCGGATCAACTACTAAAAGTTCAATCATAGTTTTTATATGGGGGTACTTGGGCGTGAGTGCGTATTCTTTAGAAACCTCACGTTCCTCCGGTGAATCCATCTCTGACGACTGGACATCAGCAGGTTCATCTTCATCATTTCTCCTGGTTGCGTGCCGGCCAGCCGCGCGCGCCCTCACCGAATCCGGAGGCGAAGAGATTGGAGGGATATCCCCCACACTTAACTCCTCTCCAGTAGGTGTTGGGTTATTCCCTACTAAATCTTTTGAATTACTAATACTTCTTTCTAAATTATTTACTATTTCTTTATTAGTTGTATTATATTTATTAAACATTGAAATAATATTTGCTTCTTTTTCTATATTATATTTATTATATTTTTCAATGTTATCATCTTCTATATATATATTATTCTTGGTTGGGATATTCCCAACACCTAACTTGTAAGATTTAGTACGCTTTTCTTCATCATTTCTATTTACTTCTATCTTTGTGGGGGATTTCCCCAAGGTCTTTTCCGTGCTCAATGTTTTGTTTGGGATTTTCCCAACAGCATTCTCTTCCATCTCGTCACCTGGCTCCGGTGCGCAACCGATTCTCCCTCCTACCTCATCCCCGTGAGGGAATTTCCCAACACCAAGGGGTCTGGATGATTCGGATGCTATTTTTTCCTCTGACTCTGTCGATGACCATCCCTCGGGCCCTTTCGCGGCCGTGGCATTCTTTCCAGCAGACGCTTCTGTCTGTTCTGGTTCGTCGCTTTCTGCAATCTTTTTGTAGCCTCGGTACTCCCTTAGCATCGCTTTAAAGTTGACTGCGTATCGTCGCTCACCTCCACCCTGACCGACATCAATCTGCTCGATCCATTCATGAGCTTCAAGCTCCTTTATCGCCCTACTCACATCACTACGATCGATACCAGTGCCACGTTGAATAAAGCTCAACGCCAACCCCCTCTCTCGGTTACTGTCTGTATGGGCAAGCATGAACACGAAAACGCGCACACCTTGCGCATAACCTACTTTTGAAATAAGATCAAGAACATAAGCAGGGACTCGGCAATATTGGTTCGGGGTCCAGTTTGCATAGCAAAGACGCGCAGGATGGCGCGGTTTTAACGAGGGCACTTCGTACCTCCTTCTACTTCTGGACGTGCAGTATATGCATGCCCTAAATGTGTATATTTATAATCTCTATCATCAACGAAGCCTTAAACAAATTACGGTCCTGCGCACGATTCTTCTTGTACCCCAGAATAGCGGTAGCTATCTGCAGGCTAAACATGTTTGTTCGACAGTATTAATTATTATGGCATTTACGCAACAATATAGAACACTTGCGCCAGGCACCCATTTGTTATGATGTTGGCAGCATTTTCTGCCACAAGGCTTCGCATCTATGTTGATTATTTGTACGATTGATCCATCGATATAGGTTGCCAATATTCCGCTTCACGCCTTCTGCGTATTTATTGCAAAAGAGCTATTGTTGCGCTAAGATTATGTTTTGTTGTCAATTTATCCAGAGCCAATTTACTATCCTTCCAAGTGATCTGCTAACAAGCGTTTTGTACTACCATCTTTTCAAGTGATTCATGCGGATGATTTTATTGCCTACACTTGCCCTATATTTACTTTATTTGCGATAGTATTCGACTGTAATGAAATACATTTTCTCATTGTCATAATACTCAACACCGATCATAGTTTGGATCGCATCGCAGCTGTCTTCGATGTACGAGGCGAGAACTTCCGCTTCCTGCTGTGTCATTCCGTGTAAATCACCATGAATATAAAAGTATCGATCACCGTCCCACGGACCATCCTTTATATCTTGCATCCGGTCTACGGACAACACATAGCAATCCATCCATCCTAACTCTATTTCCTCCCAATTCTTATACGTATGCTCGTTTTCATTTTTTGCGGATGTTGCTTCATTTTCATCATGGTCCGTTTCGATGCGCTGTCCCCTCCAAGACAACCGTATTTTATAGCCATTCATGGTTCTGCCCCACCATCGCTCCTCATGATTCATGATTATGCTTTTAATCCAATATTTTGTCATCATTAGCCTTAAGGCGCGAGCGACGCCCTCCAGACCGTCCTCTCTCGAACACTTAAGACCCTGCTTCCTTCTGTAGGTACCATCTTCTGCAATACTAATATAATTGGACATTGTGCATTCTCCTTCGATAGATATGTATTTCTGTTAATCGCAGTCATATTATTTCGTTCTCCGTCAAGCATCGCTCAAGATTATACCATCCCTTCACCTTATATCGCAGCCCAACACCTGATGTATCAAGCGTTACGATTCCTGTGCTACTGCTGCTACCAAAAGACCCGAAGCTCATAAATAACTCGTTCGGCTCTTCTGACAATCTTATTTCATGGATTTTGGGTATGACTCCGGTATAGAATTGCTCTAGGACACTCGCCACCCTCCTTGCCTCATCCCTCGTGAAATATTCGTCAATCGCCGTTTCACTATACGTTTTTAATTCTACGACCTCCCCCGCAGTGCGTTCATACTCTTCATATCTATTGATGCCATCCATTATTTCATACGCTCTATAGTACTTTTTATAATGTTGGATGTCTTTTGTAAGATCCCCCCAATCATTCTCCCTTCGGCATGCATACCAGTGGATCAATAGTCCATATTTTTCCCACGCCCTGCGTTCTGCATCAGACAGCCCGGCTTCATCCCAGGGCGTGGAGTCGATACTTGTAACACCATAAATTTTCACTTCAACACCTCATGTTTTGTTTCATAAATACTATCTCTTGCGTATCTTTTTCTGATGGGCATAGCCTCACATACACCGAGTCATCTGATTATTTTCCTAACCTATATGTATCACACCATATATGCTCAGAGGACATCAGACACGGCGTATCACACAACTGTACGATCAGCATCCGGCATCTGACCTAAGCACATCATCAGCAGCCTCTGCAAAGACGTAGAATATCTCGTCTGGTTTTTTCTTCGAAATTCCATTAGATTTCTGTTCCAGCGCCAAGTCCTCTGTTATGTCTGCGCGATTGCGCTCGCACTCATCCCATTCAACCTGCATTACCTCTTCCCAATCCTCCACGCTATACATAATCCCCGATACTTCGCCATATTGATCCGGATGAATATATCCCGAAAGACTGTCTCTACAAAATAAAAATCTACTGTCTGCAATTTCCAGATCAATTCCTATCATCTCGACGTCGTCCCTCTGCAAATCGATTTCTTCGCGGTACGAATCTTCAATCATCAGTGCGATTATCGGGCATTCGATTATGAACGGCTCGTCCTCACCATCGATGTCGATTACAACCAACGCATTGTCACCAATTTTTACCTTACCACCAGTCGTAGGGCGAATGTAAATGTTAACATGATCATTTACGTAGTTCAGCATTACGGTCACCTCATAATCTGTAATGTGATGGAGCTATTACTTGCTCGTGAGTTATTACCATAATAATACTATATCATTCATATGTCAAGGTTACACATCAAAAATCTTTCGCGTATAACGAATGATCTGTTTTATTTCCATACCAAAATGCTATTTTCTTTTTTTAGGCACCTTAGAAGCGATTTATGGAGCTATATAGTTTAAGCTTCAACCAATTATCATCATTCAATGACATATTTAATTCCTTCATCGGTCTGAAGGTTGCATTATGCGACACAGAATCCCTGCCTTCTCCGATTTATTCCATCATTATCTCGAGCAAGAGAATCATCAATTTTCATTTATTGCTCTCAACCAGAACTTTATTAACCCAGGACATCCTTGGTAGTGGTTATCCTAAGCAATATTTTACCCAACCCTTACCCCTAGTTACTATCTGTAATGCCCGTAGAACCGATTTATGACGGCCGCTTTCTCTCTGTACCTTATATTGACACGCTCCCACCGCAATATTTTTTCTGTAAAATCATTCAATCACCGAATCCAAGCCAGAATCGGCAACCTGGTAGAGACTCTGTCGCGCATCGACGGGGACAAATACGTTTCGTCCTCTATGTTTATTCTGTAAAGTCATCGTAATACTGAATCTAGGCCAGAATTTGCAATTTTGCAGGAAGGTTCTTTCTTGTATCGATGGGGACTGATACGCTTCCCTAGCTAAATTTTTTTTATGAAACCATCGATTGTCCGAATACGGACCTGAATCGGCAGTTCAACTGGGAGCTTCTGTCTCACCGCCTCAATGACAAATATGCTTCATTCTCTAAGTTTTTTCTGTAAAGTCAATGTATCCTCGTATCTGAGCTAAAATCGACAGTTTTATGGGAAAACTCTTTCTCAGATCAACGGGCACGTCTACTACGCTTCCGTCTCCCAGTTTTTTTTTCAAAGTCATTGAATCACCTAATACAGTCCATAATCGGCAATCTGACGAGAATGCTCTGCCTCGTATCGCCGGGGACAAATACTCTTCATCCTCTAAGTTTATTCTGGAAAGTCATTGAATCAACGAATCCAGGCCATAATCGGCAATCTGGCGGGAATGCTCTGTCCCGCATCACTGGGGACAAATACTCTTCATCCTCTAAGTTTATTCTGGAAAGTCATCGTATCGCCATATCCAGGCCATAATCGGCAATCTGGCAAGAATGCTCTGCCTCGCATCGCCGGGGACAAATACTCTTTATCCTCTAAGTTTATTCTGGAAAGTCATTGAATTACCATATTCAGGCCATAATCGGCAATCTGGCGAGAATGCTCTGTCTCGCATCACCGGGGACAAATACTCTTCGTCCTCTAAGTTTATTCTGGAAAGTCATCGTATTGCCATATCCAGGCCATAATCGGCAGTGCCAATCGAGTACTCTTTATCGCCCCCCCCCAATTCTTTACTGAGCGTCGCCGCTGTCACAGACCCTCCGATATACTGCAAAGACTTTTTCTTTTGAAACTTTTCGTCTGTAAGAGATGCTACCGCTTGGGCCTTCCAAGAACAGTATTGTGTGAAATACTGGCAAATGGCTGTCGACAAGATATCATACAATAGTTTCTACAATAATTTTCTAGCCTTACGCGCCAGGCGCTCACTGATTGACAATACTATAAGTCGCTCTACTACTTTCCTCGCAATATTCTCACTTATTATGTCCTATTGCTCACCCATGCCACAGCACCATCACACATCATGTGTCCGCATATAATTCGAGCAGAAGACAGTAGCCCTTAACACTATCATACGACATGGGCTTAATATTATTTCCTGTACGCCTTCAAGTATGCGGCCATACTTCGCGGTTCCTATCACTCATACCAACCGCCTTCTCTACGCAGCAGCAGCCTATTATATTGATTCCCGCTACCCTTTAGATATACAATGTTAAAAGTCTTTCACAGAATCTGATTTGTTTGTATTTTTTACTTGACATGCTAATAATTTATTTGCATATTACTATCAATATCATTCCGCCCCCATACTTATACGCTATATTGCGTTTGCACCGGGGGGATCGCATGCATCGCTACTACACCTGTTGATCATTGCAACAGATTCAACGCCCAGTGTTTTTGCAGTAGCAACTATCTCAAGACACGGCATCATCAGCAGTTTTTTTCTTAGGATCCATATGCTTTGTCCCATAATAATATGGAGTGTGTCATGCACATTCCGACAGGAGTTATGCGTTCTACTAAAGTAATATACCATTTTGATAACGACACCTTCTTGGTCATGTTCCAAGCGAACATAATCCTAATATTTTCTTTTCATAATTTATGGAGTTTCTCATGCAATCAGATTTTGAAAAGTATTTCGGCACGAAGGAGTTTGCCGGAAGCAATGAAAACACCGAATCTGGATGCCGCAATGGCTGCATCTACTGCTATGCCTGCGCCAACTCAAATCGGTTCAACCATCATGAGGGGGAATGGACTGAACCAGTTCTCAATGAAAAGTCTATACGAAAAGGATTTCGAAAGCGACAAGGCGGAATCATGTTCCCGACCTCACACGACATTTACCCAGAAAATCTGGATATCTGCATCCGCCAACTGCAGAAGATGCTCTTGGCCGGTAACGATGTTCTTGTTGTCAGCAAATTCCATCCCGCAGTTGCCGAACGAGTCGCTTTCGAACTGGCTCCTTTTCGGAGTCAGATGGTCATCCGTGCAACGATTACGTCTGCTGACCCCGATACGCTTTCGTATTGGGAACCGCATGCACCGCCGTTCCAGGATCGACTGTCGGCTCTCCAGCATCTCTACGAATCAGGTTTCCAAACCAGCGTGCTCATCGAACCACTCTTGGATCCTGACCCATATGTGATCGTCTCCGCTGTGACCCCCTATGTGAACCACAGTATCTGGATTGGGCGAATGAATCATGGAATTTCCCGTCTTTCCCTGAATGGCTTCAAGGCTCCAGAACTTCACGCCCGTGCACGAGAACTTCGAGCTGGACATGATGCTAGGTGGGATGAATTTCATGATGAATTGGCCGGGAATCCCCTGATCCGCTGGAAGGGCGAGTCCACAAGGGACAAGGATGGCATCTCTTGACGCCTTCCTTAATAATTATTTTCATAAATATTTCCGTTCTATCAATAAACCGTCAGCTTCATAATTTTGGAGAAAAACATGCCAGCCAACGAGATTCAGCAGCGTTTGTTCCTCGATAATCCCCAGATCTATTTTTCAATATTGCTTACAATCAAACAGCGCATACCTGAAATCGCTGATGTCATGATGCGCCCGAGCGAATTGAAGGATTTTCTTGATTCTCACAGTCATCTCTATTCAGAAGATATGGTGTCGCATATCTCATCTCGATACGCTGATATCATCTGTTATCTGGAAACACAGGCCCTCATTGAAGCAATAGCGACAGATAATGAGTATGACTATGAGTATGTAGATACCGGATCCATTCTTTCTTGCATGGATCAGATACTCAGGGAAGCCGTATTACTAGACCGATTCCCAAGCGATCTCAATGTACATTGGGCAGTGTCGATATCAGATAAGATCCTAAGTGCAGGCATTATCGATATCTCTGATAATGATGACAGCCTGAACTCTGATGATCCTCGGGCGCATTTCACGAACAGCCACTATAACTAAATATATATTGGAGTCCAACAATGCATCAACAAAATTATTCTAATTGTATTGATGACCATAACAGCAACATTGCTTACGACAGGGATGACCTTTACAGTCATTTTGTAAGTATTCCAACAATCTGCTACCTCTGTAGGGGCATCGTCAACTCGTCACTGCCCCCTGAGCAACGACAATCTTTCCCCACTACCCAGCTTGTTGACTTTATCATTAAAACACTAGTGTCCCAACGTTAGTCGAATAAAAACAGTTGGTTATTCTCGGTTGCCTCATTTTCAGCGATCCCGGCTTCGCTAAGTACTTGTAAAATAGGCGCTTTCTCGAACAGGGTGACGCTGAAAACCTGGAGAATGGTGTAGAGACTCATCGGCAATGCCAACCGCTTTTTTATGATGGCAATAAGCACATACACCGAGATGGCAATCCAGATTTGCGTCCTGACGGCGTTCTCCGTTGTCCCGAAGAACTTCTTGATGCGCAGGTGTTGCTTGATCCATTTGAAAAAGAGTTCAACCTGCCAGCGACACTTGTACAGCTCGGTAATTGTCAGCGCCGGTAGTGAGAAGTTGTTTGTGAGGAAAACGAATGCGCGCTCTTTCTCCTCATCGTAAAACCGGATCCTGCGCAATGGCTCGGGGTAGCCGCGCAGCGAGTTCTCTGTTGTCAGCACAATGGTCTGATCACTGCGTAGTCCCGTTGCCGTATCGACAGGGTGTGAGTAGCGGCGACGATATGCCATGTTCACTTTCGCTCGCGTCACGAAGAAGGCCTGGTTAACGTGGAGATCATGAAGCCGATAGAAATCGACGTAGGCACGATCCAGGACGTAGAATGCGCCGGGTTCCGCGATCAATTCGTCAAGAACGTTCACATCATGCATCGTCCCGTCACTGATGCGAATAAACGCGGGGATGTTGCCGCGCAGATCAAGCAGGGTGTGCAGTTTGATCGCCGCCTTCGTTCTGCGAAACAGCGCCCACGGAAACACGGACAGACACAGATCGATCGTCGTCGCATCCAGTGCGTATACCGTGTGATCGAGTTCAACGCCAAACGGTTCATCACGATACAAACGTCTTGCGGTACGAATCAGAGACTGCGCGAAGTCGGCGTAGATCCGCCAGTCTCGCACTGCATTCGCGTTCGCCAACGTGTTGCGCGCAACCGTGCTGCGGAAACCCATGTGGTAGAGTTTCGATCTTTGTGCCCGCAGACATGCTTCAATGTCACGCAGACTCTCACGCCATGTCAGCTGCGCGAAGGCCATGCACAGGTATTGGTCGCGACACGAGAAGTCCTTCACTTTCCGTTCGCCGTTGTATCGTCGTACACAGGTGGCAGACTGCTTCTTCGGAAAAAAATCCATAATCTGCGCAAAAACGGTCTGGCCACTGTTCATCCTTCGCGTCCTCCGATAGTGGACGAGAAGAATACAGCTCAAAGAAGCTCAATTTCAAATCGAGACCCTTTCACGATGCTCGTAATTGCCGTCATATCATGTGGGTTACCAGAATTACGTGCTCAAACGTTGGGACAGCAGTGTCATTAAAAACAAGTTCGAGTTCCCGCTCGATATACATAGTGATATCGCAAAGCGATACGCTGACACAGTAATTTTCCCTGAAATACGTGGATTCATTCATGATGTGGCTGTTTCTAAAGGATTTACATACAAGCACATTGATGTTTCTTCCGTTTTTACAGCTATGGACACTCTAATGGATCTGGTAGTGAAAGATGATGTTGATGTGACGACTGTCCTGTTCGACTTCGAACTTCATGTCGAAAACAACATCCTCTATGTAGACCATGCGTTTATCACGGAAGTCCCTCTTGAAGAGCGAACACGATTGGAACAAACGGCTCAGGAACACATCCAGATACCCCAAGATCCCACCGCTCACAGGATGCAAAAGTTATTTGACTCCCTATATGAGATCTTCGGAGAACTTTTTGAGGATTCCCGATTGGAATTTAATCATCGACTGTTAACGATCGGGATGAGAACATTTCTTGATATTCACCATGATTTTCTTGATGCGGCGTTTGTTCCCAGATCTGACGATCTAGCCCCGCTCTACGATGCTTTCGTGATGATGCTCCAACCAGAACTCGATAATTATTGGTTCTTCCAACATCCGTGTGGGATAGTTTCTGCTGATTTGGCGTCATTACTGCGTGCTCATATCAAGTTTACCGCAGTAGAAGAGAATGGCAATGCGATAGTTTTCAAAGTTTCTGAACCCGCGTGCAGCTGATTTTATCTCCTGGATTCTCGAATTCATACCTTCGGTGAACGCATTGGTAATTCCGTGACGGAAGTAGGTCAAAATATTATCGAGATGCACCTTGATCATCTTTGCGACCCGGATGAGTTCGGGGATACGACTATGCGTCGCCCAGAAATACCAGCGCCGGAAGTATTTGACTGCCCAGGATTCCGAGACGTAGTTCCAGAAAGGCCGGAAAGACTCCCTGGCTGCCCACATCCGTCCTATGCGCGACTGGGAAAACCGCGTTGCGCCAAATTCTCGCTTGATGTCGCGATACTGCGCCCGCTGTTTCTCGCTCCAGCGTTCCGGACGACGCAGGAACAGGTACCGCGTCCGTTTGAAGATCAGTATTCCTTCCGCCATCAGTTTCTTGTGCTCCCGCGCTCGTACCTTGCCCATCGCATCCGAGAGATGCTTTTCGATATGGAATTTGTCATAGACGATGTCCGCCGCTGGCAGTGCTTCCCGGCAGGCCTTCTCCATTGCCGCACTCATGTCCATCGCCACCGCCTGGACGTTTTCACGCACCGGCTCCGGGATGGCCGTCAGGACCGTCTTGGCCGCCTCGCTCGATTTCGAGGGCGCAACCTCCAAGACCCGTTCTCCGGTCAGATCCGTGAGCACTGTGATAAATCGCTCTTTCTTGCCAAAACTCTTTTCGTCGATACCGACATATTCGACCAGGTCAATATCTCGGCGCCCGAGACCGCGCTCAACCGCGTGTTTCCGCAACGTATGGGCTTCCTTCCAGGAAACGCCAAGCAGTGTCGCGGCCTTGTTCAGCGAAGCGACCTGTCCCATGACCAACACCGCAAATGCCTCGAACAGCAAGGTCCACTGCGATCCCGTTGCTGCCCAGGGGACGGTGATCGTCAGCGCGCCGTGCGTAGAGCACTCGCTGCGCGGAACACGGCAATGGAGAAAGGTCTTGAACTGCATGGAATCAAGATGCAGCCAGGTCCGCGCCGGGAGATGGTCCTTCAACCCGCAAGGTTTTCCGCATTCCGGACACGGCGCCTTTCGTCCCCGAGGCCATTCGAGTGTGATGTCGAGGCGTTGTTCGGCAACATCGAGATTTATGTCGGTGATCTTCCAGGGCTTGACCAAACCGAGAAGTTGTTGGTAATGAGCGGCGAGTGCGGCGGGAACGGACATCGGATGAACTCCGGGCTGAGAATAAAGGGTCATCCTACGTTACGAAGCCCAAAACTATCCCACAACAAAGGGAGAAGAGCCTAATTATTCACCGTTTACTCCCATTCGAGTTAGGGCCTCTGATAAATGAATCATCAGACCGGTGTATCGAGGTGACATTCGTGGTTGAAGACAACATCTCAGTTGTATCCAGCACATGACTTTTGTTTCCTCGATGCTTTAAACCTATTTCCACTATAACCCGTTGACCTCTGACAGAGATATGCGGCGCAGCGTATGACACATACACTGCCCGCATATCCAAACCGTAGGACATTTGGTACCATGTTTCTCTCATTATGACAATATGTGATGCTCACAAAATTAATCGATGAGAGAACATTGTAAGACTCTTCCCACATCATGTAATTCGAATATTAAACAATAGGTTTTGTCATGACACGTAATGAACTCGAACGAGAACTGAGACGTAAGAAGGCAATCCGCACTCAGCATCGACTACGCTGGGTGCACGGCAAGGGGTATTCTTACAAAGGTCTGTCTGATATTTCTGGATCTCCCATTCAAACCATCAGAAATCTGATCACTGGTCGTACCAATCGCACACGGGACGAGGAACTTATAGAGTGGACTAATATCCTCTTCGAGGGGGTCAAGGATGGGAGCATCCCGGCAAAGCCCACAGAGAAGATCACCTGCAGGCAACCCGTTACAGGCTCGCATAAGAAACGTGCCAAGAATCCTCGCATTTACACATATCCATTTGCCACAGATCTATTATCTGAGCGGCAGGTTGCCGAATATTCCAGGATCATTGAGCGGATTCTTATATTCGGGACATCTTACAACTGGATCGCTGAACAGATCGGATCGGACCACACTGTTATCATGCGGCTTCACCATCAGATCTACTTCGACATACCTGATGAATGTTTATCATTACTCCATCAATTGCTGGAACAGGTCGAAAACGAAGAGACTGTACCTCCAATCAGCAGGCATCGACCTCGGCTTGATCCACGGATCTTTGCCAAGTGCCACAAACAGCTTCTCCAATTGCTCAAACATTTTTCAAAAGCAGATCTACTGAAGAAAATAGGAGTGGAGTACAACGTCCTGCAGAATTTTCTGCATGGGAAGAACGAGCGGTTCCCTTACCCCGCACGAGTCGAAAAGCTATGGAATTTAGTCACCGCCAACAGCATGCAATCGTCCGACAAGGGTAGTCATTCGAACATCTACAATATTTCAGCGTAATCAACCACGCTCATATGACTGTTTGGTCATTATAAATAAACGTCCCATTCACACCTATAAGGATTTCTACGATGAAATCGATCATTAAGAAACACCTCTATGTCACTGACAGAGCCTCCGAGATCGTCTGGTACGACAAAGGACTGGGCGCAAATGACTTCCTCTACATTCGTGAGACCTTGTATCGTAGTAAAAAAGGTAATTTGTTTCTTCACGCAAGCGGCGGAGCAATGACCGAATATGCAGAATCGTGCGCTGGTGGCAAGTCCGGAAGCAGTGTCATCATTCCAATGGACACGGAAGATGTCTTGGAGTGGTGCGGGTCTAGGAGGATTCAGAACGACAATTTGCTGGATCTTCTTTCTGACTCAATCGATGAAGCATAGTGCATTATGACAACGCAATCGGAGCCGATAGCCCTTCTGCTTTCGCCTCCTTTCGAGACGGTGAATTCAAGTATCTAGTGCAACAGCTCAGTTGATTATTGTGGAGCGCGTTGCTGTTCATTCTCATGATAGAATTTCGCAAATACTTCAGCCGGCGATTGATCATCCAGGGTTTTCCTCGGTCGGGTGTTCATTGCATACTGCACCCAGCGGATCTGACCATCGGTGATCTCCGAAAAGTCCGTTCCCTTGGGGAAGAACTGGCGCACCAGTCCGTTCGTGTTCTCGTTGGTGCCGCGCTGCCATGGACTGTGCGGATCCGCAAAGTATACCTGCACCTTTGTCTCTGCGGTAAACAGCCGATGCAGCGCCATCTCTTTCCCTTGATCATAGGTCACCGTCAAACGAAGGTGCTCGGGAAGCTGCTTCATGACACCGGCGAACGCCTCGCGCACCGACTCTGCATCGTGGCCCTTCAACCGCACCAGCAACAAGTAACGACTCGTTCGCTCGACCGACGTGCCAAGGGCGGTCCGTTTGCCCGCTCCCATGATCTGGTCGCCTTCCCAGTGGCCCGAAACAGTACGATCCTCCACTTCCGGTGGGCGTTCATGAATACTGATCATCTCCGGGATCTTCCCGCGGTGCTCCGTGCGACCCTTTCGCGGTTTGCGGCCCGTACGCTGACGCCACAGGTACTTCGTCAGTTCCTGCTTCAGCGTTCCTTTGCCCTGAACGTAGAGGTAGGTGTAAATCGATTCGTGCGAGATATGCATGACCGGATGCCATGGAAACAAGCGCTTGAGCTGCCTGGAAATCTGTTCTGGCGACCAGCACCAAGATAAGGCATGCTAAACCAAACTGCACAGATACGGGTTCTGAACCAGCTTTGCGAACACCACGACGGCTCGAAGCCATGCGCTCGGCCCGTGCCTGGGCCTTAAAGGCGGAGTAGCTGCCGTTTGGCGGTGTGTTGCGCCGGATCTCGCGCATGATTGTGCTGCGACTGCGTCCGAGTCTTCGGGCAATCGCACTGGGTGCTTTCTGTTGGGCCAGTTCCGTGGAGATTATCTCGCGTTCCGTGGGTGTGATTCGTGTGTGAGCCATAGTGCCTCAGGATACGGAATATTTCCGATACGCTGTTGCACTAGATTCTTGAACTCAAGCAGCTATATGACAACAATCTGAGCGTAGCTCCATCTGATAGCAGATCCTTCTCCGGATCAGAGGGCTTACTTCCCATGATTATCAATCCCATAATCACACCGTCTGAAATATATATAGTTTTCGCATATGCAATTCGTATAAATCCTTCACCAGGGCTGTACTTCCTACCCGGTCGCATCATGATTGAGGACGTAGGGATTAGACAACATCATTGTTGACTCACACGCATTACCACGATCTCAATTTGCTCCCCTCTGCGAGAATTTGAAGGGATCACGATTTCGCATTCCACCGGTCCAGTCCGGTTTTCGATGCGTATCAGAGGATAATGATCGTTCGCTTCGTCACGCGTGATTACTCTGTCGTACTGCCGTGCAATCAAATCAATATCACGTTCTGCACTCGATTTTGCCTGAATATAATACCCATATCCAGTCTCAGTCTGTACGGTAAAACGGTGTGTCATCCGCCCATCACGCGGCACACTGAAGCGATCACGCGTTATCTCTTCACCATTTGACAGAGACTGCAACAAAGCGAGCCCCTCCTCGAGCTGGTCCGCACGTTCATTGGTCTGTCGGCTCACAACCAGCTCGATCTCTTCCCCGAGACGAGAGTCGGCAGGAATGATCAATGCGATCTCAACATCCCCTGCCACGCGCGAAAAGCGGTTTACCGGATAATGATCGTTTGCACGATCCGAATCAAGGATCCTATCACCCTGCCTGACAGCCATATCTATGTCACGTTCAGCATCGGATTTCGCCTGCACCGTGTAGGTGTAATCCCTGTCCACACTCAGTGGCACGCGATGGATATACTCACCATTCCGTGATGTCGCGATCACTTCCTGATGGATCTCCTCACCCAGCAATTCACGCCGGACTTGCTCTTCCCGTGACTCTGATTGCTGCTGCTCGGACCTGGAGCTCCTCCCTCGGATTGCGTGCCGATACACACAGACGGTAATCTCAGTATCACCAGCAAGCAAGTCTTCAGCCGCATACACCTCAAACTGTGCATCACTGCGTACAACATTGTTCTCATAAACCATGAGTGGATAGTGATCAGTAGCGCGATCACTTTCCAGTACATCACCGCGATGCCATAAACGCCCATCGATGTCCGTTCCGTCCTCTGATACGGCGATGAACAAGTATATATAGCCATCATCCATACGAAGATTCAGTCTGTTCCTTGACGCTGCTGCCGGATCCGTTTGGAACGACCAACTCTGCTGCGTTACTACTTCCCAATCATTTTTATTCATTCCGTTTTCCTGTGCTTCATACCGGAGTATCAGATCAATGATATCCTCCGCTTGCATAAACTGCTGACGAACGATTCGCTTCCAGTCAGGATCACGCTTGTCTTGCAGCCGGGTGGCACCACCATCGCGCACTTCAATAGCAAGGTCCACGCGCTGTGCATACAGAAATCCGACAGGAAGCCGATGCTGTTCGTTTCTGTTCCCCGACCGATCACTCTGTACTCCGATGTGGTCGGCTGCGGAAAGAATACCCACGACCACCCCTTGATAAGTAAATACGGGACTACCGCTCGCACCACCTGTCGTCGGACCGGAAAGATGCAGCAAATCTCCATTTCGCCACTGAACGGGTCGAAAAAAGAAATCCGTCATGGCGGTAACACGCACTGGCACCGCACGCAGCGTCGCAAATCCTGATATATCCTCCGTAGGGTACCCCACATAGAAAAGCTCGTTAAGCAATGCAGGTGGTGAATGCCGCGATGACAGCACTTGCAGCGGAGTCCCGGGGTTACCAGCCATTACCTCAAGAAGTCCAATATCCGAAACGGCAACGGGCTTATATTTCTCTACCCCTTCGATCATACGGTTCATCATGTTTCGGAGACGCCCATTCCACCGATGATATGCCGGATGAATTTTCATCTCTCCCAGGACAATTTCTTGTCTATCAAAAACCCCATGCTTGGCAACGATACGGCTCCCCGGTTTCCGCAGTTTCATTTTTTCCAAGGCCTCGATAACATGCGCATTCGTCGCTAGATGCTTCCTATCGAGCGTCCAGGCCGTACCGATCCCCTGGAAGACCCCTGTGGTCGGATCCACAATGCCGACCACAAACACGGCTTCCCGTATTCGGTCCAGGAATGACGCCATATCCTTGATTCCAGTGTTTCTCTGTGCGTGCAGAGTAACAGTCGTATTCATTTCCAACATGAAGACGATCATGATGAACGCAATGACACGAATTTGTCTGCCGAGCGCTTCCGAATTCATTGTTTACCCCTCTGGTCTTGATACTATACAAGCATGGAACGAATGCATTTCTTGTTTGACTATGGCAGAGTTGGAACGAGACAACGGAGAGGAGCACTGCGGCAGACGACACCACCGTTCATGTCAAGGATCTTCACTGAAATATTGAATCGAACCAGGGTACTCACCGGGGGACCGAGAATACCGGTCAAGGTATCAGTCACCAGCGAGTCACTGACTGCAACCATCGGGAACTGATCATATGGTCCACGACCACTATCATACACAGGCCGTCCATCCGTATCCCTGTCGATCTCGATCTGAAGTTGGGCCTGATGATCTCCGGTGATGTTCGTCGTTGTGAACGGGACAGCAAAACGCCATCTAGCAGAATCATATTGCTGACATTGCACTTCGGGGAGCAGTGATTCAGATATAATCGACACAGTTTCGCCGTTCGGACCGTCCTTTTGGGCAGGAAAGTCAGTTTGACAATGCCCGGCAGTGTTCTCGTTGTTTGGCAAGGAATTATCACAGGCTGTGAACGTGAGTGCCACAGTGATAACCGCAATAGCAATGTGTCGTGTTTGCGTCAAATCCATCACGATTCCTCAACATTAGTGTGCAACATCAGTGTGGGACCGGGATCAGCGCCTTTGTTTCTTCCGACCACCTCTTGGCACCGGCAAATAACCGGTTATCACTACTGATAAGCCGAGTGTACTTCTCCTCATCTATGAGATACAGCAATGCCAGGGCACAGTGAGAATCTATGAACAGACAGGATAACGGACAGGACGGCTCATTGAGAAGGGCGAACAGGATCTTCGCCTTTCTGGCTCCGGCGGCAGCACAAACGACTCCTGCTCCTGAATGGGGATTGTACGCATACCGCTCCGCAACCTCCTTGAATCTGTCAGGTGATGCAGCGATGAGCCGCTGGTTGATGCGATCGAGAAATCGTGCGACGTCATGCGACCCGGTTGCATAGGCTGGATCAGGTATGAAGTGCCCGCCGAGATCACCCGCGATTTTTCCTTCACGGCAATACTCCAGCAGCTTCTCACTCTCCTGCTCGCTCAGCCAGAGAGGCAGAAAACGGGACAGGGATGTATAATTATCGACTGAACCGACACCGGTAATTATCGTGTCGATCTTATCGAACAAAGGGGAAGAGTCATCACCATTCTCATGACCGAATATTTTTTCATACGAAGCGTGCTGGGTCAGAAAGGAGCGAATTTTGAGAAACGTATCCTTCGATGTTGCGAAGGTGTGTGGAATGAAAACCGGCACGGAAAGCAATTCTTTCCTGACTAACGGTGGTTCTCCGATCTTGTCTGCAAGAAGTGAGACGATTTCATTGCAGGGAGCATATCCGTCCTTATGCAGCGGCTGAGGTGCGAGATAGTAACCAAGATCGCCGAACAGACTGACGATCGTCAGTTTCCGGGTGATCCTGCTCGGAAGAATGGGAATCTCTTTCACAGTAAACATCACCGACGTGCCATAATTCAGACCGATCGTGTGAGCGGAATCGTCAAAGAGACGACGGGCCAGGTATCTTCCCGCGATACGAGCGACATTTTGCAATGATTGGGTTTCCGCCTGACGGTAGGTTTCATCGATGGCTCCGTGATTCGCAGGTTGTTCACGATAATGTTCAAACATCGCGGGTGGAGACCACGTCACGCGCACATGGTTGCTTCGCAGATGAAGTGTATTTTCAAGTGCGTAGGAAAGATCATGTGTCACTCTTTCGTGGAGGAGTGTATGGTGAAGCTCACTGCCAAGCTTGGGGAGTGTATATACCGGTTGATAGTGATAATATCCAAGAGACATTCCCTGTTCGAGCAACGCATGAACCCTGTGCTTTTCCAGATCCATGATTATTGCGATATCCTCTTCCGTGAGACCCTCACAATGAAGCCCGGCAGCTTCCTGAATCCGAGTATAATCATCCCGGCTGTGTCCCCCTGCCATATTTCCATTCATGTCATGCCACATATTGTCAGTACCTTTCATGGATATCTCCTCTTGGATATCTTCATGTCATATTCGGATAAGCACTTTCAGCGCATCACCAATCGCGCGCTCACTTTCTTCGTTTCTGATTCCTTCAGGCGTGAGATAGACGTTAACAGCCCTGCGCGGAAATGGATACCGTCTCATGGTTCGGCGGTCCAATGCTTCATGCATGCCCAACCCGTTGATGGTAATTGTCTGTAAATCAGAATAATATCCGTTATAATGATCTGTCAATTCATGAATTGCCCGCCGCAGATCATGAATGATATATCCACTGCTACCTATGAGTGTATAATTTTTCCTAACAGTAATACCGGAGATGTGAACGTCTTCATTCTGATGGATATTCTGATAGAATGTGGCCTCGCCGCTCCTGTTACGGTCATCATGATCAAGTTCACCACGATTCAGACCTGCATACACGATAACGATCCCCCCGGTCTCTATTGTTTTCGTCGCGGATTGATAAGCCTCCAGACTGTTGGCCGTGACAATCGTTAATGAACTTCGATGGCCGTCAGGCATGGAATGCATCGCCTTCAATCCGCTGCGGTCCAGTCGTTCGACATGCTGCCGTCGCTGCCGCTGAGGATCGATGAGCAGGACTGAGACTGTCGGCCAGAAGCGTCGAACAGCGTATGCTACAAGCATCCCGATCGGTCCGGCGCCATAGATGCTCACGGGGTGCAGTGTTGGATCCTCCATCCCCGAGAGCCTCGGCAGATGACTCATGTAATCCTTGACACGGAAGAGCGCATGCATGCAACATGCCAGTGGCTCTACAAGGGGCAAGGCATCATCGTGAAGTGCCGATGTCACGGGAAGAATCGATGTCGGCCTGAGCGCGGCCATCTGCCTGAGACATCCATGATAATCGAACCCCATCAGCTTTAGTGATGAACACAGATTGGGCTTGAATGACCGGCAAGCATCACAGGTACCACATGGATGGTAAGGCGTCAACACGACTTTCATGCCACTGGAGAATCCCGCATCGGCATACCCACCCGGATCCACGATATATCCACCGCCCTCGCGACAGACCACCAGAGCATTCTGCGCCACGTCAGCATCTCTGTGTCCACGCCGCTGCTTCCCGAGATGCCTTCTGTCCGCGTTCGAAATCCCCGCCCGGGTAATCCGAATGAGGAGTGGAGAGGCTTCGGTATCGCTTCGCTCATTCCCCCCGGTCGAATCAGATGACAGATAGGACTTCCACGCCTGGTCATATACCCCCTCCAATGTCGTATTGGCCTCAACAGTAAGTGAATAATGATCTCCCGAATCGGTCGCTACCGCGGCGAGACCGGGTGAGGGATTACCGAAGAGATCACGCAGCATACGCTCAAATTTCAGGATCTCCGAATCATGAGTGAACGTCCCTGCTCGCAGTCGGTTATCACGGACTGCCGGATTCATTATATTCGGATTTTCATCAGGACCTAGAATACAGACACCTGTGAGGAACTCCAGCCCCTGATAGTCCTTCACAACATCATTATGTTCATGGTGGAGCGGGATAATAGCAACGACGGGTTCATATTTCCCCCGTCTCCGTGTTGTACGGGGAGTAATAAGGATACAATACTCCTGTTTTTCCATGCGGAGACGGGCATGAAGACGCTCGAGTACACAGTCGATGTGCCTCTTGTCCGTGGGGGTGATAAGTATGGCATAAAAGGGAAGTCCTGCAGCGCGGGCGATATATCCCTCTACATCACCCAGACCGGATATCTCCCAGGGCACCTCCCTCCACCTCGGGAGCGGAATGCTGTGCATCGGTACACAGTGCATGGCCATATGTCGCGGTTTCTTCGCCGCCGTATCCATATGCAGATACAGTGTGAACTGTGACCTTCGAATACCCTCCCATTCCGCACGCATAGAGCCCTTTTGAATATCACACTGTTCAACACGGTCAAGCCCCGAGCAAACCAGTTGTCGCATCAGTTGGACATCCTCTGCCGAGAGCGACGAAGACCACTTCCCATCTTCCACATCATCGAGGGAATCACGCAGACGGACGACAGTCAATTGGTTGTCCACAGCGCCATCGGGATTCCTGTACATGACGTAGCCCTGTCCGTGGAAGGAAAGTAGACTCGCTACCGTCTCGCGTCCTTGCTCATCGACACCCGGCCTGCAGAGCAAACAGCGACACTCCGTATCCTGACCGATCCATCGATTCACCTTCTCCACAGAATGGACGAACAGACTACCCCAACTATCCTGTTCAACATACGGACTAGAATACCGTACTTTTTCCGGCTTGAACGCAAACGGTGACTCTTCCTCAAGTTCTTCCTGCGATGGAATCCACGTATGCCACGCATTGGCCATAGCGGGCCCCGTGAAGTCAACACGATCTGCCGCCGCAGGTCCCGTCTCCTCCTTTATTCTGCGCGATATCTCACTCTCCATCCAGGCATACTGTGATTCGGTCACCTGCATCAGGATCAGCATATTCCTTCCCCGGTCAGCAGCGATCCTGAGAATGCTATTCAGCGCATTCAGCAGATGCTTGTTCGGTTTGTGGGGAGCCTTCCTGTCCCCATATCTGGATTCAAAGAGGATACGATTCGAACGATAGAGAATGTCCTCAAATCCCTGCTTGCTGCGGGCGGGAACAACGTGTTTACAACCGAACCGCTTTTTTACGATATCAACATCGTCTTTGGCGAAACATAACAGCTTGGTGCTGCCTCCGGCATGCGGATCCTGAGGCATCCTGTCAGACATATCATCCGGAATGTCGACATAAACAAAGTCGAAAGAATCAAGGCTCCCTGAAACACGAATTACTTCCATGCATCCTCCTCATGCTGCGCACTCGCATAGTGAGTGAGCTGGGTGCTCACGAGTTCCTCCTCGAAGGAACTGCATAGAAATCACTTCCAAAATACCATCGCGGCATCAGAAGCACAACCTATTGATTCGACCGATCAAATAATACGGGCATTGCGTATGAGGACAATTTTCCGGGGATTTCCGCTCATCCAGGGGGTTTTTCGAGGGGGTTTCCGCGCATCCGGAAGCCTCATAAATAGGCCCTGATTCAAGGAAACGCCCGGTAAAACAGCACCAGATGCACATTTTCTCTTTCCCATGACGGCCACGCTGGATAGTTTTCATGCAAGGAAACAGATGAACAGACGCCGGAGGAGCCATGCAGAGGATATATCGCATTTCCCATCCACGCGAGTTGCGACAGGCAGGACCAACCAGCCTCATCGAACTTGAAGCCCGACCGAATCCGCTCATTCTCCCACGATCGAAAGTAGATCTGACGGTATCCGGCATTGCTTCGGGTTATTCGGCCATCTCGATCAGTGGTCCGACAGGCACCGGAAAAAGTATGCTGGTCAATGCGCTGGCCGATGAGCGAAACCTCATTCCACTCTGCGAAGATCTTGAGATCGAAGCGAAACCCGTGAAACTGTATTCAATCAATCTCCAGTCATTCGAGTCATCGAGTGATCTTCTGCGCAACCGTGAGCTGATCAACGGAAACACCCGCTGGTATCCCAGCACCATCACCGCAGCAATCCGGGATGCACGGGAACTGCTTGCAAAGGGCACACACCGACCCGTACTGTATTTCATGGAGGTCGGTCGCATTCGACCGGACATCCAGAATGGACTGCTGCACATCATCAATCGGGATACCGAAATCGTCCTGCCGGATGAATGTCTGAGTACGGAGGGCATAACCATGCTGCTGGATTCCAATTACCAGGATACTGGCTCGCACGGCTCATATTACGCACTGACCGAACTCGACACGGCCCTGCGCCGCCGCCTCTGTCTTTCGATAACGATGGGTTATCTCCCGGCCGAACACGAGGAGGCAATTTGCCGGCGTCTTCTGGAACACGACGGATGCAGTTGTGATGCACATCTGCAGCAGGTCATCCGGCAGACTGTCAAACTCGGCTCGGTCATACGAACCGCAAAGGCAGATGGGAGTTTCCATTCCCTCGGTCCACCGACAATTGAATCCTATCTCACTGCGATCCGTCTCTCACTGCAGCTTCCCGGCTACTCTCTGTGGACCATTCTGGAAAACACGCTGCTCGGAATGGCATCCGAGGATGACCAAAAACGCTTCCCCGAGCTGTTTTCCAAACTGCGTGGTGGAAACGAAACGGCGGAAAAGGAGATTGCAGTATCACCGGAACTATTCTAGGAGCGTGACATGCGGCACTCCCTCCCCCTCGAACTCGTATTCCGGCAACGCATACCCACAGACGCAGCCTATCGAATTGATGTTGCCCCATCGAAACGCAGAGTCGCCCGGCAGCAGTTATTCACATTGACACGTTCCGCTCAGTGGGAAATCATGCGGGTGATCGGCAATGGCAGACCACCCCGCCGTCTCCCGCATATGCCGATGCAGACCGCTGCAATCAAGGAACCGGCATTTCCTCCGGCATCAACAGCGGCTGCTGTTGTCGGGATGACCGCATGGCATACATACATGAAATCAGGTGGCACGGGAATCGTCACAGCCTGCCTGCTGCAATCGAAGCGAATGCAAGACCTGAAAGACCGGCACCGATACATCAGCAGTCACTGCGAGGAGGTTGTCGGGCGCATCGCCCGCGAAGTCGAGACTCGACTGACACTCCACAATCTGACAACCGTGAGTCCGCATCTTGCATCACTTGAAGCGTTCCGCGTTTTTCTGTCATTTCATGAGCAACAGCAATCCGTGCGAACAGTCTTCGATCTGATACGGGTAAGCATACTGTGCAGGGACTTGTTATCCCCATTGTTCCCACTTCGGCTGCATCCTGACAGTCTCGACATATTTGTTGAAATTGAGGGTATCTCGAAACCGTATCTTGCTTCACTTCGTGCGAACGAGATTCCGCAACACCAGCGGGAGGAGTTCGGTATTGAATGGAGCTACGAACTGGCCGAAGCACTGCTTCCTTTTATTGCCCTGCTTGAATCACGTCAGCATCATGCTGTGGCAGATGAGAGGCAGAAAGGGGAAGTTCCAGAGCCGCAGCCGTCTCGCATTGCTCCGTTGAATAAAAAAACTCCCGTCTGCAGTGATCTCGAGCAACCGAGTACCCAGCGTAAAGCGGGAGACTCGTCATCAGAACACGCGCAGGTTCCGACATCAGAATCGCAGGACCCGGACACGCATCGTTCACCAGATCAAGGCAGCATTCTTGATGCATATTCAGATGCACTCAGACGGGCAAGCGAATGTGTTCTCGACGAACATGGCAAGCCCCGAAGATGGAGTGATGTCACACCGACATCGCAGCACGGGGGAGGAGATTTTAATCCGCTTGACACTTCAGTTCACATCAACAAACTCACGATCATCAGTGAAGATGTCGATGTATGCTCGGTGCTCGACGGACAGTATTTGGATCACTGTGTCCCGTTGGGAAATCAGATCGCACCACACGGAACACTGCATTCGCGCATCATGATGAGGGAGCATTATCCTGAATTGGCCACAAGTCTGAATGAATCGGCGACTCCCATCGTTCAGGCCTTCCGTCGCTCATTACTCCGTCAATCCGGACTCGAGTACCGGGGATGGCAATCCCGCGGATCGATTGATCCGTCTCGACTGCCATTCGCCGGCTGCACCGACACGATTTTTCGCAGGTTGTCGGTCACATCAACATTACCTTCCACAGCCAGACATACAATGCTCCTTGCGGCGGACCTGTCATCGAGCATGCGAATAAGGCAGGTCGCCGCCTTGGTGACAATCACGGCGGCTTGGCTGCACTGTGCGACCTTCATCGGAAAGAAGACATACTGTGGCATGTACAATTGCGGATACAGCATCGAGCAGAAAAAGATCGTTCCCGTCGTACACTGGCTCATGCATCCACACATCATTCCGCGCAGTCTGCAGGAGGCGATCCGCGTTCTTTCCGGCATCGACCGATCACACGGCGTGAACCATGATTCGTTGAGTCTGTCATATATGATTCGGGAGGCATTGAAAAACCGGGCTCCGTCGGAATACGTGCATGCTTACATCCTGACAGACGCCGAATGGAATCACAGTCTCGTGTACGAATCCGGTCGTGAGGAAGTCCGTGCGATGTTCCAGCAGCTTCGGAAAGAAGCACCGCTTCTACGCACCACACTTATTGTACTCGGTGATAAACAGCATGAGCCTCCACCAGGGTATGGTTCGTTGGACGGATCCGATGCAACAACACGTCACGGAATGAAAGATCATGTCGACATGGTGATACCCATACCGACCGCAGACCTGCTGGACTCCCAGTCCATTGCGTCCATAATCACACAGCATATGGCGCGGTCGCTCCGCAATGCCACGTGAATGATCCCGGAGGATAAGATATGAATCGAGAAGCAGATGTGACCTCATTTGACGCGATGAAACGCTGTTACCACAGAGCCGGGCTGCTGTCATCCCGCAATCTCGCTGTGCGTCTCCGGCCTTTCATCAGGCTCGTACGATGCCTAGACCTGGAACGTGCGAGACTGGAAACCGCGGGCGGCGATACCGGTTCGTTGCAGAGAATCACCGATCTGCTGCGTCAACCGTTTATCCTTGAAGATCCGTTCCGCAGCGGCAGGGGCTGTACGCTGGATCAACCCGATCTTCTTCGCGAAGCGATTCGTGTCTGCAGCGGGGGGACGGTGAACCTCGATATCGAGACAGCCCATGCAGGATTTCCCCTATACTACTGCTTTCGTGTTATTTTGTGCGAGGATTTGAAGATTATTGTTGAGGATTACCATCGATCACCCGGTTTTTCAACTCACGATCCGAGATTTTACCAGCGTCACTCGGTTGGCGGTGTGTCTTACCTGCAGCGGATGTCCGACCTGAGAGTGCCATGCGGGAAAACCATCGGGGACCATGATCCGGACCATATTGATCGTGCCCTGCATTTCCTGACTGCGTTGATTTATCGTCATGCCTGGAGTGAGTACCAGTATCCCGCTCGACAATTGTCTGCTGCCCTCGGTCTGCAAGCATTTCCCGGCATCATGGAATGTCTGGAACTTTCCCGTTCCACCGATCTATGCCGGCTCCGCGATCAATTGGATGATACACTCCTCATGCTCGTGCGGGAAAGCTCCGGAAACAGCTTCCTGTATCGATTCATATTCGCTCTCACGCAGATGGATGGCCGCCGTATCGCAGCAGTGCAGACAGAGGCAAACGAGCTGCGGGATGTCTTGCTCCATGCATACACCGAACTGCTTTGCACAGATTGCATAGTCAGCGGCTATCGTGCCACCCTCTGGAAAATACTGTATGCGAACTGCCCGCACCTCGAGGCATTCTCCGATTCCCTGCACAACACGGCCGCTGTGCGCAACACTGCGGACATGATCGATTCCCGGTCACGGGACATTGCCGACACATTGACTTGCATCAGTTAATCAGGTATGTTATTCCGTATTTTACTTATTTGTAACTTCTGCGGCTTGCACTCTACACATCCAGTGCAGTCGGTTCAATTTCACAGCTTGCGAGGATCCCGATGAGACTACCGCACTACTCCGACATCGCTAAATTGCTGCTGATCATGTTCATCGCATCCCCTAGCCCTATTATGGCACAGCGCACATGGACCAAACTCGAACAGTTTCCCAAAACCAGAGTCACATGTATCACTGTCAACCGGAACGGCTCGGTGTTTGCCGGTACCAGCGGTGATGGGCTCTACAGATCGACCAATCATGGAAAAACCTGGGTACAGCTCAGCACCGCCGCCACCGGACTATTCATCACATGTGTCGGAACGGATATGAATGACATCCTCTATGTCGGTACATACGAGACACTCTTGGCATCATCGAATGACGGTGTCACTTTCCAGATACTGTCCACAGGCAGCGCGGTAATGGATTTCGCATTTAACGAAGGGAACGGATACGCTGCGCAGGGGAATAGTCAGTCTCGCCTTGATGGCTTCAATCCACCGGTCTATCTCACATCGAACGGATCCCCTTATGCGATGGCACTCAACGATCGCGATGATCGATATGTGGCATATTTCCTACCGAACGATGAAGATGTGCATATGGAATATTATGATCAGACACCGGTTCGGCATGACTTTGGAGCCATTGACGGTGCACCTGCAATCCCCGGATTGAATCCTGTTGAATTGCTGCTGCGGGATAATGCCTTCGTGTTTCTCGGCTGTTCCACAGGCCTCTGGCGTTCAAAGCAAAGTCAAGCGAACTGGCAGAAACTCGGTACAGGACTGGGGAACGCACAGGTAACCACATTGAGTATTTGCCGGGACACACTGTATGCAGGAGGATATGACAGTGGGATCGTGTACTCAGCCGACGACGGTGACAGTTGGAATGACACGAACATCGGCCTGGTTGAACGAAGTATCACAGCAATCGCATCCGGTCCGGACGGATGGATCTATGCCGGCACGGAGCGAGGCCTGTACCGTTCACTTCCGCCGGAATTTAAGGATCTCTGCGATACCACTCTCGTCTTCCACGATGACTTTGACGACAAAACGATTGATACTACTATCTGGGGATTTTTCCGAGGACCGAATCCCTACAACGGAGAGCTGCAGTATTACACCGACACCAACGCAACAATTGCCAACGGTAAACTTGTCATCACGGCTCACAGGGATTCGAATTATCTCGGTTCCGGATATGATTACACATCGGCACGTCTGCATACCTACGGAAAAATGCTTCTCAAATACGGCGTCCTGGAGGCACGCATCAAGTTTCCGTCTGGCAAAGGTCTATGGCCCGCTTTCTGGATGCTCGGTGACAGCTATTACACACTTCCATACCCCGAATGGCCGCGTTGCGGTGAGGTGGATATCATGGAACACATAAATTCACAGAACATCAACCACGGGGTCATGCACTGGCTCTCAGACAGCACATACCTGAAAGCGGTGGGCACGACTCCATGCTCAGCTGACGAATATCACGTATTCAGGCTCGTCTGGAACGCTGGGTGTATTTCCTGGTATGTTGATGGAGAGAAATTCTACGAATACGACATATATGATAACCTCAACAACACGGAAGCATTTCATGAACCTTTTCATATCCTTCTAAATCTTGCTGTCGGAGGAAACTGGCCCGGGCATCCTGACTCCAGTACTGTATTCCCCGCACGTATGTATGTGGATTACCTCAAAATATTTCATTGTGATTCACAGGTAATCAATGACACATATATCGCAACTGTTCCCCATTCCATTGAGCTGCAGCACATCTACCCAAATCCGGTACGTGAACTACTGACATTGCAATACACTGTGCCTCATCATACACGCGCACGGATCGTCGTATACGATCTCCTCGGTCGGGTAGTATCCGTCATATCCGATGCAACGGTCATCCCCGGTGTCCACACTACCCGATTCGATGCAAGCGGACTATCGGCAGGTACATATATCACAAGGCTGGAAACGGGTGTAGAATCGGTTTCCAGATTATTCATCGTTGTGCGCTGATTCCGCACTGCTCACAAACCCGGCTAACGTGCAAAACAGTATCTGGTTCCTCGCTATTTCGTGTGGGTAGGCTGAAGATCCAGCTTTCCCGCAATTAGATAGATCATCGTGATCAGGTTTTCTGTTGAACGGTATCCACGTGCCTTCCGCTTTGCGGCTTGGATCAGACTATTGATCCCCTCGAGAAAGCCTGCGGTCAACCGTGTTTCATGAAGCTTCAGGACGCCATCCCAGTGCCGTTTGATCGTCAATGCAAAATCCTTGATCGGTGTCAGTCGGCTGCTCCGTGCCCATTGGCACCACCGGCGCAGATAGGGTTCGGCCAGGTCCGTTGGCAATTCGAAGAATGTCCGCAGTCCCTGAACGATCCCATAGGCACGCAAGGTCTTCCGCGTCACATGGTGCAACGCCCAGAGACGTTCTTCTTGCCGCGCGCTCAGATGTGCAGGATCTCGCAGTCACAAATACTTACGACCCTTCAGATACGGATTCTCCATCACTTCTTCCCGCCGCACGACATCAAGGGCTTCACCCGCAATCTTCATCACATGAAAACGATCGAAGGTGATCGAGCGTTGGGCAAACATTCACGCACAATGGCAATGAAGGCCGGAGACATATCGGTGCTTACTTGCCGGATCGCGTCAGGATCTCCTACATGCGCATGGAAATCATCAACAATTTTGCCAACCACCGTCTGATCGCGGCAAGTAGTTGCAAACAGCACCCTGCGTTCCTTGATGTTGGCAACCAAACTGACATACAGGTGTCCGCGCCGCCGCGAAGACACATCGATTGCCACGGCATTGACGGCATGAACGTCCTCACGATCCCGTGCGGTGTTGACATGATAGAACAGAATGTGCCACAGACGGGTATCCTGCACGCGCAGCTGCCAGGCAATCACTGCCACCGGCATATGGGGTGCAACACTTAAAGCAAGAGCACCAAACAAGATCGAGAATCGTTAACCCGGGTACTCCCACGGTACCGGGGCCAAATAATTTCATAGAAATGAGTGATGTCATGCCATTTGGACTCACTCAAATCAGCGAGGGCCAAGGCCTTCTGATAGCAGTTCAATCATTTTACTGCATCCGAGAGTATTAATTAGTTTTCAGTTTGATTTAGCATGTTTCATACAATCACCCACCCCCATATTTCAGAAATCCAGATATTACCTTTTCTAAATAGTTTTTTTTAAGTGTATGTCCTTGATTTAGCACAATATGCAATTTTGCTACCGGAATCATTCCACAAATTGTTCTTGCCAGTTCCAAGCTAGATCCATTGTCATTCGACCCTATGTGCATTTCCATATACCTTGGAATTGGAAACTTACTCGCTTTTGCTAAAGTAAGCAGCTTGTTCGATCTGGGCGGGTACGAAATGTATAGTCTCTCCTTATCTATTGCAGGACCAAGTACGGGTGAAAGAAGCAGAATATCCCCTGGGAACGGATCCATTTCTGACAATGCGTTCATCAGCAAATACCCTCCATAGGAATGTCCAATCAACTTTGCATCATTGCCCCATGAATATTCCTTTAAATCCCTTTGAATGATTCCAAGTTGCTCAGAGAATGTACCGCTAGAAAATGGCGGCATGATTTCTCTTCCACATACATTATACTCAAGAGACAGCACGATATCGCCTATGTCACTCAGTCTATTGCCGCGCCCTGGCACTAGATATACTGTTTTATTCATGTCTCCACGATACTCTAGCCTGTGATAGTCAGAACCATTGAAACAATTCGTTCGATAAACTAAGTAATGGCATGTACATTGCCATATATAGCTAAGGGTACTATTTGTGCTAGATGAAGACTAGTTTACGTACTCAGATCTCATTAAACACATAAGGCTGTTTATTAAAATGTAGTTGTGTTCGTTGCTGTGGGGCCTTCCCAGGCAGATTGAACTGTTTTCTCTGACATCTGCCGTTGTCTGAACCTACGGAAATAACACCTTAGAATCCACCCCTGATCTGTCCAAGAGGTCCTGACGTCATACATCTCAAGATCAGAAGACAGAATTGACGGCCTCGTGTATCTCTTGGTGCCAAGCTGGTACAACCACCCGACACTTGATTCGAGTTTGTGGTCTCGGCCGAGCAGATAACTTGCAGTTTGGGGGATTGACCAACCAGTCCCCCACCCAATACGCAGGGATAAATTGTGAGGCTCCGTATCAAACATTTTCCGCTCAAAGTTAGCCATTAAACCACGGCTCTGTCCTAGAATCTCGAAAAAAACAGCGTTTATTCGCACCTCTCGGTGGCCGCCGGGGCGATAATTGTCGCTGATCAGATATCGTCTGATCCAGTATGTATTTCCAATAATCGCGGTGCTGGGAATCTATTCTGCTGAGCGAAGGAAAGATTTTTTTTGCTCTTGGCGGATAAGAGATATATCGTCGTTCTTTATCCATGGATGGGCCCAGTACTGGTGATAGGAGAAGCATATCACCCGGGAACGGGTCTAGGTCCAATAGAGCGGGCAACAACAAATAGCCACCATAAGAATGTCCAATTAGTTTCGTATCTGGATGCCTTAAATTCTCTAATAAGTCATTTTGAATAATTTCCACTTGATCAGAAATACCATAGTTTGATAATGGCGGTATTAATTCTCTTCCACTGACATTTCGACCGAAAGAAGTGATTATCTCCCCAATCTCGTGCAGCCTGTTGCCTCGACCCGGCACCAAGTATACCGCGTGCTTCATTTTTATGATTCAATTTAACGCAGATGCGTTACTAAGGTGTATTCCTTTACTTACAGAGCTTATCGCGGATATCATTCGCATGCTTAGCACCAAGCCGTATTGCCTTATTAAGATCCTCACAAAAGGAGCTATCTCCAAGATTATACTTTGCTTGCGCAAGACCAACATAAGATTCTGGATCGCTTGGGTTACACTTTATTGCATTGACAAAACACTTCCTAGCTTGATTATAGTCGCCAGTAACTGTAATATGTAGATTGCCAAGATTAAAATGAGACAACGACTGGCTGGAGTCGCATTTTATCGCATTTTCATAGCACTTAATTGATTCGACGTAGTACCCCGCATTGTATTTTAGAACGCCCAACTGGTGCCATGATTTCGAATGCTTGGGATGCTCTCTCAACGTTTTATCATAGTACTGCATAGCTTCTTTGTGTCTACCCGTGTACATACAGAGCTCCGCCATACTGTACAGCAATAAATATAAGTTTTTGTAAATACTCAGACCTCTGGCGTAGTCCGCCCGCGCCTTCTCGGGCATGCCCAACATTCTATATGCAAATCCTCTATTGTTCAGAGCGGCGCAGCTAGCTGGGTGCAACTCTAGCGCATCGTTGTAGATAGATATAGCAGCTGTATATTTTTCCTTCTCAGCTTGCATATTTGCTATTCTACACAGAAGGAATGATTCTATTCTATCTCCATCCATACTTCTAAGGAACAACCCATCCTCAATCCACGCACTTTTAACACTATAATTATCTCGGTAATATTTTTCACTTCTACTCTCATTTACAGTTGTTTCCCATAACAGCTCTAAGCCCTCGGTGCTAATAATCACCACTACATGCTCTGGAAGCTCCCCTATAAAAATAGGCATACGCAGCATCTCTCCAATTGAGGCGTAGATTAGCGCATACGTATCGCAGTCTAGGTTCTTCGAAACTAATGACTGGCCAAATGACGCATTTATAGCAGCATCATCGTATTGGTACCCCATACTAGCTAACAGATTCCCCAGGCTTTTGAGCACCTTGATGGCGTCTTTTTTGCTCCACGATGCGATTTTAGGTATTTCTTCTATCGCTCTTTCCATTATCAGTTTATACTGCAACATGGCATCTTCATCTTTACAGAGACCATATTCCCTCTCGTGCTTGAGAGCACGTACACCTACAGTTTCAGTAATCATACCATTTTCGCTAACAAAATGTGTTCCACTTGCACAGACATCATGTTTTGGTGACAACACGCACGCTAACACTACACAGCTTATGATGAGCTTTTCAATTCGCTGCATTTATCGCACTCCTGTTTACATTTGTGATTCATAAATATATTCGTATCCCTTACAAGCATCCTTATGATCATCCATCAGTGCGCCCTAATTGCGTATAAATATGATCCACTTCCAACATATAGCACGCCTTCATCCACTGTTGGAGTTGAGGTAACTTCCGCTTCTGTAAGGATCCTCCAAAGCAACTTCCCAGCATCTATATCGATAGCATAAACGTATCGGTCCTTACATCCGAGATATGCTACACCCTCATCTATAACGGCCCTCGTTGACACCGCCCCTTGCATCTTATATTTCCAGATCAGACTACCTGTATGGACTTGAAGAGCATAAAACATACCATCGTCACTTCCAAAATAAACAACTCCATCTGATATTTCTGCAGCATTGCGGATCGCACCAGGTGTTTCGTATTTCCACAATATGTTCCCATTGTGTATATCGATCGAATACAATTGGTTACCTTCGCTTCCATAGTTCGCCCCGCCAACACACACCACGCCCTCCGCAGCTGTAGGGGCTGTGATAAAGCCTCCATCCATTGCATCATATTGGTGCCGCCACTTCTCAGAACGGCTCTGAATATCAATATTTGTTAGTGCGCCATAATTTGTCACAAAATAGACGGACCCTTCACCAACAGATAGTCCATATTCAAACGGCTCTGTTTTAATATCCCATAATCGCGTACCTGATTTCGCCTCATATGACTGAAACAGATCGCCGGCACGCAATTCCTCAGCTACTACATAGACACTCCCGTCAAGCAAAACCGGCGTTTGCACTCCGTATATTACTTGACCGCAGTGTTGCCGCCATAGCTCCTTACCCGAGGATATATCGAGAGATATTAGATCACCATATCCATTAATAAATATCTTCTCATCGCCAACCGCCGCAGACGACAACTCCGCATAATCCGAGCTCCTGTGAACCCATTTTAGTCTTCCGTCTTTTACAGACGATGAGTAGAGAGCACACCTCTGATGCCCCCATTCATCATCATACAATGTGTAATAAACATAATTATTTCGAACGACGATATCCGTCGCAACGAACAACTCCATGTGCTTTTTTCGCCATATAATTCTATTGTACGTTTCCGGGTCATTCGGCGTAAACGTTTCCGAACACGATGGCCCTGTTAGCACGGCCAACATCAGCGTCATACTAATTCGATAATTCAATGTTATCATTGCTTTTCTCGTTATTTCTGGTTATGGCTATGCTTATCATTCTGCTTTCATTGTCATCACCACAAATAATATCAACTCCGCCTCCTCGCTGTTATTCTAATAGAATCTCGTACTTATCTGTTTAAATGAACTTTCTGCAATAGCATAGCATTCCGTATTCGGCGCCTCCATATCATCACAGCAGCAACGGGTAGTACACCTCCAGATACCAACGTGTATCATTTCTATCCTTGCTCCAATAATTTGGGTATCCCATAACACCCAATCTTACTCCAAGCGGCGAAAAAACGGCACCCGCTCCATATACACCCACGTCATAACCTAAGCCTGACTTCATAAACATTAATTTCACATCGAAGCCACTATGAATGATTTTTTTTGAATCCACAGAGCTGCTATAGTATTTGAATCCGATGGCTGGAGAGACACTCTCAACAACACCAATATTGTATCCTCGTCGTAGTAGGACCAATCCCCCTAAAAAGCCAATTGCTCTGACTTTTTTGTAAAAAACATATCTTCCACTCCATGTTTGGAGTATTCCACCTTCTACAGGCACTCCTGATATTAACTTGTCAGGACTGAAATACTTGTCCGTCGTTATCCAAGTGAACGCGTAACCTGTAGCCACACTGATAATATATTGTCCGTATATTTCTCCTTCTGGCCCTTTTACATTATATCCTGAAAATGATGTCTGATACGCTGCATCAATATCCAGCTGAACGCGTCCGGCTATTAAATTATACGATCTCGCGCTAAATGATCCGCGAGGATACGCATCGTACGCCCCATCTGGATGTCTGAGGTATTGGCCTTCAAACGCAACTCCTATTGCTGATTGCAGATTGGTCCTAAATGATTTGTCTATACTTCCTTGGGATAATACTATACTGCATGGCATGAAAATCAATCCATAGAGCAGGAAAACCGAAGTCACAATCACTTCACCCAGCGATTCATCTTTCAACTTACTACATATAACGCTCATAGAGATACAGCCTCTATCTATAGATTATTCTATATTCGATCAATCCATCAATTCAGAACATCTACAAAGCGAACCTTACAACAATTTTCTTGCAGCAGACCGCCTGCTGTCAACAGTGTTTCTACATACATTAAACGCGCTGCATATTTGTTTATACTATCATTCCGGTTCGCATAATATTACATATTAGTATTTAGTGAATTTATCAATACTATAACGACTGCCTGAAATCACTTTTATGAAATACAGGCCACGTGTCAGGTTATTCACATCTATCGTAATAATCTGCTGACCAATTGAAGCATCTGTTTCTGACCGTCTATGTATATTTCCTAGTACATCATAGACAGTCAGCGAAGTAACACCTGACGTTATGCTTTTTAGCGATACGACTAACTCATCATAGACTGGCATAGGGTATAGGTCCATCATAATACTCTCGCTTACCATCCTGATACCTGATGTAGCATCGATAATGAACACGTCATCGCTTACATCATATAGGCTTGGATCATCGGCGTCTGATATTTTGATTTTTGCTTGCATCGTAGGTGTATTTGGCACGGACCATTGATACAGACCAGTACTAGGAGACCCCTCGCTGATAGTCTCCCATTCTGCACCATTGTTAATACTATACTCCAGCCTGATCGCTGAAACACCGGTACTGGACCACTGAATCTGCTCTGTGCTCCCCACCGTCCACTTCTCTCGTCCGTTGGGTGCCGTCAAGGTCACCGTGGCAGCCTGGGAGATTTTGAACGTCGCATCGCTTTCATCAAACAGACCGGCATCCGTGACATCGGCGATCCTGACCTTGCATTCCGACGATGGCGTAGCTGGAATCGTCCAGCTGTATGAATTCTGTGCTGCTGGGACGCTCGATTCAATCGTCTGCCAGCTTGTACCTGTATCAGTGCTGTATTCGAGCATGATGTTGTTCACGCCCGTACTGGACCACTGTATCTGCTGCGTGCTTCCCACCGTCCAGCTCTCTCCTCCGTTGGGTGCCGTCAAGGTCAGCGTGGCAGCCTGGGAGATTTTGAACGTCGCATCGCTTTCATCAAACAGACCGGCATCCGTGACATCGGCGATCCTGACCTTGCATTCCGACGATGGCGTAGCTGGAATCGTCCAGCTGTATGAATTCTGTGCTGCTGGGACGCTCGATTCAATCGTCTGCCAGCTTGTACCTGTATCAGTGCTGTATTCGAGCATGATGTTGTTCACGCCCGTACTGGACCACTGTATCTGCTGCGTGCTTCCCACCGTCCAGCTCTCTCCTCCGTTGGGCGATAGAACGTTAAATGGAGTAAACTCTGCCAAGTAGATATCATGATCCAAATCACCATATATACGATTTGCTCTAGCTTGTAGCACAGAATAGAGCATGCCATTATATACCGACAACCCTCTCTTTCCAGGTCTCGCATCTCCAGCTGAAGGCATCGGCGTCGCCATTACTTCTCGCTCGAATATGCCTGTTCTGTTTGTTGCATAATATGTATCTGCAAGATAGTGAAATACGACATGAGCGACTCCCGATTCATCCACATCTATGCAAGGATCATCACAATAATAATTGCACCTCTGTTTTACAAATGATCCTGATGTATTTTCAATATATCCCATATTATGTGATTCGCATCTGTATACAACATGAACTTTACCGTTTTTGTCAACATCGATGTCGCTTGTGAATGATTCATGATCATCAGCAATGAGCTCTGGGGTCGTGAACGCACCACCATTCCCCTTTATATAATACAGCTCATTATAATCAACTCCAACAATATGCAAAGTGTAGTTGTGTGCCTTTGCAATTGGATGGTCTATTCCTGCAGTTCCATCAATCATTACAGGAACCATGAATGTTCCCGATGCATTGTTTGTATAATACAACTCCCAAAATCTGTATATAATGTGGACCACGTTATCACTAGTAACAGCGACGGTCGGGTGATAGGCTTTTTTTGACAATACGACTCCATATATTATTTTCGGCGTGTCGAACGAGCCGTCTATATTATTTGTATAATACAGGTAGCCATCAGCGTCTAGTTGCTGATCCGCTCGTACGAACACAATATGAACGTTTCCATCTGCATCCGTTGCCATATCAATAGACTTCGTATAGTACTGGTCGTCATTCACCCTTATCTCGATTGGATTTCCTAACTGCCCACCTATCATTTTTCTATAAACGAGGTTCGTCTCTACGCCATCAGGAGAGCCAGGGGATACACTAGTCGACATCCACGCCATGTGCACACCACCTTTTTTGTCCGTCACGACACACGGGAGCGTCTCTATCGCGTAGGGGTTGCTGCTAACATCCAAAAGCGTATTTTCCGGAATCCCTCTGTTTACTTTAATCCAACTAGTGCCCGCGCTGGTTGTTTTATACACTCCCTTATGCGTTCCTACAAATATGGTTCTATCTACAGCATAATTTGGCGATATTGCCATTGATTCTAATCTTATATCCCCCATACCATTATTATATTCATCCCAATTCTTGCCCTTATCATTCGACACATACAAACCGATAGCTGTTCCTAGGAACAACGTATTGTCATTTTTATAATCCGGTGATATCACCATATCTCCCACACCACGATTAGTTAGTCCCGAAGCACCGCCGCCCCATGCATCTAACATTAATGAGTCAAATGACTGCCCCTCATCAGTTGAATACCACAATCCTTTAGCACCAACATCATCTTGCCATAGCAACGTATAGAATGTTCCATCAGCACTATAATTTGGAGATATAACTATTTCCGGAAGCGACTCAGCTGTCCCCCAAGCACCAGTGAGCTCTCTGTACAGTTTCTTCCACGTATTCCCCCTATCTTTCGACTCATACAACCCACCTCCCCAATTCGTTTGGCCTGTACAAATTAGTATCTTACCGTCGGTTGCGTAGGTTGGCGAGAATGCGATATCATATATCTCATTACCTACTACCGAGCTGTTGGGGTTAAACGGCCATGTGTACCCGGCATCAGTTGAGTACTTTATGGAAGTACCACTAAAAAGAAAGATTGTATTATCATTCGCATAATTTGGCGACATTCTAATCATAGCGTATTGTACACTCTGGAATTGTGCCCGCTGTAGCCATGTTTCACCTGCATCGGTAGATACCATTAAACATGCATAACTATTTGGGTCTTCGGCTTGCGTTAACACCACTACTGTGTTGTCATATGCGTAATTCGGTGATATTGCCATATCACAAATGTGCAGGCGCGGCAAGCTTGAATTGATCTGCTCCCAGATTGCGCCGCCATCGGTTGTCCGATAAACTCCCTCACCGTTTCTTACTGCATACAGCGTCTGATCAACTGCATAATTGGGAGATATTTCAATATCCTGAATATATCCGTATCGTAATGGCAAGCATGTCTTGCAGTCATTCATGCTGAGTACATTCCCCCTGAACGGACTCGTATCTATGCTTCCCTCTTCGAAAGAGTCCTTTGTCCCCCCATTGCCGTTTTCTCCGGTTATTTCTCCGAATATAGTGGACGAGAGATGACGCTTAGTCATCATTGTTTTTGCGCCTAGAAAACTCTGCGCCATTGAAATGCAGCTCATAATAATGTAGATTATTACAAATAGGCTTAACGCAGAGAGCTTATTTCGGATCGCCATAGCTTGCACCACATCTAATTATGATTGGTATTACTTTATTACATTATGATTATATTACCACATCGTGTCTATGCAACTTTGCAACTCATTAATAATTTTCTTCAGCATATGGCTTTCCGCATTCTTTGCTGATTTCTAGACTTGATTTATGCTCCAGATATTCACTAATATGTCCGTACCACTCGGAATCCACAGGTATTATATTGCACATCTAAATAGCTCAGATTCCGCGCTGCACTTCGACAATATTTTGCATCACTAGCCCAGGAGCCGCCTCTGCTCATTCGCATCATTCCTGTTCCGGGTCCAATCGGATCAGTAACATGCTCAGACGGGTAATCATAATACCAATCCCAGCAAAATTCTTCTACGTTGCCATGCATATCATAGAGGCCAAATCCATTTGCTTCTTTCTGGCCGACCTGATGGGTGCTTTCCTGGGAATTGCCTTTGTACCACCCAGCTTTGTCGAGAGCGGGGTCTAGCGGAGTAGCACCTTTATGCGTCATATTACCCGTATAAAAATCTGTTTTCGTGCACCGCCTGCATGCATATTCCCATTCTGCCTCTGTCGGGAGGCGGTAACCATTAGCACCGAAGTCGCATACTATTCCGTTTCCGCTATTCGAGTAGCATTTCGTAAGCTCTTCCTGTTCCGAGCGCCGATTGCAGTACTCTATAGCATCATACCAGCGCACCATTTCTACTGGGTTATTTGCGCCAATGAAGTGGCTGGGATTTGAGCCCATTAGAGCCTCATACTGCGCTTGGGTGACCTCAGTGCGGCTCATGAGATAAGGATGCGTGAGAGTAACTTTGTGTACAGGCTGCTCACCTTCATATTCAACTAAGGTGTCTGCGCTGTTTCCCATTTCAAAAGTAACTGTTGAGATAAGGACATACTCAGTTGCATCAAATAAGTATGGATTTGGCTTTACTGGCTCTTCCTCGCAACATGCATTGATACTGAAGAGGATGCATATTGTGATCGGTACTAATTGGTTTCGCATGCATTCACCTACATGTCACTATTTATGCCGAGAATACGAGTTATCGCTGCGCTGATTACGCGTCATATTCTGCTTTATCGCCTACTACTCGATTATTCTTACGTACGATTTCGTATCGAACTGTTTCCTCAATCGATATTCAATGTCTTCGAACTTGGATCTATTGCATATACACCAACAGCATGTTCTCATAATATCTTCCTGAGAAATGCTGGGATTTTCATCAAATCGGCCTCCGACAACTCCCTCTTACCTCCTGCCCTGTTGCGTTCGATGTTTTCGACATAACCGCCTCGAATGCGAATGGTCACATCGTAGTCATACTCATCCTGGATTGCAACCTCGAGCATATATGCTGGCAGAAACAAGGTATTGTATATCCAATCCGCAAAAATCGGCCCGTTTCCGATCATATGGTACCTGCCAACCAGCTCTTTCAGATATATCTGATCGCCTAGGATCTCCCATAATGCCCGATAAGTGCGTCTAGAAACTGAGTGAAGCAGCCCGTATGGATTCTCGCTTTTTTCTCCGGTTCCATTCCACAGGGCGTATTTGGTTATATCGGGATGCCCGATGTGCAGATGCGGTCCCTCTGCCAGAGGCCGCTTTTCTCCCTCAAAAATGATCCTATCCGGTGTAAAATACGACATATGCACCGCACTTCTTTTCGCATGAATCGATGAGCGTATCGCTCGTCAAAGCTCTCACCACCTACCAGCTTGTCGCAGTCATCTGGGAGGATCGATTATTTCACGCACTGTACTTCTCGTTTCGACAGTAGACTCACAGTGACGGTACGATTTTCTGACAAGAAAGTCAACTACTTGCACGTTCTTGTCCCTCATTCATGTCTCTCAGGTTATCTCCCCCGAAACGTACGTGTCCTACAGCATACGATGTGGACCAAGGCATACCGTGGTCGGAAGCAGATCCTCCTGATTTCAGGCAGTATCGACGCCTGAAAACGATTCCAAACTTTTTCTTCCCGGATTTTCTCCTGGGAGCTGATATGGGATCACTACCGCACGTCCTGGCCAGGCAGACCGCACCATCCTCGATCGGACTTGCTGAAAATCCATTCCGTTTTAATTCTTGCCTTATGGGACCCAAAATCACACCCCCCATGCTTCTTCCCAGGTTCACCGAGCCCGGAGGAGGGTACCCTTCGCATATACATACCCCCCCTGCTCCTGCATAGTATATATTATTTATATTTTTTTTGCGCCTCAAATATAGGGCGTCCGGCCTTGGCCTGGCTGGCTGGGATGCTGGCTTACTAGGAAGTTGCTGATAAAATATTTTTCATAAGCACTTGACTATTCCAATAAAATCGTGTATAACTATATATAGATAATTATATACATGCCCGTCCCACCTTTGCGGTGCATGCGATACACGACAACGGAGATATTCAAGATGAATACAAATACTTTCAAGACCCAGGATTTCTGGCTGAG
>ENA-ORCU01000127-ORCU01000127.1-marine-metagenome-genome-assembly--contig:-NODE-127-length-52996-cov-15.541431_pt1 | contig 52996 bp, 48 predicted proteins | sample MGYA00248631_ERZ508512 | MGnify/ENA primary metagenome ERZ508512 (study PRJEB26183, sample SAMN06268844) | marine metagenome | isolation source: Tt an P1 anaerobic enrichment on pine from sediment taken...
CTGCAGATTTCGGAATCATCCGCGAGCATGGCGCTGAACCAGAGATAGTCGGCGTATTCCGGTGTCAGCACCAGAAGGCGCAAACAATCAGGCCTGGTGTCGGTGGGCAGTGTCATCTGGCGAGATCCATATATCGGTACAGAACAGCGTAGTCCATTACATAAAGAATAGCTGATAGATCGGCAAGGTACAGCATGCCGGCCTGGTGTAGAATAGCCAGACGCTAAAAACCCATGCCCCGTTCCCCTTTGGCACCAACACTGTGAACAAGCTCAATCCCAGACAACATGAAGCGGTACGCTACGCCGACGGCCCCCTGCTGGTGCTGGCCGGTGCCGGCAGCGGCAAAACCAGCGTGATTACCCGCAAGATTGCCTATCTGATTGAGGAACTGGGCATCCCGGGGCGACACATTGCCGCCGTCACCTTTACCAACAAAGCCGCCCGGGAGATGAAAGAGCGTGTGGGCCGCATTGTCGACCGGGGCAAAACCAGGGGCCTGATCGTATCAACATTTCACAATCTTGGCCTGAACATGATCCGGGAGGAGCACACCCACCTGGGCTACCACCCAGGCTTCTCCATTTTCGACGCCGAAGATGCCAAGGCGCTGCTGCAGGATCTGATGATGCGCGAAGCCAGCGCCGAGGCCGGCGACGAGCTGAACGATGTGCAGATGACCATCTCGTCCTGGAAAAACGCCATGCGCAGCCCTGCGGAGGCCTACAGCAAAGCGGCAGACGAGCGTGAGCAGCGCATTGCCATCGTTTACAAGCACTACAACGAATACCTGAAAGCCTACAACGCGGTGGATTTCGACGACCTGATTCTGCTGCCGGTGCAGCTGTTCCGGGACAACCCGGAAGTGCTTGCCAAGTGGCGCCGGAAAATCCGCTACATGCTGGTGGATGAGTACCAGGACACCAACGTGTGCCAGTACGAGCTCGTAAAACAGCTGGTGGCCGAGCGGGCGGCGTTTACCGTGGTGGGCGATGACGACCAGTCCATCTACGCCTGGCGCGGCGCCCGGCCGGAGAACCTGGCCCAGTTGAAAGATGACTTCCCGAGCCTGAAGATCGTCAAACTGGAGCAGAACTACCGCTCCACCAGCCGGATCCTGCGCTGCGCCAACACGGTGATCGCCAACAACCCCCACGTGTTCGAGAAGGCGCTGTGGAGTGACCACACCATTGGCGAGGAAATCCGCATCATCCGCTGCCGCAACGAAGATGCCGAAACCGAGCGGGTGGCCACCGAGATCCTCGATCAGAAGCTGAAAAACGGCCTCGACTTCAGGGACTTCGCAGTCCTTTACCGGGGCAACCACCAGGCACGGCTGCTGGAAATGAAACTGCAGGCCTACCAGATTCCCTACCGGATTTCCGGCGGTCAGTCGTTTTTCTCCAAGAACGAGATCAAGGATGCGATGTCGTACCTGCGGCTGATGATCAACCCGGACGACGATGCGGCCTTCCTGCGGGTGGTGAACGTGCCGCGCCGGGAGATTGGCCCGCGCACCCTGGAACAGTTAAGTCACTATGCCCGGTCACGCAATGTCAGTCTGTTCAAGGCCCTGGGGGATATGGGGGCGGAAACCCACGTCACCGAGAAAGGTCTGGACCGACTGAGACGGTTCGCCCACTGGGTCGACAAAACCTGCGAGCGCCTGTTCTCGGAAGACCCGATCCCGGTCATCAAACAGTTATTCACTGACATCGAGTACGAAGAGTGGCTGCACCAGCATTCCGGTAGCCCGAAACAGGCCGAACGCCGGATGGAGAACATCTGGTACCTGGTGGAGTCGATCCAGCGCATGCTGGACGACGGCAAGGGCACCGCCGACGAAATCGGCATTGAGGACGCCATCGCCAAGCTGGTACTGCGGGACATGATGGAGCAGCGGGAAGAGGAAGACGACAGCGACAAGGTTCAGTTGCTGACTCTGCACGCTTCCAAGGGGCTGGAGTTTCCCCATGTGTTCATTATGGGCCTGGAGGAGGAGATTCTGCCGCACCGCAGCAGCATCGAGGAAGGCAACATTGAGGAAGAGCGCCGCCTGATGTACGTGGGCATTACCCGGGCCAGGGAAACCCTGGCGCTGACTTACGCGGCCTCCCGAAAACAGTACGGGGAAAAACTGGAGACCATTCCCAGCCGCTTTCTGGATGAGTTGCCGGAAGAGGATGTGAAATGGGAGGGACTGGGCGACCAGGACAAAGAAGCGAACCAGAAAAAGGGCAAGGCGACTCTCAGCGCCCTGATTGGCGATCTGGGCCTGTAGAAACAACAAACCCCGCTCGGGGCGGGGTTTGTCCGGTCGTTACAGATTGCTTACTTGCTCTGCTCAACCATATGCTCAACGGCAGCGGTGATTTCCTCATCCGGGCAGTTGGCACAGCCACCTTTGGCCGGCATGGCGTTGAAGCCATTGATGGCGTGATCAATCAGGGTATCGATACCCTTCTCAATGCGCGGAGCCCAGGCAGCGGTATCACCGATCTTGGGAGCGCCGGCTGCGCCGGTGGTATGACACGCCATGCACACGGCGTCGTAGACTTCACTGCCAGAACGCGGGCCGGAGCTGGCTGTCTCAGCAGGTGCAGCAGCCTCGCCACACTCTTCACCCTGCAGACACACTTCGCCCACCGGCTTGATGCGCTCGCGGATTTCGTCTTCAACACTTGCCACTGCGGCGCCGGCGGCCAGGCCAAAACCAAGCAGAACAACAGCCAGGACTCTCTTCATCTTCACAATGCACCTCGCATTTGAGCGTTATAATCTTTCGGTCGCCGCATTATAGCGATTGAGCCTCCGCAAAAAAACCAGAGAGCAAAATCAGAATTTGATTTCAACCATTTTAATGACAGTTTCGTAGGTTGTAGCTCCTTTGCCATGGATTCCGGTTACCATAGCGTTCATTCACTCAAACCCAGAGTCGCCGCATGAACCAACAGCAACAGACGACCCCGGACAAGCGCCGAAAAACCTTACTGATCCTGGAGTTTTCCAGCCTGGCGGTACTGCTGATCTCGATGGCCTGGTTCAGCAACCAGTCAAGCGATGGCACCCCGCTTTCTGCCGGCTGGCTGCTGATTCCGGCGTTTGCCAGCCTGGGCGTTTTTCTGAGTTTTATCGGGTTGATGTATCTACGCTGGGTCGCCTCGGCGAACGACCAGCGCCGCCCCCGCCATCGCGCGATCTTCGCCCTGCTGACCCTCACCCTGCTTGGGGTCTGGATTTACGGCATTGCCAACACCTGGATAAGCCTGAGTACCGCCCAATAAGGAGCCCCCATGACCCCCAGCCTCAAGCTGCTACCCCTGATTCTGTTGGGCACGGCCAATCTGGTTGTTGCCCAGGATCGGCCAGAGGAACCCGATGTTAACTGCGCGCTGATCAAGGAAGGTGTGCAACGGCTGGCCTGCTATGACGCCAAGTACAACCCTCAGGCCGAGCGTGACCAGGCCAGCGAGGAACAGCTGGAAGAAGCCGAGGCGGATGCAGAGGAACTGGTGGCCGACAAGAAAACCCGGGAGAAGATCGTGGGTAATGCCCTGGAAGACGATCCTGATGACGGGGTGATGGCCGCGCTGGTGGACAACTATCTTTCTGCCGAGCGGGCGATCTTCTCGTTTACCGGCAGTTTCGTGACTCATCAGCCCAATTACATTCTGCCGATCACCTGGGTGGACGACCCCAATGCCTTGCCCGCAAGCCCGCGACTGGGAGCTATCGATTATGACTACAACCTGGAAAACGAGGAAGCCAAGTACCAGATCAGCTTCAAGGTTCCGTTGCTGACGGGCATTTTCGACGACCGCACAACCTTCTGGTTTGGCTACACCCAGAAATCCTTCTGGCAGGTCTACAACCAGGATGAATCGGCGCCTTTCCGGGAGACCAACTATGAGCCGGAGCTGTTTTTCAGGCACGCCCTGAACTGGGATCTCGGTCCCGGTACGCTCAGTGCGGTGTCGGTGGGCTTTAATCACCAGTCAAACGGACAGTCTGACCCCCGGTCCCGGAGCTGGAACCGGATTATGGGTTCCGTTGCCTATAGTGTGGATCGCTGGCTGTTTATGGTTCAGCCCTGGTATCGCTTGCCGGAAAACAGCAGCAGCGACGACAACGAAGACATAGAGAGCTATCTGGGCCACGCCAGTTATCACGCGGTTTACAAGCTGACGGAAGATCGGACGTTTTCTTTGAAGCTGCTGAATAATCTGAGGTCGGATAACCGGACGTCGGTGGAGTTCGGGTACAGCTTTCCCATGGGGGATACGCTGAAGGGGTTCTTCCAGTATTACAACGGGTATGGGGAGAGCCTGATTGACTATAACGAGCGAATTGAGCGGGTCGGGTTTGGCATTATGCTGAATGACTGGCTTTAATAATATCGTCTAACACGTTCTAACTTTGGTGCCAGGCCAAGTGGGGTGGAGGGCCTCCGTAAACACGCTCCTTCGGCCCATCCCTGGCTCCGCACAGTTTCCGGAGGCCCTCCACCCCACTTGTCCCCAAACTCAGTTCGGGGTTTCAGGGGTTAGGCGTTCAAACGCTCCATTTCCGCCAGCAGTTCTTCAGTTTTCGCTTCCATCAACGCTTTATCGCCACGGGCCTCAACATTCAGGCGAACCACCGGTTCGGTGTTGGACATGCGCAGGTTGAAGCGCCAGTTGTCGAATTCCACGCTCAGGCCGTCGACATGGCTGACGGATTTCGCACCCACGCCGTATTTGGCTTCGATGGCGGCGATGACTTTCGGGGGGTCGCTGATGGTGCGGTTGATTTCACCGCTGGCCGGGTAGGCTTCGATGCGGGCGTCGATCAGGGATGACAGGGTCTGGCTGCTCTGGCACAGGCGCTCGGCCACGAGCAGCCAGGGGATCATGCCGCTGTCGCAGTAGGCGAAGTCGCGGAAGTAGTGGTGGGCGCTCATTTCGCCCCCATAGACGGCGTCTTCGTCGCGCATTCTCTGTTTGATGAAGGCGTGGCCAGTCTTGCTTTCGATGGCTTCGCCGCCAGCAGCTTCAACCAGATCCAGCGTGTTCCAGGTCAGGCGGGGATCGTGAATAACTTTGCCGCCACCGGTCTTGCGCAGGAACTGGTCCGCCAGCAGGCCGACGATGTAGTAGCCTTCGATAAAGCGGCCGGTTTCGTCGAAGAAGAAGCAGCGGTCGTAGTCGCCGTCCCAGGCAATGCCCATGGCGGCGCCATTCTGGAGTACGGCATCGGCAGTCGCGGAGCGGTTTTCCGGCAGGATCGGGTTGGGCACACCATTCGGGAAGTGACCATCGGCTTCGTGATGAACCTTGATGAAGTCGAACGGCAGATGCTGTTCCAGTTCGTCGATCACCAGGCCAGCACCACCGTTGCCGGCATTACAGACGATGGTCATGGGCTTCAGTGAGCCTGCATCAATGTAGCCCAGCAGATGGTCAACGTACGCGCTCATTACTTCCAGGGTTTCGTATTTGCCCTGCTCTGCGGCGTCAGAGAACGGCTCCAGCACCCGGTCCCGGATGTCGTTCAGGCCGTTGTCCGAACTGATCGGCCGGGATTCCGGGCCCACCATTTTCATGCCGTTGTGGTCTTTGGGGTTGTGGCTGGCCGTCACCATGATACCGCCGTCCATCTGGTAGTGACTGGTGGCAAAGTACACCTGTTCGGTGCCGCACAGGCCAATATCAAACACATCGGCGCCGGCCGCCATCAGGCCGGAGCTCAACGCTTCTGCTATTTCGGGGCTGGACAGCCGGATGTCGTAACCGACGATGACTTTTTTGGCGCCGGTGATTTCAACGTAGGCGCGGCCGATTTTCTCAGCCAGGATTGGGTTTAGCTGGTCAGGTACTCGGCCACGCAGGTCGTAGGCTTTGAAGCAGGACAGGTCCATTTCAGTCTCCGGAGTGGTTTATTAACCGCGTTGGGCCAGAATATCTGGCCGATCTGGGCGACTATTCTACCTGTTTCGACAGGCAATCGGGGAAGCACCCGGAAAAAGGCAGGGGGAACAGAGTGAGAGAGCGCGCCACCGGCCCGCAGAGTGCGCCGGTGGCCGGAAAGCCGGGGAGTTTACTCAGCAGCCGCGGACTGCAGCTGGATATAGTTCTGGATGCCCATCTGGGAAATCATTTCCAGCTGGGTTTCGAGCCAGTCGATGTGTTCTTCCTCGCTGTCGAGGATGCTCCGGAACAGTTCACGGCTGGTAAAATCCTGGACCTGCTCGCAGTAGATGATGGCTTCTTTCAGGTCTGTGTGCGCGGTGTGCTCGAGCTTGAGATCGCACTCGATCATTTCCTGAACATTCTCGCCAATCAGCAATTTGTTCAGATCCTGCAGATTTGGCAGGCCCTCAAGGAAGAGAATTCGCTCGATCAGCTGATCGGCGTGTTTCATTTCATCGATGGATTCTTCGTATTCTTTCGCCGCGAGCTTGGTGATACCCCAGTCTTTGTACATTCTCGAATGCAGGAAGTACTGGTTAATGGCCGTCAGCTCGTTGGCGAGGACCTTGTTCAGATGCTGGATGACTTTTTTGTCGCCTTTCATAACTGGATTCCTTGTGTCGCGAAAGCGTTAACTCACAAGGATAGTCGGTTTAACGGCAATAAAAAATCACGGATGTGAAAGAGGTGCAATTGCAATATGTGGACAGGCCCGCCTGGTCAGGCGGGTTGCGCCAGCATGTTCGCGAGCGCCATATAATCCGGTGACCGGGACTCTTTCAGAATTTCCCGGGCAGTGCAGGCGCAACGACCACACTGACGGCCGACGCCAAGTTCCTTGCCGAGCTGGCGCATGGAACTGACACCGTTTTCAGCGGCTTCGCGGATTTCTCTGTCTGTTACCCCGTAACACAGGCAAACGTACATAGGGCGCTCTCACTAACAGCACTAAAGTTAGTGATAATTATTGTTATTAACAAACAGGATTGCAACCCTTTTGCAGTCAGTTTTTGTAGTAAAAAGTGACTATTCGCATTCTCGCGTTAAGTTCCGGGCCCCGGCCGCTGTGACCACCACATTATCTTCAATCCGGATTCCACCACAGCTCTTCAGTTCATCAATCAGCGCCCGGTTCAGATACTGGGCTTCAGGCCCGTTCAGCAAAGGCTCCAGCAGCGATGGAATAAAATAGAGCCCCGGCTCGATGGTGACCACCATGCCGGCTTCCAGGGTGCGGGTCAGGCGCAGGAACGGCGCATCTTCCGGGGACGGCGTCGGTTTGCCGGCGACATCGTGCACCTGAATGCCCAGAAAATGCCCTATGCCATGGGGAAAGAACGCCCGGGTAATGCCCTGCTCCACCATGGCTTCATCCGCTAAACCGGACACCAGCCCCGAAGCTGATAGCAGGGCCGCAATGCCCAGGTGAGCCTTGCGGTGAATGTCCACGTAGTCCACGCCGGGCGACACCATCTCGCATAGCCGCAGCTGCAGTTTCTCCAGCCCGTGAACCAGCGCGGTGAATCTCGGCTCATCCGGCCCGGCGGTGGTGCGGGTTATATCTGAACAGTAGCCACGGTAGCGCACCCCGGCATCAATCAGCAGACTGCGGGGCCGGCGGGGTGGCTGCAGGTCGTAGTACTGGTAGTGCAGTGTGCCGGCATGTTCGTTCAAACCGATGATGCTGTGATAGGGTGCCTCCACTTCCCGCTGGCCGGTGGCCTGCTGGTAGGCGAGACTGATACCGAATTCGCTGTCGCCGGCCAGAAACGCCTCTCTGGCCGCCCTGTGACCGGCCAGGGCAATCCGGTTAGCGTGTGCCAGGCATTCAATTTCGTACGGAGTTTTGTGCACGCGGGTTTCTTCCACGGCTGCCACCAGTGCCGCCGGGTTATGATCTCCCGGCACGCCTTCTAGCACCAGCGGATCACCGATTATCGCCAGCCTCCCCGGGCTATCTAGCTCCGGGGCGCCAGCCTGCTGCCGGCTGCGAACGTCTACAACCTCCAGCCAGGGCTCTTCAGCCATCACCGGGTTGGCGTGCCAGAAGTCCACCGGCTGGTATAGCCAGAGCACCGGTTTCTGGCCGGGCCGAACCAACAGCCAGCTGTGCTCCTGGCCAGCCAGCCCGGTCCAGTGCAGAAACGGGCCGAAGCCCTGGAATACATAGGCCTGATCATCCCGATACCGGTAGGGCGCCGCGCCCGAGGCAATCAGCAGGCTGTCATAACCGTGGTCAGCCATGGCCCGTTCGTACCGGTTCTGCAGCTCACGGATGTGGGCAGGCTGCAGGTCGAGGATGTCGTGATTTGGCATATCAGGTTTCCAGTTGTTTCCAGAGATTCAGTATGTCGTCTGAGCGGGCGTCACTCAGGCGGATCAAACGTATTTCCAGCGGTACGTCCCAGCGCTCATCACCAGCCCGTACCAGGCGACCGAACTGTTCGCTTTTTTCCGTCATCCGCTTGGGCAGCCAGCCCATGCCGAAGCCCTGTTTGACCAGGGCCTTGATGCTCGCGGACTGGGTATTCTCGTTCAGTGGCAAAAGATTCGCCGGCAGCTTGCCGCGTTGCAGATGCCCGTCGATAGCCGACTGCAAAAAACCACGGCTGTGGTAGGCAATCAGGGGCACAGGCTGTTCATCAGTGCCTGGCAACCGGTAACGGGGCTCGCCCTGCTCATTGGCGATACTGACCGGCACCAGTGCTTCCCTGCCGATCGTCTGCCACTGAAACTTGTCACTGGCCAGGCGATCTCCCCAGGGCAAATCCGGGTGCCAGTAACACAACACCAGGTCACATTCGCCGCTTTCCAGGGCATCCAGAAACTGCTCCCCCACCCAGTTGGTGGCGGTCAGGTTCAGCTGAAGGCGCTCGGCAATGCCCATCTCCGTCGCCCAACCCTGATAGAAATGTGAAAACAGCCCCTGAGTAGAACCAACGCTGATGCGGGCAGACGCTTCCGCATCCAGAGCGGCTATCCGGTCCCGGGTGTCCCGGACCTCCCGGGTGATGCGTTCACACAGTTCCTGAAACACTTCTCCGGCCGGGGTCAGGGACAATGGCAGAGTCTGCCGATTGATCAGGGTGGTGCCCATGGATTCCTCCAGCAGCTTGATGCGCCGGCTGAACGTAGGCTGGCTCACGTGCTGCTGTTCGGCAGCCCGTGAGAAGTGGCGCGTGCGGGCAAGCGCCAGAAAGTCTTCCAGCCAGCGTATTTCCATGGGAACCCCTGAGGTTTGGCAATGATCACAACCGGTACGTTGCTGCAGGCATGATAGCCTATGCGCGCCCGGCCGTTACAAACGCCCTTCCTCAACGGCGTGACAGGCCACCTGCGCCCCGCCGTCGGTGGCGATCAGCTGTGGAACTTCCTGCCGGCAACGCTCATTGGCATAGGGGCAGCGGCCGTGGAACACGCACCCCGAGGGCAGATTCACCGGCGTGGGCACCTCGCCCTGAAGGCGAATGTGATTGGGCCGGTCATCCTCGAGTTTCGGGATGGCCGACAGCAACGCCTGGGTATAGGGATGCCGGGGCATGGCGAACAGGGTTTTGGTGTCTGCCAGCTCACACACCCGGCCCAGGTACATGACGGCCACCCGGGTACCGAAGTGTTCTACCACCGCGAGATCGTGGGTAATGAACAGGTAGGTCAGACCACGGCTTTCCTGGGCATCCATCAACAGATTCAGCACCTGGGCCTGGATAGACACATCCAGGGCCGAGATGGGCTCATCGGCAACGATAAATTCCGGGTCCACCGCCAGGGCGCGGGCAATGGCAATCCGCTGGCGCTGACCACCGGAAAACTCGTGGCCAAAGCGACTGCCCCAGTCCGGGTCGATACCCACCGAATGCATCACTTCGTGAATCTTGTCCCGCACCTGAACCGGGGACCAGTCCGGATGGTGGAAACGGATCGGCTCTTCCAGGGTCTGCTGAATCGTCATTCGCGGATTCAGGGAAGCATAGGGATTCTGGAAGATCATCTGCATCTTGCGGCGGTAGGGCAGCGCAGCCTTACCTTCCAGATTATCAATCCGCTGGCCGCCATAGTGGATCTCTCCAGCGCTCGGCGAGAGCAACCCCATCACGGTGCGGGCGACGGTGGATTTGCCACAACCGGACTCACCGACCACACACAGGGCCTCGCCCTTCTGCACCTCCAGGTTCACACCGTTGATGGCGTGCACCGCTTCCTGTTTACGGCGCAAACGCCCACCTTCAAACCGGAGCTGCTCAAGGAAGCTGCCGGACAGATCAAAACGTTTTTCCAGACCGCGGATACTTACCAGAGGGGAGGTCATGATTCGGCCTCCTGCATGCGTTTCTCCTGCTCAATCAGGTTGGCAACTTCGTAACAGGCGACGTCAACGTTGCCGGAACGCACATATTCCGGCATGGCGCGCTTGCACTGGTCGGTGGCGAAGTTACAGCGGGGATGGAACGGACAACCCGAAGGCACATTCTTCAGGGATGGCATGGAGCCAGGTATCTGGAACAGCCGCGCACCCGGTTCACCCATCTGGGGCAGCGCGTTGATCAGCCCCTGGGTGTAGGGATGCTGGGCATCATTGATGATTTCCCGGGTCGGGCCCTGTTCGATGATCCGGCCGGAGTACATGACCAGCATGCGCTGGGTCACCTGCGAGACCACCCCGAGATCGTGGGTGATCAGCATCAGCGCCACGTTTTCCTGCTCACACAGGTTCAGCAGCAGGTCCATGATCTCGGCCTGGATGGTCACATCCAGGGCGGTCGTGGGCTCATCGGCAATAATGATTTCCGGGTCCAACAGCAGGGCGATGGCAATGATCACTCGCTGGCGCATGCCCCCCGACAATTCATGGGGATACTGGTCCAGCCGCTTTTCCGGCGAGGGAATCTGCACTTTCTGCAGGCGATCCAGAGCAATGGCCCTCGCCTCTTTCTTGCTGATCTTCCGGTGTGCCAGGATCGCCTCCACCATCTGGGTGCCGATGGTGAGCACCGGGTTCAGGGTCATCATCGGATCCTGGAAAATCATGGCGATGCGGTTGCCACGGATTTTGCGCAGCTCCCGCTCGCTCATGGCGGCCAGATCTTTGCCTTCAAACAGAATCTGGCCACCGGCGATATAACCGGGCTTGGCAATCAGGTTCAGGATAGAGAAGGCCGCCACTGATTTGCCGGCACCGGATTCACCCACCAGGCCCAGCCGCTCGCCCTTGTCCAGGCTGAAACTAATACGACGCAGGGCGGTCAGATCGCCACCGCGCACCGCGAAACGTACATCCAGGTTTTTCACTTCCAACAGTGCCATGGTGTTACCCCTTATACAGCCGTGGGTTCATCACATCCCGCAACCAGTCACCCAACAGATTGATGACCAGCACGAGCACCACCAGCACCAGGCCGGGGATCAGGGTGATCCACCAGGAACCGCTCTGGATGTAGTCAAAACCGGATTTGATCAACGAACCCAGTGACGGCTGGGTTTCCGGCATGCCAAGGCCGAGGAACGACAGCGCCGCTTCGGAGATAATGGCATTGGCAATCTGTACCGTGGCAATCACAAAAATGGGCGACAGGGTATTGGGCAGTATGTGCCGGAACATGATGCGTGGCGTACCGAACCCCATCACCTTGGCCGCGTCCACATACTCCTTTTTCTTCTCCGCCAGCACCGAGGCCCGCACGGTACGGGCAATCTGCGGCCATTCCGCCACGCCGATGATGAAGATCAGCATGTAGATGGCAATCTCACCGAACATCAGGTTGCCAAAACTGGCCTTGAACACCGCGCCGACAATGATCGCCACCATCAGGGTAGAGAACGACAGCTGCACGTCGGCAATGCGCATCAGGATGGCATCAACCTTACCGCCCAGATAGCCGGCCAGCAGGCCAAACAGGATACCCAGCGCCGCCTGCAACACCACGGCACCAAAGCCAATCATCAGCGACACCCGGGTGCCGTAAAGTATGGTGGAGAGCAGATCCCGGCCCTGGGCATCCGTTCCCAGCGGGAACGCGGGATCAGCGCCGTCCAGGCCCACCGGTGGAAGCTCGGAGTTCATGATGTTGATCTGCGCCAGATCATAGGGATCGGCGGGCGCCAGCCAGGGCGCAAACACCGCCGCCAGCACCATGGCCAGCAGCACCAGAAAGCTCGCAATCGCTACCTTGTCGCGTTTGAAGCTGTACCAGAAAAAGGACTCGCGGAAGCGGTCCCAGCGGGAAACCGTTGCCGTTGTCATGCTTTCTTACCTGTCAGTTTGACGGTGGGATTGACCAGTCCGTAGATCAGGTCCACCAGTGTGTTGGTCACCACAAAGATCAGGCCCACTACCATCAGGTAAGCCACAATCAGGGGAATATCGCTGCGGGTGATGGCCTCCAGGAACATCAGGCCCAGACCCGGCCACTGAAACACCGTCTCGGTCAGGATGGTGTAGGCCACCATAATGCCGATCTGTACGCCACCCACGGTAATCACCGGCAGCATGGTGTTCTTCAGGGCATGCAGGAAATTGATACGGCCCGCGCTCAAACCCTTGGCCCGGGCATAGCGGATGTAATCGCTTTGCAGAACCTCCATCATCTCTGCCCGGATCAGGCGGATAAACAGAGGCAGCATAATGGACGCCAGCGACACGCAGGGCAGCACCAGATGGGCCAGGCCTTCGCTGGTAAACAGGCCGGATTCCCAGGTGCCGAACAGGTGCACTAGGTCATCACCACGGCCATAGGACGGCAGCCCACCTTCGGTGGTAAAGAAATCGTTGAGCCACTGGCCCCAACCGGTATCGGCCGGAAACCAGTTGACCGTCACACCAATGGAGAACAACTGAATCAGAACAATGGCCGTGAGAAACACCGGTATGGAAATACCGACCGTACTCACGCCCATGAAGAATTTGGACAGCCAGGCCTGGGGCCGGATGGCGGCGTACACGCCAATGGGGACCGACAGGAAGATGATGATCAGACTGGCGCCGATCACCAGTTCCAGGGTGGCTGGCAGATGTTCGGCAATCACTTCCAGCGCCGGCTTGCTGTAAAAATAGGAATTGCCCAGGTCGCCCTGTATGGCATTACCCGCAAACCGCAGGTACTGGACCAGGAAGGGGTCGTTCAGCCCCAGCTCCTCACGAATGGCTTCCCGCTCTTCGGCAGAGACGGACATGCCCACCATTTCCTGAAGCGGGTCCCCGAGGCCATCCTGAATGGCAAAGGCGATGATGCTGATCACAAACATGACCAGCAGCGCCTGGGATATCCGCTGAACCAAAAACGCTAGCATGAAGGATTTACCGTTGATGAATACGTGAAAGCCTCTCTCCCGCACCGGGAGAGAGGTTGGGTCTCAGGGAGCACGCTCCCCTTATTCGATAACCAGATCGCCCAGGTAGGGGAAGTTCATGACATTGAGCACCGGCTCGATGTTCACGCCCTTGCGGGAGGCCCAGGCCAGGTCCTGCCAGTGCAGCGGTACGAAGGCTGCGTCGTCGTACAGACGCTGTTCCACTTCCTGCAGCATGGCCGCACGCTTGTCCAGGTCGGTCTCCACGTTGGCTTTTTCCACCAGGGCATCGATTTCCGGGTTGCAGTAGTTGCCGGCGTTGTACTGGCCATCACCGCTGTCAGCATCCGGGCAGAAGGTGAGGAATTCATAGAAGTTGGCCGAATCCTCGGTGTCTGCGTGCCAGCCAATCAGCATCATATCGGCGGCACGGTTATCATACTCCGGCCAGTACTGGGCTTTCGGCAGGGTTTTCAGGTCCACCTTGATGTTGATGCGCGCCAGCATGGCCGCCGCTGCCTGCGCGATCTTGTCGTCGTTCACGTAGCGGTTGTTGGGGGCCATCATGGTGATGGTAAAGCCGTCCTCATAGCCGGCTTCTTTCATCAGCTGCTTGGCTTTCTCAACATCGAAGCGAGGCTTCAGGTTTTCGTTATGGCCCTGGTAACCCGCTGGCGACATCTGTGCTGCCGGCGTGGCAAAGCCTTTCATGATCTTGGCAGCAATACCTTCCTGGTTGATGGCGTAGGCGATGGCCTGGCGAACTTTCGGGTTCTTGAAGGCTTCAACCCGCTCCTGATTCATATGGAACAGGATGATACGGGTGCCGCTCATAGTCACCAGTTCGCTGTTGCGGTCGCGCTTGATGCGGTCCAGATCATTGGGTGGAACCGGAGCGATGAAGTCGACACCGCCAGACAGCAGGGCGGATACCCGGGTAGCGTTTTCCTTGATGGGAGTCAGCACGATCTTGCCCACGTTGCCCGGAGACTCAGTATCCCAGTAATCATCGAAACGCTCGAACTCGACACGCACGCCCTGTTTACGCTCGGTTACCGTGTAAGGACCGGTGCCGGACAGGTTCTCGGAAGCGAAGGAGTTGCCGTGCTTGAGGATGGCATCCTTGTCTTTGCCATCTTCGGTCTGGCCGGAATAGAACTCACTGTCCAGCGGGAAAATGTAGGTGGCGGTGTTCAGCAGCAGAGGATAAGGCTCGCTGGTGACCAGCTCGAAGGTGTAATCGTCGATCACATTGATGGCGCTGAAGGGTTTGAAAATCGCCTTGAAGTCCTGGCTTTCCTTCAGTCGCTCAAAGGTGAACTTCACGTCGGCCGTGGTCAGTTCGTTACCGGAATGGAACTTCACACCCTCGCGCAGCTTGAAACGCATGGTCTTGTCGTCCACACGCTCCCAGCTTTCTGCCAGGCGCGGCTCGAAACCCAGATCTTTGGTCCAGCGCAACAGCGGATCAAAGGTCATGTGAGACAACTGCAGAATGCCGCCAGACAACTGCTCATGAATATCGAGGGTAACGGGATCGGCGTCGTACGCCATTTTCAGTTCTTTGGTCGCATCGGCTGCCAGGGCCAGAGGCGCAGACGCCAGGGCCATGGAGCCAACAAAAGCTGCCAGTATCTTTTTCATCGCGTTTTCCGTCGCTGTTTTAGGAATTTTCACGGAACATCGGTGCAGGACGGCACCGATTGCCTGGCAAACAAGCTAGTCTCGGAAAACCCTTACGGCAATCGAAATTGCAACATGGACCTATTCGTATGGTGAATGACCCAAAAAGCAGCAGCCTCAGAACGGAAAGACAAAGGGCAAAAACAGCGCCGTAAACACACCCGTCAATCCCATCCCCAGGGAGGCAAAAGCGCCCGCCGTGGGGCTGATCTCAAACGCCCGGGCAGTGCCAATGGCATGACCATTAAGCCCCAGGGCAAAACCCACCATCCGGTCATCGGAAATCTTCATCCATTTGGCACCCCAGTCCACAAATACCGAGGCCAGTACGCCGGTAATCAGCAGACCGCCGAGGGTGAGCGCAACCGAGCCACCCAGCTGCTCTGCAATACCCATGGCAATGGGCGCGGTAACCGACTTCGGCGCCAGCGACGCCAGTATGGAAAGCGGAGCGTCCATCAGCCAGGCAATACCCACCGCATAGACAGCTGCCAGACTGGCCGCCAGTGGCAAGGTGCACAGAATTGGCCGCCAGAGCGCGCGAATATGGTGCATCTGCTGATACAAAGGCACACCCAGGGCCACCGTCGCCGGCCCCAACAATACCGTTAACCAGCGCGCCCCCTGCTGATAGGTTTCATAGCCAATACCACTGGCCGCCACCGCCGCCGCCAGAATCACCGCCGCCATCAATACCGGCGGCATCCACAGGGGGCGTCCCACCTTCGCGAACAACCAGTTTGCCGCCATAAACGCCGCCAGCGTCAGGGCAATGGAAAGCATCGGGCCTGTGGTCCAGACCAACAGCAATTCCTGCATTCGTCCGTTGAACTCAGTCATGACTGTGCCCCTGGGTGCGATCTCCCGCTGTTTTCTTCATCAGCCACAGCGTGGTCACGGAACTCAGCAAGGTACCCGCAACCAAAGCCACTGCAACGGAAAACCAGTGGCCCGCAAAGCGATCGGCAATAAAGAACACCCCGACAACACCCGGTGAAATCAGCAGCACCAGCACCGAGATCAGCCCGCGACTGGCTTCAGCCAACTGATCACTGACCCGCCCCCTCAACATCAGAGTGGCCGTGACCATCACCATCCCCAGCACGCCACCACTGATGGGCAGGCCGACCAGTACCCGCAGTGCCTCACCCAGCAGAAAAAACACCACCAGAACCAGAAAACCCCGCAACAACACCATGCTGCTATGCCCCGCCACGCTCAATATGCTCTACACTAACGCCCTGACCCGCCCAAAGACCACAGGACTATTCATTCAATGGCACTGAAAGCCACCATCTTCAAAGCCACCCTCCATATCGCCGATATGGACCGGCACTACTACGCCGACCACCATCTGACCGTTGCCCGCCATCCCTCTGAAACCGACGAGCGGATGATGATCCGGCTGCTGGCCTTCGCCCTCAACGCCAACGATAACCTGGAATTTACCAAAGGCCTGAGCACCGACGACGAGCCGGAACTCTGGCAAAAATCCCTGACCGGAGACATCGAACTCTGGGTGGAACTGGGCCTGCCCGAGGAAGACCGCCTGCGCAAGGCCTGCAACAAGGCCAACCAGGTCATTCTCTATACCTACGGCGGGCGTGCGGTGCCGGTGTGGTGGGACAAGCACCATAACAAGCTGGAAAGATTTAGCAACCTTACTGTTGTCGACCTTCCGGCAGAAGGAACAGCCGCACTGGCGGCCCTGGCAGAACGGTCCATGACCTTGCAGGTAAGCATCCAGGATGGCGAAGTGACCATCAGCAACGAGCAAAATCTGGTCAACCTGACGCCAGACCAGCGGCTACCTCGAATTTGAACGAAACGCTTGATGGCCGGGGCTGGACAGAAGCCGCCGGCACACGTAAGATTGCGCACTCGAAATTGACGAGCACTCGTTATTTCGAATGCGCCCGTAGCTCAGCTGGATAGAGCGTTGCCCTCCGGAGGCAAAGGTCATAGGTTCGAATCCTATCGGGCGCGCCATTATTTTCAAAGGCTTGCGTGAGAACGCAGGCCTTTTTTGTGTGTGGCCAAATGGTGCATTACTGGTGCCCAGCGGCTTTAGGCCCCACGTTACTCTCCTAGCAGAGAGAGACCCTTTCACGGATTTCAACACATCACCTCTTTGACACAGCCACTCTTCGTTTTCGAAACCATCGGTCGCAATGAAGACATTCGGGCAAGGTGATCAAGGCAGATGGAATGGCCTTCGCTTGAGAATATGGCAGGTCAGGCATTGTCGGGTATCTCGATCGTGAATTTTTGGCTCAACTAGTTAAAACTACTGCTTGGCCCATTTCTCCACATGGTTGTACGATAATCAGCACACTCTTTCCCTTATAAGGTATTTGTCCAATGCGCTATTGATGCCGCCGTTGTTGTGACGGCCAGTCTCCACCAGCCCCCAGTAGCAGGGGAGTTCTTGGCATCTTTGGAATAGAGCATGACGAATCCTCATCTCGTACTGAAAAACGTATCCCACGTTCTGTCAGACGGCAGAACTCTTTTCTCCGGCCTTCACGAGCAGTTCGATATGCGCTCAACAGGACTGGTCGGACGCAATGGTGTCGGTAAAACTCTGCTGGCACGAATCCTGGCTGGGCTGTTACAACCAACCACCGGCCACTGCCAGTGCTCCGGCAGCGTGCATTATCTCGCCCAGCAAGTGGTGCACCCTGATGGTTCTACAGTGGCCGAGTTGGCGGGGGTAAAGCACACGCTGGATGCGCTAGCACGTATTGGGTCAGGCAGCACAGCACCGGAGGATTTCGATGCCGTAGGCGATCACTGGGACATACACCAGCGACTCCGCTATGAACTTGAGCGCAATAACTTGAGCCACCTTGAAACAGATACGCCTGCCAGCATCCTGAGCGGCGGAGAGGCAATGCGAATTTCCTTGATTGGTGCCATGCTCTCGGATGCAGACTTCCTGATTCTCGATGAGCCGAGCAACCATCTCGACCGACCAAACCGAAAGGCGCTGATCAAACAATTACAACGCTGGCCGCGTGGGCTGATCGTGATCAGCCATGATAGACAATTGCTGAAGTCCATGGAGCGCATCGTGGAATTGTCTTCCCTTGGGCTGCAAAGCTATGGAGGCAACTACTCATTTTACGCTGAGGCTAAGGCACACGAACGACAGAACGCTCTGCAAAACCTGAGTGACCGCAAACTTGAACGCCAGCGGCAGGAACAGGCGATGCGGAAGCGGCGTGTACGGCAGGAACAACGGCAAGCACGCGGTAACCGGCGAGGCAAAGAGGCCAATCAAGCCAAGATTCTGTTGGATCGTCAGAAAGAGCGCAGCGAAACATCGTCAGGCGCGCTGCGCCAGAAACAGGCCTCCAACCGGGCACAACTCAACCAACGCGTGCGTGAAGCCTCACAGCAAGTTGAAGATGAGCCACAAATAACCCTGCATGAGATACCAACCAAGCAGGCCGCAAAGCGGCGCGTGGCCGAACTGAATGACGTGGTGCTACCGTACGTATCGGGAGCAAGCCAAACCATCAACCTGGTCTTGGGTGGAACACAGCGCATAGGTGTAGTCGGCCCGAACGGTTGTGGCAAATCCACGTTGCTTAAAGTGATCTCGGGCCTGGTTTCGCCTTTGGCTGGGGTATCCAAGGTAACGTCGGAGAGCGCGTATCTCGATCAGAGATTAGAAAATCTGAACCCAGAGAGTACGGTTCTGGAACAGTTACGATTAGCCAATCGCACAGCTGACGACGGGGACCTACGCATGCGCTTGGCGCAACTGGGACTTGACGCGCAGAAGGTAGTGATACCCAGCGGCTCGCTGAGCGGCGGTGAGCGTCTAAAGGGAGCTCTCGCTTGCATACTCTACGCCGATTCACCACCGCAACTGCTGTTACTCGATGAACCGAATAACCACCTTGATTTGCCCTCAGTACAGGCATTGGAACTCATGTTGCGTAGTTACCATGGCACGTTGATCGTGGTGTCGCATGATGACACATTTCTGGAAAACCTCGAACTAACAGATCGCTTGCTTGCTACTGAAAACGGCTGGAGTTTGGAGCCACTTTGACGGAAATGTCGCGTTTCCCATGATAAACCATAGCTGCCGTTGCCCTACTGGAATCTACTTCTGAATGTCATCCCACATATCAACCAATTAACCCCAATATCCAGAGAAAATTGCCGTTAGTTGGCAAGCAATTACCGCTTGGGTTGACTGTCCACCAAAGTCACTAACTAACCAACTGAAATCAGCAGCCAAACTAAACAATGCCTATGGTGTTTAGGCGTGTCTTTTTAACTACCCCGATCAAGTGCTTTGGGTAGGGTTCGGTGGGAGTTAGTTTGTAGTTGCCCTCCCCTGTGGCCTGCATCGAACAGCTTGATCGGACGCCCTCCCCCAATGACGCGACATGCGCCCGGCCCGTTTTGCTTTCTTCTCTCTAACGTCTCGAATAGTGAAGAGTTCAACCATCAATTCAATGGCGGTTTTTCCCATCACCGAGTCCAAGGCGATCGGGATACAACAGGTCTAGAGCCCTAAAAAAGAGCACGAGAGCAAGAATCGGATGTTTCGAGCTCGGATTACCCTCTAGGGTGAAGCCTCAATACTTTGACCGGGGAATGCCAGCAGCCATGACACACTCGATAAACACCTCAATGGGTGGCCGTGAATGGACAATGCTTGTTTCGCTGTCAGTTCTCTGGGGTGGTTCGTTTTTCTTTGTAGGTGTGGCTGTCGCGGACTTACCACCACTCACGATAGTAACCCTCAGAGTTTCTCTCGCTGCCATTTTGCTATGGACGACGGCAATAGTAAGGGGACTGCGTCCGCCAAAAGGATTAAAAATATGGGCGGCTTTTTTGGGAATGGGGCTACTGAACAACGTTATCCCGTTTTCCCTGATCGTGTGGGGCCAAACACAAATTGCATCTGGACTTGCGTCGATTCTCAATGCAGCAACTCCGATATTTACGGTGGTAGTCGCCGGTATCTTTCTGCCCGACGAACGCGTCACGCCGCGAAGGGTGCTGGGCGTAACGGTTGGATTCCTCGGCGTTGTTTTGATGATAGGGCTACCAGCGATCAACGGTACAGGTGTGCTGGCGCATTCCGCCGTTATTGCCGCAACTCTGTCTTACGCATTTGCTGGCGTGTTTGGGCGCAGATTTAAGAAAATGGGCGTAAACCCACTCGTAAGCGCAGCCGGCCAGGTCACCGCATCGTCGCTGTTTTTGGCGCCTGTCGCTTTAACCGTTGACGGTCCGATTAATCTCGCCGATCTGAAGTTGACGGTTCTAGGTTCAGTTATGGGGCTTGCAGTGTTTTCAACAGCCATCGCTTATGTGCTGTATTTCAGGATTCTGGAATCGGCTGGAGCAACCAATCTCCTGTTGGTTACCCTACTGGTGCCTGTTTCGGCAATCCTCCTGGGTTCATTGTTTTTAGAAGAGGAACTGAGGACTGTTCATTATCTGGGAATGGCTATGATTGCTGCGGGCCTATCAGTCATCGATGGCAGGCTTTGGCATCGTTTCAAAAACAAAAGACACTAGAGCGCTTTACGCCGGAATATACTCGGTGCCTTGAACACGTTGAAAAGGAAATTCTCGATGACCGACTCGAAATTCGACTCTTCCATTACTGCCCAGCACCAACCCGTGGCAATGCCGGTTTTCTGCTTGGCACTGGGAGTGATCGCATTTTTGGTTTCATGGTTAGCGGCAGATGCTCCGGGCCAAGGGCTAGAGATGTTAGGAATAATGATTGCCTACGCATCACTTTTGCGATTTGGGCAGCGCTATGAGGCTGTCCAAGTACTTAGTCAATCCCCAGAGAAAGATGAACGACATAAGCTGATTCAGCAGCGAGCCCTGGCGGTCGCTTACTATGCAGTTGCTGCTGTCGCACTGATTGGCTTTATCTGGGAGCTCGCGAACGGAACCACCGGCACCTTCGCGTTGATCTGTTTCGTCGGTGGAACCACCCACATCCTTGCCACGGTGATTCTGCGTTGTCGGATATAGATCGGAAAGATGTCATGACAGAGACGCTATCGGCCTATCTGCGTAATGTGGATTACCCGGAAGCCGCAACCATCCGTCTGCATTACCTGAGAGTGAAGCCCAATACTATTAGCCACCGCCCTGAGAACCGCTTGAGGGAATAATGGAGTACCTGGAAATCGACCCGAAAGACGCCCCAGTGCCACTTCTATTGGAGGCCGACCCATCGGAGAGGTTGATTAAATCATATTTACCAAATTCGTGGTGCTATGCAGCTAAATCAAATGATGAAATTGTTGGCGTGTGCATTGTAAAAAGCAGGGGCAATGAAACGGCTGAAATATTGAATATAGCCGTGGACCCTAACCATCAAAAAGCAGGTATTGGAACCCATCTTCTGAGTTTTGCTTTAAAGCAGTTAATTGGTAAGAGAATCCAGCGGGTGGAATTAGGCACAGGTACATTTGGGCACCAGCTCGCCTACTATCAAAGACTTGGCTTTCGCGTGGAATCCGTAGTTAAAAACTTTTTTATAGAAAACTATGAAGAACCTGTATTCGAACGTGGCATACAGCATAAAGACATGCTGAAGCTCTACATCAATATTGACTCAGATAACGATGGATAACATCTTTGCACTTCACGGAGAAGGGCTCACACCACGCAGACGCCCGGGGTCGGGTTCACAACTAAATCAGGGATACAAATATGGAAAACCGTTACGGAAAGCTGGCCTCCCGGGTCTACCACCTGGACAAGCCTGTAGGCCGCTCCTTTGGTGATATCGAATTCTATCAGGATCGCCTCAAATGTTGTTCCGGTCCCATATTGGAACCTGCGGTCGGCAATGGGCGGGTGTATATACCGCTTCTGGAAGCCGGATTTCACATTGAGGGATTCGATGCTTCGGACGACATGCTAGATTACTGTCGAAGTGAATCCGAGACTCGCAATCTTTCTCCCACGCTGAGCTGTCAAACATTCAGCGAGTTCCGGTCGACGACAGTGTTCGACGCGATCATCATGCCCGCAGGGTCCTTCCAACTGGTCACTCAAGTCGATGCTGCCCGAGAACTACTACGCAAGTTTTATGACCACCTTGTTCCCGGGGGCAGACTGATTCTGGACATCGACAACATGAAAGGCCTCATGGAGACGTCAGGGACCATGCGCCGTTGGCAACACTCTGAACGCGAACTACTGACCCTGACAGGGAGCCCGCCAGAGATCGATTATGTGCACCAAACATCCCTCTCAATTCTGCGGTACGAGCACTGGAAAGATGGCGCTCTAGTGGCAACCGAAATAGATCTTTTTCATCTGCGGTGGTGGGGCATTAACGAGCTGACTCTTGCACTGAAGGACGCGGGCTTCCATAACGTTTCGGTTTCGGGCGATTACCGCACAGGCAAGCCACTAACCAACGAGGACCTGGTCTTCAGCTTTGAGGCTCAGCGGCCGTTATAAACCAGCTCTTATGTGTCCCCCGACCAAACCGGCAGCGACGTAGGCAATTAGTTTTCAATCACCCGCCTTTCCTGTTACTCACCTTTCCGCACCACCGGGGGCACAAAAGCCCCCACCGGCATCACCGGCCCGCTATACACTTCGATATCAACAAGGCAAGACATCGCACTGGGCCCCTGAGCCAAACGTGAGGTTCCCTCATCCCGAGTGAGGACATTGGGATTGCCATGCAAACAGGAGAGATCTGCCATTCCCTCAGTGGGTGGGTCATACCAGGCGCCGGTACTCAATTGCAGAACACCCGGGCGAACCTCATCTCTGATCACTGCGGTGCAGAGGCAGGCACCGCGAGGACTAAACAGACGGACCAGACTTCCGTCGTTTATCCCTCTTTCCGCCGCATCCTGCGGGTGAATCACCACCGGCTCACGGCCGTTGATCTTCGATGCCCGGCTATAGGAGCCGTGGTCCAGTTGCGAATGCAGTTTGTTCTTTGGTTGGTTTGAAATCAGGTGCAGCCGGTATTTGCCGGCAGTCTGACCGGCCCACTCGGCCGGCTCCCTCCAGAATGGAAATCCCGGACACTCCTCGTAACCAAAAGCGGCGACCTGCTCTGAGTAGAGTTCGATTTTTCCGCTCGGCGTCTTGAGCGGATAACGAACCGGATCGTCCCGAAACCGTTTCAGCAAAACCTGGGGTTCCTCCGGTAACGAATTCTCAAACCATCCGCGCGCCACAAACTCCGGAAACGCTGGCAGATCGATATTGCTGGCTTTGGCTTTCTCGCGGGTCTCATCATAAAGCGCCTGCAGCCAGTCCGACTCATCCCGGTTTTCGGTAAAGGCATCCTGAACCCCCAAGGCACCGGCCAGTCGCCCGAAAATTTCGTAATCCGTCAGACTCTCGCCAACCGGTTCCCTGGCCTTTTCCATGAAAATCAGAAAAGGGTCCCGGCTGGACGAGGCAATATCGTTGCGCTCAAGAGATGTGGCCGCGGGCAGAACAATGTCCGCATGCTTGGCCTGAGCATTCCAGCACCATTCATGAACGATCACCGTGTCGGGTTTCTGCCAGGCCTGACGCAACCGGTCCAAATCCTGATGATGGTGGAACGGGTTGCCGCCGGCCCAATACACCAGCCGAATCTCCGGATACGTTCCCTTCAGGCCGTTGTACTCAAACGTCTCTCCGGGTTTCAGCAGCATGTCTGCAATCCGGGCGACCGGTATAAAGCTTTTTACCGGGTTGCGCCCCTGGGGCAGCGACGCTCCGGGAATGCCCTGGTAATTGGCGCCGATGGCATTCATGGCACTGTATCCGAAACCGATCCCTCCGCCGGGTGTGCCCAACTGACCGAGCATCGCCGCCACCGCGATGGCTGCCCAGTAGGGCTGTTCCCCATTATCCTGCCGGGTGAGTGACCAACTCACTGAAATCATGGTCCGCTTGCGGGCCATCTCACGCGCAAGCTCCCGTATGTCGTCTGCCGACAGGCCGGTGCGCACTGCAGCCCAGTCTGCGGACTTGGGCTGACCATCTGTCGCACCCAGAAGATACGGGAGGAACCGGTCAAAACCGGTTGTATACCGGGCCAGAAACGCGTGATCCGCCAAGCCTTCCTCGTTCAAGGTATGGGCAATACCCAGTAACAACGCGACATCACTGCCCGGATAAATCGGACACCACTGAGCCCCAGCCTCTTCAAGAACGTCCGAGCGTATCGGCCCGACATTCACAAACTTCAGGCCATTCGCCGCGGCCGCCAGCATTCCTTGCTTCTGAACATGGCGCCCGACGCCGCCATTGGTCACCTGCCCATTTCGGACCGGCACCCCTCCAAAGGCCATAAACAGCTCACAGTGTTCCTTAAGAACGTCCCAACTGGTGGCACCATTGACCATGGAGTAAAAGTCGCCGAGAACATACGGCAACGTGACTTCCGCCGCCGCATAACTGTAGGTGTTGACCGAGTATGTGAACCCGCCAATGGTATTGAGGAAACGCTTTAACTGACTTTGTGCATGGTGGAACCGCCCGGCACTGGACCAACCGTAGGAGCCTCCGTAGATGGCCTCATTGCCATACTGACTCCGAACCCGGTCAAGCTCACCGCTCACAAGTTCAATCGCCCGGGGCCAGGACACCTCGACAAATTCATCCTGCCCACGCGATCCTTCGGCGCCACCCGGGCCACGTTCAAGCCACCCCTTGCGGACCATCGGCCGGGTAATTCGCAACGGACCTTCCAGAACATCCACGATACCCTGACCAATCGGGGAGGGATCAGGATCCAACTCAAATCCTTCCAGCGCAGTAACGGCTCCGTTGTGGGTGTGAACCCGGTAGGTGCCCCAATGGCTGCTGGTGAGTGTACCTTTGACTGGACGTGCAGAGTTCATGCTCATGCTCCTGTTTTTGTTGTACAGGCATGAAAGCACAAACGCTGACCAATGACAAATACCTGGATATGCTAACCGAAATCGAGGGTTTTTACCTGGCCCAGACCAATCGCGACCTGAACCAGCTCGGCGAACGAGTCCACCTGCATTTTGGCCATCATATTGGCCCGATGGCCCTCAACCGTCTTGCGATTAATGCCAAGTTCGTCCGCGGCTTCCTGGTTGGAGAAACCCTTGACGATCAATTCCAGAACCTGGCGCTCTCGGCGGGTGAGACTGTCGTAACGCTCCCGGATCCGTGCCTGTGAATTCCGGCGGGCAAACCTTGCACGGTCTTTTTCGAGAGCATTGTGAACGTGATCGATCAGAACCTGATCGTCGAAAGGTTTCTCTATGAAGGTGAGAGCGCCTTGGGTCAGCGCCCTGACGGCCATGTCAACATTCCCATGGGCGGAAATCATGATCACAGGCAGCTCAATATTGTGTTCCGGCAGTTTTTTCTGGGCATTGATACCGCTCAGGCCGGGCATACGCACGTCCATGACGATACAACCACTTTGCTGCTCATCGAACGCGTCAAAAAACGTCAGCGCATCCTCGAAAGTTCGGACCTTAAGCCCGACGGACTCCAGCAACCACTGCAGAGAATCACGGACATCAGCATCGTCGTCGATCACGAAAACCGTTTGAGCTTCGTTATTGGAGGTCATGAGTTGTTCAATCGGCAGTATTCAGTGTGAATGAAAAGCACGCGCCACCCTCTGAGAGGTTTGTCGCCCACAGCTCGCCCCCCAGATTCTCTACCAATGAGCGACTGATGGCCAGCCCCATACCCAGTCCGGATTGTTTGGTGGAGAAAAAACGGTCAAACAGTCGGGACATATCGTCATCTGATATACCAGGCCCTTCATCTGACACGCTGACCCGAATCTGATCAGCATCCTGCACGGCGACACGTACCCGAACCGTTCTTGGTTCGGTTTCCGCTTCTGGGCTTTCACTTGCCTCAATCGCGTTCACGATAAGGTTCAACAGTACCTGCTCCAGCTGAATTCTGTCACCAAGAACCGGCGGCAATCGATCGGGGATATCGGTTACCACGCGGACATGACTACGGTCCGCCATGGATTCACAGAACTCAATCATATCGTTGATTAGCTCGGGTAGAGCCAGCGATGTAATAACAGGCTCCTGTTTACGGGTAAAATCGATCATCCGATGAATGATCTCTCCTGCCCTCAAGGCGGTTCGGATACTTCGAGTGATAGGTAGCTCAACATCACCCCATGCAATACTGTCATTGCCTGCGAAACGACGCTCTATACCTCGCAGGTAGTTCACCATCGCAGATAGCGGCTGGTTGAGTTCATGGGCAAGGCTGGAGGCAAGCTCGCCCATGGTCACAAGACGGCTGGCATGGTCAATGTCGGCGCGGTACTGCTTCAACTGTTCCTCGGCCGCTTTTTTATCGGTTAGGTCATGCGCAACGATTGAGAAGTATTCGATGTCACCATGTAATGATCGGTGCGCAAGCAATTCAAGAAGCACGGGAATCCGGCCCCCCCTCAGACTGCGCATCATCACTTCACCCCGCCAATGCCCCGTGCTCCGTGCTACCGGAAACCCTTCACCTTCTATCAGGCGCTGACCCTTATCTGTCAAAAACCGAGTCACCTCAAACGACGTATAGTCGATCTGTTCCAACCCCAACGCCCTTCGAGCCGCCTCATTCAGGTGAGACACAGTCTGGTCCAGGTTCACGAACACCACAAGATCCTGAGTACTCTCGAGCACCCTCGCTAACCTTCGGTTCGCCTTGTCAGCCTTGATTCTGTGTGTGGCATCCCGGGAAACAACCAGAATCTCCCGGATGTCCTTGGTGTCGGGATCCCTGATTGTCCGGCTGGTGCTTTCCAGCCATATGTAGTGCCCGTCCTTGCAACGGAATCGGTAGGTATGGGTATATAGACCCCGGTCATAAGTGACCGTTGGTGCGCGAAGCCGGAAGTCCTCGACATCATCAGGATGGTAAAGGTCGTAAGCTGACATACCGACAATTTCTTCAACGCTATAACCCAGCAAATGGGTAACGGCGGGTGAAGCATAGATGAACCGCCAGTCATCCGGGGTGTGGCGGGAAATCATGTCGGTCGATTGCTCCGCCATCTCCGCCAGTAACCGGTTCCTTTCTGCATCATCAGTCAGTGCAGAGAAACCCTCTTCCGGGGTGCGGGTTTTCATGTGCGGGAACTCTCCGGGATCTGGTAGTTTTTTTCAGCCTTCGTGCACTATGGGTATCCGGGGCCATGACCGCGCAAGTCACAGCCCCCTAGCATACTACCTCAGGAATTCCTTGCTGAAAGTTCTGAACTCGGCGGCATCGGAACCACGAAGCCATTCAAAACCCACCATTTCCCGAGTAACCAACTGAGCACCCGCACGCTCGACGCGCCGCAGAGCAATCTCGGTGTCCAGAGGGTTACGGGCAGAGATAGCATCTGCCACAACAAAAACCTCTAACCCTTTATCAAGCATGCTCAACACAGACTGTACAACACAGGCATGGGACTCCATTCCACATAGAACAACCTGCTGCCGGTCGTGGGCATTAAATGCCGCTTCAAAACCTGAATCATCGATGCAGGAGAACAGTGTTTTACCATGCAGATTGGCTTCGCCAACCAGGTCGCGCAGTGCCTCTTCGGTGTGTCCCAAACCATCCGGGTATTGCTCTGAGCCAATAACCGGCACATCCATCAGATGCGCCAGCCGAACCAGCCATTTACAGTTGTCCACCAGTTGGTCGTGTTCGTGAACACCTGGCAATAAACGGGCCTGAACATCAACGACGGTAACGATCGATTTGTTTTTGCTCAACAACATAGTTCACTCCTGTTTATGCCGGACGACGGTCGACCATATTCGTTGCAACGCCTTCGGCCACCACGGTATCGCCAACCTTGCAGACTGTTTCAAGCTTGACCCGACGCCGCTCCTCATTGATTTCGATGACTTTTGCAGAAGCGATAACGGTATCGCCAATGTGTACTGGCGCCTTGAAGCGGATTTGTTGATCGATATAGATCGCGCCCGGTCCAGGCAACCTGGTACCAAGTACCGCGGAGATCAGTGCGGCACTGAACATGCCATGAACGATGCGTTCCTTGAATGGCGTGGTCTTGGCGTACTCGTCATTAATGTGGACCGGGTTATCGTCACCACTGATACCGGCAAAAAGCACAACATCAGCATCAGTGATGGTCTTGGCGTAGCACGCTTCCATGCCGATTTCGAGATCTTCCAGATAGTAACCATGTAACTCTTGCATTGTAACTCTCCTAAGATTAATCCATGAGCCTGTTACACTAATGGTTTGCAATCGATAAACCAAGTATTTTTACTTGGTTTTTTCAAATCCCTCTGATAGCCTTCTACTCAACAACAAAGACAACACCGCTTTGCAGAAGAGGAAACGCGGTATGCAAACTCAACCTGTGAATATCTTTGAAAGAGCCTTCAAAAAGCTGGTGCCGGGAGGGCTGGACTCAGGCATTCGCCGCGAATCTGACGTGATGAGTATTTCCGAGGAGCTCAATGATTCGGACATCACAACGGTGAAGGAATGGATCAATAACTGCCTTTCCGAAAATGGTGGTCAGGTAGAAGCAAGAAATCGGGCCGCGCTGCTCGGTCGGGCCTATCTCAAACTATCTCGGACGGGTAAGGTTCGATTTCTCGGTCTCCTCGCGGAAGAATATGGTGTCAACGAAGGCGTGGTAGAGACCTCTATTGCGGAATGGCACAGCGCGCCAGCCTCAAAGAAAACGGAAAAAGCGCAAACACTGCGCAAGGCGCTTGAGCCAAGCCGAACAACGCTTCTGAAGCAATTTAACGGAGTACCATCCGGCGTAAAGTTCCTGGTCGATATGCGAGAGGAACTACTCGCGTTCTGCAAGGACTACCCATCGCTTAAACCCCTCGAGACCGACCTTCGAGACTTGCTGGCAACCTGGTTTGATGTAGGTCTTCTTCAGTTGGAAGAAATCAGCTGGAACTCAAGTGCGGCAATCCTTGAAAAGCTGATCGCTTACGAAGCCGTCCATGCGATCAAAAGCTGGAGCGATTTGAAAAATCGACTTGACTCAGACCGGCGCTGTTTCGCCTTCATTCATCCCAATATGCCGGAAGAGCCTTTGATCTTTGTAGAGGTCGCTCTGGTAAACGGGCTTGCAGGGAATGTGCAGAAACTGCTTGATGAAGATGCGCCAACGCAGGAGATCGAAACAGCCGATACTGCGATTTTCTACTCCATCTCCAATGCGCAAAAGGGTCTGGCAGGCATCAGTTTTGGTAATTTCCTGATCAAGCAAGTGGTCAAAAAGCTCAGTGACGAATTCCCTCAGCTTAAACAGTTCGCAACCCTCTCTCCTATCCCCGGGTTTGCAAAGTGGCTTGAGAGCTGCGCTCCGGCAACTTTATGCAACCTTCCTGGAGGTGAAGATTGGCTGAGCCTGCCGCCACCGAGGGTGCCCTCAATTATAGAAGCCAACGATTCTCTCCAGACGAAGCAAGATGCACTTATCAAGCTGGCAGCTTCATATCTGTGCCTCTGCCAAAAGAGCTCCAAGCGTGCGATGGATCCGGTTGCCCACTTCCACTTGAGTAACGGTGCTCAGGTTGCGCGGATCAACTGGATGGCAGATACGTCGAGAAAGGGATTGGAACAGTCGGGCGGGCTGATGGTGAATTACGTTTATGAACTCCCGCGAATTGAATCCCGAAGCCAACAGTACATTTCTGAAGGCGTGATATCGAAGTCGTCCTCTGTAAAGAAACTACTCAAGTAACCCCCAAAAAAGTGAAAGGAGAGTCCCATGACTAATCGAATTGCTGTTGTAACCGGAGCCACAGGCGGTCTAGGCACAAGCATGTGCAAGGCGCTGGCAAATCAGGGGCGATCCGTCGTCGCCTCACATCTGCCGGATCAAAAGTCGACAGATGAAGCTCTGACATGGCAAGAGATGATGCGCAAAGACGGTGTCGAAGTTGCCGTCTACCCGCTCGATGTCACGAACTTCGAAGACTGCCAGTCTTTTATTTCTCTTGTGGAAGATAACCATGGTCCGGTTGATATTCTCGTTAACAACGCGGGAATTACCAATGATGCGCCGCTCAAGAAGATGCAGCCAGAGCAGTGGAATCAGGTAATCAACGTAAATCTCAACTCAATGTTTAACATGTGCCGGCAAGTATTTGAGGGAATGTGTGAGCGTGGCTTCGGTCGCATCGTTAATATTTCATCCCTGAACGGCGAGAAGGGGCAATTCGGGCAGTCAAATTATGCCGCGACAAAAGCCGGGATTTATGGATTCACCAAGTCCATTGCCCTTGAGGGCGCTCGAAAGGGGGTCACGGCCAACTCCGTTTCTCCCGGCTACATCGATACACCAATGGTTCGAAAAGTACCCGAAAAGGTTCTCCACAGCATTATTGAAGGCATCCCCGTCGGTCGGCTGGGTAAGCCGGACGATATCGCAAGAGCCGTTGTATTTTTGACTGCAGACGATGCCGGTTTCGTAACGGGCACGAACCTGTCAGTCAACGGCGGCCAGTACATGAGCTAAGGGAGCGGACAATGACAGAGTACAGAGCACCGACGCGGGAAATGGTTTTCACACTCCAGCACGTAGCTGGATTCTCCGAAATGGTCAAAGCCTGCGGCTATGAAGAAGCTTCCGAGGATGTCGTTAGGGCGATTCTGGAAGAAGCTGCAAGATTCTCAACTTCAGTGATTGCACCGACGAATGCCGTCGGTGATCGACAAGGCGTGAAGCTTGACCAGAACGGCGTTGTCAAAACCCCCGAGGGTTTTCGTGAAGCCTATCAGCAGTATGCCGATAGTGGTTGGGCCAGTTTGCAATTCAACCCTGAATTTGAGGGTCAAGGCCTGCCGTTTTCTCTGGCGATACCGGTACAGGAAATGTGGCATGCTGCCAACATGGCCTGGGGGCTCTGTCCTCTGTTGTCTCAAGGCGCCGTCGAAGCACTTTCAGAAAATGCGAGCGACGAACTCAAACGAAAACTACTGCCTAAAATGGTCTCCGGCCATTGGACCGGAACCATGAACCTTACCGAGCCTCAGTCTGGCTCTGACCTCTCCGGTATTAGAACCCAAGCTGTTCGAGACGGCGATATCTATCGGATTAAAGGCCAGAAGATATTCATCACCTGGGGTGAACACGATCTGGCAGAGAATATTGTACATCTGGTGCTGGCCCGCCTACCGGATGCACCCGCCGGGGTAAAAGGCATCTCACTGTTTGCCGTGCCCAAATTTATCCCGGACGATCATGGCAACATCGGAACCAGAAATGACTGTCGTGCGGTATCCCTCGAGCACAAGTTGGGCATCCATGCCAGCCCCACGTGTGTGATGAGCTATGGAGACAATGACGGCGCCGTTGGCTACCTGGTAGGGGAAGAAAACCGAGGCCTGGCGTGTATGTTCACGATGATGAACAATGCCCGCCTTACCGTAGGCCTTCAGGGCGTTTCGATATCAGAACGGGCTTACCAGCAGGCCCTCGCTTACACCCGTGAACGAACTCAGGGAACAGCCCCGGGTGATACCGGACTCTCAGCAATCATCAGGCACCCAGACGTGCGTCGGATGCTGATGACCATGAAAGCGCTGACCGAAGCCGCGCGAGCTCTCGCATATAAAGGGTGCGTCGCCGTCGATTTTGCCAAAGGCAAACACCTGCCTGATGATATCAGGGCCCGTCAGCAACGCCGGGCGGACCTGCTGACACCGTTGGTTAAAGGCTGGTGCACGGAGATCGCACAAGAAGTGACTTCGTTAGCGATCCAGTGCCACGGCGGAATGGGTTTTGTGGAAGAGACGGGTATAGCCCAGCATTACCGTGATGCTCGTATTTTGCCCATCTATGAGGGAACCAATGGTATTCAGGCACTAGACCTCATTGGCAGAAAGACCATTCGTGACAACGGGATGGCGGTTCGGGAACTGTTGGCGGATATGCAGGCATCTGCTGATACAGCTCGCGAACAGTCTCTGCTCACTCAGGAACGACAGTCCAGATTTGATCAAGCGGTAGCGTTTGTAGAGGATGCGACCAGGATAGTACTTGAGCACCGGGCAGACGAGGCCTTTACCGGCTCCGTCGCGTTCAACTATCTGATGCTGAGTTCAACCGTTACAGCTGCCTGGCTCATGCTGGAGTCCGCATCAAAGGCGAACGGTACCAAATCGAACGATGACAAGTTCGCTGCCCAAAAACTGATTACCACAAATTTCTTTTTCGATCATATTCTGCCCCGTTGCTCCGGATACCTAACGGCATTGCGCTCGGGAGACGAGGCGGTCATGGCATTGTCAGAAACAGACTTTTAATTCAGCGTTCTTAGGTGACCAACCATGTTCATAAATGGCGAGTGGGTGACCAACCGACAACAGTTTCCCGTTACAAATCCTGCAACAGGTGAAACAATCGGAGAGGTCCCCGACTGCACAGATGAAGACATTGAATCGGCCATAACGGCCGCTGATACAGCGTTTGGAGATTGGAAGAAGACCACAACTTACCAGCGATCTCAGCTGTTATACCGAGCCTGGGAGTTAATGATGCGCCGCAAGCGAGAACTCGCGGTGCTGATGACCCGAGAGCAAGGCAAACCGCTTAAGGCCTCTCTCAACGAGGTCCAGTATGGTGCCGATTTCCTTTTATGGTTCGCAGAGGAAGCAAAGCGAACTTACGGACAAACGATACCATCATCCAGAGAGAACCAGAGGTTAATTGTCCACAAGTCACCTGTTGGCGTTGTGGGCGCCATCACGCCGTGGAATTATCCAATTTCGATGATAACTCGGAAGCTAGCCCCCGCTCTGGCGGCGGGCTGCACGGTAATTCTGAAGCCTGCTGAAAGCACGCCTCTATGCGCTAAAGCCATGATGGAGATTTTTGCTGAGGCAGGTTTTCCTGCAGGCGTGATTAATTGTATTACTGTTCAGAATCCCGCTCGGGTTGGCACAGCATTCTGCACCGATCCACGCATCCGAAAGCTAACGTTTACAGGCTCAACACCGGTTGGCAAAGAACTTAACGGACTGGCGTCAGCCAACATGAAAAGGGTTTCGATGGAACTAGGTGGTCATGCGCCTGCCATTGTCTTTCCCGATGCAGACCCAGTGCACGCAGCCAAAGGTCTCTCCTTGGTCAAGTACTTGAATACAGGCCAGGCTTGCATAAGCCCCAACCGCATCTTTGTTCACGAAGACCATCTGGAACCATTCATCTCAGAACTTACCAGCCGCACAAAGCGGCTAAAGGCCGGCAATGGCATGAATGAAGGCGTCGGGATTGGACCATTAATAAACGAACTGGCACTCCAGAAGGTGGATCGGCAGGTCAAAGATGCTGTTGCCCGGGGCGCGAAGATCGAAACTGGCGGCCAACGTCTGACTGAAGGAGAGTTGGGTGCCGGGTTCTTTTACGCACCAACCGTTCTCTCCGGCGTAACCGAGGCTATGGCGATATACCAGGAGGAGACTTTCGGGCCGGTCGCGCCAATAATCGCGTACAAATCCGAAGATGACGTCATTGCTATGGCGAATGATACCGATTATGGGCTGGCCGCCTATATCTACAGCAACAATATCAGCACTGCCATTAGAGCATTCGAGGCTCTGGATTTCGGAATCATTGGCATTAACGACATAAACCCGACCAGCGCTGCCGCCCCCTTTGGCGGAATGAAAAACAGCGGTCTGGGAAGAGAGGGTGCTCAGGAGGGCATTGAAGAGTATTTGGAAACCAAACTTGGCGGTCTCGTCATCTAAAGACCATCCTCCTTTTGCCCGGCTACATGCCGGGCTTTTTTAACCTTCCCGAACCGTCTGAACTCGAAAGCTCACTTACAAAAAACCCCGGCATGCGCCGGGGAAATACCTACACCAGGTTCACACCATCTTCTACTATGTCATCAGTTGGCTTCTCAGCAGGTGCTTCTGAAGTTTTCCCGTTGACGTTTTCGGCAATTCCTCCGCAAAAACAACCTTCTTCGGGACTTTAAAACCAGCAAGGTTCGCACGGCAATGGGCAACGATATCTTCTGCTGTCAGCCCCTCGTTATTCGGCTTGAGCGTAATAAAAGCGCAAGGGATTTCGCCCCAGTGATCATCGGGCGCTGCCACCACCGCGGCTTCCATCACAGCGGGGTGATCATACAAAGTGCTTTCAACCTCAAGGGTAGAAATGTTCTCGCCGCCAGATATGATGATATCTTTGGATCTGTCCTTAATCTCAACGTAGCCGTCTGGGTGCCAAACGCCCAGGTCACCAGTATGAAACCATCCACCCTTGAGAGACTTATTCGTTTCCTCGGGGTTGTTTAAATACCCCTTCATCACTGCATTGCCACGAACGAAGAGTTCCCCGATGGAGATACCATCCTGAGCAACCGGCTCCATCGTATTGGGATCGGCGACCATCATGTCGGCCATTGACAGAGAAAGAATTCCTTGCCGAGCCATTTTGACAGCCTTCTGTTTCAAACCCAGCGTATGCCAGTCGTCCTGGAACTCACAAATGAGGCTTGGTCCGTAGGTTTCCGTCAGGCCATAGAGATGAACCACTTTGATTCCCATGGATTCCATCGATTCAATAGTCGCTGCAGGGGGGGCTGCGCCGCCCGTTGCAGCCGTAATGGACTGATTGAAAGGCCGCTTCTGATCTTCCGGCGCGTTGATGAGCATGTTCAAAACGACGGGAGCGGCACAGAAATGGGTAACACCGTGCTTCTCAAAAGCTTCAAACACCGGCTTCGGGTGTGGTGACCTGAGGCACACGTGGGTGCCAGCCGCTGCCGTGACAGCCCAGGGATAACACCAGCCATTGCAATGAAACATTGGCAGTGTCCAGAGATACACGGCACCTGCCGGCAATCCGAACCCGATGACGTTGCTCAATGCATTCAAGTGAGCTCCGCGATGATGATAAACAACACCTTTGGGATTTCCGGTCGTTCCTGATGTGTAGTTCAGTGCAATGGCTTGCCATTCATCGCTCGGCATTTCCCACTCGAAATTGTCCTCGCCGGTCGAGAGCAATTCATCGTAGGTCATACGACCAATCAACTCGCCTCCCTCAAAGCATGGATCATCAACGTCCACGACAATGGGCTTTGCGTCACACCCCGAGAGCGCTTCGCGGGACCGATCGCTGTACTCTTTGTCGGTAAAGAACACCTTGGCACGACCATGATTCAGCATGAATGTCATGGTCTTGGAGTCGAGGCGTGTGTTCTGGGCGTTCAGAACGGCACCGATCATTGGCACGGCAAAATGCAACTCCAACATCTCCGGAATATTGGGAAGCAAAGCGGCAACCGTATCGCCTTTTCGAACACCCAGCTTGCGAAGCGCTGAAGCCATTTTCAGACAGCGCTGATAGGTTTCTGCCCACGATCGGCGAATATCGCCGTGGATGACGGCGGTTCGGGAGGGGTGAGCCAACGCTGTTCTTTGGATGAACGTGATCGGTGTCAGAGGTGTGTAATTAGCCTCCAACCTATCCAGCCCGAGCTCAAACATATTTTCCATTTCATCTAGCCTCTTGTTTTTGTACAACAACCTTCTTGAACATCAACTCCGATCAGCGACCGCATCCTCTCCAACGCCATCATCGTGGTGATGAGTAGCCTCATAGGCATCAGCAAACCAGTTTTTCTCGAGGAAGAACCAAAGCACCAGCCCGACCCCAAGCCCCCAGGCGGCACCTTTCACCGCCAGCACCGAGCCCACGATCACGGCCACGCCCCGCTCGAGATTGGTTTGGCGATCCAGCATTTCGATCGCCAGATAGCCACACAGATAGCCCTGAATCAGCAGAGTCAGCGCCATACCGATGTTCAGTCCAGGCTTGAAGAGCGTCACCACGGGCACCAGCACAATCGCAATGGTCATGCCCCAGTACAGGCTGGTTGCCCCACCCCAGTAACTGTCCATAACGGAGCGGGGATTGTTCATATACCGGTTAATCACCAAAGCCTGACCACCGGTCCAGCCCGGCCCGGACAGGCTTATAAAAGGTGCAAACAAGGCGTGCAGCATATTGCGAATACCCACAATGATGCTGTTTCGGCGTGGGCTGAACACAAGTTTTTCATCCTTGCGTACACCGTCGGCATTCTTGAAGAGCGAATCCATTACCAGAATGTCGCCAAACGCGATGATGTAAGCTGCCAATGCCAGGGGAATTGCATCGATAAAGTATTCAAGAGGAGGAAATCCCAGACCGAATAGACTGTAATCCCGGAAGATCGTGGAAAAGGGAATAGTGGTGAACCCCCACTCGATGACCGGCGCATTAACCTCGCCAATGATGATGCCGAATACGTAGGCAATCAGAAACGGCACGGCGATACCGTACTGCGCAACAAACCGGAAAAAACCGTAGCGCGCACGCAGAGGCCCGGCTGTTTCGGAAAACAGCATGAAAAAGCCAAGAACGGCACCAGTCAGAATCGTGATAGGCATGCTCCATACGCGACCGTCCGCCGCAAATTCGCCCATCACGGCGGACACTCCGGCCCCAATCAGGATGCCGGACTTGAGCGACATGGGCATCTTGCGCACCAATGCATCGGCACCTTTAAACACCCCCAGACCAAGAAAAATCACCGCGACCGTTAGCTGCAGCGCAATGAGTGCGAGCAAACGCTCGTCCCCCTCTGGATAGCCAGTCAGAAAGGCGATGTAAAGGGGAATGCCGGCGGTAATCCACCCTGCTACCGCCGGGTCGCCAAAATGTGAATGCACCAGATAAAGAATATTGTTTAACAAAACAAAAGCGACAGCGATTTCAAAGGGTATACCGAGAACCGACGTCATCAAGGCGGTGATGCTGAGTGGAACCACGCACAGGATAGCCCCCTGCAGCACATCCGGAATTTCCACTTTGTAGTGCACAAAGGGAACACGCAATTTCAGTGCACCCAACATCGATGGTTGCTCACCACCGGTCGGTCTTTTGTGTAAGGACATTGTTTTTGTTCTCCATCCAATTGAATTCATGAAAGGATATACCTCGATCGAAATACTAGGCATTATCACGGATACATTCAATGGTTTTTACTTGGTTTTTCGAGTATTTTTAATTGAATCCATTGCCAGCATTCCAAGCGGGAGGCATAAACGCCTGATTGCGTTACATGTATGAGTTAGCAGAAGACGTCGACAGGGCCCCGAAACTCTTTCGGGGCTCTTGGGAAGGGCTGATATAGTGACAGACAGGATCTGGAGCCGGGCACAGAAACACTGTAAGTGTTCCAACGCCCGTTCTAACCATGCGATGCAGTCAGAATCTCCGGCGCGGGGAATCGCCTCAATGTGGGCTTGAGAATCCGAGGTAGTATCGACTCACCTCAACATAAATCAAATACAGTAGATTATGGTTAGGTCGGTTAACTAACGCTGTCCACGATCTGTTTCTCCGGAGAACTTAAACCTCACTACCAACTCGTGTAATTCGGCCGCGATCTTCTCCATCTTTTGAACACTGGCTGCGGACTGTTCGCCTTTCTCAAAGTTCACCGATGCGAGCGAGGAAATGCTCTCGACCTGCTCGTTAATCTGGTCGGAAACCTGCGCCTGTTCCTCCACAGCGGTGGCCATCTGAATCGCCATTTCTGCAATGGTATTCACTGAGTCTGCAATCTGGTTCAGGGTCTTTTCCGCATCCAGCATACGGTCCAGCCCACTGTCTGAAGCCAGATTACCCTGTTCGGCGACCTTCACCGATTCGGACGACCTTGAGAGAAGCTTGTCGATGATCCCGTGAATCTCACGGGTGGAATTCTGGGTCCGTTGGGCCAGGTTCCGGACCTCATCCGCCACCACCGCGAAGCCACGCCCGTGTTCCCCGGCTCTGGCAGCTTCAATCGCCGCGTTCAGAGCCAGCAGATTGGTCTGCTCGGCGATGTCTTCAATGATCTTCGCCACATCTGCAATCTTTTCACTCTCCGTCGCCAACTCACCGACGGAGCGACTGATGCCATGAACGGTGGTTTTCAGTTCTTCAATAGACTGCCTGGTTGAGGCGACAACCTGGCTGCCCTGTTCCGCCAATACCCTGGCCCCATCGGCTTTGTCGGCGGTTCGCTGCACGTTTTCGGAGACTTCGCCGATGGTCTGCGACATTTCATGAACTGCCGCGGCCACCTGCTCGGTCTCGGCCTGCTGTTTCCTCATGGTGTCCTGGGCCTGAGAGGAGTATTCCAGACCTCTGACTGCGGCAGTCTTTACACCGGCGGCAGAATCTTCAATTCGGGTCAATACGGCGTCAAGGTGGGCTTGTTGCGCTCTGACCGCCACCTTGATGCGCCCTAACTGCAGGTCATCATCGGTGTAGCTTCGCGCTGCCAGGTTGTCTGTAAAGGTATTACCCATCATATCGGTAACCGACTGAATCAACCGGTGCCTCGCTATATTCATCCAGATCGCATAGACGAGCACACCCACCGACAGCAAAAGCTCTGACAACACTTGTTGGCCCGAGAGGAATAATCCCCCGGCTGCCATCAACAATCCCAAAAGGCACCAGGTGCTTGGCGCCACCCGATGCCAGAACGGGATCCCGGTTTTCCCTTCCCGAATCGACTTGTAGAGCCTCTCAGCCCTGGCCACATCCTCCCGGCCCGGACAAGAGCGAACGGATTCATAACCGACAACCTCGCCATTTGCGGTCACCGGTGTGACGTAAGCGCTGACCCAATAGAAGTCGCCGTTCTTGCAGCGGTTTTTCACCAGGCCCATCCACGGTCGGCCGGCCTTAAGGTGAGACCACATGTTCTCATAGGCTTTCGGAGGCATATCCGGATGACGAACGATATTGTGCGGTTGCCCGATCAACTCATCCCGGGAAAAACCGCTGACCGCCACGAAAGCGTCGTTACAGTGCAAGATCTTTCCCCGCAGATCCGTTGAGGAAATCAGTTTTTGCGATTCCGGAAACGTTCTTTCGTTCCCGGTTATGGGTAGATTCTGTCGCACGAGGTTCGTCCTTTTCAGCCTGGCCGGTTGTTGTCGGTGGGGCGGCGATTATCGCTGTCCCGTTGCCCAGTTCCAGTTTGTTTTGTAACGAACAGCCACAAGTCCCATAGGCCTCTCTCAGGCGTTCCATACCTTTTTAATCGGGGTGTGGTTTCAATGAAAAGGTTATTCAGGGAGGTGGCAATATCAGGCAGCCTGCGAGAACAATCCCTTTCCTCACAGGTTAAAGAATAGACGATTTCGGAATTTCTGCGCGACAGCAGCAAAAAATATGTAGCCACTCGCACCAAAAAGCAGTTTGGCCGCAGAGCGTCGCAGTTCGACCTTAAAATCAGGCTACGCGGAAACCCTTGGCCACCAGATACACCTCCCGGGATCTGGCCCGGGACGAATCCGGCTTGCGAATCACCACCTTATCGAAGGACTCGCGCACGGTTTTCACATACTCATCATAGCCTTCACCATGGAACACCTTGGCAACAAAACTGCCTTTGGGTTTGAGCACCTGGCAGGCCATATCCAGGGCCAGTTCCACCAGATACATGGAGGCTGCCTGGTCTGCGGCGTTTACGCCACTGATGTTGGGGGCCATATCCGAGATCACGACGTCAGCACGGGCCCCGTCCAGTATCGCCATGATCTGGTCGAAGACCTCCTGTTTGGTGAAGTCGCCCTGGATGAATTCGACGCCGGCAATCGGATCCATCGGCAAAATGTCAGACGCCACCACACGGCCCTTGTGGCCCACCAGTTTCGCCGCCACCTGGGACCAGCCGCCCGGGGCCGAACCCAGATCGACGACCAGGTCCGTGGGTTTAATCAGCCGATCCTTGTTGTTGATTTCCAGCAGTTTGTAACTGGCACGGGAACGATAGCCATCCTGTTGCGCCTGTTTTACAAAGGGGTCGTTTACGTGCTCTTCGAGCCACCGGTTACTGCTTTTCGAGCGTGCCATCGCCTGCCTTCTGTTCACTGCGGGAAAACCGGCATTGTACGCCGGCGTCAGTGACGCCGCAAAAACCAGCCACTTCCTGACAAGCCAGCCAAGCCCCCGTACAATAGCGCCTGATCACATGCCTCATTAAAACCATCATCGCCCGGCCCCGGCCGTGCCAGGCACCATGGAAAGCAGACCGTGAAACTGGACGACATCAAAAAGCTGCATCAAAAGAAATACCGCCAGTCGTTCGGACAGTTTCTGGTGGAAGGCGAGCATCTGGTACTGGAGCTGGAAAAAGCGGCGAAGCAGGTGCCCCACTGGCGCAACGCCCAACTGTATGTGACCGGCGCCTACGAGCACTGGCCCAGCCTCTGGCCCAAGCACGTCATCAGTGACCGGCAGATGGCCCAGCTTTCCGATACCAGAACGCCTCAGGGCATCCTGGCGTTGGTGCCACTGCCACCGGCTGCCCGCGGAGAAAACGCCTCCCGGGAAAAAGCGCTTTACCTTCACGAGGTGCAGGATCCCGGCAATCTGGGCACCATCCTGCGCACGCTGGCCTGGTTCGGTGGCTTCCGGTGCCTCCTTAGCCCCGGCAGCGTGGATCCGTTCAATCCGAAAGTGGTGCGCGCCAGCATGGGCGCCATATTCCATGTACCGCTGGAGACCGAGGTTGCCCTGGACACGCTGGGGCAGCGATACGCCCGCATCGCCTGCCTGGACATCGGCGGCGATTCTATCACCAAGCCCGAATTCCAGGCCCAGGACTGCTACCTGTTTGGCAATGAGGCCCGCGGCGTGCCAAAGCAAGCCCTGACTGAACTTAGTGCCCACGCCTACACCATCCCCGGTGCGGCCGCTATCGAGTCGCTGAACCTGGCCTCCGCGGTCAATATGGCGGTTTATGAGCTGAACCGCGCCTGAGTCCCCCGGATTAATTCCGGCCTTTACTTGCCAGTCGCTGAACCGGTTACCTATGGTTGAACGTAATCCTGTAGGACATCATTCACTGGAAGGATCGGTTCAGCCATGGAGTTCTCCAACCCGACTGCAATTCTCGAACGCCAACATGCCATCGGTTTAACCCGCACGCCCAATCTGGCCGAGGGAACCCCGGACACCAAGCGCCAGGAAATCGCGCGCTATTTCACAGACACCTTCGACACCTACACGCGCCTGTTCGATTGCCTGGCTGATGACTCCGGCTATTACCAGAAATCTATCCCGCTCCGGCATCCGCTCATTTTCTACCTTGGCCACACCGCCACCTTCTTTGTGAACAAACTGGTACTGGCCAAGATCCTGAAAGAACGCATCAACCCCAACATGGAATCCATCTTCGCGGTGGGTGTGGATGAAATGAGCTGGGACGACCTGAACGACGATCACTACGACTGGCCCGCTGTCCAGGAAGTACTGGACTACCGGGCACAGGTGCGCCAGACCGTGCTGGAGTTGATCGAAACCATGCCGCTGTCGCTGCCGATTGACTGGGACAGTGACTGGTGGCCCATCGTGATGGGCATCGAACATGAGCGAATTCACCTTGAGACGTCCTCGGTGCTCATCCGCCAGCACGCGTTGGAACGCGTTCAACCGCAACCGGAATGGGCGCCCATCCGGGAAACCGGCGAGGCACCGGAAAACGAGTTGCTCACCGTTCCCGCTGGCAAAGTACACATCGGTAAGCCCTACGACGATGCCTTTTACGGCTGGGACAATGAGTACGGCGAGCACCAGGCCGACGTCGCCGAGTTCAAGGCCAGCCAGTACCTGGTAAGCAATCAGGAGTTCCTGGAATTTGTCGAGGCCGGCGGCTATCAGCAGGACGAATACTGGAGCGAGGAGGGCCTGGCCTGGCGAACCTTTGCCGAAGCCAAACACCCCACGTTCTGGCGCTGGCAAAATGGCTGGCAGCTGCGCCTGATGACTGAAGAGGTGGAGATGCCCTGGGACTGGCCGGTCGAGGTCAACTATCACGAGGCCAAGGCGTTCTGTGAGTGGAAACGTGAGCAAACCGGCAAACCCATCCGCCTGCCCACGGAAGACGAGTGGTATCGCCTCTGTGACGAATCCGGCGTCCGAGAAGTGGGAGAATCCCCGGCCAACGCCAACCTCCACCTGGACCATGGTGCCTCGTCGTGTCCGGTAACGCGCTTTCGCCACGGCCAGTGGTTCGATGTGGTTGGCAACGTCTGGCAGTGGACCGAAACCCCCACCTATCCGTTCGACAACTTCAAGGTGCATCCACTGTACGACGACTTCACCACACCCACGTTCGACGGCCAGCACAATCTGATCAAAGGCGGCTCCTGGATTTCCTGCGGCAACGAAGCAAGGCTGGCCTCCCGTTATGCCTTCCGTCGGCATTTCTTCCAGCATGCAGGCTTCCGCTACATCACCTCCCAGGCCGAGGCTGTTCAACCCAACGCCTACTACGAGAGCGACCGGCTACTCACTGAATACGCCGAGTTCCATTACGGCGACCGTTGGTTTGGCGTCGCCAATTTCCCGAAAACCATGGCGGCACTGGCCCTGGACGCTATGGCCGGCAAAAAGACCGGGAAAGCGCTGGATCTGGGCTGTGCCTGTGGCCGGGCAAGTTTTGAGCTGGCGCGCCAGTTTGACGAGGTTGAAGGTGTCGATTTCTCTGCCAACTTCATACGTCTGGGGGTGGAGATGGCCGAGCAGGGCGCCATCCGTTATTCACTGACCGAAGAAGGCGAACTGGTCAGCTACCACACCCGCACCCTGAAAGAACTGGATCTCGAAGATACCGCCGCCAAGGTGGCGTTCTATCAGGGCGATGCCTGCAACCTGAAGCCCCAGTATTCCGGTTATGACCTGGTATTGGCCGCCAATCTGATCGACCGCCTGTACCGGCCACGTCGTTTCCTGGAGTGCATCCACGATCGCATTAACGAAGGCGGGCTGCTGATTATTGCCTCCCCGTATACCTGGCTTGAAGAACACACCCCGAAAGAGGAATGGCTTGGCGGTTTCAAGAAGGATGGCGAAAATCACCGAACGCTAGACGGCATTCGAGAGTGCCTGGGAGAGCACTTCAGGATGGTGGGCGAGCCCCGGAAAGTGCCCTTCGTGATCCGCGAGACCGAGCACAAGTTCCAGCACACGCTGTCTGAAGTGACCGTGTGGGAACGCAAACCCGCCAGGAGCTGAGTGTGATGCCGGCGTTACCAGCTTCTGCTTACGAGGCTGGTAGCGCCGCCAAGGCCGACAGGCCACGCTCGCAACCACCCAGATACCCACCACCGAACAGGTTGTAGTGGTTAAGGTAGTGGTACAGGTTATAGATTTCTCGCTTGGTGGCGTAGATCTCAGTGCGCGGGTATACGCGATCGTAGGCACGATAGAACGCCCCGCCGAAACCGCCAAACATCTCGGTCATGGCAAGGTCCGCCTCCCGGTCGCCCTGATACACCGCCGGGTCAATCAGCCAGGGGCCATTACGGTCAAACATCACGTTGCCGTTCCACAGGTCGCCATGCAACAGGCTCGGATGTTCGCAATGCCGATCCAGCCAGTTGGCCAGGCTGGCACCACAGGCTTCCAGAGTGCGCTCAAACCTGGCTCGCACCCCGGCATCTGAGATCCGGCTGACCTGATACTTCAGCCGCTGCTCCAGGAAAAACCGGCCCCAGGAATCTGTCAGCGTATTGGGTTGAGGTGCCAGACCAATGAAGTTGTCGCGGCGCCAGCCATATTGATCCCGAGCCAGCAGGTGCAACTGCGCCAGCCCCTCCCCCAACGCAGTGAGGCACTTGTCGTCGGGCGGTGCTGAGTCAATCCGCCTGAGGGTAAGTCGGTGCTGGTTCACCTCCATAACTTCCGGAATACGGAGTGCCTCAACTCCTGCCTGCTGCAACCCGTCCCGAAGAGATTCCAGACCCTCAGCTTCGCAAATCAGCGCATCGGCATAGCCCGTGGTATTGGTTTTAACGTGCATATTGACTCCTGATTAGCGCGGGTATGGATCTGTTTGCGCCATAAAACCGTAGCAGGGTTCTGCTAAGATACTTTGCATCCTACCCTCACGGAGTCCATTCCCAGTGCCCATCCGAGCTCTTTTTGCCCGCATTAGCCTCTTACTCGTGCTAGCACCCGCTTCCGCCAATGCGGAACAGTTCAACCTTGCCTGGGACAACGATCTATTCACTGGCAGCGACCGGGGCTACACCAATGGCGTGCGCCTGTCTTACCTTACCAATACAGCCGAAGACTCCGGCGGAGGCTCAGCCCGACTTGCAAGGGCGGGCAGAGATAGTCTGTCATTTCTGCCCGGCGTCGGCGACGCCGACAACAACCATGCAATGAGTGTCAGTCTGCGTCAACTCATGGTGACACCGGCAGACATTAGCCAGGAAGAGCCTCAATTCAATGATATCCCCTACGCCGGTCATCTCTCCCTGAGCAGCACCCTCTGGAGCTGGAGTGCTGACAGTATTACGGGGTACGGCGCTCACATTGGCGTGGTTGGTCCTGAAAGCGGCGCCGAAGCCAGCCAGAAATGGGTACACAAAATCACCGGGAGCGAACGCCCCAAAGGATGGGACAACCAGCTAGGGACCGACGTGGTTGGCGGATTTCAGGCGGCCCACGGGCGCAAACTGTTGCAAGCGGGGCAACGCGGCGACCTTGAACAACAGTTTTCAGCGGTAGGCTCCGGCCTGCTGTCCAGTTTTCGAACCTCCGCGACCGTTGGCGTGATCTGGCGGATGGGCAGAAACCTTCCGGCCAATTTTATACCGGATTACGCCGGCAGCTCCTCTGCCATCGCGCTACCCGGATCTTTCAGTGGCGCGAAAAGCGCCTGGTCAGTATTCATAGGCCTGGGGGCGGAATACATTGCCTATTCCTATCTGGAGGACAATTCCGGGCCCTACCGGTTCAGTGAAGGCCCCCTGCTCGGCCAGATAGGCCTGGGCGGCACCTGGCAGTGGGACAACCTGCAAGCGGCGCTGATTTTGCGGGCCACGACGGGGGAAGAACAGCGTAACCAGGATAACTTCAGCTTTGGCACGCTGTCTTTTAGCTGGGTGTTATGAGGAAGCGCCCCTGTCGGGGCGCTTTTATCAGTACCAGAAATCAGATTCTGGTCAGGCGCAGGTAAGGACGCAATTCGTTCCAGCCCTGCGGGAACATGTCCTTGGCCTTCTCGTTGGAGATGGACGGCGGAATGATCACCTCGCCACCTTTTTTCCAGTCCGCCGGCAATGCACAGCTATTGGCATCGGCCGTCTGCAGCGCATCGATGGCACGCAGGATCTCGTCGAAGTTACGGCCCACCGCCATCGGGTAGGTCATGGTCAGACGTACTTTCTTGTCCGGATCGATAATGAACACACTGCGCACAGCGGCGGTTTCGCTCTCACCCGGATGGATCATTTCATACAGCTCAGCGATCTTGTGGTCCTCATCGGCAACGATCGGGAACTGCAGATCACAGCTCTGAGTGTCGTTTACATCCTCAATCCACTTCAGATGTTCTTCGACTGAGTCAGTCGACAAACCGAGAGGCTTCACATTGCGGGCAGCAAACTCCTGCGCCAGCTGTGCCGTGCGGCCCATTTCTGTGGTGCATACCGGGGTGAAGTCAGCCGGATGGCTGAAGAAGAACACCCAGGAATCGCCGGCCCACTCGTGAAAGCTCATGGGGCCTTTGGTGGTGTCTACGTTGAAATCAGGGGCAATTTGTCCAAGACGAATCGTCATTTCATTTCTCCTGTCGGGGTTTCCACGTTTGTGGCATTGGTTAACAAAGCTTCAATGGGTTGGGTTTCATGGCCTGCGTCATGGGCCGCTTTGAGCAACATCGGGATATTGCATTGCGGGTTCCGGGCCCGGGACTGGGCCCACATGTGCACCGCCCGCCGGCCTGTGCGGCAGAATCCGAGAATGGGCGCAGGGGCCGCATCAAGTGCCTGTGCAAAGGCATCCACATCCTGTTCGGTGTATTCACCGGAGGCGACCGGCACGCAGAACCACTGCAGGCCCTGGCTGGCTGCTGCTTCCAGGAAGGCTTCTTCACCCTCGTAGCCGTCCTCGCCCGCGCGGCGATTACAGATCACGGTTCGGAAGCCCTGGCGGCGAATGTCCTCAAAGTCCTCAGGAGCGACCGCATCTGCCACGGCGAATCCTGGTTCCAGAAAATGAATCTTCATCGTTAATCTCCAGCTCAGAAGCCGTTTACCGGGACTTTCAGGTAAACCTGTCCGTTGTCTTCCTCCGGCGGCATGGCCCCGGCACGCATGTTCACCTGCACCGACGGTACGATCAGCCTCGGCATGGCGAGCGTGGCATCGCGCTCGGTTCGCATCCGCACAAATTCGGATTCGTTCATGCCCTCGCGAACATGGATGTTACGTTCGCGCTGTTCGGCTACCGTGGTTTCATGCTGGTATTCATCCCGCCCCGGCGCCTTGTAGTCATGGCACAGGAAGATCCGCGTCTCGCCGGGCAGAGCCAGTACCTTCTGCACAGACTGGTACAGGGTCTGGGCGTCACCGCCGGGGAAATCGCAGCGGGCGGTACCGGAATCCGGCGCGAACAGGGTGTCGCCAACAAAGGCCGCATCACCGATAACGTAGGTCAGGCATGCCGGCGTGTGACCAGGCGTGTGAAGGACCTCCCCCTCCAGGTTGCCAACCCGGAAGGTGTCGCCCTCCTCAAACAACTGGTCAAACTGGCTACCGTCCCGGGCAAATTCGGTGCCGGCGTTGAAGGCTTTTCCGAAGATTTCCTGAACATCCACAATCTTCGCGCCTATGCCGGTCTTGCCACCCAGGTGTTCGTGCAAGTAGGGCGCAGCGGAGAGGTGGTCGGCATGTACGTGGGTTTCGAGAATCCACTCCACCTGAAGATTGTTGTCCCGAATAAACGAGATGATCTGATCGGCGGAACGCACGTCGATCCTGCCGGCGGCATAATCAAAATCCAGTACCGAGTCGATGATGGCACAGGCCTGGCTGTCAGGATCCTGAACGACGTAGCTGAAGGTGTTGGTCGCTTCGTCGAAGAAGTGAGTGACTGATGGCGTTTGCATCGTCGTGTCCTCCTCGGGCATGGGTATCGTTAACTCACACCCTCAGTAGACCATACTTTTAGATATAACCATATACCATTACCGCATATAAAATTTGATATAGGCGATAGCTCCGGTAAATCACATATCAGAAGCTTTAATTAATTCGCTATGGATGAAGGACGGAGGACTAAATCACAGGAGGGGGCGCCCTGTCCGGGCGCCGTTTTTCTGAACGTTGTTTCAGTGATGCTCGCGGACGGCAGGGCCGGCCAGCCACTCCCGACCTTTGAGCATACCGTGCCAGTATAAGGTGGGCAGTTGCTTGGCCTTGAGCCACCAGGCAGCGCGGGTGGCTTTGGTGCCATCGTTTACCCACTGCGGGAAACTGGGCTGAAGCACACCGTTATAGCCAAATTCGGCCAGCACGATGCGGCCGTTCTCTACCGTCAACGGGCAGGAACCGTACCCGAGGTAAGCCGCAGGCAGGGGCTGATTCCGTAAACTTGCAATGAGGTTTTCCGCCACGACCGGCGCCTGCTTTCGAACGGCTGCGGCGGTTTTGGCATTACCGGTGCCGCTCACGTCGCCAAGTCCGAATATATTGGCAAAGGTTTTGTGTTGGAGCGTATCGTCCGCCAGATTCAACCAGCCACCGTCATTGGCCAGAACGGACTTGCGGATGAAACCGGGCGCCCGCTGGGGCGGCACCGCGTGCAACATATCGAAATCCAGTTCCCGATCCTGGCTGTTACCTTCAGCGTCCGTAAGCCGGAACGTGGCTTTCCGGGCGGGGCCGTTAACAGCTACCAGATTGCTCTGAAAGTTGACCTGAATACCGTATTTATCAATGTATTCCTGAAGTGCCGGGACATAAGCCGGCACACCGAACAGAACCGCTCCGGCATTATGAAACTGAATATCGAGTTGGCCAAGAACTCCGTTTCTGCGCCAATGGTCGGAAGACAGATACATCGCTTTCTGCGGCGCCCCGGCACATTTGATAGGCATGGGTGGCTGGCTGAACAGGGCCCTTCCCTTTTTCAGGGCCTGTACCGTTTGCCAGGTGTATTGCGCCATACCCTGACGGTAGTTGGACGTCACACCATTGTCCCCAAGCGCGGATTCCAGACCATCAATCGCAGACCAGTTCAGTTCCAGCCCCGGCGCCAGCACCAGTGCCTGATAGGAGATGCTCGAACCGTCCGCCAGCCTTACCTGATTCTGCTCCGGCATTACGCCCGAAACCGCCTGCTGATACCAGGAGACAAAACCCGGCATCACCTGTGACATGGGCCGGGAGGTAACCTCCGGCTGAAAAACGCCGCCACCGACCATGGTCCAGCCTGGTTGATAGTGATGGGTCGCGGATGGTTCCAGGATCGCGATATCCAGACGGCGGTCCCGTTTGTGCAGGCTGGACGCCACCGAGATACCGGCAGCGCCGCCACCAACGATAACAATGGTGTGGTGCCTGTCTGCCCCCGCCGGTTCTGTTCTGCTGTTCATGCCTCTACCCTCTTGTGTTTGTTCGCACGGCATTTCATCTTGATGTATATCAAATCCTAACACCATTTAAGATATATCGTTATATCGTTATGAAATATATCGATGCACAAGGTCCTTCGCGGTTCATAGCGCACAAGGCGGGAATATAGAGCGGTGGGAGTGGCCTTTACACGGCCGGGATGGCTGTCGGGCCGGGGGCGGTCAGGCAAACGAGAGGCGTTTACCTGACTGCGGCTCAGTGACTGTCCAGATCCTCATAACCGGTAATCATCGGTTTAATATAACTGGTCAGGGTTTTACCCATGGTGGCCATATAAACGTGGGCAATCACAAACACCAGCATGGCGAACGCGGCACCGGTGTGAACCAGCGCGACCGTTTCCAGCTGCAGCGCGCCGGCCAGCGTTGCGGGCCAGTCGTTATAGAACAGATACAACAGACCAGAAGCCCAGATAATCGGTGAAATTATCAGTTTGAAGAACAGGTAGGCCAGCCGCTGCAGCGGGTTGTGCTTGGCCCTTGAGGTCTTTTTGTAGGGATGGGCGGCGCCGGTAAAAGTACCCACCAGATAATAATGCATAACCGCAAACAGGCCATCCCGGGTAGGAATATACTGGCGCCACTCGCCGGTGGTGAAATGCCAGAAAATGGCAAATATCCACAGCACAATCAGTGCCCAGGCGGCCATCGTATGCACCTGCACGGCGGTACTGAAGCGCATGACGTCGTAGCTGCCATGAATGGCAAAGCCGGTGAACAGCAAGACAAAAATCAGCAGCGCCTGAGTCCAGTGCCAGAAGCGCTCAAAACGTTTGAACATCAGTACCCGGCTCATTGGTCTTTCCTCCCACTGAACACGACCCTTGCCATGGCGTGCACCAGAACACCAAACAGGGTGGCTGCCACCAGCAACCAGCCAATCCGGTCCAGCCAGACACTACCGTTGTGGCCTGGCATATAAATACCACCCAGCCCCGCCAGACGGCTTTCAGCCTTGTGGCAACTGCCGCACTTCACCGCCTGTTCAGCGGGTGCCACCATGTGGGTGATCGGCCAGTGCATGGTGGTTTCGATAAAGCTGAACTCACCACTGTAGGGCATGCCAGACAGATCACTGGCGGCTTGCAGGGCTTTCTCCCAGCTGAAATTGCTCCACAGAGAAGTGTCATCGGCACCGAACACATGGGTGGCCAGCAAGGTCTGGCTCTCAGTATCAAACGGCTGCTTGCCACGCATCACCTTGAACGGCCAGATGCGCGATTCACCATCATCAGGGCTGCCTTCCACCCGGTTAATGGCCACCGGCGGATTCTCGATATCCAGCGGATCCCCGGCCAGGGTATATTTCACCGTGCCATCAAACCAGGCGTACTCCGGCACCACATTCTCGCCATGGCGGAAATCCCCTTTTTCACTGAGGTAGCTCGGGTGGCCATGGTCGTCCAGCTGTTTTTTTGGCTGTCCGTTTTCATCCAGCCGACCGGCGGTGGACCAGTCCCACCAGGTCTTGGTGGGCACCCCGCCCCGGGCAAAAGCCGGGATGTGGCAGGTCTGGCAGGCGAGTTTGTCTACGTGGTCGTTCAGTTTTGGCTTGTCGTGGGGCGCAAGGCCATGGCAGGACTCGCAACTGGCCCGGGAGAAATCCGTATGGCCCGGCACATCAATGCCCAGGGTATCCCGGGCATTGGCCTGGTACCGGCTGCCGGATACCGCATGCCCCATGGTGGTGTGGCAGTCAGAACAGCCGAAATTCAGGCCCTCCGGCGACATGTGCACATCCAGTGATTTTGGTGGATTAATCAGAGACGTATCCAGATCACCGTGCTTCACGCCGTCGGCGCCGCCTCCATGGAAGTGGCAGCTACCGCAATTGGCCCGGCCACTGGCGCCCACATTCCGGGCAATGCGCTCCAGGTCCGGCGGCTGGACCATTTTGCCGCTGCCCTTGGGCCATTCCCGGGGAATATAGGTGGGGTGGCCCGCCAGCGTCGGGAATTTCCAATACTCGCCTGTGGTGTCGTGGCACACCAGGCAATCCACCGCATTCTCGGCCTGCGGCGGTGGCTCACGCATATCGTTCCAGCCGTAACCCACATGGCACGACGTACACCGGGGCTCGTTGGTAATGGTCATCCCGCAAAAGCTGTTGATGACCTTGCTTTTGCCCAGGGTCTGCCCGGTTTCGTCATGCTCGTAGAGCCAGGTCCAGTGAGTAGTCTGGCGAATCTGTTCACCGGCCTCGGTATGGCAGGTCAGGCAGGCCGCCGTCACGTCTTCCGCGCGGTCAAAGGGGCCCTGCAATGCCTTGAACTTGCTGTGATCTGCCGTGGTGGTCGATTTCCCGTTTACAGGCGCTATCGAGGCGGACCCATTCGCGGCAAATACCAGGCTGGCAACGAGCACCAACCATTTGAGCGAAAAAAGCATTCGCAGGGCTCTCTTGTTGTTCATATCGGCACCATCCACTCAGATGAGCATCTGAATTGAGTCTAGTTACACAGAGCGGGATTTCCCGGCGACGTGTAAAAGCATTGAGCAAAATCAATCTATCGCTCTGTGGCGTGCAGAACAGTGACATTGTCACTGAAGCCTCAATAGCCCTGGTTCTACGATTGGCATGTAAACCATCAAAACTCAGGAGTTACCCCATGACGAATGCCATCAAGACCTTTGCACTGGCGCTGTTGTTCGCGGCCCCACTGACTGCAACGGCGGAGAATCAAAAAGCGAAAGACGGCAATAGAGGAAACACCGTGGAAGAGGTTCTGGTGATTCTCTCCAGCGACTCCCTGCAAACCCAGGGTATGGCGATGGTGCTGTCCAACACTATGGCCCAGAAGGGTGCCAAGGTGAATGTGCTGCTTTGCGACGAAGCCGGCGACCTGGCTCTGAAAGCCTATAAAGCCGAGCCCCTGGCGCCGAAAAACGTCACTCCGGGGCAGATGTTGCGCGGGCTTATGAAAGCCGGTGGTGCGGTGAATGTTTGTGCGCTGTATCTACCCAACAGCGAGTACAGCAAAGACGATCTGCTTGACGGTGTCGGCGTTGCGACCCCGCCGGCCATGGCCGGCCAGATGCTGGATCGCAAGATGCGCACCTTCACTTTCTGAGGCCGGACATAGTTCCGGTGTTTTTCATGCGCCAGCCTCTATCGGGCTGGCGCTTTTGGTTACAAGCAAACAACGAGGTATCCGATGGCGCATAGCGACGTTTCACGGCTACAGAACTTCCCGGTTTCCTGGTTTGCCACAGTCATGGGGCTTGCCGGTTTGACCATTGCCCTGCACCGGGCAGAGGCGATACTCGGGTGGAGCATTCACCCAAGCCCTGCACTTCTGGCATTGACCGTGGCCGTGTTCGCCACGCTGGCCGGCCTCTACCTGTTAAAACTGGCCAGACACCCCGCCAGTGTCAAAGCTGAACTGAGCCATCCGGTCAAACTCAACTTTTTTCCGACCATTTCGATTGGCCTGATACTGATCAGCATTGCCCTTCTGCCTCATTATCCGGGCTTGTCACAGATTGTCTGGACCGCCGGCACTGTGCTGCATTTCGGCTTCACGCTGTATGTGCTGTCGATCTGGATCCATCACACCCATTTCGAGATTAACCATATGAACCCGGCCTGGTTCATCCCGATTGTGGGCAACATCCTGGTACCCGTCGCCGGAGTGCATCACGCGTCGGTGGAAATTTCCTGGTTCTTTTTCAGCATCGGGCTGCTGTTCTGGCTGGTGCTGCTGACCATTATTTTTAATCGAATGTTCTTCCATCAACCGCTACCGGGAAAGCTGCTGCCTACACTGTTTATCCTGATAGCACCACCCGGCGTCGGAATGGTGTCCTGGTTACAGCTGAACGGAGGAGAAGTGGACGCCTTCGCCCGGATTCTCTACTACAGCGCACTGTTCCTTACCCTGATGCTGTTTACCCAGACATCCCGATTCATCAAAGTCCCGTTCGCCCTGTCTTGGTGGGCCTATTCATTCCCCATGGCAGCAATCACCATTGCCACACTGTTGATGCATCAAAGCCTGGGGCTGGTCTTCCTGAAATGGTTGGGGCTGATCTTGCTGATAGTGCTTTGCCTGCTGATTACCGGGCTGGTGATCAGAACCGCAGTTGCGGTGCGGCGGCGGGAAATCTGCGTGGAGGAGTGAAACCGGGCAGTGACGCCCGCCCGACACAGGCGGGCGTCGTTGTCATCACGGACGATAGATTTTCTCGGGGTTGGCCTTGGTCGACCAGGGCAGGCCGGAATTCTGCCAGCCGTTTTGCACACGGAATCCTTTCTTTTCGCCTTCCTTCACAGTACTGCCCTGGAAGCCGTTGTCGATGTACTTCACGTTGGTAAAGCCACGTTCCAGGAGGTAATCAGCACTGGGCTTGCCGCGGGCGGAACCGGAGCGGCACATGGTGATGATCAGGGAATCCCGCGTCAGTCCCTTTTCCTTCAGCGCGGCATCAACCTGGGCAACAAAATCCTCGTTGATGTCCATGGCGAAGACACCTTTCTCATCGTTCCAGCGCGTACGATCCACCAGCTGGAACGGAATGTTTCGGTCCACCGCATCGGTAAAGCCGATGAACATGATTTCCACCGGATCCCGGACATCAATGAACAGCAGATTGTCACCTTGCTCCTGAACC
>ENA-ORCU01000128-ORCU01000128.1-marine-metagenome-genome-assembly--contig:-NODE-128-length-52978-cov-11.742557_pt1 | contig 52978 bp, 47 predicted proteins | sample MGYA00248631_ERZ508512 | MGnify/ENA primary metagenome ERZ508512 (study PRJEB26183, sample SAMN06268844) | marine metagenome | isolation source: Tt an P1 anaerobic enrichment on pine from sediment taken...
GCGTAAAAGTGGGAGAGTAGGTCGCTGCCAATTTTATTGAAAACCTGATTCTGGGTACAGAGTCAGGTTTTTTTATGGACCAACTTCAGAATCCCCACCAATTCCGATAAATACAGGCCTCATGTTCTCATGACAAAGGCTTTTTTTATCTTTACAATAACTAATTTTTCAAGACGTTTTTTTATTTAAAGCTCTTCTACTATGAAGAAATACGTGACCGGACTGATCAATAACAACTGGTTTTTTGTTTCGCTTTTAATTTTTTCAGCCGTACTTCCATTATCAGAAGGATTGGTTTCGATAGCTGCGGCTATTGTTCTGATTGTTTCAGCATTAGAAGATACCTGGAAAAACAAATGGGATCGTATTACGAAACGAAAAGTAATTCTTTTGATTCCGCTAATTTTCTTGCTTTATCTGATTAGTACATTGCTGACTTTAAAACAGGACAAATCGTTTTATGATCTGCAGAAGACACTTTTTTACCTTGTATTTCCTTTGGCTTTCAGTCTTGGAAAGGAGATAAATGCACGTCAAAAACGGTTTGTATTTTATGTATTCGGTGTTTCAGTATTCGTCGCAATTGTTACAGCGATGTGGCAATGGAAATTTGGAAAGACTGAAGAAGGGGCTTTTACCGTTCATAATATCAGTTTGATCTCGCACATTCGATTTAGTTTTCAGCTCATTCTTATTTTATGGTTCTTCATTTTCCTGCTACAAAAGAATTCAAAACAAATTCCGACCTTAGTTAAGGCATCCCTGTTATTGTTGATATTCACCTATTTGGGTTATTTACTGTTCCAACAATCACTTACCGGAGTTATTGCGCTGGGTGGCAGTCTAATCGTATTTTTGGTTTACCTGGTAACTCGGGTAAAGGCTGAATGGCAGGTGCCAATGGTTGTAGTTTTGCTGTTAATATTGTTTGTTCCGATAATCTACGTAAAGAAGGTCGTGAATAATTTTTATAACATTGAAAAAATCAGTCCGGAGGAACTTGATCGTACAACTCAAAAGGGGAACCTGTACTGGCACGATTTTGATAGTCCGCTGGTAGAAAATGGACATTATGTGTATCTATTTGTTTCTGAAGATGAGATGCGGGAGGCCTGGAATAAGCTTTCTGAATTTAAGTACGATTCGACGGGAGTAAACGGTTACCCGGTTTCTTCGACTCTTATCCGTTACCTTACTTCAAAAGGCCTGCGGAAAGATGCCGTTGGAGTAGCATCTTTAACGACTGCCGATAGAGCAAACATTGAAAATGGAATAGCTAATGTGGTTTACACCAGAAAATTCTCGCTGTATCCACGGATTTATCAAACGCTATGGGAATACTATGTGTACACCGAAACCGGGAATTCAAACAATCAATCGTTTTCGCAACGGATTGAATACGCCCGGGCAGCGATCACCATCATCAAAAAAAACTGGCTGGCAGGTGTTGGAACCGGGAACTGGAAAACTGCCTTTGCCGATGCTTTTAGGGAAAATAATGCTCAACTCGATCAGGATCGGTATGCATCGTCACACAACCAGTACCTGAATTATATGGTCAAATTTGGTATTCCCGGTTTTATTTTAATCATGTTTCTTTTAATCTTCCCGATCATAAAAACCAGGCGATACAAAGATCCTTTCTTTTTGCTCTTTTTGGTTTTTATGTTGCTGGCCAACTTTGCCGATTCCAACCTTGAATCGCACATGGGAAGTTCATTCTTTTTCTTTTTTTACTGTCTTTTTGTGACAACTGACGGAACGCACTATCTCGAAATTGATAAAAGCAGAAAAGAATAGCTTGCAGTTTCAGTCAGGCTCCTTATTTTTGAACTTGTATGAAAAACAACATTCAGAAACTATGTTTTATTGGTGCGGGAAACCTGGCCACACACCTTTCGGTTGCCTTATATAATGCAGGTTTCTCCATTAACCAGGTTTACAGCAAGACAAAAAAATCAGCTGAAATGCTGGCCCGGGAAATTAATGCTGATTACACCATAAAAGCTTCTGATATTACCAAATCTGCTGATATTTACATTGTTGCACTTAAGGATTCAGCCGTAAAGGATGTTCTTTCCGGTTTTGACTTTCAAAACAAACTGATAGTGCATACTTCCGGGAGTTTGCCACTATCGGCTTTAAAACCATTTTCAGAAAACTATGGCGTGCTCTATCCTCTGCAGACATTTTCAAAAACAAGGGAAATTGATTTTACTGAAATTCCGGTTTTTATTGAAGCAAATTATCCGGAAAATGAAAGTATTCTGAAGTTGATTGCAGAGAAAATTTCGAAAAAAGTTTCGGTATTAAATTCCGAAAAGCGAAAAAGCCTGCATATCGCTGCTGTTTTTGCCTGCAATTTTGTGAATCATTTCTATTCATTGGCTGCTGGTTATCTCGACGCTCATGACATTCCTTTTGATGTGCTGTACCCACTTATTGAAGAAACGGCCCGCAAGGCGCAGGAAATACCGCCAAAAGAAGCGCAGACAGGTCCCGCGGTGCGGTTCGATGAAACTATCATAAACGATCATTTGCAAGGCTTGGAACAGTTCCCTGAACTGAAAGCTTTGTACAATTCAATTTCAAAAAGTATTTTTGAGTATCACCAAAAAGAATAAGCATGGCATTTTTTAAGGACGAGTTGAAAAACGTGAAAGGATTTGTATTCGATGTCGACGGTGTTCTTTCGAAAGATACAACCCCGCTTAGCAATGAAGGTGATCCGGTGCGTACCGCAAATGTAAAAGATGGTTTTGCCATACGCATTGCTATAAAAATGGGCTTCCCGGTGGCGGTAATCACCGGGGGGTACATTGACCGTGTTCGATTGCGTTACGAAAAACTTGGAGTAGAACATTTTTACGATAAAGCCAGGAACAAGGTGGAATGCCTGCAGGATTTCCTGAAAAAAACGGATCTGGAAGCATCAGCTATTCTTTTTATGGGTGATGACCTCGTCGATTTTAATATAATGAGCGAGGTTGGAATACCAACGTGCCCCAAAGATGCCGTACATGAAATCAAGGAAATTTCAAAATACATTTCAGACCGGAACGGTGGCGAGGGATGCGTGCGTGATGTGATTGAACAAACGCTAAAAGCCCAAAAAAAGTGGTTTACCGAAGCGATGTTAAATTCAAGGGCTTTTTAATATGAACTGGTATCCCCGTTACAACATTATACTGGCTTCGAAATCGCCGCGCCGACAGCAACTCTTAAGATCGCTTGGCCTTACCTTTTCGGTAAAAATCAAAGAAGTTCCAGAAGTATTTCCCGAGGGATTGTCGAAAGAAGAGGTTCCGGTGTACCTGGCCGAATTAAAAGCAACTCCTTTCGAGAATGAACTTAGTGCAAATGATTTGTTGATTACCGCCGATACCGTTGTTTGTTTGAATAACGAGATTCTGGGTAAGCCTGCTGATTATGAGGAAGCTTTTCAAATGCTCCGGAACCTGAGCAACAAAAGTCATGAGGTAATTACCGGCGTTTGTCTGACTTCGAAAAACAAAAAGCGTTCGTTTTATGCAGTAACCAGCGTCGAGTTCAAATTACTGTCGGGAGACGAGATCGATTACTACATTCAAAATTATAAACCATACGACAAAGCCGGTGCCTACGGAATTCAGGAATGGATAGGTGCAATCGGAATTACGCACATCGAAGGCTCCTTCTACAATGTTATGGGACTCCCCATTCAAAAATTATACGAAAAGATTCAAACATTCTGAAGAAGCCTTTAAAAAGGTTACATTATTTGGTGTGTTGTAAAACAGCACAGTAAAATGAAAGTTGTGCTTAACATATTTCCCCTTTAATTCGTAAATTGAATAGAAACAGCACTAAATTCAACGTTATGAATCGTCCGATTAAATCAATTATTTTATTTTTTCTTTCTCTTCTATTAATCGGTGGGTGTTCGCTGCAGCGGAATGAAAAGGTAGAGGTTGGAGTTTTGATTCACTCACTTGATATTGAAAGATGGGAAAACGACCGTGATTTTCTGGTAGAGAAAATCGAAGAACTGGGAGGAACTGTTATTGTTAAAATTGCCGATAACGATGCCGATAAACAATTAGCTGAGGCAAAAGAACTGCTCGCCAACGGTGTTGACGTTTTGGTTGTGGTACCTGTTGATCAGTTTGCCGCTGCCGATATTGTAAATGAAGCACACAAGCACGATGTTAAGGTGATTTCGTACGACAGGCTCATCAAGAATTGCAAGCTCGATTTTTACGTTTCCACCGATAATGTGGAGATTGGTTCGTTACAGGCAAATTATCTTACCACTATAAAACCAACCGGAAATTATGCTTTAATTGGGGGAGCCATAAACGATAATAACAGTCAACTTCTGTACCTGGGGCAACGTAACGTGTTGCAGCCATTGGTTGAACGTGGAGACATCAATATTATTTACAATGAATTCACGGATAACTGGAGCGAGAAAGAGGGCTACGAACATACCAAAAAAATTCTTGCACTGAATAAGAAAGTGGATGCGATAATAGCGGCCAACGATGCCATTGCCAGGGGAGTGATACGTGCACTCGACGAAGCGGATTTGGAAGATGTTCTGGTTGCAGGAATGGATGCTGATTTGCCCAATCTGCAACTGATTGTGGCCGGAAAGCAAACATGCACCATTTATAAACCGTACGAAAAGCTGGCTGCCACAACTGCCGATCTGGCTATGAAACTCGCCCGCTGTGAAGAATGTGAAAATACTTTTCAAACGGTGAGTAATGGGGCTAAACTGGTACCTACCGTCTTTCATAACGGCATGATCGTTAATAAAGAAAACTTAAAACTTACCGTTATTTCTGAGGGTTATCAAACGGAGGAAGAGGTATATAAATAGTATTTAATTATTTTAGCTGGCAGGGATTTCTCGATGAAATCCCTGTTTTTTTATGCACTGAAACCTCCTTTTTTTATATCGCTTTCAATTTTCCAGCGTGGAATAGGTGCCTGTATACCTTCTTCTTTTAAAGTTTTAAAAATTCTGAGCGCAATGTCACTGTCCGTATTCAGGGTATCAGAAAACGAAGTCCAGTAAATTAGGGCGAAATCGAGGTTTCCCTCCTGGTTAAAACCATAAAAGTGAGTAACCGGAGGTGGATCTTTAAACACATTTGGATGCTCGCCGGCTATGCGGTTAAACAATGCGATTACTTTTTCCGGATCAGCATCCGCCGATGTTTTCATTAATATCTTGCTTCTGCGATCTCGGTTCGAGAGTGTCCAGTTTACCACCTTTTTCGAGACAAGATCTCCATTAGGAATGATCACCTCTGAACCTTTGTATGTTTTTATATTACTGGCCCGCACACCGATGCTGGTTACTACCCCGAATTCCTGGTCAACTTCAATGGCATCACCCAAGTTTATAGGTCGTTCGAAAGCCAGTATCAGCCCCGAAATAAAATTCAATACAATGCTCTGCAATCCAAAACCGATACCAACCCCGAGTGCGCCAAGAAGCAAACTGATCTTGCTCAGATCGAATCCTGCAGCCGATAAGCCCATGTAAAAACCAGTGGCGATCAGAAGGATTCGTATGATCAGGGAGATAGCCGGGGCAATACCTCTTGGAAGGACCTTTATCAGCCATTCATCCTGAAATATATTCGCCACGATTTTGGCAATGAACATGGTGATAATGAAAATTAAGGTAAAGGAAAGAATTCCACCTACCGAAATGGTCATTTCACCAATTCTCCAGTGAATTTCAAGAATACTGCGCATCCAGCCATTCAGGTATTCATAAACACCGAAACCTCTCAGGGTAAAAAATAACCACACGATAACACCAACAAAAATTAAAGTTGGTCGAACGCGTTTCTGAATGATTTCGATCAACTGAGAGATCCTGCTAAAATTCAGATTGCTTCGAAATTTGAATATCAGAATGATTATACTGGTGAAGACTTTTACGCTAAGATAAACAACAGCACCCAGTCCCACCGAGTACAACACGGCAAAAATCAGGAAGAACGATAAATTTACCATTCCGATAATGTTGGCGATTATGGCAACTGCCGTTATCATCAGATAGCCGGAAATTATATAACGTCTGAAAATGCTTATGCGCGGAAAATGTGTGGCGTGGTCGTTCATAACTTTTCTTCCCCAGGCAAGTGAGACAAGCACCGTTGCTGCCAGGAATAGTAACAATAACCTTCCGAAGAATGAGTGTTGGTCAAAGTAGGTGGTTGAAGTCATTAAAAGAAAAGCAAAAAGCAAAATGCCCGCAGGAGCCATTATTTTTTTCGAAGAAAGTTTGGGAAGCAGGTAAACCGTTGTAAGCAAAACGACAAAAATCATCAAGTCACGAAATACGGGTACTACTGCCGCATAAAAAAATGATGATATCAGCATTCCAACTGTTAGTGCTGATGCAACAGGATTATGAATCACAATTCGGGCTTCTTTTTCAAGTAAATTTGTTAATTCGCTTTCCCCGTCTTTCCATTTATATTTTACCACCAGTAACAATGTAAAAACGAGCAGTATAAACAGCAACTGGAAGATAGCTGTTCGGCCATTGCGTATAAAAAAGTTCTTTAGTTTTGAAACATCTTCCGAAATCAGTGAAGCAAAGCTGGTATCTACCGATTCAACATTGCTGAGGTTTGGATCAATAGCAAGCGCTTTTATTTTTCCAAAATTCCAGATTGGGGGGTTGTCGAGAACAAAATAATCTTTTTGAAGTTCCAGTTCGGCGCGGTTGATTTCTGCAATTACATCATCGGCTATCATTACCACCTCAGTCAGTTGTTTTTGTATCGTGAAAACACTGTCGAGCCGAACGAGCGATGTATTCACGATCTCCTGCAGCTTTACCACAATGGTATCGATATTGGTAAACAATTCAGTTGATTCGGTATTTTCAGTCAGGCTTTCTTTGGTTCTTTGCCAGCGTTGAATTTCCACAACCACTTCATCATTTACCGCGTTTAAGGCTTTTATTCTAGAATCGATGACTCCCTGATAGTCTTTGAGTTGCGAGCGATGACCTTCCCATTCTACCAGTTCCTCCCGTAAGTTACGTGCATCCAGTTCATTGATACGACCATAAAGCGAATCACGCTGGACCTGAATATCGTGGTATGCGGTGTTTAACAGAGAATCTATTTCTTGTGCTTTGGCAAGTGGATGTAATATTTCCTTCAACCGCCTGATTCGTTGACCCAGTTTCTCGGTTTCGGAAGAAATCTCCGATATCTCAATAACTTCAACCGGTTTCTCAATTTGATCTGATTGCTCAGTTAGGTCTCCGGAGTCTGTTTCCTGTGCAAACAGTGTCCACGGGCTTAAGATGAAAAAAGTAATGAGAATGGACGATAGCACTGCCGACCGAATGCCGGGTAAAACTTTTATTCCCATATTTTTCTGGTTTAATGGTTTAATCTACAATAAATTAATGATTTAACAACTGGAAAGATAATTTTGTTTTTTATTCGTTTATTAGTTATATATTCAATCGGAATAGTGTCAAACTTTAGATCAGAATTCATTGATATAAAATACTTTAACTGGTAGTTATTTTAAGGCTTTGATATTGTCTGACCGATAATATTTTGTAGTTTTGCGCCGAATTATTTAGAACAGGTCTTAATAATTGAACAAGCATAAAGTAATACAAACGAGACAGTTGACCGATTCGACTTTTGTAGTTCGGATGGAACGAAGTCAACTGGATTTTCAGACCGGACAGTTTGTAATGCTAGGAATGAATGGATCTACTGACCGCCGTGAGTATTCGGTTTACAGTGGCGAAAACGATGATTACCTGGAGGTTTTGGTGAGAGAGGTGAAAGGCGGTAAGATTTCCGGAAAACTAAAGCGCCTCAAAGCGGGAGATGATGTTTATGTGGACGGGCCGTTTGGATTTTTTAAATTTGCACCGTCCAACTTTGAAGTACAAAAATTTTTGTTCGTAGCAACCGGTACCGGAATCAGTCCGTTTCACAGTTTTGTAAGGACACACAACGATCTCGATTACCAACTGGTGCACGGTGTTCGCTTTGCTGAAGAAGCGTACGATCACCGGGACTTCAATTCTGAAAGGATGACACTTTGTACCAGCGGCGACATGAAAGGTGATTTTAACGGGCGGGTGACAACTTACCTGGCTGAACAAAAGATTGATGCTGATATGAATTGTTTCCTTTGCGGGAACAGTGAGATGATTTACGAAGTTTTTGATATATTAACGGGGAAGGGAATTCCGGTGTCAAATATCTATTCGGAGGTTTATTTTTAGACGTTGAATTTTATTGAATGAAATATCATGTAATAACATTAGGATGCCAGATGAACTTGTCGGACGGTGAACGGGTGATATCGGTTTTGAATGAAGCAGGTTACGAATGGACCGACAACGAAGAAGAAGCAGGGCTGATTGGTATCCTGGCTTGTTCGGTGCGCCAAAAAGCAATTGATAAAGTGTATTCGCGCATTCATAAATGGAACAAGTGGAAGAACAATAAAAACCTGATCACTTTTATTTCGGGGTGTATTCTGCCCGACGACCATGAGAAATTTCTTAAGTTGTTCGACATTACTTTTCAGATGAAGGATCTTCCGCAATTGCCTGAAATGATTAGTCGTTACGGAGTAACTACACCCACGCATCTAAAGGCAGGCATCGACCCGCATAACGAGAATATCGAGGAATTTTGGAATGTAAAACCAAATTACCAGTCGGGTTTCGAAGCATTTATTCCCATTCAGAACGGCTGCGATAAGTTCTGTACTTTTTGTGCCGTTCCTTACACACGTGGACGTGAAGTTTCAAGGCCGTCGAAAGATATTGTTGCAGAAGTGGCCTTGCTCATCACACAGGGATACAAATCAATAACCTTGCTTGGGCAAAATGTAAACTCTTACGGACTTGATAAAAAAGGGGACGAAATTACTTTTCCGCAGTTATTGCGCGAAATAGGAGAACTGGGTAAACGGATGAAAAAGGATTTCTGGTTGTATTTTACTTCACCACACCCACGCGATATGACCGATGAAGTAATTGAGGTAATCGCCGAATACCCGGTGCTGGCCAAACAAATTCATTTGCCCATGCAAAGTGGCGATGATAAAGTACTTATGCGCATGAACCGTAAGCACAACATGGAGAAGTACAGACATATTGTTGAAACCATTCGCCGGATTATTCCGCAGGCGACATTGTTTACTGACATCATTGTGGGTTTCACGGGTGAAACCGAAGAACAGTTTGAGAATACACGGAAGGCCATGAATGAGTTTAAATTCAACATGTCGTACACCGCTATTTACTCACCACGTCCGGGCGCTACCAGCCACCGATGGGATGACGATGTCCCGCTTGAGGAGAAAAAAAGGCGCTTACATGCACTGACTGAAGAACTTCGCAAACACAATTTGCCGTATAACAATGTTTTGATTGGTCAAACCTTACGAGTCCTTGTTCGCGGAACAGATCGCAAAGACGGTTTCCTTTCAGGACATACTGAAGGTAAACTGATTGTTCGTTTTGCCTCATCAAACGAAAATCTTATCGGGCAGTTTGTGGATGTAAAGATCACATCAGCTTCCGATTTTTCGCTGGAAGGCGAACTTGTGAAAACCGAGGTCGAAGTGCTGGCTTAATCTGTTAAATACTGCAAATCAATACAAAAGAAAGGAGGTAATTTACCTCCTTTCATCCTCACTCAACAGTTGGTTAGTATGCCAAACTGTTTTATTCTTCCCTCAAAATTTTCTACGAAATTTATGGTCAAAAAGATTTCATTCAGACAACATTTTTACTATTTCAGGGCGTGTTTTCTGAATGCGTTCCTGGTCGATCTTTACGCCAAGTGGTTCAAATGAACTGGACAGGTAATCGTAAATAGGTTTTACCATTTCGAAAGGAGCCTGCACCGATTCAAGTGCTGTTGATCCTCCGTTGTTCCGCAGCGATTTATCGGCTCCATTATCGAGCAGAAGTCTCAGAACTTCAGGATGGCACAGGAAAGCAGCAGTGTGAAGTGCAGTTGAGCCGTCGTTATTCTTTGCATTAACAGCAGCTCCGGCTTCAATCAGTAATTCCGCAATTTCAGCATTGCCAAACAAGGCGGCAGTTATCAGTGGAGTCGAGCCACTGGCTGCTTCTTTTTCATCGATATCCGCACCTTCGGCAAGCAATACTTTCACGCTTTCCACATCGTTTGCAACTACGGCCGCCTGCAGGCTTCTGGCGCACTCAGGCTGCTCGTTCAAATCCACATTCATTTTGTTTTGGGCAGTTCCGGGATAACTGCTAAACGCAGCTCCAATAATTAAAACTACCATCAAAGTTGTAACTATTGTTTTCATATTCATTTGTTTTTGTTTGGTCATTCGCCATGAATATATCATCATGTTCGAAATTCCAAAAGTTAAAATCGAAAGAATTAAAAATTTGATCATTGCAGGCCATGTCAGATCGAGCAATGTAATAGCGATCACTCCAAGCACAATTACATGAATGATGTAAACTGAGTATGAGTTTCGGCTGAGTTCGCCAAGCAGAGCATTTGTTCTGTTAAGGCTTTTTTGAAAAGTGTAAAGCAGCACATGCAACATAGCAAGCATCGAAAGAAGTCCTGTAGCAAAATAAAATACACGGTCGCCAAATGCCGAAATAAAATAAAATTCACGCTGCGGATCGATCAGGTTAAAAAAGGTATTGAGTGCAACCACGGTGAAAATACCCAGCGAAAAAGTAAGCACAACATTGGTTGCGATGTACCATTTTTTGTTCAGTCCGCCATCGAAAACCTTTAGTTTGTAACAAAGTGTTCCCAGCAAAAACGAAAGAAAATACACCAGTAGTCTTTCATTCTGGAAGTGCAGTAAAACTGAATGATACCAGCCGCTGTATCCCAGTGTGGAAACAGCAACACCATATATTGTTCCCAGCAGAAAAGTGGTTAAAATGGCTGTTTTCAATGAAATATTTAATTGAAGTGCTTTAACCTTGTATAAACCCAGATAAATTACCTGGAAAAGAAAAAGGACAGGTAAAAACCACAGCCAGTTTTGCACCGGGTTATTGGCATAGAAAGCGAGGTCGGTTCCTGCTCTTTCAAAAAAGTGAAAGTACGAAAACCATTCTTCCTGTGGCAACCCACGTGAATACAGGAAAATAAATTTGTAGGCCGGGATAAGCGTAAAAACTGCAATCAGCCACGGAAGCATAATTCTTTTGAACTTTGATTTAAGATAATTCAGACTGCTTTGCTTTTTCACCGATGCCGGAACAAAATAACCGGAAATAAAGAAGATGCTGAACATGACGAACAAGTCGAGGTACATGCGGATCAAACCAATATTATTGTTTTTAACCGGATCGACCACGATCCATGAGTTTTCGAGAACGGCTTCATAAACCAGCCCGGAATGAAGAACCACGACCATTAATATGAGAAAGGTTCTTAAGTTGTCGAGAAAATAAATTCGTGTTTTCATGGTATTATTTTTTTGAATTTTTCCTGATTCAAAGATCCGGCAAAGCTCGATGCAAGGCTTATTACGAATGCAGCCATATGCATGAATTTTGGAGAACAACTGAAACAAATGATGCAAGGATATAAATTATGACGCAAAAGCTGATGAAATACCAAAAATCAGCACAGAAAACAGTATTCGTTATTCTTGAAAAAAAATCCTAAATTCGATCATTATAACCGAAAATTATGGCAGGTTCCCGATCCGGCGATGAAGTATTTGTAAAGCAGCTTCAACAGCTAATTCAGGAAAATATATCGTATGAGCAGTTTGGCGTAAGTGAACTGGCAAGTAAAATGGGCATGAGCCGGTCGAACCTCTTGCGAAAAGTGACAAAGGCAACCGGTCTTTCGGTAAGTCAGTTTATTCGTAAAATACGCCTTGAAAAAGCTACCGATTTACTGCGCGAAGAACCTTTGACAGTTTCGGAAGTTGCATATCGGGTCGGATTCGGAAGTCCTTCATATTTTATTAAATGTTTTCGCGAACACTATGGGTATCCTCCCGGAAGTTTTGAAGATCAGGAACAGGAGAAAGAAAATGAACAATCCGAAGTGGAAGTTGATGCGCAATTGCCGGCTAATCCGTCTAAAAGAAAGTTCCCAATTTGGTTGATTGCAGTTGCCGTACCTGTTTTTATCGGAATTTTGTTCTACCTGATTGTCCAGCCGGATCTGAAAAAAGGCGTTAAACCCAAATCAATAGCCGTCTTACCATTTATAAACGACAGCAACGACTCGAGTAATGTGTATATTATTAATGGCATCATGGAGTCGACATTGAACAAGTTGCAAGGCATCGAAAACCTGCGGGTGATCAGTAGAACATCGGTTGAGAAATACCGGAATTACCCAAAAACGATTCCTGAAATTGCCAAAGAGCTAAACGTAAACTATATCGTTGAAGGAAGCGGACAAAAAGCGGGAGACAGAATCCTGTTAAATATTCAATTGATTGAGGCCGGTACCGACAATCACCTGCTTAGCCGTCAATATGAACGTAAAATCGACGATATTTTTGCGTTGCAAAGTGAAATTGCTAAAAATATTACGGAGGAAATAGAGGTGATCATTACCCCGGAAGAGCAGAAGCGTATTGAAAAGGCGCCAACGGAAAACCTGGTTGCATACGATGAGTTTTTAAAAGGACTGGATATTCTTAACAGCACCGCGAATCCGGAAGAACTGAAAACAGCCATACCGCATTTTAAAGAAGCTATCAATCTCGACAATACTTTTGCAAGAGCTTATGCAGCCACCGCCATCACTTATTACACCATTGAGATCAATCTTTCTGAAAGGCAATTTGCCGACTCCATAAATTATTATGCTGATAAGGCACTTTTTTTCGATCCGGAATTGCCACAGAGTTTGATTTCAAAAGCCTTGGTCTATATGGCCCATAACGAGTACGAACTCGCCGTTCCGTATTTCGAAAAAGCGCTGAAATACAATCCGAGCTACGATCTGGTACTCTATTTCATGGTCGACTTGTATGCCAACTATATCCCCGATACTGAAAAGTACCTGGAATATGCACTTCGGGGCCTGCAAATCGATCCCTCCTCCTACGATTCAGCCACAAACAGTTTTAATTACCTTCACATCGCCAATGCGTTTATTCAGGCCGGCTTTGTTGATCAGGCATTGGAATACATCAACAAGTCACTCGAATACAATCCCGAAAACCTGTTTTCTGAATATGTAAAAGCATACATCCTTTATGCAAAGGATCTTGATTTGGAAGAACTTCGCACAAAGTTGAAAGCAGCCCTGAGTAAAGACTCCAATCGGCTGGATATTGCGCAGGAGCTTGCCAAGATCTGTTATTTTCAGAAAGATTTTAAGGCTGCTGGAGAATATTATCGTAAATACCTGACTATTAAAAATGCGTTGGGTTTAGACATTTATCCGCAGGAAAATATAAAAATTGCATACACCTTCATGCAACTGGGTGAAGAGAAGGAAGCCAATAAATATTTATCGCAGTTCAAAGCGTATGCTGATAACAATAATTCAACTTATAAGGATTTAAATCTCTGCAGCTATTATGCCATAACGGGCGATGTAAACAGGGCATTATCATACCTCGAAAAATTCTCAGAACAGGAAGAGTTTCATTACTGGACCGTTTTATTTCTGCCTGTTGAACCTATTCTCGATGACTTAAGAACGCACAAGGAATACCGCAAAATCGCGAATAAAATCGAGGAGCAATTCAATACTTTTCACAACAGATTGAAAACCTCGCTTGAAGAAAAAGATTTGATTTGAGAACCTACTGATTTTTTATGTCGATGAACCACTTCATCGAGGCCAGCCCGGCAGGAATGATCGCATCAGTATGATCTTGTCCTCGCAATAAAAGAATATTCAGTTTATCCTGACTCACTCCGTTTGTAATAAAATCGGTGTACAAACTTTCGCTCATCGATGAAGGAACATAAGTGTCCGCGTCACCATGAAGAAACAACATTGGTGTTGAGGTATTGTAACCGGAATTTGAATTTTCTTCAAGCATGGCGTACAGCGATTTGTAGACACCGCCTTTGTTCCAGTTTTCAATAAATCCCGGGGTAAATAAGTCGGCGATATTCGTTGTTAATTCATTGTTAATCTCTTGTCCCGTTTTTGATCCGTCAAAAAGCGAGGGTACCTTATCGGCATAGGGTTCCTGAAAAATTGAATCGATTGGAGTCGTCATACCAAGATTAAGATAGCTGTTGTACAGGTAGGCTAAAAAATATGGCATTGGATAGCTTGTTTCTGCAAGTAGCCAGTCGGTGAAACCAATCAGATAATGCGGACCGGCGTTGCAGGCACTGGCTTTCAAATTAAAATTATTCAAGGATCCATTGTCTATAGAACGCTGGAGTGCCATGGTTGCCCAGCCGCCCTGTGAGTATCCATTTATGTAAAGATCATCGTTTAATTCTGTCGATTCCTGTTTGGCCACCATTTCATCCACTGCTTTTAACATATCAAGAACAGTTTGAACTGTGGATTCCTTGTCAAGGTAAGGATGAAACATATCATCCGCGTCGCCAAAACCAAGATAATCCGGTATTGCAACAACAAATCCTGTTGATGACATCATTTCGAGGAGTTTATAAAGATCACTTTCCGGATCCGCACTGGGCGCTGCATTATGCAAGGTGTTGGTACCGTTTTGGTAGCTCATTACCGGGTAAGAACCACTTTCGGTTGGCAGGCATACCAGTCCCGAGGCAAGCCGGCTTTCTCCGTTAAATGTTGTATTATAGGTAACTTTGTAAACATCTACTCCCGACGTAAATTCATCTTTAATGGCTGCCAGATCAGGATATTGCGTTGCCAGTGCATTTACGATGACATTGATCTCGATCAGCGAGTACGATGTGATCTTATTCTGAGATACAAGGTATTCGTCATCGGTTTGCGGCGGAACGTCTTCAAAATTATCACACGAGGTGTAAACGAATACAAAAAGCACGATATAAATGAATCTTCGTAGATAGGTATTCATGGTAGAAAATTTTCAATAAGTATAAACCAAATTTAAACGAAAATATTGTTTAAACGAAGTCAGAGTCCAAGTTTACGGGGTATTTCGACGAAATTAACAATTGGATTTTGAAAAGCTGCCGTATGATCTGATTTGAAAATGGATTAGAAAGGCTAAATTTAAATGTTCTATACATGAACTTTGCAATTATTTATCCAATAATTACAACGCTATGAAAAGCATTTTTCTTTTTGTTCTGCTGTTTTTAAACCTGTTGTTTGCTAAGGCAGAACCCATAAAAATTATGCTGGTGACGGGTGGCCATTCTTACGATACGATCGAATTTTTCCAGATGTTTGACGAACTTGAGGATGTGGAATACGAGCATTTTCAGCAACCCGAAGCCAATCGCAAAATCTTGCAGGGAGCAGCCGGTGATTTCGATGTCCTGGTTTTTTACGACATGTGGCAAAATATCAGCCTCGATGAACGAATGGCTTACCTTCAACTTACACAGGAGGGTAAACCATTCTTGTTCCTGCATCATTCGCTCGTTTCCTATCAAAACTGGCCTGAATTTGAAAAAATTATAGGCGGTAAATATGTACAGGAAGCAAAGGGTGTGGATGAAGAGTTGCTTTCAACCTATGAACACGATGTATGGGTGTACTGCTCGGTTGAGAATTATACCCCGGTAACCAACGGTTTTCGCGAATTGCGTTTTTTTGACGAAGTATACGGGAATGTTCAGATGCTGGAAACGGTTAAGCCATTACTGCGTACCCGTCATCCGCAAAGTATGGAATTTGTTGCCTGGGAAAACAGGTACCGAAATTCGCAGATTGTGTATATTCAGCCCGGCCACGATAAACGTACATACAACGAAAAAGATTATCGAAAATTAATATTACAGGCTCTGCATTTTCTGGCTAAAAAATGACGGTGATCGGTTTTGTATAAATACCATTTAATTCCCTCACTATTAACATGCTCTCATATCGCTATAATTGTTTGAAAAAGTTTTGTCTAATTTATTTTTATTTTATGTCCCTTTAAAGACACTGGTTATCAGAGAGCGTAACATAATTTAACATTTAAAGAGTATATCCTACTTTTCATAATTGAACTAATTTTAGTAAATTGGCTTCCGTTACAAACCATTTTAACTTGATCAGCATGAGTACTGTTGCCAGGTTAATCCACCAATCCAATATGACATATATCCCAACAAAACTTCCGGTCAGGTTTTATGGAATGCCCGATGGAAAGGTATACATGGTCTATGCCCGTTTTTTCAAACCTGCACCGGACAAAACTGATATGGAATTTGTACTTGCTCAGCATCAAGAATTCAGGTATGACTATCGCAACGGAAAACTGATTCCGCAAAATGCAACACCTTATCCGGTTTACAGCGAAATGGTGGATAAACCAAATCCAATATTTCAGATTTTGCAGGTAAATCGTGATGTCAAAAGCTATTCGGAAGCTCTTGAACTCTTAAATGCCCTGACTGGGATTAGGGAATTGGAGCCTGCGCTTTGTTGATTATAAAGAAGCAGATGGATTGACCGGAGAAATTAGATTTTTATTTAATATATGGTCCAGGAAGAGAGCGTTTAAAATACGCTCTTTTTCTCTTTTAACCAGTTCTTTAGAAGCGGTTGTTATGCAGTTTTTCTCGTGACAAAAAAGTCGATACTTTTTGTTGAAAATATTACAAAAAGATTAAAAATTGTTTGCCTGACACATTTTTTTAATTAGTTTTGCATTGTAGGTCGTTCAGACCTACTGTGTGTTTGGGGGTTAACATTTAAGGGGGCAGTTGTTGAACTGCCCTTTCTTTTTTTCTCGCTTTTCTTTACTGCAAACTAATTTCAGAAGTTTAATTATTCGGCAAATTACATGAATTAATATTCTGCTTCTGTTTCGAATTCTTCTATTTTTGGTTGATAAATTGAATAAATGGATTTGCATTGATTGATAAGCTGAAATGCCTGTTCGTTATGCATCCTGAAATAGTTAAAAATGACCAACAGTCTAGACCTGAGAAAACTTCAAAAAGAGTTTAAACAAGAGTTAAATCGTATCCTTGAATATTGGTTTCAGCATACAATTGATGAGCAAAACGGTGGATTTATTGGGCAAATCAAACATAATGGGGAAGCCAATCCACACGCCACAAAAGGTGCTGTATTAAACGCACGTTTATTATGGACCTTTGCTGCTGCCAATCGGATGCTGGCCGATCCAAAATGCAGAGAAATGGCAAACAGAGCCTATGCCTACCTGAAAGAGTATTTCTGGGACCATGAAAAAGGAGGTATCTTTTGGGAATTAAACTACCTGGGAAATCCTTTAAATACACGCAAACAGGCTTACGGACAGGGATTTGGGATTTATGCTTTCTCGGAATATTATCGTGCCTCGGGAAATAAGGAAAGCCTGGATTTTGCCATTCAATTATTTGAATTGCTCGAGAGCCATTTTGCCGATGATAAATTTGGTGGTTATATCGAAGCCCATGACAGGAACTGGGAACCGCTGAAAGATATGCGGCTTAGTGAGCGGGATGCCAACTATCCAAAATCGATGAATACGCACCTGCACATTCTCGAATCGTACACCAATCTTTACCGGGTATGGCCCAACGCAAAATTGAGACAGCGCATCCAGCATTTGTTGCAGGTTTTCGCCGGTAAAATTGTGGATCGTCAAACCGGTCATTTCAATTTATTCTTTGAAATGGACTGGACATGTAAAAGCGATATCGTTTCTTTTGGTCACGATATTGAGGGAGCCTGGCTTTTACGTGAAGCAGCCATTGAAATTCGGCAAGATAATCTGAAAATCGAGGGAGTCGCACTTCGGCTGGTGGGGGCAACTTTACGCGAAGGAACAGATTCTGATGGTTCAATATTCAGTGAGAAGGTAGGAGATAAACTTGATACCAACAAACACTGGTGGATGCAGGCCGAAGCCATGGTGGGGCTCATGGATGCTTATCAGATCACAGATGAAAAACCTTACCTTGAATCGATGGGAAAAGTATGGGATTTTATCAAGAAACACGTAATAGATTTCGAAAAAGGGGAGTGGTTTGGACATGTGGATCAATATGGAAATCCACTGGATTCTGAAGATAAAGCCGGATTTTGGAAATGTCCTTATCACAATAGTCGAGCCATGATGGAACTGATTGAACGGATTGATAGAATGGACAGGAAAGATTAGTTTATTCTTCTGAATGTATTTGGGAACTTTCCTGTCTGCGGGAGAGAATATCAACAGCCACGATCATGGCCGTGAATCCCCAGAAAGGAACTGAAAGTTTATCCGTATCCAGAAAATTATTCAAAAGCCCATGTATGTAGTACGTGATCAGGCCGAGCAAAGCAGCAAGTACAATTTGTTTCAAACGCGGATCCTGAACACGTGTGTAAGTATTAACTGCTGTGTAAATAACCACTCCAATCAACAACAGAAATGTTAGCAGGCCCATTACTCCCGATTCCGAAAGCGGCCCCAGGTATTCGCTGTGTGCATTCCCGCCGTCGCCGGCATTGGTACTTATAATTGTTCGGTCTTTGTTCAACTGATAAGAAGCGTACTTAAACATGTAAGTTCCCGGCCCGAATCCGAATACCGGCTTGTCGGCAAACATCCGAATGGCACAACTCCAGCGGTTAATACGTTCAAGGTTTGAAGCATCGGTACTAATATTCGACATGGAAGAAATGTGGGTCATCATGTTCGCCGATGACTGGTGCGAATTGCTTTCCAGTTTCATTAAAATTTGAGTTTGGAAGGTAAAGAATAAAGCGATCAGTCCGATGAATGTAAGAAACAATGGTTTAAACCGAATCTTTAACAAAATAATGATCCAAACAAGAATCGTGACCAGGATACTTAACCAGGCTGCCCGACTGTAAGAGAGGATTAATCCCATTAATACCACGGCAAACGCAGCAATCGAGAACAGGTGTATTTGCTTCGAAAATCGCTTGTTGAACATGAACATCACAAGGAAAGGAAGGTAGAATGCAGTGGCTGCACCATAGGAAGTATGATCATTGTAAAACGGGGACACCACAAAATGCGCTGCCTGTTTGTCCCACAAACCATAACCCAGATGACGGTAGGTTGAATAGAATATAACGATCATTAACGGTATGACATAAAGCCATACATATTTTTCCATGTTTTTCCCTTCCGAGAAGATTTTGGCGGTCATAAAAAACAATACGACAACAAACCATATCCTGGCCAGCAGAAATTTAAAAGAAACCGATGGCATGGTACTCGTAATACTGGTGATCAAAATCCAGAATAAATTCAGATAAATTACGAGCGATACAGGGTGCAATAATAATTTCTGGTCAAAGGTACGTTCCTGCAAAATCTTCAAAATAAAAAGTATTAACAGGCCAAAAAGCAGCGGTTCTGTGGGCAGGTACATGTCGAAGCCAAATCCCGGCATTATCTCATGCAATGGAATGGAAAGCGGTGCAAAAAAAACCACTACGTAAATTATTTTGTCGAACGAATAAACTGCAGCCAGAAAAATAAGCAGGATCAAAGGCAGTGCATTCACCATCATCATGTCTTTCTGGATCATAAACCAGAGGTTCAGAATCAGAAATCCGACCGAGATCAGGTAGTAAATTGAAAACCGTATGTAGTTGTTTTGAAGCAACGGTATTCAGCTATTTTTTGAAATCTAAAACCAGGAATGTGAGCAAGCCAATAAAAACAGCAGAAACGGTAGACATCATAACAATAAGCCAACGAACCGGGTACGACTTCTTATCAGCCGGAAACGGATATTCAACCACGTGGCTGTACGTAATGTCTTTTTCGTATTCAATTAAATATCTCTCGTAAATCTCCTGCAGCGAGTCGATGACATGAACTGTTCGATTGTATTTATTTTCCAGTATAACTGCCTGGGTTCCGCTTTCAGAGAATTTTTCATACAGGTTTTCTATTTTCCTGGTATCCGAAGCGTTCCCACGTCCGCTTGCCAGTGCATTCATATAGCCCCGGGTCAGTTCGGGAACCTGTCTGCCAAAACTTATGATTCCGGTGGCCTCACGCAGGCTGTCCAATCGCTGTTCAATAATGTCCAATTCTTCCTGTTTCTGGCGAAGTGATTTTGCCGAAATATCTACCATTTCTTTGTCTTTGAGTTTGTGCATGGCACGCACTTTTTTGTTGTAGAAATGGATGATCGAATCGCACATATTCGAAGCGCGAACCGGGTCATGGTCCATTACCTTGATCTCCGCGGTTTCAAATTCGGTTTTGCTAACCGAAACATTGGTATTGTAGAAATCGAACATATAGGTCAGGTAGTTTGGATCTTCTTTATTCACCTTGTAGACTTTATCCAGATCGAAAGCATCGAACATTTTGAATTTAATGTCATTCGAATTCAGTATCTCAAGCATTTGTTCTGTTTCCGATTCGTTGCTCATCGTCCAAATGTTGGATGGGTAAATTCGGGCTGTGGATTTAAATTTGGGCGTAATAAATTCCGGACCTGAGAATATCGCCGACAAAATCATGGCGATAAGTCCGATGATCACAAAGTGAAATTTGCGTTTCCAGATAATCTCGAGGATACGCCTGTTGTCAAAGAAATTTTCCATAAAATGTGGTTTCAATTCGATCGTGTTATTTCAACGAAACTGAATCTGTTTTAGTATTTCAAAATTGCTTATTCCACAACAATCAAAAAGTAGTTCTTTTTCCCTTTTTGTGCCAGTATGTATTTACCGCCAATGAGGTGGTTGGTTTCTATATTCATGTCCGGGTTTGTTACTTTTTCTTTATTGATGCTCAATCCGTTACCTTTTATTGTTCGACGTAGTTCTCCTTTCGATGGGAACACCTCCGTTTTTTCAGCCAGTAAATCGATCACATTGATGCCCCTGACAAGTTCGGCTTTCGAGATCTGAAATTGCGGAACTCCTTCAAAAACAGCCAGAAAAGTACTCTCATTCAGTTTGCGCAGTTGCTCCGCCGTACCTTTTCCAAACAAAATCTGCGAGGCTTCTACTGCCATTTCGTATTCTTCCTGTGAATGGACCATTGTGGTCACTTCTTCCGCCAGTTTTTTCTGAAGAATTCGCCGATGAGGAGCTTCCCTGTGTTCGGCAACCAGCGCTTTAATTTCTTCGCGGCCAAGCATGGTAAATACCTTGATGTATTTTTCGGCATCCTCGTCTGAAGTATTTAACCAGAACTGATAAAACTGGTAAGGAGTGGTTTTTTCCGGGTCCAGCCAAACATTTCCATGTTCGGTTTTCCCAAATTTTCCGCCGTCAGCCTTGGTAATCAGTGGAATTGTCAAGGCAAATGCTTCTCCCGAAACTTTTCGTCGTATCAATTCAGTACCGGTGGTAATATTTCCCCACTGGTCCGAACCGCCCATTTGCAGCTTGCAGTTCATGTTTTCGTACAACCACAAAAAGTCAAACCCCTGAACGAGCTGGTAAGTGAATTCGGTGAATGACATGCCCGCTTTTGATTCTGAGCTCAATCGTTTTTTTACCGAATCTTTTGCCATCATGTAGTTCACTGTGATGTGCTTGCCAATGTCCCGGATAAATTCAAGAAAAGTAAAATCTTTCATCCAGTCGTAATTATTTACCATCACGGCTGCATTGGATTCACCCGAATCGAAATCAAGAAATTTGGAGAGCTGCTTTTTAATACCGTTCAGGTTTTTAGTCAAAGATTCTTCATTGAGCAAGTTGCGTTCCTGCGATTTTCCCGAAGGGTCGCCAATCATCCCGGTGGCGCCACCAATCAGTGCAACCGGTTTATGACCGGCCATCTGGAAGCGTTTTAGCAGCATGATTTGTGCAAAACTACCCACATGCAACGAATCCGAAGTTGGATCAAAACCTATATAGGCGGATGTCATTTCTTTTTGGAGTTGTTCTTCAGTTCCGGGCATTACGTCGTGCAACATGCCCCGCCATTTCAGCTCTTCTACAAAATTCATTTCTTTAAAATTGAAATTTATATTTCCCGTATATTCAAATTCCTGCACAGAAAATTGAGAATTATTTCCGGCCCATGGTATTCGTTGTGATGCCTCACCACTCATTTCATCGGAAAACGTTTAATAAAATTTGCGCAAATATATAAAATGCAGCCGTAAACGGGGTCATGATGCCGTAAAACTAAAAATGAAAATCTCTTGAAATTAGTTGTAACTTTTTCCGACCTTTTGCAGTCAGATAACATGTATGGAAGATGGCGAGCTGGTAAAACAGGTACTTGGCGGGAACGACAATGCTTTTCGGTTTCTGGTATCGAAATACCAGCGCCTGGTGTTGCATGTGGTGGGGCGCATCGTTCATAGACCGGATGAGGTGGAGGATACCTGCCAGGAAGTTTTTATAAAGGTGTTTCGCATGCTGAAGAATTTCAGGGGGGACTCCAAGCTATCGACATGGATTGCAAAGATTGCCTATAATACAGCTATTACTTCCATTCGGAAACAACATAGTCGCGGAGAGATTTCCTACAGCGAAACACCGGCGTTGGTGGAGTTGGAAAAAGATGCGGAACGAAATGACAGCTTACTGGAGCAGGAGGAACTGAAAAAATACCTTTTGCAAATGATAGAATCGATGCCGGTGAGTTACCGAACGGTGATCACCCTGTACCACCTTGAAGAATTTTCGTACAGGGAAATTGCTGAAATTACAGGGATGCCCGAGGGAACCATTAAAAGTTACCTGAATCGGGCGCGCGCCATGTTAAAAGGAAAAATTGAGAAAGTTATCCGATTGGAACAAAACAATATATTTGAAGATCATGTTGGATGAAGAAAAATTTTTAGATACGGATATCCTGATAGATGAAGTGCTGAAAGAAGAGCCGGGATACACTTTGCCCACAGACTTTGCATCGAAGGTGGCACTTGTGGCAGGTCGTAGATTTGCGTGGCAACAATACTTCAAAGAATTTCTGATCTATCTGACAGCTGTTTTTGGCATGGCTGTTTTGACCGCCGGCATGGCCCTTATCTGGTACGATATTGACTGGAAAAATTGGCTCGATTTTCTGGTTGCGAATGCAGCCCTTGTTGCCGGTATTAATTTGTTGCTCATTTTTGTATTATTCGCCGACAGGGTATTGCTACGTTATTTTCTTTACCGTTCAGCATTGAAAAATTAACAGCACAATTTGAAATATGACCAGATGAATTGAGAGTATTCCTGTTATTTTTTCTTCCCCCGAAGGTAGATGATTTGTCCAGGAGCCGGTTGTTGTCCCGGATTCATTCCATTCCTACGGTACAATGATTTTAATTTGATCCCGTAAAGCTGGGAAATATAGTGCATTGATTCTCCTTCCTGAACACGATGCGTTGGCCGTTCTTTTGTCGTTTTGTTTTTCTTGGGTTGGATATAAACCACTTCGTTAGGAACCGGTCGGTAACCCGGACGACGATCATTGAATTTATACAATTCCCAATCGCTTAATCCCAGTTCTTGAGCCAGCATCTCAAAAGTATCTCCTTTGCGTGTTACTACCGCTTTAACACGGTTAACTTTTCGTACTTCATGTGCGTTGTAAGGATTGATCGTCAGTCCGGAGTTGTTGTTATAACGCATGCTGCGTTGTTCATAGGTTGCCAACTCGTTAAGCGTCATTTTCAGATCCAGGCGGTGTAGTTTGTTTTCTTCAATAATTCGAATCAGGCGTTTATCGTAATCGTGGGCTGTTGCATAACCTGCTTTTTTCAAACCTTTCGCCCAGCCTTTGTAATCGGTATGATCGAGTTTGAACAGATCAGCGTAACGCGGATTATCCATTAAAAAATTGGTGTGGTCGCGGTACGATTCCTCAACAGTGGTGTAGCTGCGAAAGCATTCATTCCTGTGGTCATCGTCGTAATATACTTTTGGTCCTTTCCAGCCTTTTTTACACTTAATTCCAAAATGATTGTTCGATTTTAGCGATAATTCGCTGTTCCCGTTACCCGATTCAAGGCAACCCTGGGCCATGGTAATACTTGCCGGAATTCCACTTCGGTTCATTTCTTCGATCGCCAGTAACTGGTAGCGTCGAATGTACTCTGCCCTTGAGATTCGTTGAGCAGCCGATTCAATGGTCAAAAACAACAATACAAAAAGCGGTATGTATTTCATAAGATCCTTCACTAGACTTGGTTTCAAAAATAGAGGCTTGTTTGAATTCTTAACCGAACTACACCTGTTTTTTATAAACAAACTAACGTGAGTAAGCTGAATTTATTTGCCGCCGGAAACGGCTTTCCCTGTAAAATTGTATTTTTGAACAAAATATTATCCATGCATAAAAAAGAGATCAGGATAAATTTCGAGGAGTACAGCACTGTTGAAGAACTTCCCACTGAAGACAGGGAACTGGTTAAATCGGCTCGTGAAGCGGCTAAAAATGCATATGCTCCTTACTCCGGGTTTCATGTAGGCGCGGCACTCTTACTCGAAAATGGTGAAATCATTTTGGGTAACAACCAGGAGAATGCTGATTTTACCGATGGATTATGTGCCGAGCGGGTTGCACTGTTTTATGCACATGCCCGTTTCCCCGATGTTCCGGTCCTGGCTCTGGCGGTAAGTGCGCAAAACCATAAAGGACCGGTTAAAGAGCCTGCTCAACCCTGTGGTTCATGCCGACAGGTAATGGTGGAAACCGAAGTACGCTTCCAAAAACCGATTCGGGTTATTTTAGATGGGAGCAAAAACATTTATGTGCTTGACGGTGCCGAAAATTTGCTTCCACTGGCCTTTAAACCAAATGCACTCGATTCTTGATTTTCGTTTGCTGACATAGGATGCTCAGTACAAATTACCTTGAACTTTTGATGCTGAATAATAAAAAATGATTGGTTAAACCGGCTCCACCGGGCTGAAACGTCCGGCATGAAACAAATCTAAAAATGCATCCCAAACCGGATCCCTGGGCGGATCGGCAACTATGATCAACGGTTCTTTTTGCACCGGGTGAATTAACTCAATTTTCCGTGCATGCAAATGAATGCCTTTATCTTTGTTGGATCGTGGGAAGCCGTACTTCAGATCTCCTTTAATGTGCAACCGAATTTGCCGCAACTGCACCCTGATCTGATGATGGCGTCCTGTATGTAATTCAATTTCAAGTAAATGATAACGGTCTATACTGGCAACATGCCGGTAAGTCAGACTTGCAAATTTAGCACCTTCCCTGGGCTCTTTGTAGGCGTAACTTCGGTTACGTTCCTGATTTTTTTCAAGGTAGTGTTCGAGTGTGTCAGAATATTTTGGAGGACGTTTATCGACCACTGCCCAGTAGGTTTTTTGCACCTCTCCTTTGGTTTGGAAAAGCCTGTTTAAACGGGGGAGAACCTTGCTGGTTTTTGCCAGGATAAGTATCCCGCTGGTCGGTCGGTCAAGACGGTGAGGAAGACCCAAATATACATTTCCCGGTTTGTTGTACTTCTCTTTTAAGTACTGCTTAACCTTGTCCATTACGGTTTCGTCTCCGGTCTTGTCACTCTGGACGACTTCCCCGCAAGCTTTATTTACGGCAATGATATGATTGTCTTCGTATATTACTTCCATTTAAAACTCACTTCCAACTTCTTGCTTAGCTTCCGGTTTCTTTAATACTGCTCTTTTTCATTGGGGAAATCGAGCGATTTTACGTCGTTGATGTAATTTCCAACAGCTCCTTTAATCTCTGCAGCCAGATTGTGGTATCGCCTTAAAAAACGTGGAGAGAATTGTTGCGTGATGCCCAGCATATCGTGAATAACGAGCACCTGCCCGTCCACTTTATCTCCGGCACCAATGCCAATTACCGGAATTTTCAATTCCTTCGCCACTTTTTCGCCCAGGTCAGCCGGAATCTTTTCAAGTACCACGGCAAAACATCCTGCGTCTTCCAGGAGTTTGGCATCGTTGATCAGTTTATCCGCCTCGGCCTCTTCTTTGGCACGAACGGTGTAAGTTCCGAATTTATGAATCGATTGCGGCATCAGTCCAAGGTGCCCCATAACCGGAATTCCTGCCGACAAAATACGTTTCACTGACTCGATCACTTCTTCTCCTCCTTCCAGTTTTACGGCATCGGCAGCGGTTTCCTTCATAATTCGTATGGCCGATCCCAGTGCTTCCCGGGAGTTTCCCTGGTAGGTTCCAAAAGGAAGATCGACCACCACAAGTGCACGAGTCACGGCACGTACCACAGAAGCACCATGATAAATCATCTCGTTCAGGGTTATGGGCAATGTAGTGGCATGCCCGGCCATGACGTTCGAGGCTGAGTCGCCAACCAGGATTACATCCACCCCGGCTTCGTCAACCAACTGCGCCATGCTGAAATCATAAGACGTAAGCATCGCAATTTTTTCACCTCGCAGTTTCATTTCCGACAGGCGGTGCGTGGTTACTTTCCTTATTTCTTTATGTACCGACATTATACGTATTCTTCTGTTAAGGGAACAAAATTAGACAAAGCATTTGTGATGCCCAAAAACATGCTGTCATTCTGTATGGTTTTGATGCTGATTAACGTTATTTAACCGCGCACTGATAGTTAATTCCATGAGGTTTGCTTTCTTTGCGCTTTTATTTTTTGAATTTCAGAACATGGGAAACCGAAGCTATCAATGGATCCTTTACCTCTTATTCAGCCTGTTTATGCTGAACGGAACTCATGTACAGTCGCAGGAAAATCTTATCAATAACAATGTCGTCTCGTTCAAAAAGAAGGAATGGAACAAAGGTTTGTTGATTAATCTTGGGCAGGAGCGTGAAGAATTGCGGACCGACGAAACTCGTTATTATGAAGAACAGAATTTGTTGAATGGTAGTTTTCTGTTCGAAAGCAATATCTGGAACCTGCTTGATTATAAACAGGAGGAGCTGAATGTTGCTTTTAAGGTCGGTCCTTTTGGCAGTTGGGGAAACTGGACAGACAGTTCGAAGGTAAGCAACATGACGGCCAATGAGCGCTCGTACGGAATTCGGACATCGTTGAATGCAGGTTATCTGTATCGCTACTATTACGATCCAAAAACCTACACCGTTTTCGACCTGAATGTTTGGGGACGATACGATGTATTCAAACAGAACCTGGATGGCACGGCCATCGATTCTTTTGGTATTTCTTCACCCATCGATGAAAGCAATATAAAGGATCGTCTGCGGTTCGGATTTAAAGGAAAAGTAGGATGGGGAACGGGAAGACTCAGCCCTATGAACCACCTGATGACAGCCCATTACCTGCTCGAAAAGTATTATCCACGTCGGGTTTTTTCTGATTACGAAATAGCACAATTTGCACAGGTTATTGCCAATATCAAGCACGACCGTGATTTTAAATCCGGCCATAATGTCGATAAGGAAATGGAAGTAGTATCGGCATTTGTCAATAAAACATTATTGCTTGAGTCGCCGGAATCAATGACAGGCGAGTGGCTTTACGGCGAATTTGATCCGCGTTACGAGGGCACCCGTTTCGAATTTGGTCCGTTTTTTCAATATTTTAACCGGGAACCTGATTTTGTTTATGGCGGTTTTGTACAGTTCGATCGGGCGAAATACCGTAATGTCAAGTGGAACAGCATTATAAGTGCCAATCTGAACTACAACCGGTATAAAAAACAGGACTGGATGATGGGTGAACTAAACCTGGGCTGGAGTTATTATTCCAAGCTAAAAAGCCAATTTGATTTTGGGGTAAAATATGTTCCCGGTATCGAACTGAATGGCTTTAATGATGTCGGGCCGCTCAGCCACAATGTAATCCCATATATTGCCTGGTATTCGCAGCTAAACAGCCAATCGCGCTTCAAACTCGATTTTTCATGGCGGATTGCTGACGGAGAACAATTTTTGCTGCCCGGTCCGAATTTCACGCTGGCCGTTTACCGTAGCAGGTATTAAACCCGAAGGAATATTTTCTTCTTGTACATGTAATACAGCAGTAACCAGATTAATGCAAGTCCGCAAATGAGCAGTAATAAGCCACCTGCGTCGCCCAACGGTTTTGCCAGCCAGCCAAAGAAGAATTCAGTAACGTGCTGCATGTCAATTATTCTGACAAAGAGGTAAATAAAAATCGAATTCATCCCTATTATCCTAAAGTAGAAGGCCCAGCCACGAATCTTCCAGTGATCAATGATCAGGTAAAAAAGGGCCATAAGCAAAAATCCAATACCACCGGTGAGCATGTTGAATGTTGATGTCCAGCATTTTTTTATGATTGGGTAAAAAGTTGAAAGCACCAGTGCAAGGACAATAAATCCGACACCTGTTGCTGTCAGGTATCCGATTTTTTGCCAGTCGGTGGTTTGTCGTTTGCGCAGAATGCTTCCTGCAAATGTTCCCATCAGGGTTACACCTGTGGCCGACAAACTGCACATAATGCCTTCCGGGTCATAAGTGCCGCCATACAACCTCCCGGGTAAAAACAATCGATCGATGTAACCGTTGATACAGCCTTCCGGAGTGAGAGCACCTGCACCAAATCCGGGCACAGGTACCAGCAGTTGCAGTATGCCAAAACCCACTAAAATACCGGTCAGCCAGATAATACGGCCTTTTCGTTCAGGAAAATAAATATAGATGACCGATGCGAAGAAGTACCCGATCCCAATTTGTCCGAGAACACTGGCAATCCTGCCGTCATCAAATCCGTTTTTAAAGGTTCCGTTGTAAAGAATGCCAAGCACGATCAGGATCAACATCCGTTTAAATACCTTTGCAAGCAATTTTTTCCGCGGTACATTTTTATCCCGTTTACTGCCCACTGCAAAGGGAATGGCAACACCGGCAATAAACATAAATAACGGGAAAATAAGGTCTTCGAAATGAAACCCTGCCCATTCTGCGTGCTCCATTTGGTCGGCCAGCCATTCAGCACCTGTCAGTTGAGAGAGCACAACGGCAAGATAACCGCCTCCGGTGATCCAAAACATATCGAATCCGCGCAAAACATCAAGTGACTGCAATCGTTTCTGAGGTTCAGTTCGCAAAGGTTTAGTTGTCATAAGTAGTTTAAGTTTTAAATGGTAAATATAGAAAACTTTCTACGGAACTATAGACCCGCCTGAATTTGAGATGTTACACATCTTTTCATTTTATTTGTTCTGTCGTTTTGTCACCGGTTTTGACATAATCTCAACCCCGTTTCGGCAAATGTGTGTCAGTTTTGCGCTCTATCTCTTCATTTTTCCGATGGCACAATCATTGATTTACAGGAAACGTAAATTTCTGAAATAATAAAAAATTAAAACATATAACAATGGGAAAAATTATCGGAATTGACTTAGGAACCACAAACTCGTGTGTTGCAGTAATGGAAGCTAACGAACCTGTAGTTATCCCCAATAGTGAGGGGAAACGTACAACTCCTTCCATAGTAGCGTTTGTTGAAAACGGAGAACGTAAAATTGGTGATCCTGCGAAACGCCAGGCCATTACCAACCCTACTAAAACGATTTTTTCGATTAAACGTTTTATGGGTGAAACATTCGCTCAGGTTACAAAAGAAGTAAAACGAGTTCCTTATAAAGTAATTAAGGGCGACAACAATACGCCGCGTGTCGAGATTGATGACCGCAAATATTCGCCACAGGAAATTTCGGCCATGGTGCTTCAGAAAATGAAGAAAACGGCTGAAGATTATCTTGGTCAGGAAGTGACTGAGGCAGTCATTACTGTACCGGCATACTTTAGTGATTCGCAGCGTCAGGCAACCAAAGAAGCCGGAGAAATTGCCGGACTGACCGTTCGTCGTATCATTAACGAGCCTACAGCTGCATCGCTGGCTTATGGTTTGGATAAACAGGATAAAGACATGAAAATTGCGGTATTCGACCTTGGTGGCGGTACCTTCGATATTTCAATACTCGAACTGGGCGATGGTGTTTTCGAAGTAAAATCAACAGACGGTGATACCCACCTTGGTGGTGACGATTTCGACCAGGTAATCATCGACTGGTTGGCCGATGAATTTAAGAAAGATGAAGGTATCGACCTGCGCGAAGATCCGATGGCTTTGCAGCGTTTAAAGGAAGCCGCTGAAAAAGCTAAAATTGAATTGTCGAGCTCATCGCAGACTGAGATTAACCTGCCGTATATTATGCCGGTGAACGGAATTCCAAAACACCTGGTAAAAACATTAAGCCGTTCGAAATTCGAGCAACTGGCTGACAGCCTGATCAACGCAACTGTTGAGCCATGTCAGAAAGCTTTGAAAAATGCCGGAATGTCAGCAAGTGATGTTGACGAAGTAATTTTGGTTGGTGGTTCTACCCGTATTCCTGCTATTCAGGCCAAAGTAAAAGAATTGTTTGGCAAAGAACCTTCGAAAGGGGTGAACCCGGACGAAGTAGTAGCCATTGGTGCTGCTATTCAGGGTGGTGTTTTGACGGGTGAAGTAAAAGACGTGCTGCTACTCGATGTTACTCCGCTGTCGCTGGGTATTGAAACCATGGGCGGTGTAATGACCAAATTGATTGAATCGAACACGACGATACCGACCAAGAAATCGGAAACATTCACCACGGCAGCTGATAATCAGCCTTCGGTAGAGATTCATGTGTTGCAGGGTGAGCGCCCAATAGCTAACGGGAACAAGACTATCGGTCGTTTCCACCTCGACGGGATTCCGCCGGCACCACGCGGTGTACCGCAAATTGAAGTTACTTTCGATATCGATGCCAATGGTATTCTGCACGTTAATGCCAAAGATAAAGCTACCGGCAAATCACAGTCGATCCGTATCGAAGCTTCATCAGGTTTGAGCGATGAAGAAATCAAGAAAATGAAAGCTGAGGCTGAAGCTAACGCTGAAGCTGACAAAAAGGCCAAAGAAACTGCCGACAAAATCAATCAGGCTGACAGTCTGATTTTCCAGACTGAAAAGCAACTGAAGGAGTTTGGCGACAAATTGCCGGCCGATAAAAAACAGCCGATAGAAGATGCACTGAAAAAACTGAAAGATGCCCATGCCAGCAAGGACATTGCTGCCATTGATACAGCAATGAACGAACTGAATACGGTTTTCCAGGCAGCATCGCAGGAGATGTACAATGCTTCTCAGGCGCAACAGGGTGGTCCTCAGGAAGGTCAGCAGGCTGATGCCGGTGCCGGTGCTGGACAGTCGAAAGGCGGCGGTAGCAGCGATTCGAAAGACGACGGAGAAGTAACTGATGTTGATTTTGAAGAAGTAAAATAACTGGAAAACGAAATTGACAGCACATTTCTTTTCCATGCTGTCAGTGGAATAACATATTATCAAAGCCTTCTGTCAAATGACGGAGGGCTTTTTTATTGCCTGTTCAAATAGTAATATTCGCGGTTCAGCAAACGATACAATAGCCAGGTCGGCAAACCGGTGTAATTTTTCACAAACTGCTGTTGTGATGCGTGAATTTTCCAAAGCCTGGTTTTTACCCGTGCACTTGCTTTGACTGAAAAAGTGGCTTTGGGCTGTAATTCGTTCATGGCATCATGGCCAAGCAGCGAAACCACCTTTCCCGGCATGATAGTATAAGCAATTTGCACGTTTTTACTGTCACTTATTTCGCGGTACTTTTGAAAGGCCAGTTGGGTCGCTTTCCCAATAGTGCGGTGATCGTTGTGCATGGTCATACCACTTTCGGGCCAAAACGTCACAACAAGGTCCGGTTTAAAACGAATAAGCTCTGACTGAACCATATCAATAAGTGTATCGATATTCAGTTGGGATAAGGTGCCATCGCCAAATTCAAAAACTTTTTGGTAGTCAACACCAAGCAAAAAACCGCTTTTCAGCACTTCGGCTTTTCGAATTTCACCCAAAAACTGTTGCCGGCAAACCTGTGGCTGTTGCTCGCCGGCATCGCCCGGCGTGAAAGTTAACAAAGCCGATTCGATACCTTCCTTTTCGGCATCCATAAGAAGTCCTGTGGTATACGATTCATCATCAGGATGAGCAAAAACCAGCATTACACTCTGTGCCCCGGTTTCCTGCGTTAGCGAAGGTACCAGCGGTACATCATCCGCAAACAAATACAGTTTAAGACCCTGAAAGATTACAAAAAGGATCAGCAGGGCGATCAGCAGAAAAACAGCTATTCGATTAGGTTTCATTTTGCTTAGTTTAGTACGAGAATTGTATTGAACTTTAGGCTATCAATTGTTGTTTGTTCAGCAAAGTAATAAAAATTGCGACAGGATGAACGAATACGAAGAATCAAGGAGGAGCTTTCTTTCCAAACTGGGAATGACCATAGGAGCAGGTGTTGTCGGAGAAAAACTATCGGCGAAAGTATTGAACAGCAAAGATGAATTTCCACTGACCAATGAGCAACAACAGTTAATGGATCGTTACGAAACGTGGATGGACGAGTTTATACCTGTTATCAATGATTTCAGGGCTAATCAGAACGATCCGTTTGCGAAAAAGCGCATAGCTGAACTCTCGGAGCAAGCTGAAGAATGGAGACCTCAATTAAATACCTTCATGAAAGATGAGAATTTTGCACGTTACTATGTCGCTGCCACCGAGAAAATGACAAAGGAGATTTACTGATAGACAATAGAACCGAACTATTATATTGAAGCCGCTCTTTAATGGGCGGCTTTTTTTATAACTGGGTATCTACAATCCAGGCTTCCGGTTTTTTCTGCATACGTTTTGGGATGCTTTCACAAATAACCGTTCTTAAGGCATCGACCTGTTTTTCGCGGGCATGGCGTTTTAATGTTATGATACTGATCTCGCGCACCGGTTGAATCCCGGTAAATTCTTTAATCAGTTCTTCATGTTCCGCAGGAATGTTGATGGTTGCCAGTTCAGGAATAAAAGTGATGCCATTCTCGTTTTCAACGATCCTGCGCAGTGAATCGATCGAATTGCTTCTGTAAAGGAGCTGACGTGTGTCCTGCTGTCTGGGTGTGAAATTACAGATCGAGTTTACCTGGTTCTGAAAACAATTGCCTTCTTCAAGGTACCAGATGTCTTCCTCTCTGACTGTATCGATATCGATTTTTTCGTTCTGGAAATAAGGATGTTTTTCACTCACGTAAGCAAAAAAGCGTTCGTAGAATATGGGATCAAATTTTAGCTTTTGCTCCCCGATGGGCGTTGAAATGATTCCGCAGTCCAGTTGAGCCATTTTAAGTTCATCAACGATTTCCTCCGTTTTTAATTCGAAAACTTCCAGTTGTAGCGCTGGATACTTTTGCCTTAGTTTTTCGGCAAAAAGCGGAATGAGGTAAGGTGCCAGGGTTGGAATGACGCCAAGCCTGAGCGTGCCTTTAACTTCGGCAACAAGTTCGAGTGCTACGTTTTTCAGTTGTTCTATTTCCTGCAGAATCTCCACCGACTTTTGGTAAAATACTTCTCCTTCTTCCGTTAAACGCAAAGGCCGCCTTGTGCGGTCAAGCAGTTTGAAGTCGAGCTCTTCTTCAAGCTTTTGAATTTGCAGGCTTAATGCAGGTTGTGTAATGCCCAGTTTTGCTGCAGCAACCGAGTAACTGCCTGTTAGATAAATTTCACGAAAATATTCAAGTTGAGTTAGGTTCATACTATAATTGTATATTATATCGATATAAAATTAATTAATATTGTTAATAGTATATTTGTTTCAAATTAAAAATAAAAACGAAAAGTTATGAAAGCAAAAAATCAAAACACTGTTGAGAAATTAAATAAGCTATTGGCTGATTATCAGATTTTTTACCAGAACCTGCGTGGTTTGCACTGGAATGTGAAGGGCCCCATGTTTTTTGCCCTCCACGAAAAATTTGAAGAATATTATAATCAGTCAGCAGAGGTGGTCGATGAAATTGCAGAACGTGTGCTGATGTTAGGCGGGCAACCCTTGCACACTTTTGGTGAATACCTGGAAGTAGCCACCCTTAAACAGGTGAAAGATGTATCAGATGGAAGAGAAGCGGTAGAAGCCGTCTTAAAAGGCGACCGTTTTTTCCTCAGTAGCTTTAAGGAAATACTGGAAACAGCCAACGAAAACAATGACGAAGGGACAGCAGCCATGATGAGTGATTGGATAGGTGAGACAGAGAAGAGGATTTGGATGCTGGAATCGTACCTGGGATAACCGGGAATTTTAAAAATCAATTACTCTTAGCCCTGCTGAAAAGCAGGGCTTTTTTTTATTACAAAGCTTCCGATTTCATTCCATTTCTGAAACTTTTCGCATTCGAATACTGTAAAATTATACCAAAGGAATTCAAAGGAGAACTGCTAGTATAACCTAAAAATTTTATCTACCATGCCATCAAAAAGATTAAAAGCTGTGCTTGATGAAAATAAGGTCAAGTACATTACCATTAAACATTCGAGTGCCTACACTGCACAAGAACTTGCATCAAAAGCACATGTATCGGGGAAAGAAGTGGCCAAGACCGTAATGATCAAAGTCGATGGAAAAATGGCAATGGCTGTTTTACCGGCTTCGTATCAAATTGATTTCAGGCAATTGGAAGAATTGTTTGTTACTTCAAAAATTTCGCTGGCTACTGAAGAGGAGTTCAAGTACCTTTTTCCCGATTGTGAAGTAGGTGCCATGCCGCCTTTCGGGAACATTTACGATTTGGAAGTCTATGTTGCCGAAACACTGGCAGAAGACGAAATGATCGCCTTTAATGCTGGCACACATACCGAAATGATCCAGATGCGATACGAAGATTTTAAACGACTGGTTCAACCACACGTTTTAAAATTTTCATGGAAAACTGTCAGCATGCCCGGCGATCCGAGTGAACGCTGGCAGATTGATTATTGAACGAAGGCACATGACTAAATTTGTAACACTTTAGCCCCCTTTATGTTGCGGTTTTTTATATCTGCTAAGGCGCGATTGGCATCTTCAAACGCATAGATCTGTGTGTCAGGCTTGAATTGCATTTCTGCAGCAATTCGGATAAACTCACTGACATCGTGGCGTGTAACATTAGCCACGCTCTTCATCTCCTTTTCCATCCACAGGTGAGTTGGATAATCCAGTTTCATCAGGTAATCCTGATCGAGGTGCTCTTTCCGAATGGCATTGATCACCAGTCGCCCTCCCGGTTTGAGGCATTCCAAAGCATGAAGGACGGGTTTCCAAACCGGCGTAGTGTCGATAATCGAATGAAGCAAAACAGGCGGTTTATCTGTTGTATTACCTGTCCAGACAGCACCCAGTTCACGTGCAAATTCCCGCTCATTTTTGCTTCGTGCAAATACATAAGTTTTGCTGTCGGGGTAAAGATGACTGATGAGTTTCAGCACCAGGTGCGCTGAAGCACCAAAACCGGTTAAGCCAATAAACTGGCCGTTCTTTGGCTGGCAAAGCTCCAGTGAACGATAACCGATGGCACCCGCACATAATAGTGGAGCGGCTTCTTCGTCACTGAAAAAATTGGGTATGGGATAAACAAAATTTTCGGGAACGCACAAGTATTCGGCATAACCGCCGTGTCGATCGCGTCCGGTGGCCAGAAAGTCAGGGCAGAGGTTTTCCTGTCCCGATTTGCAGTAAGCGCACTTGCCACAGGCCGAATAGATCCAGGCAACACCTACACGGTCTCCAACCTTAATATTACCCTTAACTTTTGTTTCTTTTACGATTCCAACTACCTGATGTCCCGGTACTACCGGATATTCGGGCGGGGGAGTCCGGCCCTCTATTTCGTCGATCTCGGTATGGCAGATTCCACAAACCTTTACCTGCAATAACAATTCACCATCACCTGGTTTGGGTTTTGGCATTTCGACCTGTTTTAAGGGTTCACCATCTTTTTTTAAGTCGCTTATTTTATCAATCACCCAGGCTTTCATTTTCTTATCCTTTTTTGTCTACAATTAAAGTTAGGGCTTCGGATTTACTATTGCAAGAATTTATAATAAACATGAAGGTGTTGAGAATTGTTAATTTGCGTTCACTTGAAAAATAAAACCCTAAATTCGCGTTTTATAAGAAAAACAATATGCGAGTACTGATTATTATCTTGTTGCTTTTTCCCTTTGTTCTTTCGGCACAGATCAACCAGACCGATGCCAATGGATTGCGACAGGGCTTGTGGCAAAAAAAACAGGACAACGGACGTCTGCTTTACGAGGGATATTTTAAAGACGGAAAACCGGTTGGCGAATGGAAACGTTACCATCCGGGAGGTCAGTTGAAAGCATTAATTGAATATCAGGGCGATACGGCGCATACACAGTTGTTTGATGAGTGGCACAATAAACTGGCCGAAGGAAATTATGTCGATCAGCAGAAGGAAGGGATCTGGAAGGTCTACCGGAATAAACAACTGGTATCGGACGAAACCTATTTGAATGGTGTAATGAACGGGGTGGCACATCAGTATTATGAAACTGGTGAGGTTATGGAAGAAAGCCACTGGGAGAACGGGAAAAAGAACGGCGATTATGAGTTGTTCTATCCATCGGGCGAACCTTACCTGCAGTGCAAAATGAAAGACGATATGCGCCATGGAATTTTCCTCGTTTTTTACGAAAACGGTGTGCCGGAACGTGAAGCTACATACAAAAACGGCTTGCGCGACGGCGAATGGAAATATTTCGACAAAGATGGGAATTACCGGTATTCCCTGTTCTACAATGAGGGACAAGTGCTGAATCCGCAGGTTCGCGACAGTATCGACAACCTTGAAATGCAGCAACTCGAACAAGACAAGGCCAGGCTGATTGATCCCGAAAAATTTATCGACGATCCTTCGGAATACATGAGAAAAAACAAGATCTTCCGATGAACATTGCCCGGATTTCGCTAATTTGGAGCCTCTAAACCTGTGATATATTTGGTGGATGAAACAACGAGTAGTATTTATACTGGTCTTCCTGATTTCTGTTTTGGCTGTGTCAGCTCAAACCCATTACTGGATTGCCTTTTCAGACAAAAACAACAACAGCCATTCTTTAGCTGCACCGGAAGATTATTTGTCGGAGCGTGCAATTCAACGCCGCGCTCAGCAGAACATTCCTATCGATTCGCTCGACCTGCCTGTGAACCAAAATTACATTGATTCGGTATTGACACTGGACGTAACGTTGGTGCATGCTTCAAAATGGCTGAATGGGATCACGGTAAAAACCACTCTCGAAGGTCTGGAAGATACACTAATGAATTGGTCTTTTGTAAGATACGTTCAAAAAACAAAACCGGGTCCGGTTGTCAAGAGTGCTTCCCGAAAATTTGAAGATGAAGCCGTTTTAAATGAAGTTCCGATTGATACTTCGTTATATGGTGAATCGGTTCACCAGGTAAGCATGTTAAAGGGACAGTTTCTGCACGAAAAAGGATACAAAGGGAAAGGATTGGTAATTGCCGTGCTTGATGCCGGTTTTTATAAAGTGGATGAATATCCGGCATTCGACACACTTTGGACCGATGACCGGATTTTAGGAACACGTGATTTTGTGAATCCGGCATCCGATATTTTTTCGACCCACTACCATGGCATGAGTGTGCTCTCATGCATGGGAGGTAACATTCCGGGTCAGTTGATTGGTACAGCACCGGATGCTTCTTACTGGTTATTGCGCTCTGAAGATGCCCAAAGCGAATACATTATTGAGGAAGATAACTGGGTGGTGGCTGCCGAATTTGCCGACAGTGTGGGGGCTGATGTAATAAATTCATCGCTGGGATATTATACATTCGATGATCCTTCAAGCAGTCACCAGTATGCTGACATGGATGGAAGAACGACACGGGTGACCCGGGCTGCCAACATTGCAGCCTCAAAAGGTATGCTGGTTTTTGCCAGTGCCGGAAACGAACGCGACAATTCCTGGTTTCGTATCATTGCGCCTTCCGATGGTGAAAAAGTGATCGGGGTGGGGGCAGTCGGTGCCGACCTGGTTCCGGCGTATTTTACTTCTGCCGGTCCGGCTGCCGATGGTGCAGTTAAACCCAATGTTGCAGCCATGGGCTATCGTGCTATTGCACAAATGTCATCGGGTTCAGTTGGCCAGATCAACGGCACCTCTTTTTCTTCGCCGATTCTGGCCGGCATGGCAACGTCACTGTGGCAAATGTTTCCTGAAAAAACATCAGCCGAAATTAAGGAAGCCATCGAAATGAGTGCCAGCAAGTACAGTTCGCCCGATACTCTTATCGGTTACGGCATCCCCGATATGCAAGTTGCTGCCGGACTTTTAGGTTACCAGAGCGCAAACCCAGACCACCTGACGGGTAACTGGAAGGTATATCCCAATCCTGTGAAAGATCGAATGCTGATTCAAACTGATATTACAAGTCATGAAATTTTCCGGATTCAATTGATATCGGCCGATGGCATTGCAGTAAAAAATTGGGAAAGAACTGCATTTCGAACAATAGAGATTGACGATCTGGATGGAATAAGCAATGGGATTTATTTTGTACGCATTACCACAAAAAGCCAAAGCGAATCGATAAAAATCAGCAAGCTGGATTAGATGGTAAATAAACTGACACTTTCAGAACTGAATGAACGGATCAGGGATGCTTTGCTCGAAGCATTTCCGGGAATGGTTTGGGTAATTGCCGAAGTGAGCGAACTAAAAGAAAACCGCAGCGGGCACTGCTATCTCGAGCTGGTTGAAAAAGAAGGAAATGAAATAGTCGCACGTTCAAGGGCTACCATCTGGTCGTATACTTACCGAATGCTAAAACCTTATTTCGAGACAACCACCGGACAGTTATTTACGCAAGGCATAAAAATTCTGGTGCAGGCTAGTGTGGAGTACCATCCGGCTTACGGATTAAGCCTGAACATAAAAGATATCGATCCGACATATACGGTCGGCGATATGGCTTTGCAGCGAAAAGAGATCATCGATCGCCTTCAAAAAGAAGGTGTTTTCGATATGAATCGTGAATTGAATTTGCCGCTGGTTCCGCAAAAAATTGCCGTGATTTCGTCGGCCACGGCAGCCGGTTACCAGGATTTTATGAACCAGCTTGAAAGCAATGAGTACGGTTTTGTATTTTATACCAGGTTATTCGAGGCCTTTATGCAGGGAGCAGAAGCCGTTCCATCGATCATCCGAGCCTTGGAGCGTATTTTTCAGTATGAAGATTTTTTTGATGCGGTAGTCATTATTCGCGGCGGGGGAGCCACAGCTGACCTAAGCAGTTTCGACAATTACGAACTGGCGATTAATATCACCCAGTTTCCGCTGCCGGTCATCACCGGGATTGGACATGAAAAAGACGACACCATCATAGATCTGGTAGCGCACACTCGTTTAAAAACACCCACAGCCGTTGCTGAATTTCTCGTAAATGGCATGGAACGTTATTACGAACACCTGACCGAATTAGAAAATGGAATCGTACAGCTTACCCGCGATATGCTCGAAGATCAAAATGACAGGCTGGAGCGAATGACCGAAAAACTTGAATATTCGGTTTCGGGATTTATTCGGGAAAAGCAAAACGATCTGACTTTCAAAGGAAATCAGCTTCAGCGTAAGATAACCGATTTTTCATACCGTAAAAGAAGTGAACTCGGACGCGTGAAACACCAACTGAAGAATGGGACTTCGATTTGGTTTGTGCAGACAAAAAATGAAACGGCTCGAGTACACCGGGTTTTAAAACAGCTAGTAGGAGAGCACGTGCTTCGGAAAGAAGCTCAACTGGCACACTATCAGGACTTTCTAAACTTGGCATCCAGAAACCGAATGTTAAAAGAAGGCGATCGGTTGCGGATGAATGAAAACACGGTGCGTTTATTAAATCCCGAGAATGTGCTGAAACGCGGATTTACCTTAACTTTGAAGGAAGGTATAATCGTAAAATCGGTAAAACAGCTGAATGCCGGAGAAGAACTGGAAACCCGTTTCTCCGATGGAAAAGTAAAAAGCAAGATCACAAAAAGAATAACTAATGACAGCTAAAAGAATAAGTTACAGCGAGGCAATGGCCGAAATTGAAGACATTCTTGAAAAAATTGAGAACGAGGAACTGGACGTGGATGAATTGGCCGAAAAAGTAAAGCGTGTTTCAGTGTTACTGAAAACTTGCAAGGATAAACTCACCAAAACCAACGAGCAAGTCGAGCAGATTTTAAAGGAGATGGAAGATTAGAGGATAATTGCATGTCAGACAATATTTTAAATATTTATACCGGTGGCGAGGTGATGGTCAACCGTTTAAAACAGGAGTTGGAAAGCCAGGGAATAAACTGTCTGATCCAGGATGGTTTTAAACAGGGATTAATTGCCGGATTTGGAGAAGGGGTCCCATCGGCCATCGATTTATATGTAAAAGAAAGTGATTTGGAAAAAGCCCTGGAGATCGTTCAGGCAATAACTCAGGAATAATGTATACAAAAGAACAGGTAGCAAAAACAATCGATCATGCGGTGTTAAAACCCAATCAAACCGTGGCCGATCTTGAGGCCAACGCAAAAATGTGCATTGAAAATGGTGTTTTCAGCATGTGCGTGAAACCCTGCGATATTAAACCGGCCAAAAAATTACTGAAGGACAGCGACGTAAAAGTATCGTGCGTGCTGAGTTTTCCGCATGGAGCCGATGCCACAACCGTAAAGGCTTTTCAGGCAAAACAGGCTATTGAGGACGGTACCGACGAAATTGATATGGTAATGAATATCGGACGCTTTCTTTCAGGTGATTATGCCTATGTTCTTAATGACATAAAAGCTGTGGTTGACTTGGCACACCAACACAATGTGCCGGTTAAAGTCATCCAGGAAAGTGGATTTCTATCGCCCGGGCAAATTGCCAAAGCCTGCGAATTATCGTACGAAGCCGGAGCCGATTTTGTAAAAACCTCAACTGGTTTTGGACCCGGCGGCGCCAAACCCGAGTATGTCGAGATCATGCTTAAAACGGTTGGCGGAACGATGCAGGTGAAACCATCGGGAGGAATCCGCGATTGGGAAACAGCAGTGGCTTATCTTGAAATGGGTGCCCACCGTTTGGGGATCGGTTCAACTGAAGCCGTTTTGAAAGGCGGAACTGCCGAAGGAGATTATTGATTTGTATTTGCCAACTTCCAGATATCCTGGTTAATTTTGACCGCTTAGTTTCAAGCAAATTAGAATGTATTTTTTAGGAGGAGACAGAATTTATATTAAACCGGGCCATGGCTGCGGAACTTTGAACGAACAGTTTGAGGACTGTTTGAGGCAACTGCATCGTATCAATTCCGGGAAACAAATTTTCAAACTGAATTTTTTTGTTGATACGGCATCAGATGAGGAATACGAAGCACTGAAAGCACACCTTAGAAGCCGGGTCATGGAAGCGTTTACGGGCGATTTGATTCTGACATTTTTAGCCCAGCCTCCGCTAACCTGCCGAATTATTGTTGAAGCATTTTATTACGATCCATCCGTCTGGCGGTTGCGAACGCTTGCTTCCGGTGAACATGCAGCTGTACTATTCGATGATGGAACAACACAATTTTTGGTCGGCAAAGTACAATCAAATTCCAGAGGCTCTTGTCGTGTTCATTCAGAACTTGTTTTTAAGGATATGCGCCGGATTCTTAATAAAGTCGATTTCAGGATCGAGCATATTTTCCGGCAATGGAATTATATTGAAAATATTCTGGGTTTCGATGGTGAACAGCAGCGTTACCAGGAATTTAACAACGTGCGCTCCAAAGCGTATGGCAATTCGTTCGCTAAAACGGGTTACCCGGCTGCTACAGGTATAGGCATGAATCGGGGAGGAGTGATTATTGAATTTGTGGCTGTGAAATCGAACAAAATTGTTTCACAGCCCGTGGATAATCCGGGACAGGTTTCAGCTCATAAATACAGCCACGAGGTGCTTGTAGGCGAAGAATGTATAATGAAAACTACACCAAAATTTGAACGGGCCCGTTACCTTCGTGTGAACGGAACAAAACTGATCCTGATTTCAGGGACGGCCTCAATTGTTGGTGAACATACCATGGGTGTTGGTGACCCTGTTAAACAGACCGAGGTTACCATTGAGAATATCCGGCGCTTGTATTCAGAAGAAGTGTTACAACAATTTCCTGAAAGAAACCTGGAACCAAAATACGGACATGCCCGCATTTACGTGAAAAACAAGCGTGATTTTGCAGCCATAAAGCGAACCTTCAAAGCGCAATTTGGGAACCTTCCGGTGGTTTATATCATTGCAGATATCTGCCGCGACGACTTGCTGGTGGAAATAGAAGGAAAGGTGATTCTGGAATAAAAAAATATTGTTAGGAACCATATAAACGATGACATGACTCCATTCATCCGAAGAGATTTCTCCTTTTCATCGTTTATCCATCGTCTAAATGACAGTGTTTTCCAGATTTCTTAAAATATAAAATCTACCCCGAACATAAAATGTCTTCCGGCTTGGGGGAAATAGCCGTCCATTTTATAACGCTTGCCGTCCAATATATATGAATATACCCACGCATTGGATTCGTACACTTCGTCGAACAGATTGTTCAACATAAGGTGCAGTGTGATTTCCTTAAATAACTTTGGTGTGAAACGATAGTCCACTTTTAGATTATTCACAAAGTAGGCTTCCATGATGCGCTCTTCGCTCGAACTGTTGTCGATGTATTGTTTTCCAACATATGACGAAACAAAACCAACACTAAAGCGATCACCGGGTGCATAAACCAACTGACTGTTAGCAATTAATTTGGGAGAAAACGCCAGATCCGTGGTTCCCAGTTCATATTCTTCCTGTCCCCAGGTATCCCAGTTATCAACGTATTCCTTAAAGTCTTTTATTTTATTCGTACTGATAGTCACATTTCCATTCCATCGGAGATCGTTCAGTACCTGAACACCTGCCTGCAGTTCCACTCCTGTGCGGTAACTTTCATCCGCGTTCACCATTATAGCTGCACCAACATCGTTGATCTGCCCGGTCAGGATCAGCTGGTTTTTGTAATTCATGTAATAGAAATTTGCTCCCAGAGACATTTTTGATGAAGTAAAGTTGTAACCCAGCTCCCAATCGTGCAGGGTTTCGTGTACAGGCGGCTCGTAACCTGCCGGATAATCGATCAGCGCCGAGCGATTCGGTTCACGGTTGGCGACAGCGAACGACAGGTAAAATTCATGATTATCGGCTAACTGGTAAAAGATTCCCAGCTTTGGATTGAAGAAATTAAAGCGATGATCTTGTGTAATATCCCTCAGATCGTCGTCAATACCATCAATGCTGTAGTCGATGTGGCGGTATTGCAGATCTGCAAAGAGGTTGAGGTGTTGTCCCAACAGGTAGTTGTATTTCGCATAAATGTTGACATCTTTTTTGAGCCCCTCACTTCGGTACCATTCATGATTAGGTTCTGTATCCCCCATGTACTGGGCCCAGATTACATTTCCGAAGTGATCGCCGTCATACACGCTGTAACCGCCACCCAGTGCAAAATCAGAAGTGTTTCGGGTATAATTTAGCGAAAAAGTCAATCCGTAAAAATCATTATCCAGCCATTTCCGGTTAACCAAATCCGTGATTTCGATTATTTCTGAACCAACTTCGATGGGATTGAGCTGGTAATCGGCAAGATTTTCGTCGGCTCTGTAATTCTCGTAGTAACCGCGGCCGTATGTATAAAAAGACGATGCATTTAAGTTCAGGCTGCGATTGAATTTATGCGAAAAATGCAGTTGATAGTGATCTTGTTGGTAATGATCGACCTGGTTTTTATAGGTGTAATAATTGTAGGTCCGGCTGTCGGAACTGATCATGTGCGCGGTCTCTTCGGGCGTGTACAACCAGTGCTCTTCGTAACGTTGCATCCCCTCAAGATCATTGTTTAAGCGTACAGAAGGAACACCCCACCATGCCTGGTAAGTTTCTTCAAAACCCGAGAATATATTCAGCTTGATCACCGTATGCTCACCATGGTAACCACCCGAAACAAAGAAGGATTTGAGGTCGGAAAAAGCACGATCGATAAAGCCATCTGAAGTGACTTTCGAAAGCCGAATATCAACTGTAAAGTGATCGTTAATTAATCCCGTTCCGGCAGATAACGTGTTTTTAAATGTGTTAAAACTGCCGGCAGCAGATTTAACTATTGTGTAGGCATCTTTCCGCAATGTATTGGTTTGCAGATTGATGGTGGCTCCAAAAGCCGCTGCTCCATTATTCGATGTTCCCACACCGCGTTGAATCTGCACATTTTCGAGCGATGAGGCAAGGTCCGGTTGATCGACAAACCATGTGCCGTGTGATTCGGCATCATTCAAAGGTATTCCATTCAAGCTGACATTGATACGATTCAAATCGGCTCCCCTGATTCTGAAATTGGTGTAACCCACACCGGCTCCTGCATCGGAGGTAGCCACAAAGGATGGCGTAAGCTGTAAAAGGTACGGAATATCCTGCCCCATGTTCCGGGCGGCAATCTCGTCAGACGATACATTGTTGTAGGCCATTGGTGTTTTCGATTTTGCCCGTGTAGCAGAAATCAGCACCTCATCGGTCATTATTACATCGGGTTTTAGATTCACCTCAATTGTCTTGTCAGCTGTCAGGTTTAAAGCCACTTTTTGGGTCTCAAAACCAATAAAGGAGACAATAAGGGTGTATTGACCGGGATTGAGATTGTTCATTTGAAAACGACCGTCCCCTGCTGTTGATATCCCGTAATACGTGTTTTCAATCACTACACTGGCACCGGCCAGCGGTTCCCCGTCGCCCACAACTACCCCGGTTAACTTAATTTGCCCAAACGCAAAAACTGCCAGTAACTGGAGCAGCAGCAACACTATTACTTTTTTCATTTTTGATTGTATTGGTTATAAAACTAACCAATGAGGCAGGAAATGTTCCTTTCGCTCTCCCTACGCCGGTACTAACCGGATCAGGTTATGTGAGTATGTTCTCAGTCCCGGAACTTCGGGACACCCCATTGCAAAACTTTCACTACAAAGGTATAAGGGAATTTTTCCTGTGCAAAAAAAGAGATGTAAAAAAGGAGGAGGAATCAATCCATGATTGAAGACTCCGGCAAATAGTACCTTGAAAAGTTTTTCCGGTATTTGGCAATTTTTCGCGAGGGGCGCTGCGTCTCGCGATCGATAAAAAGTACTTTTTGCTTTGCTGTTGAACAAACTTCGCCTTTGCCATTTAAAAAACGAAAGCGAAAATTTGCAGATACATTAAACTGCTCGGAAACCCACACTTCAACCTGAACGGTATCATTTAGGAAAAACGGTTTTTTGAACTGAATAACAGTTTCTGTAATGATGGGGAGAATATCATCGATTTCCGATAGTTGCTGAATGTCGAGCCCCATGGCTTCGATCAGTTTAATCCGGGCATTTTCAAGCCATTGCACATAGATAATATTGTTTACATGGCCCACAAAATCGATGTGGTAGGTATAAACGGGTTCTGTGAATATTAGTTTTTTCATAACTGTTCCGGGTCAAAGTCGAGTTCCGGAAATTTATACTTTTTCTCGAAAAAGAATTTCCACATTATGCTTTTGCTGTACATCTCCGCATGATCGTTTTTTACAACCAGTGGTTTAAGTGCCTTGCGTTTTTTTCGCAGGGCCCAGAAGTTACGGTAAAACGAAATATGGGCTCTCAGCACCGCGGTAAATGCATTCCACTCAAACCCGAGTAAAAATTTTGCTGCTGCCGCTCCATCCAGTAGCATCCGGATGAACATGATTCGTTTGAACTTATTTTTAGGCAGATTTTTAAACAGCATAAAAAGATTGTTTCTGAAATTCAGAAAAACCTTTCGCGGATTGCCGTATTCCAGACTTCCGCCACCCAGGTGGTAAATCACGCTTTGCGGTTCGTAAACGATTTTATAACCCTGATTTTTTAATCGCCAGCACAGGTCGATCTCTTCCATGTGGGCCCAAAAATCGGCATCAAAACCGCCCGAATTCCTGAAAACTTCGGCACGTACGAACATGCAGGCTCCCGTCGCCCAGAATATTTCATTGCTATTTTCGTATTGTTTTTGATCCTTTTCCACATGATCGAGGATTCGGCCACGACAAAACGGGTAGCCGAATTTGTCGATAAAACCACCGGCCGCTCCCGCATATTCAAAATTGTGCGGTTCATTGTAACTTAAAATCTTCGGTTGAACGGCGGCGATCTTCTCATCTTTTTCAAAATGACGGATACAGGGTTCGATCCAACCCTCAGAAACTTTAACATCGGAATTCACCAGCACGAAATAATCGGCTTCAATTTGCTGCAGCCCAACATTGTAGCCTTTGGCAAATCCGTAATTGGTTTCCAGGTCAAGGATAGTTACTTCCGGAAAGTCACGAAACAACAGCTCAATGGAATTATCAGTCGAACCGTTGTCTGCGACAATTATCTCGGTGTTTTCGTTTTTTGAATGCTCGATGATGGAAGGCAGAAAAACAGGGAAAAGCTTTGCTCCGTTCCAGTTCAGAATAACAATGGCAATTTTTTTCGCTTGGGTCATTGGCCTTTATTTCTGCAGCAGTTTGGCAATAATTCCGGCCAGGGTTTCCTTGTCCAGCCCTTCGAGAATATCGCTGATCTTGTTTTCTTTTTCCTTGTCGTCCGTTTTTAAAATGGCATCGATGGCTTTCACCTGCTTGCCGGTGAGTTCATCCTGCAATAATTCCCAAACTTTCTGTCCGTCAGTGGTTTCGCCAGGCAAACCCAGGTGTTCGAGTTCGGTGATGGTGGCCTGCAAAATTTCGCGTGCCTGCATTTTTACCGGGTCTTTGTCTTTGGTTTTTCCTGCTGCCGCCGTGTCGCGCAAACTCCAGCTCGAATAATCATAATGCAGGTCACGAATCAGTTTGAGTTTTGAGTTGTCTTTTCCGAAAATCCGTTCAAGAAAAATAAGGGTATGCTGCTTCCAGGCATCCAGATCGAATTTGGGCTCGTCGAGACGTGCCAGCTGTTCTTTTAATAATGCGATTTCTTTCTCGGCCATGGCTTAAAAATTATTACACCAAAATACAATTTTTTTACTGCTTATTTCCCAAATAGCGATGAATTATGCTGTAGAACTCGTCGAAATAACTGTTGCTGGCCGAAACCAGTTCGCCGCCAAACAACCAGTTATCGCCCCCGTTAAAGTCGGTGGTTTTACCACCGGCCTGTTGCAGGATAAAAACACCTGCGGCCACATCCCAGGCATGCAGCCCATGTTCGTAAAAGGCATCGAAACGACCCATGGCTACATAAGAAAGATCGACCGCAGCTGATCCGAACCGGCGTAGTCCTAATGTATGTTTCATCAGGTAGCGCATGGCTTCGATATAATCGTTCACCCGGTCGAAGTCATAATATGGAAAACCGGTGCCTATCAAAGTTTCTTCCGATTTTGAGTGGGTTGCCACTTGTATTTTTTCTCCGTTACAATAGGCAGCACTGTCTTTCCATGCATAAAACATTTCATTGGCACCAATCTCGTATACAATCCCCAAAACCATTTCACCATTTTCAGCCAGCGCAATGCTGACCGAGTGTGGGGCAATACCAAAAAGATAGTTGGTGGTTCCATCCAGCGGATCGACAAACCAGGTGTATTTTTCCTGTTCTGATTCTGCTGTGCCTTCCTCGGCCACAAAACCAGAATCGGGAATTAATTCTTTTAAAGCGGCAACAATACGTTCTTCGGCGGTTTTATCGACATAGGTAACCAGGCTGGCCACGCTTTTTACCTCGATGTTTTTCTCCGTCACTTTATGCTGTTCACCGCGAATAAACGCACCGACTTCCCGTGCAATATCCTGCACCTGGAAACAAAGCTTTTTGTAATCCATGATTGATTGTTTGAGGTAAAAGTACGGAAATTTAGCCGGCGAATTCCACAGCTACATGGCCGTTTGGTAAAATTGACTTTAATTTTACGGTTCGCAGTTGGTTGACCAGTTCGCCGTTGTATGGAATTTCCACCTTGATGTAATTTTCTGTAAATCCCATCATTTTTTTATGTGTCTGATGATCTTCGAAGAGCACGGTTTGAACGGTATCCAAATGCTTTTGGTAAAAAGCCCTGAGTTTCTTTTCTGAAAGGTTGATGTACATCTGTGTCCGGCGTTTGCGGTCTTCCAAATCAACTTTCCAGGGTATTTTCAGTGCCTGTGTACCGCTTCTTTCGGAATAGGTGAAAGCATGCAACTGCGAAATGTCGAGGCTGTTGATAAAGTCGTACGACTCCTGGAAGTATTCTTCTGTTTCACCATTGGTTCCGGCAATCACATCCACACCAATGAATGCATGAGGGACGATTTCGCGGATCCGTTCCACACGCTTTCTGTAAAGGTCCGTGGAATATTTGCGTTTCATCAGCGAAAGGATCTCGTCGGAGCCCGACTGCAGTGGCATATGAAAATGCGGCATGATCACTTTTGAACCAGCCACCAGTTCTATGATCTCATCTTTTAGCAGGTTGGGTTCGATCGATCCAAGTCGAAGTCGTTCCAATCCGTCCACTTTTTCAAGAGCTTTCAACAGGTCCAGGAAATTTTCACCGGTCGACTTTCCAAAATCGCCAATATTCACACCGGTCATGATGATTTCCCTGAAACCTTTCTGAACCGCTTTTTGAGCTTCGGAAACCGTGTTTTCAATGCTATCGTTACGGCTTTTACCGCGGGCGTAGGGTATGGTACAAAATGAACAATAATAATCGCAGCCATCCTGAATTTTCAGAAAACTGCGGGTTCGATCACCCCATGAAAACGCCTTGTGATAATTTTTTATATTGGCCAGCCGGGTAGTCTGGACTTTAGTGCTTCCATTTTTCTTCAGATCGCCCAAATAGGCCGGAACATGAAATTTTTCCTGGGTTCCCAGCACAAGGTCAACGCCATCGATTTGACCCACTTCATCGGGTTTCAGCTGCGAGTAGCAACCTACCACAATTACCATGGCATTTGGGTTTTGTTTTACCGCCCGTCGAATAATATTTCGGCTGGCTTTATCGCCCTGGTTGGTGACCGAACAGGTGTTGATCACATAAACATCGGCATTCTCTTCAAAATCAACACGTTCGAAACCTACCTCCTTGAACGAAGCGGCAATGGTTGACGTTTCCGAGAAATTGAGTTTACATCCGAGTGTATAAAAAGCAGCTTTCTTCCCCTTGTAATCCATCGTCTAATCTAAAATCTTTCTAAATAGGCTGCAAAGGTAGAAAAAAGCCGCTTAATGCAAATAGTTCTTTTTTAGCTGATTATTTATTTTGTCGTCATTCTGAACTTGTTTCAGCATCCTGATTGTCAGTTTCCGAAACATCCCGATAGTTAACAGGTCGGAATGACTTTCTTACAACAAGTTGCTGGCAAGTTCGGCCAGGTAGCTGCGTTCGCCTTTTACCAGGTTGATATGCGCAAACAATTCCTGGTTACGCATCCGGTCGGTCATGTAGGCCAATCCATTCGATTTCATATCGAGGTAAGGCGAGTCGATCTGCTGCAGGTCGCCCGTAAATACCATTTTTGTGCCTTCGCCGGCCCGCGTTATAATGGTTTTTATTTCATGCGGTGTCAGGTTTTGCGCTTCATCGATAATAAAGAAGGCATTGGATAAACTTCGGCCACGAATGTAAGCGAGGGGAGTGATGTTCAGCCGTTCTTCTTTCACCATTTCCTCGATCAGCTGGTACTCGTTACTGCGCGGATTGAAAGTATGTTTTATCACCGCCAGGTTATCAAACAGCGGCTGCATGTACGGGCTTATTTTTTCCGAAGCATCGCCGGGCAGGTAGCCAATATCGCGGTTGCTGAGTGCTACTATCGGTCGGGCCAGCAGAATTTGCTCGTACTGCCGGTGTTGTTCGATGGCAGCCGCCAGTGCCAGCAGGGTTTTACCCGTTCCGGCTTTCCCGGTAAGTGCCATCAGTTTTACTTCGGGATCGGTCAGCATATTCAGACTAAAAGTTTGTTCTGCATTGCGCGGTTTGATCCCATAGGCTGATTTTTTTTCCACCCGGTAAATACGTTCTGAGCGAGTGTCGTAACGTGCCAGTGCACTCGATGAGTTGCCTCTGAATATAAAACATTCGTTGGCTTCAGGACTGAAGTCTTTACCCACATCTTTTTTCGCGAATGATCCCTGGTTATAAAGGGTGTCGATTAAGCTGTCATCGAAATTATCAAAAGTAGTGACAGTTTTGTCCAGTATCTGCTCATCGGTTACCTGGTCGGTTTTGTAATCCTCTGACTGAATACCCAGTGACTTGGCTTTCATCCGCAGGTTAATGTCCTTACTGATGAGCACCGTTTTGCGTTTCGGGTACGATTTTGCAATGTAATCGGCAATCGATAGAATTCGGTGATCAGGGATATCTTCTTTAAATGAAGCTTTTAATTCATCCGAGAAGGGTTTTCCCGTTTCGATCCTCAGTTTGCCTTTTCCTTGTCCAAGCGGTTTTCCGCCATTGAACAGTTCATCCCCAACAATTTCATCGAGCAGGCGGGTGAATTCGCGTGCCTGAAAGTTGATAAGATCATTTCCTCGTTTAAATTTGTCCAGCTCCTCGAGTACTGTAATTGGAAGGATAACATCGTTATCCTGGAACTGGTAAATGCAGGTGTAGTCGTGCAAGATTACGTTGGTGTCAAGAACGAAGATCTTACTCTTTTTAGTCTTACTAAGCATATAAAAATTGAATTTCCTAAATGTAGATAAATCGGTAAGAAATAGACTTTGGTGCGTCAAAATTTAATAAACTTGTAACCGTTAATAAATAATTTTTACGTGAATTATAGCGAGACTCTGGAATATTTGTTTACGCGCTTGCCCATGTTTCAAAGGACAGGCCCGGCGGCGTATAAAAACAACCTGGATAATACCCTGAAACTGGATGAATTGTACGAGCATCCGCATCGGGCCTACCGCAACATTCATGTGGCAGGCACCAACGGCAAGGGATCGGTTTCGCATATGTTGGCTGCTGTACTTCAAAGTGCCGGTTATAAAACAGGGTTGTACACTTCACCGCATTTAAAGGATTTCCGGGAGAGAATCAGGGTTAACGGTAAAATGATTGCGGAGCAGGATGTGGTGGATTGGGTGAACAGATACCGTACTAACAATGAAATGTGGAAAATTGAGCCCTCTTTTTTCGAATTGACAGTAGCTTTGGCATTCGATTATTTCAGACAGCAGAAAGTAGACGTGGCGATTCTGGAAGTTGGCCTCGGCGGACGCCTCGATTCTACAAATATTATAGATCCCGAGCTAAGTATCATCACCAATATCGGGCTCGATCATACCAATCTGCTGGGTGACACGATCGAAAAAATTGCAGCAGAGAAAGCCGGTATCATTAAAACAAAAACTCCGGTGGTAATCGGGACAACGCAAAGCGAAACCACTCCGGTTTTCATGCAAAAAGCAAAAGAGCAGAATGCCCCGATTTATTTTGCCGACAGCGAATATCGTGTGAATTATGCTACCGTGGGACTGGACGGAAAACAGCATCTGCATATCGAAAAAAATAATGTGTCGATACTTGAGAATCTAAAGCTCGATTTGTTGGGAACCTATCAGCATAAAAACCTTCCGGCAGTTCTCAAATCAGTTGACTTATTAAATGAACCGGGATTTGAGATCCCAGAATCTGCCATTCGGAAAGGGCTTAAGGATGTGGTTGGGCTTACCGGACTGTTGGGGCGCTGGCAGGTGATCGGCCACAACCCGATGGTGATTTGCGACACCGGACATAACGAAGACGGTATTCGTGCATTGGTAGACCAGATCAATAACACGGCGTGGAAGAACCTTCATATTGTATTCGGAACCGTGGGCGATAAAGATCCGGACAGGGTACATCGCTTGCTTCCTGAAAATGCCAGCTATTACTTTGTAAATGCAAACATTGAGCGGGCACTGAGTGCGAAGGAACTTCAACAAAAAGCACAGATGTTTGGGCTTAAAGGTGATGCCTATCACACGGTGGAAGAAGGCCTGAAATCGGCACGCCAAAATGCCGGTGTGCACGATCTGATTTTTGTTGGTGGGAGTACTTTTGTAGTGGCCGAAATTTTGCAATGATTTTTTTGCAATTTTTTTGCAGAACTAAAAATAGCTTATATATTTGCAGCGCCTTTAACAAAAAAGGGTACACGTTCAGAGGCAAAAACAAAAGATTGAAAGCTGTGAAAGCAGCAAAAACAGGGAGCTTAGCTCAGTTGGTTCAGAGCATCTGCCTTACAAGCAGAGGGTCGCTGGTTCGAATCCAGCAGTTCCCACAAAAGGTCGGCAATAGTCGACCTTTTTTCGTTTATAACAATCGGGAAGTACATGATGGGAGCACTTTGAAAACGGTATCACATGATAACGGGGGCGTTTGGATGATTTTTATACACGAATTTTCCGAATTACACAAATTTAAAATTTAAAAAAAGGAAAGAACCGTTTTTTCTTTTTCGTACAGGAAAAACGGTTCCACAGGATTCTTCCCAAATGATAAGGTCTGGTATTTTTTGCGTAATTAATATGCAGGGAAACGGATTTTCCAGCTCATCAGGATCCGTTCGGCGAATTAACCCCGACGATTGTTATTCGTTGTTGTTCTTTTGCAGTTTCCCTGTTTTACATCCTTTCCGGCATTTCGATGCCCAGTAGTCCCATGCCGCTTTTTACGATGTTTCCAACTGCCGAAGCCAGCATTAACCGGAAATTTTTAATATCGGTATTTGTTTCTCCAAGTATGGAATGATCGTGATAGAATTGGTTGAATTCTTTTACCAGATCGTAACAATAATTGGCAATAAGGGCAGGACTGTAGTTGTCTCCCGCCTCTTTTACAGTTGTTGCAAACAGGGAAATGCGTTTCAGTAATTCCTTTTCTTTTGCTGACAGGGTATCTATCGTTAAATCGTTTTGGATGTGAATGTTTTTGTCCGCAGCTTTACGCAATACCGATTGGATACGTGCGTAGGTATATTGAATAAAAGGCCCAGTATTCCCGTTAAAGTCAATTGATTCTTCGGGATTGAACATCATATTCTTCCGTGGGTCAACTTTTAACATATAATATT
>ENA-ORCU01000132-ORCU01000132.1-marine-metagenome-genome-assembly--contig:-NODE-132-length-49816-cov-8.881160_pt1 | contig 49816 bp, 35 predicted proteins | sample MGYA00248631_ERZ508512 | MGnify/ENA primary metagenome ERZ508512 (study PRJEB26183, sample SAMN06268844) | marine metagenome | isolation source: Tt an P1 anaerobic enrichment on pine from sediment taken...
TAGATGTCCACCTTTTCCTTGCCGATGACGGAGGTCTGCCGCTCGACCCATTTGGATTCGGATTTGCTTTGGCCGAAGCCGACGTTGGCGCTGACGTTCACGCCCATGCCGACGGTGGCGGAGCCGCCCACATTATAGTTGTATCCCTTGGCGGCGGTATCCTGCACGCTGCGCACGGCCAGGTTCTCGCCCACCTTCATGATCACTTCGTCGCCCGCGAGGTTGGCCCCTTCGAGGGTGGTGTCCTTGCCGGACTCCACGGTCAGGGTTTTGCCAGCGGTGACCTCGCCGTTGTCGTGGGTTTCGGCTTCGGAATCGTTGTCCGAACCGCCCAGGGAGGCCGAGGCCGTGATTCCCACGGAGCCTCCGCCGGAGCCGAAGGAGGCACTGACACCGCCTCGGGCGTCCACGGTGGTGGTGCTGGAGGATGATTCGTAGGTGTTCTTGGCCGAATTGACGTTGACGTCTTCTCCGGCCTGGATGGTCACGTCCTCGTTGGCGGCGATGGAGAGAGTAAAAGAAAACGGCCCGCTGAAGCGGGCCATTCTTTACAAATATTATATGAAGCAGTTTATATTTAGTATCCCTCTAGTTTTAAGGCAGCCAGTGTTCGTTTACAACTCTCCCGCAAATCTTGTTCAGTTAAATCTCCTTCCTCAAACAGGTCGGTGTTCGAGCAAAATGCATCTATATCAATAAAGAATTTGCTAAGTATTTTTGAGTAGTTATTGCCTGTAGAAAGGTCCTTGTTTCGTTTTTTGATAAACTTCCTTTCAAATTCTTTTGAAGATATATTATCATCCAGAAACTGTTCAATTAAGATTACGTACTTGGTAGTAGTGTCCATTATAGTTTCCCTCTGGTAGTTACATTCTTTATCTGATCAGCATCAAGTCTCCATCCACTTATAAAATCACCATTTGAATTAGTAATAACATTGTTATTTGTTTTAGGGTTGAAGTAATGGATAACATTATTCCATCTATAGGTCCCTTTGATTTTGATGGTGTCTGGGCTATATACATGGCTCTCGATTGCTTTTTGAAATTCTTTACCTTTTGACGGGTTGTAATTATTGCCTTGGATGCCAAAATTTTCGGCATGTTTGAATTTTCTTTTGATTTGTCTTTCTGAACAATTAAGTGAGCGTTTCGCTATATCTACAACTTCATCCCCATGCTTACCTATTATTTTGCTTCCAAGCCATACCAAACCAAACTTTTTAAGCGCAAAGCCTGCTTTGACAGCAAGTACATTGCCAGGGATGGCGTCGGTGGCCGCCCCTGTTGCAATCTCAGCTGAGATTGCAATCGCTTCTTCCGTGTTGCCTTCATCGATTGCTTTGGCTAACCGGTAAGCGTCATACGCTTGGAGGCCTTTATCTATGAGCTCAAGGGCAATGGGAATTATTACAACCCCATTATTGCGAGCCGCATTTCCACCAGTTTTGGCGGCAGTGTCAACTTCTCCTCCGACAAGCGCCGCTGCGAGTCCTGCCGACAGTCGACTCAGATCAACCCCGACCTCCTTTAATTTTACCATGTCCCTTTTAAGCTGTTCGACTTCTTTTTCACTAAGGTGCTTCAGCTTTTCTGGATTCACCAACTTGTCATTGATGAAGCTTTTGACGAAAGCCTCGGCAGTGGCTTCACCTACGGCTCCACCTATAGCCCCAGAGACTATGTCATCACCTGTTGCCGCCGCCATGGCACCGCCAAGTGCTGCATGAGCGATTTTGTGAGTGACGTAATCCAAGTTTCCTTGGCGGTATTCCTGACCAATTTCCATGGCCGCATGCTTGCCAAGAACGCCAACTGCTGCGCTTTGCAAACCGCTAACAAGGTTGTTACCCAGGTTGCCGCCGTTGACAGCGGAGTCGGCAGCTGCGGAGCTCGTCGTTCTGATGGCGGCCATCTGGATGTCGTAGATCAGTTGGTCCGCGTCGAATGCCTCACTATTTTTAGGAGCGTTTATATCCAGTTTATCCGTTATGGCAGTCGTCAAGCTGGCCGTAATCATGGCAGTGGCAAGCTTCCTAAGACCTGATTCCGAAACAATGTCGCCAAGATTCTTGCCCAGGTCGCCTCCGGCAGCGGCGTCCGCCACTCCGAGAGCAATCGAGCTGCAACGGAGGTAAAAGCAGCCGTGAGGGCGCTATGCATGGCTAGCTGCACCGTAGAGCCGACAACAACACCGTTCACGGTTTGCAGTCCCATCATGGCCGCCGCCAAACCGGAGGCAGCTCCGGCAGTAACTGCGGACACGATGATGGAAATGATGATCATTGCACCGGGGCTCAGGCCGCCGGATGAATTGCTCCATTCGTCGTACGTTTCCTGGACTCCTCGCCAGTCCACATCGTCCCGCTCAAGCAGGTCGCCCATCCACTCGAGGCCGGGGGCTTTGGCAAGCTGTGCAACATCCTCTTTTACATTGCCGGTTTGTCTGTATTCGACCGTGACGCCGTTGGCGGCGGTAAAGGTGACGTCCCCCTTGGCTTCAAAAAGTGAATGAACGACCGTTTCCGCGTACTTTCCTTTGTCCTTCATGGACCAGGTAATGAAGCCCATGTCAGACTTCATGTGGTGCTTGTAGGAAGTCTCTTTTTCCGTAAGAACGGCAATATGGCCCTTTTCTGCCTGGATCTTAATCGCGCCTTCGCTGGCGAATCGGGATGCCTTGATGGTGATATTCTTGGCCTTGGATTGGACAACGATGTCATCCTTGGCTTCAAGTTCGCTTTTGGCGACCGTGACTTCTTTTGTCTCATTGAGTTCTTCGCCGGAAGTCAGCATGCCGTCGCGTTTTTCCTCGGATTTGCTGTAATGCTCCTCGGTGGTGGAGGCTATGACCACATCGTCTTCGGCAATGACTTCGAGCTTGCCTTCGGCTTTGGCCTTGGAACCGGAGATGACGGTATCGCCGAAGCCGGTCTTGCCGGATTCAATGTGGATGTTCCCGCTGGACGTGATGACCGAAGCGACGTTGGTGCTTTCCCGCTGCTCGAAGGTGGAGGACTTGGAACCGCCGAACATTCCCCCGGCGTCGTCGGCGTGGCTGTAGAGGTCGACCTTGTTGGTGGCGGAGGTGACGGAGACATTCCCGCCGGCCTCCAGGTTCACGTCGCCCTGGGCCGTTATCTCGCTGCCGTGAACGATGACGTCCTGATCGGCCTTGATGTCCAGGTTGCCGTCCGCCTCGATGGTGCCGCCCCTGCTGGTGGTGATGTTCGTGCGGGAGTCGTAATTGCTTCCGCTCATGGAGGCCTTGGTGTGGGTCTCCACGGTGGAAACCGCGACACTGCGGCCCGCCTGGATGGAGGCGTCGCCGTCGGATTTGATACCGGAACCGTTCATGGCCACATCGCGCCCGGCCTCGATGCTCAGAGAATTTGAAGCCACCACCGAGCCCTTGCCTGCGATGATGCGCGAGGAGGTCTCCTGAAGGCTGGAGTCGTACATGGCCGCCTGGAGGGCCACGTCGTTGTCGGCCTTGAGGACCACGTCCGTTCCCTTGATGGTTCCGCCGGTGTTGGTGACGGTGTCGGTGGCGGTCAGGGCCACTTCTTGGGCCTGGACGGTTCCCCGGTGGTTGAAGATGTTGTCGGCGTTGATGGAGACCTTGTTGTCCGCCAGGATGGTTCCCGCGTTGGTCACATCGGCCGTGGCCGTGATGTTCACATCACCGGCGGCGATGATGACCGAGCCTCCCGCGGCGATGCGGTCCAGGCTGTCCTTGCCCAGATAAAACACCGGCACGAGCACCTTCTGGCCCTGGATCTCCTGCTCGACCAGCCAGACGATGTCCTTGTCCAGGTCCGCTATCTGCTCTGCGGAAAGGCCAACGCCGATGCTGAGGTCCAAATCGTCCTTGACGGCCAGCGCGTTTTCCATGAGCGCCTGAACCTGGGCGGCGTCGCTCTTGATGGAGGTCTCCAGAAAGCGGCGGCCGGTTTTGCTCATGACCTGTTTGCGGATGAGTTGGGTTTCATAATAGGCGTCCCCCAGCCGTTTGCGGGTCATTTCCCCTGCATCCTCGCCGATCTGTTCCAGCAGGAATTTGCTGCCCATGTAGCCGCTCAGGTCGGTGAGTTCCGGGTTGGTTTCGATGAGGTACGGATGGCTCTTGTCCGTATTGACGACGAACAGGCCGTTGCCGGGGATGGATGCGGTGAGCTGGGCGATGTCGGCAATCGTCTGCCGGCGCGCCTCGAGATCCGGCTCCTGGAAGACGCCTTTGCGCTCGGTGATCCCGTTGTCGGTGTGCTTGGCGGTGATGTTGACGTTGTTGCCCGCATCGATGCTGCCGTGGATTTCTCTTGCCGGCGTTTCAAAGGGCACGGTGCCGCCGCCCTTGTATTCGATACTGGGGGATTGATGCGAGTGGAAAGCCGCGCGGCCCCACGTCAGGTAGGTGCGTTCAAAAACCTCTTTGCCGACGTTGTCGAATTCGGTGGAGTCTATGTTGATGTCGCCGGCGGCGGAAGTGATCGTGCTGACGACGTTCCGGACGTCATACCCTTCGATGTTGATGGCGCCCTGGGCGGCCAGAAGCGAGCCGGCGTCCTCGCCGGTGACGCCGTCCCGTGTTTTGCGCTCGGAAAAAATGACACCGTTGGTCTGGCCACGTGCACCGACAAAATATTTATACCCCTGGGCTATTTTGGTCTTATACGTGTTCAGGCTGATTTTGCCGTCCGAATTCAAATAGTTTGGATCTTCGGCCAGCTTCCGCTCAACATCCGCCAAGTGGGCGGCCATGTCTTCACTGGAGATGAAGTCCAGGCTGGTGTCCATTTTCAGGGCGGCCATAGTGCGCGGGAACAGGTAGTATGCGGTCCACCCGCCAGGGCCGCTGTAACTGCGGCCGACATAGTGGCTGAACAGCGTATAGACCTTGGAATTGTCGTCTCCGCCCGCCCAGACGCCATCGGTGCTCGACAATTCATTTTCATCCCGGACCAACTGAAAATCGACATTGGTGTTGTTCAGGTTTGTCGCCCTGATGGTCAGCGTTCCGTCGGTCGACTCGATTCGCGAAGAGTCGTTCTGCAGGGTGTTCATCCGCTGACCGGCGGTCGCTCCCTCCAAGATCATGTCGTCCTTGGTCTGGATGGCGCCATGGTCATTGTGCACGGTGCCGGACACATGGAACGCACCCGTGCCCGCGGAGTAGATGGTGCCGGTATTGACCACCTCGTCCGAGCCGATGTCGAAATGGCTGTCGGCGGCGATGAGGTGCTGGTTGTCGAGCGTGCCGCCGGAGGTGGTCACTGTCCCGGCTTTGACCAGCGCCGTGTCGGACGAGTCGTTTTTGGCGATCAGCACGGTGTCGGCCGCCGACAGTGTCGCCGTGCCTGCGGCGACCACTGTGCCGGAGATATTTACGGAGTCCTCGTTGGATGCGACGGAAAGATCGCCGCCGGAGCCGACCTTGTTCTTGATCTCGATCCTGCCCTCGGCGGTGAGTTGCAAATTGTCGGTGGACTGGGTGATGCCCTCAAGGTTGACGCCCACGCCCTTTTCGGTGCCCACGAGACTGATGCGGCCCGCGTACATGCCGCCCAGGGCTGTGGAGTCGATGACCACGGCGGGCAGCGGGTCGCCGTTGGGGGCGACCTCGGTCACCTTGCCGGTGGCCGGATCGTAGTTGCTTTTGCCCGCAACGATTTTCAGGCGCTTGGCATGGATGTCCGCATTGATGGTGGCCGTGCGGCTGACGATCTTGAAGGCGTCGATGTTCCTGGCGTTGATGCCCGAGCCCTCGATGAGCACGTCGCCGCCCGTGACGCCGAGCATGACGTTGCCGCCGTTGACCGTGGGCGCGCCGGTGGTGACCGTGGCCTTGGGCGTGCCGATGAAGCCGCCGCCGTCGATGGTCACGCCGTTGGGGTTGGCCAGGATGTAGTGGCCGCCGCCGAGCACTTCGGTGTAGCCCTGGAGCAGGGAGCGGTTGGTGCTGGTGACCTCGTTGAGGATGATGCCCGCCTTTCGGCCGTCCGTGAAGTTGGGGTTGTTGCCGACGACGCCGCCGAGCTGGCTCACGCTCGGCATGTTGCTGTTGTTGATGATCACGCCCTGCGCGCCCACATTGAAGTCGTGGTACATGTTGTGGGAGACGCCGCCGCTGTTGGGCTTGACGATGTTCACCAGGGGCACGCCGTTCTTGGCCGCACTCACGGAGGCCTGGTTGGCCGCGGGGGCGCTGGAGTCCGCCTGGATTCCGCCGGCCAGGGCCGGGGGACAGAGAATGAGGCCGATGAGAACCGCGCAGAGTAGTTGTTCGAATATCTTGTACATGGTGAATCTCGTTTAGAACGTGACCTTAAGGGATGCGTAGAAATCCAGCTCTTCGGTTTTGATATGGGAGGGCGCCGCCAATGCTTTGGAGACGGTGAAATCGGTCAGCACGCGGCCGCCGAAGGTGCGGAAGCCGACGGCTGCACCCTGGACCGTTCCTTTTTCGTATGCGTCCTTGGAATCTTCCCGGGTGAAACCGGCGTCGTAGCCCACGAATATCTGCAGGGAATTGAAAACCTTGTTCGTGATGCTGTCCTGCTCGCCAAGGGGCAGGGTCAGGGCCAGCTCGTTGCGCATGTAACCGCCGATGTCGCCGCTCAGGCTGTCCTCGTGGAATCCGCGCACCGTATAGCGGCTGCCGATGCTGGCGCGCTCGGCGCTGTACAGGGTGTCCGGCGACCATTGCCCCCAGAGCTTGGTGCTCCAGCTGAAGTTGTGCTTCTCCACCTGAAAGGGGCGGTGGAAGTCCATGGTCATGGTGATCTTGTCGAACTCGGCCTTGGGGTCGGAAAGATTCAGGTCGTCCTCGTCGGGCTCGGCTCCGAGAATGGGCAGGCCGCGGCTGTATTGACCGTTGAGGGTCAGGACGCCCCCCAGCAGGCGTTCGGTGTGTGTGCCCGAAATGTCGAGCACGGACAGGACATGGCTGCCGGCTTCGAGCTTTATGCCCGCCAGGTAGTTGGACGTGTCGCGCAGGGTGAGACCCATGCCCAGGGAGCTCTTGCTGTCCGTGTCCCGGTGGAAGACATAGTCGACGGCCAGGTTGGAGGTCGTCGTGGCGCCCGAACTGGAGAAGCTGGCGGTGGTTCCCTGGAGCTTGGTGCGGTAGTTGAAATTGCTCCAGCTGCCGGTGATGGTCCAATAGCCGATCCCGAGGGAATAGAAGGCCGACATGCTCTGGCTGTCCTGGTGTTCGCCCATGACCATGGACTCGTAGTCCGCGTTGTAATTGAAGGTCAGCAGGTCGTTGCAGTCCAGCGGGTTGTCCTTTTCAAGGCCCAGTATGTACTGGAGTTCGCCCGTGGACTCCTGGCCGGAGTTGTCCATGCCGATGGTGGCCCGCCAGGTCTTCCCGGTCCGGTTGTCGATGACCACCTTGGTGAAGCCGGTCTCGGAGCCCGGCACGAGGTCCACCTTGGCGTTGTTGGATGGCAGGCGGTTGAGCTGGTCCAGGCCCTGCTCGATGTCGCGGATGTTCAGGAGCTCGCCCTGAATGCCGGGGAAGGCCAGCATGAGTTTGCGTTCGGCGTGGGAGACGCCTTCCTTGAACTCGATGCCTTCCACCTTGCCTTCGATGACCAGCACCTTGAGCACGCCGCCGGACAGGTCCTGCCGCGGCACCGCGGCGCGGGTGGTGACGTAGCCATTTTCGATATATTTGTTGGTGATGTCCCGGATCAGGTTGTTGATGTCCGTCAGTGTCAGGCATTTGTTCAGGTAGGGCTTTTTGAGGGCCGCCTTTTCCGAATCGGAGAGAAGCGTCGCACCCTGAAGCACGATCGTCCGGACCTCGAAGCAGCGTTCATCCGGCACGCCCTTGGCCTTGTCCAAAGGCTTGATCTGTTCCTCGGACGGCGGCTTTTCCAGACTCTCGCGGTGCTGCCGCAAAAGCTCCTGCCTGCGCTGCTCCTGTTGCTGCTGCAGAATCTGCTGTTGACGGATGGCTTCCTGGGGGGTGACGGCGGCTGCCTGCCCGGGAGAGAAAAGTGTACAGGAGAAGATCAGCGGCGCCAAAAGAACCGCAGCCTTCTTGAAAAGCTGTCGCATTGTGACCCTTCTTTCACAACAAGATATGTATTCGGAGCCTGTGATCCGGTGCATTGCTCCCCAGCAAAAGATCACAGGTGGCTGCGGGACCCACCCCAACAACAGGGGCAGCAAGTAGTATCGGTTATTAATTATGTCAACAGAAAATAATTACTGTTCAGGCAAAACAAGGAGGGTGAAATATAGAAGCTCGACTAATTTCAGTTGGTTGTGTCATTGTTAAAATTTTGTCTCAGCGTAAAAGGATTGTCGGCCCAAGGAATAAATAGGCTGTGTCTTAAGTGGGCTGGTTTTCGGGAGAGGAGGCCAAATGTTGTTTGCGAGGGAGCGTTGTTTTTCGTCACAAAAAAGGCCGCTTCATGGATATCTCCATGAAGCGGCCTCACTTAACAGCTTTATTACTTACTGAAAAATTTTATTACTCACCCACATCTGTCTATTCCTGCGGCCTGGAGATGCCGACCGTGACGGTCTTGGCCTGGTGACGTATGGTGTCGATGGGCCTGGTCATTTCCTCGATGGCCTTGTTCAGGATGTTGAGAATGTCGTCCAGGCGCGCCTCTGCTGCCGGGATGCTGGCGGGTTGGGTGTACAGCCAGAGCATGTAGTTGCCCAGGGAGGCGGACACGCGCGCGGGCAGGGCCGAATCCGTTGCCCCGGAGGTGCAGCGGTCCATGGCCTTGTTGAGTTGGGCCAGGAACTTGTTGCGGTCCCAGGTGCCGGGGTTTTCGATCATGTTGCCCAGCACGATGCGAGCATTGCGGAAGGGCTCGGCATGGGAATCGATGGCCTTGGCGGCGGAGATGCCCCACCAGTGACCGGCCACGGTTTCGGGAATGAAGTCCAGGCCGCCACCCACGCGGGGCACCTTGATGGTGGCCTCCGCAATGCCGTCGAACCTGGTTTCGCCCTCGCCGCAGAAGACGATGGGCTGGCCGTTGTGGGCCTTGAATATGGTGGTTTCCTTGACCGTGTCCATGACCACCATTTCGGGCAGGTCCGAGGCCATGACCAGGGTCAGCGGCTCGGTGGACAGGTCAATGTGTTTTTTGTCTTCGGTCACGTCGCTGGGAATGGATTTGTAGCACAGCTCCGAGAGCTTGATGCGCACTTCCTCGGCGGCGATGCGGTTGGCGCCGTTGCCCACCAGCGCCCAGTAACGGTTCACGGGCGCGAAACGCGTGGCCACTTCGCCGATGGACTCCTTGTGCGCCAACACGGTGTCGATGGCGTCGGGAAGGGCTTCCAGGGCCCCCACGTCCTCCAGCAACTGAGGCTGCTCCATGGTGCCCAACTCGGCGGCCAGCCACAGGGAGAGCAGTTTTCCCGCAGCTATCTGGGAGTAGAAGGCCTTGGTGGAGGCCACGGCCATTTCCACATCGCGGCCGTTGCTGGTGTAGCAGTAGGAGTCGGACTTCTGCACCAGGGGCGAGTTGCGGCGGTTCACGATGCAGTTGACCCAGGCGCCGCGGTCGCGGCACAGGTCCACCACGCGGTTGGTGTCCGTGGTGGTGCCGGATTGGGAGACCGGGATGAGCAGGACGTCGTCCATGCGTTCGTCGCCCATGAAACCCACCAGCTCGGAGCCTGTGTAGGTTTCGATGGACAGGTCGCTTCCGGCCAGAGAGCGGCGCAGCAGGTGGGCGATGCCCATGCCTGCGATGGCCGCGGTCCCCTGGCCCACGGTGATGATGCGGGTGATGGGCCGGGTCTTGTCCAGCAGGCGTCCGCGCAGGGCCGGACCGTTGCCGAATCCTTCGGGCAGGAACTTCACGCGGCCGTTTTCCTTGAGATATTTGCCGTGCAGGGTGTTGCGCACCGAGTTTGATGCGTCGTGCACTTCCTTTTCAATGTAGTGCTCATAGCTGCCGCGGAAAATGTCGCGGGAGAAAATTTCGATTTTCTCCTCGGCCAGTTCCACTTCCTCGCCGGAGTCCAGGTAGCGGGCGACCGGAACGGAGGAGTCGTCCTTGCTGCTCAGGATGATGCTCACTCCACCCTGGCGGTGCACAGCCATGGGATAGGAGGAGCGGCAGCGTGCGGCCAGGCCGTAGGCTTCGGAAGCCACGATCCAGCCGTCCCGCGTGCGGCCTACGTAGAAGCTCTGGCCGCTGCCCTTTTGGGCCAGGAATTGGGAGTCGAAGTCGGACAGGTTCTGCATGACCACGGCCAGCGAGCCTTCGCAGCGTTTGAGCACGCTGCGGAAGCGCATTTCCGAGTCTTCGATTTCCGGGGCGTCCAGGTTGAAGAGCACCGGTAGGATCTTGGCGTCTGTGGAAATGGCGGGCGGGATATACGCGCCCTTGGAGATCACGCACTGTTCCACCAGGGTGCGGTAGTTGTCCACATCGCCGTTGAGCACGAACATGGTCTTTTCCAGGCCGGTGCTCACGTCGCCCTCCACCAGCCCGTCCACGGGGTGGCAGTTGGGCACGGAAATGATGCCGTTGGAGGCCCAGCGGGTATGGGCGATGATGTTCAGGACGTCCAGGCCTTCCGCCATGAGCCAGAGCAGGGAGTCCTCCATGATGAATTTGCGCAGCGCCGCGCCGTTGTCGCCGAGCTGGCCCACGAGCTGGGCCACCTTGTACAGGAAACGGCAGGCCGTGCGGCCGTCGTCCAGCTTGCGCACCAGCACGTGGCGGGTGTCGGCGTTTTCGATGGCCGTGCGTTCGGTCAGTTCCCGTCTGAGTTCGTTGCTCAGGGCGGCTTCGGGATCGACTCCCTCGGGCACGATGAAAGTCACTGCCACGCCAGCGGAGTCGCGACCGCGCACTTCAAGCTTGTCGATGGACTCCAGCACCTGCTCCATGCCCCAGGCCAGGAAATGGCGATCGCGGGCTTCGGTATCCGTTGCCAGGGACGAGGGCATCAGCGCCCGGACGCGATCCAGGTTGGACAGCACTTCCCGGTCCAGTTGCCAGTGGTAATCCTCCAGGCGTTCCAGCAGGGCTTCCAGCGCATCGGTGCGTACGTCCTTTTCCAGGCGTACGGCCACCGCGTTGCGCAGGGTGCGGATGGATTCCCGGATGGATTCGAGGGCCTGCAGGGTTTCGGGATCGCTGAGGAGCTGCATGTGCAACCCGAAACTCATGAGTTCATCGAAGTTGCCTGCAAGTTCGTCCAGGGGCGGGTTCGCATCGAGCAGTTCACTGCTTTCGACCGCGTCGGAAAATTCAGCGGCGAGCTTGAACACCCACTGGGTGTCCGCGGTTTCGCGCCAAAAGCCGTTGCTCAGGAAACTGGCGATTCCACACATAATATATATTCTCCTGTCTTGAAGATCATGGTTGCGCTGGCGGGAAAAATCGGAACAAGTGTATCATGCACGTTTTTCATTTTCTTTTTATGTGTACGAGGAATTACTGTACCAGCCCAGCGATGGCAAGTGAATTGTGCCTGGACGACAGGCCGCCGAACGGCTGCGCCGGTCAATTCCGACCTGCATTCTACGTCCATGTTCTATTTTTCCTAAAAAAGTGGGAATATGAAGGGGATGAAGAACAATATAATATGATCATATCTTCATATGAATTGAATATATTCTGAAAATACGAATTGTTGCCGTAATGGTTTCCTGAAGTGGATTTTTATTTTTAAAAAGGATAATGGGCCTTTTGGCTTTGCGTGTGAAGAGGAGCATTCGTGGACGGCTGAGAGCCGGAGAGGACGCGAGCCGGGAGAGACATTACGTATGATGGGAGCACTACAGCACCGTTGGAACGGTCTTGGGGTGGTGGGCAAGTTGTCCATCACGCTGGGCCTTATGCTGACGCTGGTAATATTCGTGGGCCTTGTGGCCTCGGTTGCGCTCGAGAATGTGCGCAGCCGGATTGACGACGTGGTGAGTCGCAGCATGCATATCCAACGTCTGGCCCTGGAGTTGGAGTCCGAGCTGCAACAGGCGCATCAGGCCGAAAAGAGTTTCTTTCTCAAATGGTCCAGCACGGGCTTTGAAAAGGCGCGCGACACTTACGCGGTCCGCTGTATCGAACTGGTGGAAAAGGCTTCCCTGGTCAATGGAAATCTCCAGTCCGCACTGCGCGACGCCCATGCCTCGGGTATCGGACAGGGCGTCTTCGATGTGGACGCCACACGCCTTTCGGATATCACCAGACAATATGCCGCATCCTTCCGGGAAGCCGTGGATATGGTCGGCTCCGTGACGGTCCTGCAGGAAAAGTTGATCGATTCCGCAAATGCCGGCGAAAAGTTGCTCCAACAGGCCGGACGCGACGATCTGCTGGCCATGCTGCGTCTGGCGAGGCTTCATGGCTCGCGGTATATCGCGACCAAGGACAGGGAACACCTGGTCCGGGCCATAGCCCTCGTCGAGCAGTTTCAGCAGGTGGTCAGAGATGATGTGCTCCTGACTGATGAAACCAGGGCCGCCCTGTTCGACTATATTGCCGACACTCGCAAAGATATTGGGAGTATCCTCGAAGCCGGTAGGCAACTGGCCGAGATGATGCAGAATATCGACCGTCTGTTGGCGCAGATCGATCCCCTGGTCGGCAACCTGACAGCCTCCATTACCGACGATGTTCAGGGCATCCGCTCGGGCATAAACGAAGCATCCCATTTTGCCGTGGCAAGCGTCTCAGTGGCCCTGCTCGTGGCCACCGTCCTGGCCGTCTTCGTTTTCCGCCTGCTTTATTCAGCAGTGGGCAAGAATGTTCTTGTGCTTTCCAATGCCGCCAGGGAGTTGAGCCTGGGCAACCTGTCCGCCCGGGCGCACATCGGGACCAAGGACGAGTTCGGCAAGCTGGCCGACGCCTTCAACGGCATGGCCGAACGCATCACCAGTCTGGTGGGCAGGCTGGAAGAGCAGGCCGCCACGGCCAGCGACAGGCTTCTGGAGGCCATTGAGAGCATTTCCGACGGGTTTGCCCTGTATGACGAGAACGACAATCTGGTGCTGTGCAACACCGAGTATCAGGAAATCGACCGCCTGTGTGCCGAGTGCTTCTCGCCTGGAGAGAGTTTTGAGTCCATCATCCGCACCAAGGTCTATGCCGGAGTTTATCGCGACGCCATAGGCCGGGAAGAGGAATGGATTTTCGGCCGCATGACCATGCACCGTGCGCCACAGGGGTCTTTTGAGCAGCGTCTGTCCGACGGGCGTTGCCTGCTGGTGAGCGAATACAAGACCGACAAGGGCGAGATCGCCAGTGTCGTTTCGGATATTACCCATCGCAAAAAGGCCGAAGAGGAACTTTTCACCCTCAATGCGGACCTGGAAGAGGCTGTGCGCGAACGCACCAAGGTGCTGGTGACCAAGACCCGCGAATTGCAGCAGGCCAACCAGCGGCTCATGGAATTGGATGAAATGAAGTCCACTTTTCTGTCCACGGTTTCCCATGAACTGCGCACTCCGCTCACCTCCCTGCTCGGTTTTTCCAAGCTCATCAATCGTGACTTCACACGCATCTTCATGCCCAGAGCCGATGATCCCCGGTCAAGGCACATCGGCGAGCGCATTCAGAGCAATCTGGAGATCATCAACAACGAAGGCAAACGCCTGACCCGGCTTATCAACGACGTGCTCGATCTCAGCCGCATCGAAACCGGCAGGGTGGAGTGGCGGGACGAGACCATGGACCTGGGCGAGGTGGTCAGGAGTGCGGTCAGGTCGGTGAGCGGCGAGTTTTCCCAGAAGCCGGGAGTGGAGCTGGTGACGGGGGATGTGGAGTCCCTTCCCCATATCCAGGGCGACCCGGACCGTATTCTCCAGGTGTTTATCAATCTGCTTAACAACGCGGCCAAGTTTACGGAAAAAGGGGTTGTGACCATCGAAGGCGAGAGCAACGGACAGGGGTACGTGGTGGTGCGGGTGCGTGATACCGGCGTGGGGATTTCCCAGGAAAGTCTGGGGAGCATCTTCGACAAGTTCCAGCAGGCCAACCAGGGCGACACCCTTAAGACCGCCACCGGCGGCAGCGGCCTGGGACTGGCTATCTGCAAGCACATCGTGGAGCGCTATAACGGACATATATGGGCGGAATCAGCGCCGGGCGAGGGGACGGTCATGACCGTGGCGCTGCCGTCTTCCTGCGTCGCGCCCCGCAAGAATCCTTCTTTCTCCGCCACGATCCTTGTGGTGGACGATGACCCGGCCATGCTCGACCTGCTCGGGGCCGCTCTCGGCAGGGAAGGGTATCGCACGATTTGCGCCAGAGACGGTGAAGAGGCCTTGGAAAAGACCCGCGAGCATCGGCCCGATCTCATTTCCATGGACCTGTTCATGCCCGGAGTGAGCGGCCGGGAGGCCATCGCCCGGCTGCGCTCGGACAAGGAATTGGCTTCCATCCCCATTCTCATCGTCTCGGTCGACGAGCGGTGCGGCACGGCCGGGGCCGACGCGGTCATCAACAAGCCGGTAGATGTGGCACAGTATCTGGAAAGGATCCGCGCCTTGCTGGGCGAGCGGTCGCTGGATCGTCCGGTGTTTGCGCTGAATGTGCGGGAATTCGCGGATTCCTGTATTGATGGCGGGAATATTCGGTACTGCAGTGAGGAAGAGTTGCTGACGTTGCTCGACGACGAGTTCCCCGGTGCCGTGGTGGTGCCGGACGGGGCCGCTTCCTGCGTGGACCTGGACCGTATCGGCCGGTCCCGCGTCGTACAGTTCATGTCTGTTCCGGGCACTGTGACCCGCGAGTCCGAATAAATCACCCTCCTTTGCCTCATTCGGGATGACGGACAGGTCATTCCGCGATTATACTTTTATTAAAAATTTCTTTCGGGTATTGTTGTGGCACTGTTCTTTTGTTGACGAAACAAAGGGTTGTGGCATGCGTATATTCCTTCGATTCGCTGCTTTTTGCGCTCTGGCCTGCAGTGTCGCCGTTTTGGCCCCCCGGACGGGGACGGCCCGGGATATCGTCTTGGGCATGTCTGCAGCTTTTACCGGTCCGAGCCGCGGTCTTGGCCTTGAACTCTATCGGGGAGCCATGGCCTATTTTGATTTTGTCAACCGCAACGGGGGCATTGACGGGCGCAAGATTCGCATCCTGGCCCTGGACGATGCATATGAGCCTGCGCAGGCCGTGAAGAACACCCTCCGGTTGCTGAAAAACAAGGATGTGTTCTGCCTGTTCAACTATGTGGGAACCTCGACGGTGACGCGTATGCTTCCTCTGCTGAATACCGAGCAGGCCCGGGGAAAGCTTTTTTTCTTCCCTCTTACCGGTGCACAGCCTCAGCGGAAATATCCTTACACTTCCAAGGTTTTTAACCTGCGCGCCTCCTATCGGCAGGAGATGCAGGCCCTGGTCAACGAATTCAGTCTGGTGGGACGCAGGCGCATTGCGATCTTCTTCCAGAATGATGCCTATGGCCGCTGCGTATGGGACGGCGTCCGCCGCGCTCTCCGGACGCATCGGTTGGATCTCGTGGGCGAGGCCACTTACCGGCGCGGAGCGACTTTTGAGGCTTCCATGGCCGAGCAGGTGGATATCATAGCTCGGCAGCAACCCGAAGCCATCATTGCCGTCGGGTCATACGAAGCCTGCGCCGCCTTCATCCGGGATGCGCGGAACGCCGGGGTGCGCGTTCCCATCGCCAATCTCTCCTTTTCCGGAAACGAGAGTTTGCTGAAGCTGCTGATCAAGGCGGGCAGTTCCGTGGATAAGGATTACACCAGGGACCTGATTTTCACCCAGGTGGTACCTGACTATATGGACCGAACCCTGCCTGCGGCGCGGCTTTATACTCGGCTCATGATCAAGAACCCGCCGAAACCGCCTGATTCGTTCGGCGCGGGGTACGAGCCCTTCGAATTCGGTTTCGTGAGCTTTGAGGGATATTTGAACGCCGTGGTCATGACGCACATCCTCAGGCTGCATCATGCGCGGCCGGAAACTCCTCTGGCCGAAGTGGTGGAAGGGGTGCGGGATTTCGATGCGGGCATCGACGTCACCATCTCCTTTGGCCCGGAGCGCCACCAGGGGCTCAATCGTGTCTATTTCACCACTGTTGTCGACGACGGGATCGTGCCCATTGAGCCGGAGGAATGGAGGCGATGGTCACGATGAGGCCCATGACAGGAATTTTCAAGAGAACGTTCATTCTCGTCTTCTGCGTTTTTTGCGTCATTGCGGTTTTGACGTCAGGCATGGCCGCCTACTTCCTGTACAAGCGGATGGTCGAGGAATTCCGGAGCAAGGGAGTGGCGATCGCCGTGAGCATTGCCGAAGGCGGCTGGGACGTGCTTTTGCACCGCGATGCCGCAACGGTGCAGTCGACCATCGATAATTTTCTGGACATCGAAGGCGTAGTCTATGTGTATGTGGTGGATGCACGCCAGGACATCCTCGCCCACACTTTTGTGCCTGCCCGGCCGGAGTCCCTGCAGCACGGCTATCCCCACAGCGAGTACGACATATCGGTACGCAACATTACCGTGGAATCCATCGGTTCGGTCATGGAAATCAGCGCTCCCATTCTTGAGGGGGCGGGCGGCCATGTGCACGTGGGCATGGACCGCGGGTTGCTGAATGCCTATTTCTGGAAGGTGTTCAGGAATATGCAACTGGTGCTGGGCGTGGTTTTTGCCGTTTGCGTGGTGCTGCTCTACTTCATGGTTCGCAAGATTTCCCGGCCGCTTACCGAACTTTCCGATTACGCCGCCCAGCTCGCCCAGCGCGATTTTTCCGGCGAGATTTCCATCGATTCCAAGGACGAACTGGGGCTGCTCGCCAGGACCATGCAGAACATGGCGCACGAGCTTTCCGCGCTGTTCAGCGAGATGCATGAAGAGGTAGCCGAAGCCACCAAGGAAGTACGCACGAGCTTGAGTTACCAGTCGGCCATCATCGACAACCTGGCCGATGGGCTGCTGGTCACCGACCGAGACGGCAGGATAACCCTGCTTAATCCCGCCATGCGAGAATTCTACGCTCTGCAGGGGATAGACTGCACCGGCACGAAGGCAAAGCACTATTTTCCCGCGGAATTGGCTCGGCTTGTGGCCGCAGCTCAACCTCAGGAAGGGGGAACCGTCACTGCGGAGGTTCCTCTGAGCGACAACCGCACGGGTAAGGCGCTGGCCTCGCCCATCTGGCTGGAGGAGGCCAACGGGCAGTGCCTGGGTACTGTGATTCTGGTGCGCGACATCACGCATGAAAAGGCTCTGGACCGGCTCAAAACGGATTTCATTTCCACGGTGTCCCATGAATTGCGTACTCCCATGACCTCGGTGCTCGGTTTTGCCAAGATCATCCACAAGAAGCTGGAGCGGGATGTATTTCCGCATCTGGATCGTGGAGACGACAAAACGGTCAGGGCAGTGACGCAGGTAGAGGACAATATCGGCATCATCGTATCCGAGGCCGAACGGCTGACCGTGTTGATCAACGATGTGCTGGATATTGCCAAGATGGAATCCGGCAAGGCCCAATGGCGCGACAAGCTCCTGTCCATGGCCGACGTGGTGGAGCATTCGGTGCGCTCCGTACAGGGCGTGTGCAGGGAAAAGGGCCTTCGTATCGAAACGGAAATCGAGAAAAACCTGCCCATGGTCTTCGGCGATCGGGGCCGTTTGGTGCAGGTGGTGCTCAACCTGCTCTCCAACGCCATCAAGTTCATGGATGAGGGCGTCATCGTCTGTCGGGTGCGTCGCCACGGTGATACGATTCTCACCAGCATCGCGGACCAGGGCGTCGGAATCCTGGCCGACGAGTTGCCTCTGATTTTCGAGAAGTTCAAGCAGGTGGGAGACACCCTGACCGAAAAGCCCAAAGGGACCGGACTCGGCCTGCCCATCTGCAAGCAGATCGTCACCCGCCATAAGGGAGAAATCTGGGCGGAGAGCATAGTGGGTATGGGCAGCACATTCCACTTCACTTTGCCTGTCGCCAGGGACTTCAAGGCCGATGGGTCGGCGCCTGGTGAAAATGAGGATATTTTCTGTTGGGATGAAGACGACGCGCTGGGGCAGGAAGGGAGCGCCATGTTGGTGGAATCCATGGATACGGGACAGGAGATTCAGCCGCTTATCCTGGTGGTGGATGATGATCCGTCCCTGGGAAAATATTTGAAACAACTCTTCCGGGAGGAGGGCTTCCGGGTTTTGGTGGCGCGAAACGGCAGGCAGGCCTTGAAGATGGCGAGCAAACATTTGCCCAACCTGATCACCATGGATCTCATGATGCCGGAAATGGACGGCAAGACCGCCATTCGCTGCCTGCGCTCCAATCCGTTCACCAGGCATATTCCCATCCTTGTGGTCACTGCCTTGTCCGATACGGAAGAGACCGGGGGAAACGTTGCGCTGCTCAAGCCGGTTGACGCGGACCACCTGCTGGAAACAGCCAATATTCTGCTGCGCGATCACGATGTGAGCCGTTCCTGCATCGTGGTGGGCGAAAGGGCCGACTTTGAGTTTGACGACGGTCTGACCGTGTTTTGCCCCAGCAGGATAACTTTCTGCCCGCCTCATGAGATTTGGGATCATGTGCAGGAAGGATTCAAGGGGTTCGTGTTCATGCCTCACGAACTGGCGGACGAACTCGACCTTGCGGGGCTGAGCAGGCAGTCCGGGGTGCAGGTGCTTATTTTGCCGGAGGCTTCCACTGATTATAAGTAGAAATAGCACCCTTGCTCCAAGGGAATTGTTCCATTATGCTTTTCAAAGAAACGAGAAATGCACCCGCCGAACACCGTGCATATGAAGGAGACTGCCGATCATGCCCAAGAAAATACTCATCGTTGATGACGAGGTTCATATCAAAATGCTCTTGGAGCAGACTCTGGAAGAGTTGGAAGATGATTTCGAGGTCGAATTGTTCACGGCGTCCGACGGCGAGGAAGGGCTGGATTTTATTCGTTCGGAAAAACCAGACCTGGTTTTTCTGGACATCATGATGCCCAAAATGAACGGCTATGAAGTGTGCCGGACCGTTATGGAAGACGACGAACTCAAACATATCAAGATCATCCTGCTCACCGCCAAGGGACAGGAAGTGGATCGCAAGCAGGGACTGGAGCTTGGAGCGAAAATGTATATGACCAAGCCTTTCGATCCCGATGAAATTCTCAAGGTGTCCAAGGAAATGTTGAATCTGTAACCTTGTCTGGAGCTTTGCACGGAATATGACGAGCCTGAAGAAGGTCATTCGCCCCGGGCTGATGCGTCACTTCCTGCTCCAGGCCAGCAGGCTTGCGGGGAGGGGATGCGCCGTTGCGGTCCTTGTGGACGGCGAGGTGGCTGCCGCCGCGGGCGCGGACGATTTGATGGATTTCACGCCCGGTTCTCCCGGGCTTTTTGTCATGGACCTTGAGCCCGGAGACGGCTCGGTGGGGCAGCTTGCACTTCGCGTGTCCGCCTTGAGTGGCATTGACTCCGAGCAGGTGGACCGTATTCTGGAATTCATGGCCTTCACCCTGCAGGGATTCATGGATATGGAGGCAGCCAGACGTTCCATCGCGGACGAGGCTTTGGCCAAGTACAGGGAGCTGGCCCTGCTGCATCGTTCCGTGTCCCAGTTCAACACCTCCCTGAGCCTGCGCGATGTTGTTCGTTCCCTGCTCAACGAATGTCGGCGCGGCGACTATCCCGGCGAAATGGGAGCTGTTTTTCTCAACGATCCCGCCACGGGGGAATTCCGTCTCACCGATCACTTCGGCTTTCCCGACCTTCACACTCTGGCCCGGATCAAGGACAGTATACTCTTCCGTGAAACCGTGGAGAACTGCAAGGGCGACATCGCCAACGACCTTTCCCTGGATGAACGCTGGGATCGTTCTGTCGCCGGCCTGTCCGCCTTGCTCATTGCTCCCATAGCCTCGCCCAACCGCTGTGAAGGGATTCTTCTTTTGGGGGCCGGGGAGCCAGGGGTCTACAAATCTTTCCATCAAAAGAGCCTTTCCACCATGGCCTCGGTGGCGGGCATTTCCGTGAGCAATGCCTTCAATTTCGAAGGTTCGCGGACCCTCATGGATTCCATCCTCCAGGCGTTGGCCGAGGCAATTGATTCCAGGGATCCGTTCACGGCCGGTCATTCCAGACGGGTGGCCCAGCTTGCCGTGGCCTTTGCCCTGGCCATGAGCAATGACAATGCGGTTTTTTCACACGTACGGTTCTCCGAGAGCGACATCCGGGAAATATATTACGCGGGAATTCTGCACGACATCGGTAAAATCGGCATCAAGGAAGACGTGTTGACCAAGGACACGAGGCTTCCGGCAAAGCTCATCGAAGTGATTAGGGCGCGTTTGGAACTCTTCGGCCATACCACCGGATTCGAATGGCAGGAGGCCTTTGATCGTCTCGATGAAATCAATCGGGTCATGAGTCCGAGCCAGGAACAGCTCGATTTCGTTCGAAGCATAGGAGGCCGGTCCTGGCGCATCAATGGAAGCAAATATCCCCTGCTGCACGAGGATGAGCGCGATTGCCTGATGCTGCCTTACGGCAACCTGACCCCGGATGAGCGCCTGGAAATTCAACGCCATCCGGCCGAGAGCGAACGCATCCTGCAACATATCCCCATGCGGGAAGGGCTCGGCAACATGCTGACCATCATACGCCAACATCATGAGCGCATGGACGGGTCCGGGTATCCGGATGGACTCACGGAGGGGGATATCCTGCTTCAGAGCCGGATGATGGCCATCGTGGACATCTATGACGCCATCACCCAGGAGCGGCATTACAAACCAGCCGCTTCCAGGAAAGAGGCCCTGAACATCCTGGCCGAGGATTCCGCCAACGGCAAGCTGGATGCCGCACTGGTCGAATTTTTCATTGCCCACGTCCAGCAGATCGAGCAGATGGCCGATACCATCAGTCTTCACGACCAATCCGCTCTTTCCCGCATCGAACAGTTGAACCTGATCTGATTTTTCCCCTGTCGGAGAAAAAAAGCCCGCTAATGTTGACCGGCCTTGAGTTTGAGATGGGTCATGCTGAAAGGCGTTTCTCCGCCGTCCAGAAACGCTTTGCAGAAAACGGTTATGTCCAGTTCGGCCATTTCGCGTAACGCCTTGATTTCCATATTTCCCAACACCGGAGCCACGTGGCTGCCCGGCGTCAGGCGTATGGCCCGAAGCTGTTCCAGGGATTCCTTCTTGGAGAAGCCGCTCTGGTCCATGAGTTCCATGCTGCGATCCTGATCGGCGTGTCCGATGCACAGGCCGGTATCCACCACACATCGTGCAGCTCTGCACAGGCGGCGGCGCTGGAACATGAGCTGTTCGGCGGGCGTTTCCAGGTAGCCGGTCTCCAAAAGCAGGTGTTCGCCGAAGGCTCGCCACCCGCCGGCCACGAGCGGGTTCCTGAGCTGGGAAATGATCGGGTCGTCGGAGAGCAGGCGGCGGCTGGCCATGAGGTGGCTTCCCGGAATCGTTTCCTGGGCGGCCAGGAATGTCAGCTCCTTGCGAGCCCGTTGCAGACGCACCGGATCTTCACGGAAACCGCGTCCGGAAAAAGCATGGGGGATGACCAGGAGCCTGGCCGAATCGCCCTCGGTCTTGGAAAGCGGAGCGCAGTAGTGGGCGGCGCGGCGCAGGGAAGCCATGTAGGACGGTGATTCCCCGAGGGACAAAGGCAGGTCCGGCAGTTGGCCGCCAAAGGCGGTCTCGCCGAAGAAAGTGCGCAGCCGTTCCACCTCCTGCTTGAACAGGGTCAGGGTGGAAGCATCCTCCCGGCCGGGGCCCGTGTATTCCTCGTATATGTTTCGCCAATCCGGCTCTCCCATGTCTGACGCGATGTGCTGCAGGCAGTCCAGGGCGCCATGCCATTCCGCATTGGCCGCTTCGAATATCTCGCGAACGGTTTTGGACGTGCCCAACCCTTCGGTCAGGACCGTTTCCATGTCCGGCCCTTCGGCTTCGTCCACCACGGATCGGGTGTGAATGTGGCGGTCCACTTCCCTGAGGGTATCGAGACAGTCCTGAAGACTCTGGGCGCTTTTGGGGTCGGATTTGAGCTGCCCGGATTGTCCCAGCTCCTGCAGGTAGCGGGCGCAATCCCGGATCATGGTTTGGGAGACGGCTTTGGTCTCCGGCGTCACCATGACGATGTTTTCCTCTGTCTGTCCCAGGAAGCCGGGCACGGCGCGCAGTCGCTTCATGGTTCGCTTCACCCTGGCTTTTTCGGACTTGGCCGGCAGCGTCAGGGCGTGATGAATTCCGGTGAAGGCGGTCTTGAGATAAAGGGATGGGTCCTTGCGCCAGGATTCGGCCCCGGAAAATTCCAGGAGTACGCCCCGGGCATTGGTGGCCATTGCCTTGCCCTGTTCATTCCCGATACCGATGTTGCTGTCGGCGATCTTCTCGAAGTCCTTTAGGAATGAGGTGATCTTGGCGACGTGGCGGTCAATGGTCCTTGGAGAAAAATCCTCCAGGCGGTCCAAAAGATCGTGGGCTTTTGCGGCCGCCGGCAGATAGGGGATGTCCCCCGACGCGCACAGCACGGGGAAGGCCTTGGCCAGATAAGAAAAGTAACGTTTGATGATGCCCGTTTTCATGGTTCAGGGGCGGCTCCTATCGTTCCACCAATTGAATGACTTTGCTCGCGAGCTCGCCCAACTCCGCCTTGGAGACCTGGTCGTCGGCTCCCACTGCCGAGCCCTTGTGACGCAGGGTGTCGGTGATGATGGAGGAGCACAGAACCACCGGCAGGTGGCGCAGGGTGTGGTCCTCCTTGACCCGTTTGGTCAGGTTGTGACCATCCATGATCGGCATTTCGATGTCGGATACGAGGACGTCGATGAAGTCCTTGAGGGGTCTGTTCTGCTGCTCCGCGTTGTTGCGGATGGCCATGAGCTTTTGCCAGGCCTGTTCCCCGTTTTCGGCCGTGCCCACCTCGAAACCGGCCTTTTCCAGCACGCCGGTCACCATCTTGCGAGCCATGTTGGAGTCGTCCACCACCAGGGCGCGAAGGTGCCTGGTGCGCACCTCCTGTACCACCTGCGGAGCCGGCTCCTTGGTCTCGCCCATACCCGGGTTCAGGTCCGCAGTGATCTTTTCCATGTCCAGGATGAAAACGATGCGGTTGGAGAATTTGACCACTCCGGTGATGGAGTTGACGGTCAGGGCGGAGACGTAGTTGGTGGGCGCTTCCACCTCGTCCCAGCCGATGCGGTGGATTCTGGTCACGCCGGAAACCAGGAAAGCGCTTCGGGTCAGGTTGAATTCCGTGACGATAACCTTGAGTTCCTCGCTTTCAATGCGATTTTTTCCCAGCCACTTGGCCAGATCGATGAGCGGAATGATCTGGTTGCGCAAGTTGAAGGCCCCGAGTACGGCCGGATGGGAAACTTCGGGCATGTCCGTGAGTTCTGGCATGCGGATGATCTCCAGGACCTTGGCCACGTTGATGCCGTAAAAACCCCGGTATTTGTCTTGATCCTCGTCTTTCCTGGCTTGCTCGTCGATGTAGAACTCCACGATTTCGAGTTCGTTGGTGCCCGATTCGAGCAGGATGTCGGTTTTGACCATTCGCCCCTCCGGGAAGATTTTTTGCTGGGTTGCCAATTATTCCCTTACACTAAGGGGTCATGAGCAAGCAAGCTTGTTAGAGGGGGGCGGGAGCGCGCCGGGACGGGAATAAAGGCAATCGTGCACTCAGTTGTACGAATGAAGAGGCCCGGCAAAGAGCCGGGCCTTCATGGTCAGCAACTGGTCAGCCGGTCCCTGGCGGCTTCGGATATGCGGTCGTCCATGTCCAGTTCGTCCATCTTGTCCAGTATCTTTTGTTTCATGGCGGGCGCCTCGGGAAAGTCCTGGTCGGTCCAGAACCGTTCGTCCTTGTTGAAATAGCCGATGATGCACAGGAAGGAGACACCGAAGTAGTAGGCGGAGCTCAGGGAGTTGTAAAAGCTCGGATCGCCCACAAAGCCCTCTGCGTCGTTCCAGGATACGTTCAGGCAGTAGTCGAGCATTTCCTGGATTTCCCGGGAGGCGTGGGTGCGCTGGCCGTCGGTCATTTCGTCCCATCCGAATTTGAATATCTTGGCCACGTCGTAGCTGTTGTGATTGTTCATGTGGCCTTCATGCATCCAGCCGTACGGATAGGGTCGGTTCTTGATCTCGAAGGTGGTCCTGATGATCTGGGGCCAGTGGTTGATGGGCAGGGTTTTGGCTTTCCTGATGTAGGCGATCATGTGATAGGTGATGCTCAGGTCCGTGGTGTGCAGCATGCCGAAGTCGGTTTTGTACCATGCCCCCCAGTAGCCTGTGGTTTCGTCCTGCCACCAGTCCACGAACTCCTTGTAGGATTCCACGTATTCGTCGGTAAGATCGAAGCCCTGGGTGTAGTTGCGGATGTATTTTTTCAGCCGGTTCTTGAAGCAGAATTGGGCCAGGCCCGAAGCCATGGCGTTGAGGGCGTCGCGGTTGTTCACCCCGGTTTCCGGGATGTCCGAGACCAGCAGGCTTTTGAGGTAGCGGTTGCGCACCACCGGGTCGTTGAGGTGCTCCATGAAGGTCAGGGGATACTTGGGCGACTCCGTTGTTTCGCTCAGTTCGTTGATGGCGTCCACGGTCTGATCGAATTTGAGGAAATAGAGTTTGAGGAACTTGCCCCAATACCCTTCCTCGCACTGCTCGAGTCGCTCGGGCTGGTTCTTGTCCAAAAGGCTTGCCTCGAAAAGCGCCTTCTCCTTGTCGAACTCCCGGAAGTGGGCCGTATACTCCTCGTACCATTTGGCGCGGAAATAGAGCTGGCGCGAGATCATCATCTCATGCCCTTGGCGCTCGAGATCGTTGAGGTGTTCTTCCATCTCGACGAGTTCCGGATCTCGTTTTTCTTTTTTGCTGACGAAATCATGGTCATAATGCACGAATTGGTGCTGGATGACCTGGTTGGTGTTGATGAACGGAGCCCTGAACTGTTTACGCACGGGCAGGACGGGTTTCATGCTCATGGGATGTCTCCTTGAACGGCTGTCGGTACGGTTGATGCGGCGGACGGTCAGTGCATTGCAATCACGGAGCCCGGTATCGACTTTCCGGTAATTATAAAACAAAATCCGGCAGGAGGAAACCACCTGCCGGACCTTGTCTGTGCCTTGAAATTGGATGTGTTTCTAGGACGGTACGTCGATACCGTATTTCTTGATCTTGTAATGGATGGCGCGACGGCTGATGCCCAGTTCGTCGGCCGCGGCCTTCTTGACCCCGTTACAGTGCTCCAGGGCTTTGATGATGGCCTTGCGCTCGTTGTCCTCAAGAGAGAGGGAATCCTCATCGGGCAGGGGCGAAGCCTGCGGCTCCAGCTGCAGGTCTTCAGGCCGGATGAGATCGCCCCGGCAGAAGACCAGCGCCCCTTCAACGGCGTGCTGCAGTTCGCGGACGTTGCCGGGCCAGGGGTGTTCCTGCATGAGCTTCATGGCTTCAGGTGTGAAATCGGCCATCGATCGGTTCTGGGATTTGCAGTACATCTCTGCGAATTTTCGGGCCAGCACCGGGATGTCCTCCACACGCTTGCGCAGGGGAGGAATGGTGAGGGCCACCACCTTGAGACGGTAGTAGAGGTCCTCGCGGAACGATCCCTCCCGCACCATGTCCGGTAGGCTGGCGTTGGTAGCCGAAATGACCCGGCAGGAAACCTTGCGTTCCTTGGTATCGCCCACGCGGCGGATGGTGCGTTCCTGCAGGAAACGCAGCAGGCGGGTCTGCATTTCCGGTGAAATGTTGCCTATCTCGTCCAGGAACAGGGTGCCGCCGTCGGCCTCTTCGATGAGGCCCTTCTTGTCTTTCATCGCATGAGTGAAGGAGCCCTTGACGTGGCCGAAGAGTTCGCTTTCCAGCAGGGTGGGCTGGGTGGAGCCGCAGTCCACCACCACCAGCGGCCCCTTGGCGCGCGGGCTGTGGGTGTGGATGATTTTGGCCGCCTTTTCCTTGCCGGTGCCGGATTCGCCCAAGAGCAGGACGTTGGCCTCGGCCGGGGCCACCCGTTCCAGGAGGGAAAAGAAATGCTTCATGGACTGCGCTTCTCCGCCCCAGATTTCACTGTTTATGGGAGTTTGTTTCCGGGAGGTGGGCGTGGGAGCGGTTGCGAGATTTTTTTCGATGCATTTCAGCAGATCCCGTCCGTCGAACGGTTTTGTCATGTAGTCGGCGGCGCCGGTCTGGATGGAATTGACCGCATCCGGGATGGTGCCGTGTGCCGTGAGCATGATGATGGGGATGTGCGGCCAGGAGCGGAGCACTTCCTCCAGCAGCCCCTGTCCTCCCATGCCGGGCATCTTTACGTCCGAGATGATCAGGTCCACACGGTTGTCGGCCAGCATTTCCAGGGCGGTTTCAGCGCAATCGGCCGGCAGGGTTTCGTAACCAGCGCTCTCCAGGCGCGCCTCCAGCACGGTGAGGATGTTTTCGTCGTCGTCCACGGCCAGGATGACCGGCGTGTCGCTTCTGCTCATATGCTCTCCATTATTTAACTTTTTTTGAGAATCTTCAAAAGATTGGCGTCGTGGACAGGGGAGCGCCGGTCCGCAGCGCAGGAGTTTGGTCATTTTCAAGGCCTGTCCGGGATGAAGAATCTGAAACCGCAGCCGCCCTCTGTGCCGCAGTCCACCCACATGCGCCCCTGGTGGGCCTCCACGATCTTGCGGGAGATAGCCAGGCCCAGGCCTGCGCCATCCTTGTCCGAGCGCACACCCTCGGCCCGGTAATATTTCTGGAAGACCAGTTCCCGTTCGGACTCGGGCACGCCGGGCCCCTGGTCGTCCACACTGAAAATCAGGCCATTGTCGTCCTGGTCCAGACTAAAGGTGACCGTGCTGTTTTCGGGCGAGAATTTGATGGCGTTACCGCCCAGGTTCAAGAGGACCTGGCGGAGATGTTCACGGTCGGCCACAAGCAGGGCCGGTTCATCGGGGACACGGGCTCTGAAGGAAATATTCTTGGCCAAAGCCGAGGACTCCAGGCGCTCCATGGTGGAACGCACCAACTCTACGCTGTCCATTTCAGCCGGGCGCAGGTCGAGTTTCCCCGACTCCAGTCGGGAAACGGTCATGAGTCTGCGCAGCAGCCCGGCCAGTCGGTCGGTCTCTTTTTCGGCGATGCGCAGGAAACGCTCCTGTTTTTCGTTCACCTCTCCGAACACGCCGTCCGCAATCATGTCCACGGATTCGCGGATGGAAGTCAGGGGAGTGCGTATTTCGTGGCTGAGCATGGATATGAAGTCCGAACGCATGCACTCCTCGCGCCGCAGCTTGTCGGCCATGTCGTTGAAGGCGTCGGCCAGTTCCTCCAGTTCGTCGCCGGAATCCACACGCACCGGCGCCGGTGTCTCGCCGCTGCTCAGAGATCTGATGCCGCCACGGACCTTCCCCAGGTGGGTGCTGAGCCGCCAGGTTAGCAGGGCGCTGCCCGGCACGGCCAGCAGCAGGCAGACGATGAGGCCGTAGAAACCGACCTGATAGGCGTGGATGTTATTCTTTCGCAGCCGGGCCAGTCCTTTGGTGATGGCCTGGCGGTTTTCCTTTCTGGTGGCGGCCAGGATGGCCATCCAGGACTGGATGGTGGCGTCGTTGTCGAACGCCTGTCCCGGGTCTTCGGCCACGGTCAGGCTGATGGTGTATTCCGCGGTGAGGGGAGCCCATTGCCTGGCGTACTCGGGGTGCCGTTCCAGGGTTTCGCGAAGGATGTCCCCGAAGCGAGCCAGGTCGTCCACGATGAACTGGGCTGCGGTTTCGTCGCCTTCCAGTACTTTGAATCGGGCGATGTTGGTCTGCACGCTTTCCAGCCGTTCCATCATCCGCTGTACGGCCACGCCGATCTCGTAACGCGTGGAGGCGATCTCGCGGGTCAGGGCGGATTCGTTTCTGATCTGGTAGACGAGGTAAGCGGTGGTGGCGCAGAAGATGGCGGTGATGGCCAGGGCCCAGGCGAGCATCCTGGCCGATATGCTCATTTTCGGGAACAGTCTCACGGGGTGACTCCGGTTCGGGTATCCTTTTCCTGTCGGTTGTATACCGGGCCGCCGCCGTGAAAGCAACGGGCCACAGCCCGGGATCGAAGCAAAAGTCGTGCCCGGGCCGCAGCCCACAAAATTCACACTTGTTCAGCAAAAGAAATCAGTTACGCGTGCAATTCACGAACCCCAAGCGCAATCTTTGCAGAGAGCGGCGGCTGTTTAAAATGGTTCGGGTACACGGCGCAAGGGGAAATAGTTCTGCACATATTTCAAACAGGGCATGTGTGCAGATCTATTTCTCCGCGGCGGCAAAGGAGGCAGCCCATTCTCAACAGAGCCGCCTAGCCCCTCATTTTGAAAACGTCGTAGGCCTTGTCATGGTCGATCTCCTCGAACCGGATGTCCTCCACTTCGGGAAGCGGGGCTTCGGTGCGGATCATCTCCTCGAAGTCCTCGAATTTTCCGGGATCCCCCTGCGCCAGAATCTCGGCCTCCCCGTCCGCGATATTGCGCACCCAACCGGTCAGCCCGAGGACTTCGGCCTGCTTCTGCAGCCAGCCCTGGAAATTGCCCCCCTGAACCTTCCCCTTGACGATGCAATGCAAACTCTTCATTCGATACCTCCGTACTCTAGTAGGCTCCTACCATAACTATACGGGATGTAATCCTATACGCAAGTATTCCAGAAAAATTATCATGCGCGGGCCGCCTTTTCCCGAGCCGCGGGCGCCTGCTCCGTCTTGAATTGGGCCAGGTCTTCCGTAATCTTGTTGCGCAACCGGGTCACGGCCTGGGAGTCGGCCATGACCATGTCCAACTGGCGAGTGTGAATGATCAGGTAGCCCAATACCTTGAGCCTGTGGGCCATGGTGGAGTGGCCGTACCCCTCCAGCCGAGCCAGCAGGTTGTCCTCGCGCACTTTGACCCGGAAGTCGTAGGACTCCAGTATTTCCTGCAGGAATTTGGCCCGAAGGACTCGCCGTTCCAGGTTGGCGGCTCCGCCCTTGAAGTTGAAACGGGCATAGTTCTCGCTGGGCCGGTCGCCCACCAGGGATTCCACGTTGCAGAAATGGAAGCCGAAGCGGGACTGCAGGCTGCAGTAGTTCTTGGAGATGATGAAATAGTTCTTCATTAAGAAGTCCGAGGCTTGGCCCGCAGCCAGATTGGGGTTCATGGTGGCCTCGAACATGACCGACAGGAAGCCGCGCGCATTGACCGGGGGCGGCCCTTCCCATGGCACGGCGATCATGCCCGCCCACAGGGAGCGCATGGGAATGGACTCCACCTGGGACATGAGCACGCAGGAATCCGTACGCTCCTGACCGTCCGGGCTGAATCCGTCGTCCAGGTTGAGCACCCAGAATTGCTTGGGCACGTCGCAGATGAGCTGGCGCGAAGAGCTCTTGCCGTAGTCTTGGCTCATGCCGAAATCGAACATCTCGCGCACGGCGGTTTCATGGCAGAAGCGCATGATGTCGTGGAATGTCTTGCAATATCGGGGACGGAATTCCGCGCTGTCCGGGTCCAGCAGCCGCAGACGGATGATGTGTCGGGCCGCGTTGCGCAGGGCCGAGCGCACCGGGCTGCCGCGCATGGGATTGTGGCGGGGGCGTTCCTGCTCCATCAGGGCTTCCACCTTGTTCGTGAACAGCGACCTGTTGTCTGCGTCCACAGTGATCGTTTGTCCGTTTTCCAGAGCGTTCATGGCTCCGCGCAGGCTGAACAGGGCGGGCACTCCGAACTCCCGGGCCACGTTGGCCAGGTGTCCGGCCGCACCGCCGCGTTCGGAAATGACGGCTGCCGCCCGGCTCAGGAGTGCGGCCCGCCGGGGCAGAGCCTGTGCCAGGATCATCACGGCCCCCTCGGGAAACTGCAGGGCGTCCGCGTCCTTGCCGACCTTGAAGACCGGTCCGAAGGCGACGCCGGGGCTGGCCGTAATGCCGCCGCTCATGAGCGGTTCCGGCAGGTTGTCGATAACCGTCCGGTCGGTCCGAAGGCCTTCATCGCCTTCGGACCGGGGCAGGGGGCGGCATTGCAGCAGCTTGAACCCGTCGTCATCGGTGATGGCCCATTCCACGTCCTGGGGCAGGCCGAAGTGCGCTTCGATGTCCAGGGCGGCGCGGGCTACCTGCAGGGCCTGCTCATCCGTGAGGGACGGGTCGTCCTCGTTTTCCTGGTTTTCGATCCTGCAGGTGCCTTCCATCGGCAGGCAGACGTACTTCTCCGCCTTGTGGGCCACAGTCTTGTCTTTGACGGTCAGCGGTGACCGGGACAAGGTGAATATGTCGGTTTCTATGGAGCCGTCCACCACTGCACGGGGCAGCCCCCAGGCCGAGTAGACGGTTATGGAATCGTCCTGGGAGTCCACCGGACTGCGTGAGTAGGCCACTCCGCCGGAACGGGCCTCCACCATGGCCATGCAACCCACGCACATGGCTACGTCCTCGTGTCGGATGCCTCTGTTGAGGCGGTAGGTCAGGGCCTGCATGGAGTACTTGGAAGCCACCACCTCGCGATAGGCGTCCAGCAGGCTGTCGCGGTCCACGTTGAGCACGGAGCTGTACTGGCCCGCGAAGGTGGTGCGTTCTGTGTCCTCGCCCAGGGCGCTGGAGCGCAGGGCCGCACGGACTTCTTCTCCCTCCGTCTCCATGAGGCGTGTGTGGGCGGCCAGAATCTCCCGCTCCAGGTCCTCGGGCAGGGGGGCCGTCATGATCACCTGCATGACCCGGGAGGTGAGCTGGAACAGGGTGTCCCGGTCTTCCTTGTCCACTGATTGGAGCATATGCTCGATGGTGCCTTGCAGGTCGTTCCGGTCCATGAAGTGGCGGTAGGCTTCCGCGGTGATGACAAATCCGCCGGGGATGTCAAGTCCGAGGCGTTGTCCGGCTTCTCCCAGGGTGGCCATCTTGGAACCGCACAGGTCCGTGTGCTCCCGGTTCACATCCGAGAGATCCAGAACCAGCGGGCCGCCACGCTCGAACTCCTTGCGCGCTATGTACGGCTCGATCTCCCGGCGGATTTCGTCGAAGACCTCGTACAGGCGGGTGTATTTGCCCGGCGCCAGCTTGTCCAGGTGCTGGATCATGCGGTAGGTGGCGGCCCCTGCCTTGGTGCAGGCGGCGCGCACAAAGGCCATGCCGTAGACGCGTTCGCCGCGCAGGGCTTCCTCGATGTCCGTGAAGATTTCATGGTTTTCGCCGTCAGCCGAAAGCAGCTGCCTGAAATGGTGATGGCGGGACGCAAGCAAGGCCCGGAATTCTTCCGCATTATTTCGGTGTTCCTTCTTTCTGCCGAAGAAGGGGAACCAATCTCCAAATCCCATGCCAGTATCCGTTCAATTCGTTGAGAAGGTTACATTTCCTTTTTCTTGCCTGCGGTCATCTGGAGCCCCACACCTTCAAACAGGAAGAAAATGCCGTACCCGAACCATATGGTGTAGACGACATAGAAGAGGAGAGCGAAGGTTATCATGCCCCATTCATCGACGGCCTTGCGCCCTTCGATGCCGAAATAATTGTAACCCACCTCGATCCCGCGGGCGATGATTCGCTTGTCGATGAAGGTGGCGGGCTTGAAGTTCTTTTGTCGGTCCAGAGCCAACTTGACCTTCTTGAGCAGGAGCCACCATGCGTACATGGCCTGCTTGGGGGCCGTGCCGTACCGCTTTTCCATGGCCGGGCCGTTGTTCTTGAACATGTCGTCTGAGTCGCGCAGCGCCACGCCCATGAGCCGCCCCAGGTCGCCGCGCACCCTGAATTCCGTGGCCTTGGTGGGCTCAAGGTTGAAGCCGTTTACGGTGAGCAGCTTGGCGGCCGCCTCGGTGAAGGCGGGACTGTCCGACTCAATCACGATGTCGAACTGCTGCCCCCTGAACTGTTTGGCCTCCTTGATTACCTGAGGGATGTAGTAGGTGGATCCCTTGGAGATGGAGTTGAACATGTTGTCCGAGGCTTGGAAGGCGTTGATGTCTCCGAAGTTCGGGGAGAACATGAAGGCCAGCACGCAGAAGAAGACGGCGAGCAGGCCCAGGCCCGTGAAGAAGTGTGTTCTGTGTCGAATCAGCATGGCCTATTCCCCCCTCAGTTGATTGATTCTGATCAGGAAGGTGCCGATGACCCAGACGCCGAACACCCCCACGCAGATGAAGAAGCTCCAGTTGCCCACCTGGGCGCAGAAAGCGGAGACCGAGGGCGGGATGTTCGCGATTTTCATGGCCGCAAGCTTTCCGGGCAGGGCGAATAGCCGATTGGCGAAGCCTGCCAGTATTGCCGTGGCGTAGAAGCCACGGATGTAGATGCCCGGAACCAGCTTGGTGGTCAGGGCGCCCACCTGGATGCCCAGCAGGGACCCGAGCAGCATGCCCATGGCCAGGGTATAGAAGATGAATCCGTAGATTGCATACTGGGAGATGCTGGCGTACCCGGCCGTGAAGATGATCTGCAGGATGTCCGTGCCTACGGTTGTGAAGGAACTGACTCCCAGAATGTACACGAACATGGGAAAGGTCAGGAATCCGCCGCCCACGCCCATGATGGCGGCCATGAAGCCCACCACGGCCCCGCATGTCCCTACGAACCAGGCGGAAATGCGCTTGCCGCCCGGCACCAGATCCGTGTCGAAGGTGATCATGGGGGGGATGGCCGTTTTTTGCAGCTTTTCTGGCAGCCCGCCGCCACCGCTCTCGCCGCCGTGCGCGTCGACTCCGCCGCCGGCCTTGCTCAGCCTGATGAAGTCGAGCATGGCATAGATGCCGAGAAAGCCGAGCAGCACCACGTAGATGAGACTGATGAAGGTGTCCGAGAGTACCGGATTGAGTTCGTATATCCAGCGGTTGATGACTCCGCCGCCGGTGACGCCCACTCCCGAGCCCACCAGGAAGGCCAGGGCCAGCGCCACGGAGACGTTGCCGAGCTTCCTGTGCACCGCCGTACCCATGATGGCCTTGGCGAAGATGTGGAAGAGGTCGGTGCCCACGGCCAGGATGCCCTTGATGCCTGCGCTCATGAGAGCCGGGGTGATGATGAAGCCGCCGCCCGCGCCGATGCAGCCGGTGATGAGTCCGGCGCACAGGCCGATGGCGATGGAAACGAGAAATATTTCCGGCGTGTAAAAGGCCGGGCTGTATGCTTTCTTGCCGCCCAGGATTTCCGGCAGCGGCAGGTCCGCGGCCATGCCCACCGAGACCAGGATTGCCGGAACAGCGAGGACGAGGAGCAGGATCAGCCGCTTCCGGCTTGCCAGGATGTTTCGTGAAACCTCCAGGTCCCATCTGGCGTGGGCCTGTGCCGCCAGCAGCATGGTTTCGTAGAGCCGTCTCGCTGTGTTCATGCGCCCCCCTCTTGAGTAGCGATTGTAATGACCCGACGTCCGAAAGCGTGCTTTTATCGTCAGGATTCCTCTCCGTTGTCCGTGGACCTGATTTTCCGTTCCCGAATTTCCTTTCGCTTGCAGGCGTCTTCCAGTTTGTAGACGAGTTCGTCCAGGTCCGCCGGTTTCATGAGGTAATGGAATGCTCCTTGGTCCATGCCCTCCACCGCCGACTCCATGCTGGCGTGGCCCGTAAGCATGATAACCTCCACCAGCGGATGCCGGCGTTTGATCTCCCGAAGCGTATGAAGACCGTCCATGCCGGGCATCTTCATATCCAGGACCACCACGTCCGCGGGAAATTTCTCCAGGCTGGACAGGCATTCCTCGCCTGACTGAGCCACTTTGACGGTCAGTCCACGTCTGGCCAGCCGTTTTTGTATGGCGGACGTGAAATCGACTTCGTCATCCACGAGCAGAACTTTCATCTCTTGCATTTATTCACATACCTACTGACTGCTATTCACTTCGTTTCACTGCGGCCAGGATTTTTTCCAGAAGCTTTTCGAATTCGCAGGGCTTGAGCAGGTAGTCGAACGCGCCGTGCTGCATGCCTTCACGCGCGGCTTCCTCCGAGCCGTGTCCCGTGAGCATGATCACCGGCAGATTCGGCACCATTTTCTTGAAAATCTGCAGCACCTCGATGCCGCTCATGTCCTCCATCTTCAGGTCCAGCAGGGCCACGTCGTAGTCGTCTCCACGCAAGGCCTGAATGGCCTCGGTTCCTCCCCCAGCCACCTTGACCGTCATGCCGCGCTTGGACAGCCTTTTGGCCATGACATCGGTGAAACCGATTTCATCGTCCACCAGCAGAACTTTGATATCCATCTCGCTCATTTATGAATTTTCTCCTCCGGCCGCGATGTCGTCCCTTCGGGAATGGGCCTGCTGTATTCTCTGTTCCTGTTTCATCTTGCGGCGGGCCGCCTCGCGGATTTTGCCGAGCAGCGTGTCGAAATCGCAGGGCTTGAGCAGGTAGTCGAAGGCTCCGAGGCGCATGCCTGCGCGGGCCGACTCCATGCTTGCGTGGGCCGTGAGCAGCACCACCTCGATGAGCGGGTGGTTCTCCTTGATGCGGGGCAGCACCTCCAGGCCACTCATGCCGGGCATCCTGATGTCCAGGACCACCACGTCGAAGGGCTCGTCCGCCAGCTTTTCCAGTCCACTCTTCCCGTCGAATGCCAGGGCCACCTCCACACCGCGCTTGGCGAGCCGCCGTGCCACGGCCCAGGCGAAATCCTGTTCGTCGTCTATGAGCAGCGTCCTCATGCGCATGGGTTATCCCCTCTCCTCCGCGTTTTCGTCAGAAGGCACCCCGGTCTTGGCGGCCGAGGGGATGCGTACGGTGAAGGCCGTGCCCACGTCCACAGCGCTGTTCACGGAAATCTCCCCTTTCATCTTGTTGACGATGCCGTAGATGATGGACAGGCCCAGCCCGGTTCCCTTGCCTACTGGTTTGGTGGTGAAGAACGGGTCGAACAGGCGCTGCATGTTGGCCCTGGGGATGCCGCACCCCGTGTCCGCCACAGTCATGAGTACGTCGTCCTTGTCGCGCTTGGTGGTGATGGTCAGGGTGCCGCCTTCCTTTTCCATGGCGTCCACGGCGTTGTTGACCAGGTTCAGGAGCACCTGCTGCATTTCCGAAGGACTGGCCGCGATGGTGGGCAGGTCCCGGGCCAGTTCGGTCTCCACCTGCACGTTGGCGTATTTGGTGCGCTGGTTGCTCAGGCCGATGATTTCCTCCACAAGCTCGTTGAGCTGAAGTTCCATGGTGGTCGGGTCGATCATGCGGGCGAAGGAAAGCAGCTTGTGGGTGATCTCCCGGCAGCGCGCTCCCTGGGTCCTGATCTGGGTCAGAGCCCGCTTGGTCTCGTCCGTGTTGCCGTTTTTGTCGATTCCTTCGGCAAGCAGGTCCTGCACCCATCCGGCTTCTTCCACCATGATGGCCACCGGGTTGTTGATTTCGTGGGCGATGCCCGCGGCCAATTCGCCCAGGGAGGCCAGTCGGCCTGCCTCGATGACCTGCTCGTTCATCATTTCCTTTTCCTTGTCCGCGGCTATGATACGCTTGACCATGCGCTTGGAAAGGTAAAAGGCCACGAAGGTGATGGCTATCACGCCGATGAGCAGGACCACCAGGGCCAGGTTGCGGGTCTGGGCCAGGTCGGAAAAGGCGTCGGCCGAGTCCTGCTGGTAGACCAGCAGCCAGTCGCCCTGTTTGAGCGGGGTGCTCAGGAAGATCGTCTCGCGGCCCGTGAGAGGATTGGGCGCAATGGTGGAAACCACCATGTCCCGGGCCTTTTTGAGTGCGAATGAGCCTTCCTCTCTGGCGTCGGTCGTGGCCTTTTGCAGCAACTCGCGCAGGAAGGGGACCTCGGCGCTCAGGTCGATGCGTGGTTTGGTCTGGAATTCGCCGCGCCGGTTGATGATGAAGGCCAGCCCCGTTCGGCCTATGTGGATGTTTTCCACCAACTGGTTGAAGGCGACGAAGTCGATGGTGGTGCGTAGTACCCACTTCTTGCCTTCACTTTCGAACTGGACCGCAATGATGAAGTGGGGCACTCCGCGCAATCCGAGGAAGACGTCCGAAACGTAGACTGTGCGCTTTTGGACTTCCCTGAACCATACGGACTGGGAGTAGTCCGCCAGGCCCAGACGGAAGGGGCCGGAATAGGCCACCTGTATGCCGTAGCTGTTGACCAGCCCCAGGTCCACGAAGCCGCCTCCGTGGCGTTTCATGAGGGATTTGTGCAGGTTTTCCAATTTTCCCTCGTCCAGGAAGCAGTCCACGCCCATGTTATCTGCCAGAACACGAATTTCGCCTACCTTTTCCAACAGGTAGGTATCGATATTCTGCTCGTGCTTGTGCACGATCTCCTCCAGGTGGGCCATGACCCTGCCCTTGTATATCTCCGTGTACTGGTAGCCCCCGATAAGGGTGATCAGCGCCAGGGGCATGAGCGATACCAGGACTACGGTGAAGGCCATGCTGCGGTGCAGGGAGCGGTAATATTGTCTGTCAGGCACGTCCGGCCTCCATGGTTTTACCAAGGATTTCAGAGAGAACGGGTGCGTATTTCAGCATTGCCGGACACAGGAGGACGCAGAGGCGGGCGTGGCGTTCGAATATCCTGGTGTCCGGTGGATTCATGTCATCGCCTTGTTTCATCGTTTCAGAGCAAGGGTGCCGTTCTGCCGGGTCATGTCATTTATACCCCTTTTTTATTGTTTTTGAAAAGACTTAAAGCAGTATAACGGCAAAATACCGTTACGGGGCCAACTTTTCTGAGCATCGCAGAATGCATGAGTGGTATTATTATCATACGCGCAATGATGCCGGGAATTTGCCAACAGGGTGCAAGGGATGTATCTTACAGTATAGGGAAATCCCTCTCTTCAGCACGGGAGGTCGTCATGCGCAGGGTCGTTTTTTTCATCGCGGTGTTGTTGTCCGCATCCGTCATGCTTACTCCCATGGCGCGGGCCGCATCCATCGTCGAAAACTCCGAACTGGGGTACCGGATGGCCATTCCCGACGGCTGGACCACCATGAATTCCGCACAGATCAAGGCCCTCAACAACTATATGGCTCAATTCCTGGGAGGGGGCGTTCGCGGCACCGACCTGGAAGTGAAGGCAGGCTATCGGCCCGTGGGGCAACAGTTGGTCTATCCCTTTATCGTGGTCGGGACCGAGGGCGGCGGCAAGGTTCCGGCCGACAAAATCGAGGCGTTCAACAAGCACGCATTGGAAAGGGTGGGAACACTTCTGAATTCCAAGGTCTATCACCCGGCTGGGAGCGCGGACGACATCGCCGGCTCCAAATTTGACCGGGACAACTGGACCTTCACCATCTCCGCCGAACCCGGCGGCATGCTTTTCCGCATCCATTACGTTTTCACCAGCAACGGCGTGTACGTGTTCCGTGCCTTTTTCGACCAGCGGTCCATGCTTTTGATTCCTGCCGTGGACAGGGCCTTTCGCAGCATCACCCTGCACGATTGGCTGCTCTACGAGCCGGAAAGGACGGACGATTCGGAACCGGGGGCTTCGTCCGCACGCAATGTCTGGATCATCTACGCCATGGCCCTGCTGGTGCTTGTCGGCGTGTGGTTGACCGATTTTCCTTCGGACGAGGAAGATCACCCTCATTGATCGTGCAAACCAGGGTGACTTTTGGGGACGGAGTGGTTGAAAGAGCTTCCTGGGTCGGCGGTTTTTTCTACCGGGGGTCGTAGTAGCCGCCCTCCAGTTTTCGCATGATGTTTTCCACGGTGCCGTCTTGGATGATTTCCCTGAGGCCCGCGTTGAATTCCGTAAGCAGCTTTTCCGATTCCGGCCTGTTTTTGGGAAAAAGGAGATGCCCGGTGGCCCTTCGGTAGACCTGCTCGGTTATGGTCACTCTGTCGCTCTCGTGCTGATATTTGCCCCGGGTGAGGACATTATAGCCTACTCTCCGGGTCGTCGGAAACATGTCTATCCTGCCCGCAAGGAGTTTTTTCATGTTCAGGTCGTCGTTCTGGACAACTTCCACCGTGAGCACTTTTTCTTTCGCCAGCCTCCAGAATTCGTCCGAATAGGAAAATCCTCCGGTCGCGCCGATGCGGTATCCCTTCAGGTCCGTCAGTGTTTTCCAAGGACGAATGTGTGTCGATTTCAGGTGGATGAAGACGTGCTCCTCCGTGTTGAGGGGCTCGCTGAACAAGGCCACCTTTTCGTATTTTTCGCGATGATACCAATAGGCCGAGGCCTGCACGTCACCGGCGGCCATGAGTTTGAAGGCCCGCCGCCAGACGTAGAATTTGAATTGTGTGTTGTAGCCTCTGCGGGCGAAGGCCCGGGTCACGATGTCCAGGATGGCCCCTTTGTTATGTAGCTTCGAACCGCACCATGGCGCCCATTCGCCCGTGGAAATGACGACGGTTTCCTTGGCCAGCAGGGGAGCTGGAGGCAGCATTCCCATCCACAACAAGGCGGTGAAGAGGATGACAGTGAGCAGTCTTCGCGCAAAGGGCATGTCTTATTGTGCGATGTGTTGAATCTTTAAGCCATTATACTTTCAGGTTCACGCGGAGAACCGTCCCAGGGCGAAGAAGAGCAGGGCCAGGCAGAGAAGGCGCACCATCTTTCCCAGTTTGCCTTCCGTTTTTTTCTGCGGGACATGCACCTTGTCGGCATATTTGTTTTTTCTGATTTCTTCGTGAACAAGGCGCTCCAACTCATGGATGTTTATATGCATTGCAGTTCTCCTTGGCGTTGGGGGGTGGTGTTTTTTGCTGTTTTCGGATGGACAGATTCAAAAGCAGGATGGCCGCCACGATGAGCATGCATCCCGCCCATTGGAGCAGCTGGAAGGTTTCGCCGAAGAGCAGGTAGGCGGTAATGCCTGTGAAGACCAGCTCCAGAGTGACGATGATATTGGCCATGGCCGCAGGCAGGTAGTTGAGGCTTTTGGCATAGAGCCCGAAGCCCACCAGGGTGGGGCCCACCGCATAGAGCAACAGCCAGAGCCAGCTGTCCGGATGGGAATTGAGACACAGGAGTTTGCCCGGGCCTGCCGTGAGTATGGGAATTTTTTCCCCGAACAGGACGATGGCAGCCATCTGGAAGAGGGCGGCGAAAGTGAAAATGTGGAAGATTGTGGTCCAGGCATTGACGCCCCTGCGTGCCGCTTCACGACCCATGAGGCTGTACCCGGCGTAGAGCAGGCCCGAGAGGATGCCTGTGACGATACCGGTGGCGTTGCCGTTCCATGCCTCGGGTACCAGCGCGTTGGACACGAGCAGGCATCCGGCCAGGGAAAGGCACACGGCCAGTTGCTGGAGTTGGTTCAACCGTTCGTCGAACAACCATGCGCCGAGCAGGGCGGTATAGCCTACCGAGCAGTAGGCCAGCACAGTGGACACGGCCGCACCGCTGCAGATTACCGCCGTGGTCCAGACCCCGTTGAACACCGCCAGGATCAGGCCGTAGGCGGCCAGGAACAGCAGGTTTTTCGGCGCGACGATCAGACGGGGTCGACCTGTGAAGGTCGTTGTGCACAGCAGGCTGGCGCAGACCAACGCGTTGCGCCAGAAGACCAGGTCCAGGGCGGCCAGTCCGTAAGTATCCGTGAGAAAGCGCACGAAGATGCCGGTCTGGGAAATGATGGCCGAACTCATCAGGGCCAAACCAGTGCCTTTCATGGGGGAGGGCCGTTGCAATCTCATGTCTGGAGCATAGGCGGCATAATGGCATTGTAGAAAGGGTCGTTTTTATATAAAATCGACCAGGCCAATTTCCAGGAGTCAGCCATGCGCATACCATTGGACAGAGAAGACGGACAGCCGTTGTACCGGCAGATCAGCGGATACATCCGCCGGGGAATTCTTGCCGGTTCATTGGTCCCGGAGTCGCGGCTTCCGGCCGTGCGGGCCCTGTCCCGCGATCTTGGGGTCAACCGCATCACCGTGGAGACCGCCTACGCCGAGCTGGAGGCCGAGGGCCTGGTGGATATGCGGGTGGGCAGCGGCACGTTCGTGCTTCCCTCCTATGTGCAGTCGGAGATCTGCCCGGCGCGAAGAATATGGCCGGATTGGCAAGGAATGCTCAGAGAACACATGTCCGGGCTTTCTTTTCCCGATCTTGAAAGCGATCCGGAGGTTGTCCGGTTCAACAGCGGCCTGGGCGATTCCCGATTTTTCCCCATGGATGAGTTCCGCAAGGTCATGCGGGATGTTTTGCGCCGCCAGGGAACCGAGGCGCTGGAGTCCGGTGACGTGCGCGGCCATGAACCGTTGCGGAGGAACATTGCTTCAATTCTGGGCAGCCAGGGGGTTCAGGTCGGCGCGGGAAACATCCTGATCACCTCGGGCACCCAGCAATCTCTTTCCTTTGCGGCCATCGCCCTTTTGCGGGCGGGCGACACGGTGGTGGTGGAGTCGCCTACCTACGCGGGGGCGCTGGACATGTTCCGCTCCATGGGGGTGAAACTGGCGCCCGTGCCCATGGATGAACACGGCATGCAGGTGGGGCGCCTGGAGGCGTTGTTTCGGGAACATGCTCCCAAGCTCATCTACACCATACCGAACTTCCAGAACCCCACCGGGGCATGCATGAGCGGGCCGCGCCGCCGGAGGCTGGTCGCCCTGGCAGCACAACACGGGATACCCGTTTTCGAGGACGATTACGTGGGCGACCTGCGTTACGAAGGTCTTGCCCAGCCGACCCTCAAGTCTTTGGACACCTGCGGCAACGTTCTTTACGGCAGTTCCTTTTCCAAAATGCTCATGCCTGGACTCCGTGTGGGCTACCTGGTGGCTGATGGACCAGCCTACGACGCCCTCGCCGAGATCAAACGTGTCCATTCGCTGGCGACCTCCAGCCTGCTGCAATGCGCCGTGCATGAGTATGTTTCGGTGGGTCGCTATGCCGCATATCTGCGAAAATCCCGCCAGATTTATCGGGTGCGCAGAGACGCCATGCTCGAAGGGGCGAAACGGCATCTTTCCGGGGTCAAGATCGCCCCATGTACTGGCGGGCTGGCCTGCTGGATGGAACTCCCCGAAGGTGTGTCCTGTACGGAATTGCGCAAATACGCTCTGAAGGAAAGGGTGGATTTCACGCCCGGCCCCAGGGTCTATCCCTACCCGGCCCAAGGCGAATCCTTCATGCGCCTCAATTTTGCAGCCCATTCCCGTGAGACCACCGGCGAGGGACTGCAGCGCCTTGGTCGGGCCATGGAGAAGGCAGCTGGTTGAGCACGGATCTCTATTCGGATGCGGGTATGAACTCCATAAATATTATTTCTTTACCTCCACCGGCTATGTCTATGTTACACTTCGGGACAGGGGCTCCCCGCGAATTGTCGGTACCCGTCCGTTCGTCGCCTCGCTGAAGTTGGATGACGAAGTGGCCTTTGTCGGAAATAAACATTGGTTTTGGGAGATTGCGGATATGGGGGATTGGATTGTTGCTGTCCTTGTGGGGGGATACTTTTTTTCAAGGTCAGGAAGTGGTTCAGGTCGGTCGGCAGCGAAGTGGGGCAGCGGAGCGCTCCGAAAAAGTCCGGCTGGGAAGCACTCAGGGAAGTGGAGGCAAAGGTGAAGAAGAAAGCCGCTTCCGTGAAGCCTCGACGGCAGGAAGAGGATTCGGTGTTTTTTGTCCACAATGAAAATTCCGGGAACAAAGCGGTCAAGCAGGTTCGCAAGCCCGTGCAACCCAAGGCGGGGCCGGTCAAGGAACGTAACGGGATACCCAGGCGTTTCGGCCGGGAAGATCGGGAAGCCAGGATGAACAAAGGGCAGTTTTCAGTGGGCAGGCACCTGGCAAAGCGGAAGTACCTCAAGGCCTACAAATAGGGGGACGGTATGTGGATGCGAACGGTTCTGCTCTCCGCCGTGATGTTTTTTCCGGTGGTCGCCTTTGCGGATCAGACCTTTCGCAACCCTGAGTACGGCTACACTCTGACCCTGCCGAATGCCTGGGAGCAGTTGCCCGAGCCGGTGGTGGCTCCGTTCCGCAAGCTGCACGGTCACAAGGAAAACGCCACTCACCCCATGGTAGCTTTTTATCAGTTGGTGGGGCACCGGCGTTTTTTTTCGCCGCTCATTCTGGTCAACGTGGGCGAGTATGCAGAACCCATGTACCTGAGTCGGTACGACTTCCGCGAATTGACACGTTATGCACGAAAACGGCGATTCGAACAATCCAGGCATTTCGACATCCACGGCACCCCATTCATCCGTGTGGACGCCTTCCCCGGGAAACGGCTCATTCGCGAGGTCTTCGACATCAGCGATTACGAGCGCGTTGCCTTGTACACCTACTTCGCTTCCGACCGTTACTGGGAATTCGTCTTTGTCTTTCCCGTCGACAGCCCGCGCAGCTATGCCGTGCGCGAGGCCCTGGACAACATCGTACTGGAGCGCGAGGAAATGCCCGGCTTCGAGGTTCTGCTCCGGGATACTTATGAGCGGGTCAAGTCGGAGTACAGGGTGTTTTTCGAATACATGCCGTCTTTACGGCTGGTCATGGCCGGGGGAGCTGCGGTAGTCCTGCTGCTGATTCTGGGCGGGGTGTACCGCTGGCGGGAACGCGTGAAAAAGGCTCGGAAAGCGAAAAAGGCTTCCGGCGGACAAAGGGGATAATCCCCATTGAAGTCCCAGAGCTTCAGCGTTCGCTGAGTTTAACCGAATCCGTGTTGACGGAGGGAGCTAGCATGCCCGCAGCAGGTGTTCGAAGCCGTTTCGGGACAGGCCGGCTTCCATGGCCCGGATGACCTGTCGGCTGACGTCGTGCCGTAGAATGGGAGAGCATGACGCCTTGTTCCGGATCAGCCTGGAAACATGTTCGATCTCGTGTTCGAATCCGCCGCCCGCTCCCGGGTGATGGATGGTGTGCTGTTCGCCCTTCCAGGTGATATAGACGGTCTTCGGGTTCCACCATTTTTCCCGTATGCGGATTTCCAGATCTTCCCCCAGAATGAGCGCTTCGCGGTTCAGGTCCTCTACGATGGAGGCGGAAACGAGGCCTTTGACCGGCCCGCAGTACGAGAACACAGCGCTCTGGTCCACGCTCGATTTCGGGTGTTCCTGCAGGGTGGCGTCGGCCGGGCCGTCGACCGGTAGTTCAGCCAGCCTGCAAAGGTCGTGGTAGAGCCACAGGCCATACACACCCACATCCAGCGTGGCTCCGCCGCAGAGCTCTCTGCTGAAGAGCGGGGATCGGATGTCGAATTCGTTCAGTTCTCCGAAGGACGCTTTGATGGAATGAAACGTGATGTCTTTTTCGGCAATGAATTCGGAAAGTTTCCGGTAAGCCGGGAAAGCCGCGAATTTCATGGCTTCGGTCAGAAGCAGGCCCTTGTCGGCGGCAAGCGCAGCCATGTCGTCCCAATCCTTGAGGTTGGTGAACGCTGGTTTTTCCACGAGCACGTGTTTGCCATGGGTCAGGAACAGTTCCACCAACTGTCTGTGGAAGGGGTGGATGACGGCCACATAGACTACATCGACGTCATTGTCCCGGGCCAGCTCCTCATAGGAACCGTATGAGGACGGACACCCGTGTTGCTGGGCGAATTCGTCGGCTTTCCCGCTGTCTCTGGCCGCAACCGCATGGAGTGTTGCGTTGTTCACGAAGTTCGTCAGGTCTGCGGCAAAGCGGTGAGCCACTTTGCCGAGTCCGGCGATGCCCCAACGGATGTGTGTGGAATTGTTTTGCATGACGGACTGTCGTTAACGTAGAGCGGGCTTTTTTGCCAGCTCAGACATGTTAATTTTCTGACCGTTCGAAGTTGTGGCGCACATAAAAACCGCCCCGGGTGCGTCAGCTGCCGGGGCGGATTCGCCGGAAAATTTGAGGGTAGGGGGCTCGGGGGAAGGGAACTTTTTAAAGTTCCCTTCCCCCGATTCTTATCAGTCTCTACTGCTCGCCCTTGAGCAGGTTCCAGTACTTTTCGTAGATGACGATGGCGTCGCCGATGTCGTCCTGGAACTCGGATTTGGCCATGGTTGCCTTGTCCGGGAAAATGACCCGGCTGGTGCGCATGTCGTCGTCCAGCAGGGCCATGGCCGCCTTGTTGGGGGTGGCGTAACCCCATTCTTCGACCATTTTCTTGGCGATGTCGGGCCGCAGGATGAAGTTGATGAAGGCGTGGGCTTCGTCCAGGTTCTTGGCTCCCGCCGGAATGGCCATGCAGTCCATCCACAGGATGCCGCCTTCCTCGGGCCAGACGAAGTTGAGGGCCGGGACCTCGCCCATGGCCACGTAGGCCTCGCCGTTCCAGATCATGCCCGCGTCCACTTCCTCATTCATGAAGGGCACCTTGGGACTGTCCGAGTTGAAGGTGCGGATGGAGGGCATGAGTTTTTTGAGGTACTTGTAAGCCTCTTCAATGTGCTTGGGATCGGTGTCGTTGAGGGAGTATCCCTTGGCCTTCAGCGCCATGCCGAAGACTTCACGCAGGTCGTCCTGCACCAGCAGGACCCCGTTGTACTCCGGTTTCCACAAGTCGGCCCATTTGGTGGGCATGGTTCCCAGTTTGCCGGGATTGGCCAGGATGCCGGTGCCGCCCCAGGTATAGGGTACGGAGTACTTGTTGTCTTTGTCGAATGGTTGGTCCAGATAGGCTGCGTCAAGGTTCTTGAAGTTGGGGAGTTTGCTCTTGTCGATTTCGTGCAGCATGCCTTCGCGGGCCATCTTGCTCACGAAATAAGAAGAAGGGACGATGACGTCGAAGCCTTTGTTGCCGAGCATTTTGAGCTTGGCGTACATGGCCTCGTTGCTTTCATAAGTGGCGTAGACCACCTTGATGCCGGTCTCCTCCGAGAATTGTTCGATGACGCCTTCGGGGATGTATTCCGTCCAGTTGTAAACGTACACCACGCCGGACCCAGCTCGCGCGGCACCTGCGGCGAAGACTGCGCAGGCAAGCGCGAAGACGATGAGAAGGGTTCTTTTCACTTTCGTTTCCTCATGAGTAAGTGGGATACAAACACACAGCATACGGTGATGCCGACCATGATTGCACTGAGCGCGTTTACATCTGGTTTCACGCCCATTTTGACCATTGCGAAGATGCGCAACGGCAAAATTTCAAAATCCGGTCCCGTCACGAAGAAGCTGATGATGACGTCGTCCATGGACAGGGTGAATGATAAAAGCCATCCGGCCAGCACCGCAGGCATGATTATGGGCAGGATGACGTGCCGGAAGGTGCGGAACTCGCCCGCGCCCAGGTCCTCGGCCGCCTCGATGAGGTTGGGGTCGAATCCTTTGAGTCGGGAATAGACCGTGGCGGCCACGAACGGGATGCAGAAGGTCACGTGCGCCGTGAGCAGCGGCCAGAAACCGGGATTGAGCCCCATGGCCACGAAGAGCAGCAGCAGGGACACGCCCATGACGATGTCCGGGCTCATCATAAGTACGAACAGCCCGGCCTGCATGAGGTCACGGCCCTTGAACCGGTATCGGAACAGAGCCACGGCCAGGAGCACGCCCAGAGCCGAAGCAATGGACGCGGCCAGGGTGGCGATGGTCAGGGAATTGAGTGCGGCCTCCACCAGCTGGGTGTTGGCGGCCAGCTTGGCGTACCATTTCCAGGTGAATCCCTTCCAGGCCGTGGAATACTTGGAGCTGTTGAAGCTGAACGTGATCAGCACGGCCAGGGGCAGGTACAGGAAAACATAGACCGGCAGCAACCGGCAGGCGATCCAGAATATTCTCATAGCGCCGTTCCCTCGGTCTTTTTGCCCAGACGTTTGGCGCTCGAATGGTAGGCCCACACGAGTACGAGCATGAGCAGGGTCAGCACGATGCTTGCCGCAGCGCCCATGGGCCAGTTGCGGGAGACGAGGAACTGGTTCTTGATGAAGTTGCCTACCAACAGGTTTTTGCCGCCGCCCAGCAGGTCCGGAATGTAGAACATGCCCAGCGCGGGCAGAAAGACCATCATGCACCCGGCGATGATGCCCGGCATGGTCAGGGGCAGGGTGATGTGCCGGAATATTTTGAATTTGCTCGCGCCCAGGTCGCCCGCGGCTTCCAGCAGTCTGAGGTCCAGCTTTTCCACGGAAGAATACAGGGGCAGGATCATGAACGGCAGCAGGGTGTAGGTCATGCCGATGAACACGGCCGTCTCCGTGTACATGAAGGAAACGGGTTTATCGATGATTCCCAGCCAGAGGAGGCACAGGGAAATCAGCCCCTTGGCCTTGAGGAGGAAGATGAGCGCATAGGTGCGGAGCAGCGAGTTGGTCCAGAACGGGATCATGACCAGCATGAGCAGCAGCGGTTTGAACCGGGTTTTCATGCGGGCCAGGGTATAGGCGAACGGGTAACCGGCCACCAGGCAGATGAGGGTGGCTCCGGCCGCCAGATACAGGGACTTGGCCAGCACGCGCATAAAGAGCGGGTCGAGAATGGCCTTGTAGTTGTCCAGCGTCAGCAGGGGAGCAATGAGCTGGGCCTCATCACGCGTCAGGAAGCTTGCGCTGAGCACCAGCAGGTTGGGCGCCAGTGCGAAGAGCGTCAGCCAGACGGCCGCACTGCCGATGGAAATGCGTCGAAACAGCCTAGAGTTGCTCATCCGGCAGCACGACCTCCCAGCCCTTGAACCAACTGACCACGACCTTATCGCCCGGCTTCTGCCAGATGCGGTCGTCATCCTCGTTGAAGAATTCCGTGACCAGCACTTCCTTTCCGCAGTCAAGGTCCACGATCATGTCCCAGGTGCTGCCCTTGTACACGGTGTCGCGCACGGTGCCCGGCAGCCAGAGTTGGTCTTCGTGTCCCTCGGGCGGGGTGGCTTCCACCACGATGTCCTCGGGGCGCAGCACCACCCTGATGGGGCTGTCGGCTTCGAAATCGCGGCCGGTCACCAGTTTGCAGGGACTACCCTCCACCATGGCGTGCAGGGTTTCCCGGTCCTTGAACCCGGCCACGCCGTCGAGGATGCAGGTTTCACCCACGAATTTGGCCACGTAGAGGTTGACCGGCTCCTCGTAGACTTCTTCCGGCTTGCCGGTCTGCTGGATGCGTCCCTCGTTCATGACCACCACACGGTCGGACATGGCGAACGCCTCTTCCTGGTCGTGGGTCACGAACACAAAAGTGATACCCAGCTCCCTGCACAGCTCCTTGAGCTGGACCTGCATACGCTTGCGAAGCTTGGCGTCCAGGGCCGACAGGGGCTCGTCCAGGAGCAGGGCCAGGGGTTTGTTGATGACGGCCCTGGCAATGGCCACGCGCTGCTGCTGGCCTCCGGAAAGGCGCGCGGGCATGCGTCCGGCCATGTTTTTCAGGTCGACCATTTCCAAAGCCTCGCGTACGCGTTTGTCGATCTCGGCCTTGGGTGTGCCGGACATCCTGAGCCCGAAGGCCAGGTTGTCGTAGACGTTCATGTGCGGGAAAAGCGCATAGCTCTGGAACACGGTGTTGACACGCCGCTGGTTTGCGGGCAGATCGTTCACCGCTTTGCCGTCGATGATGACCTGTCCGGCGGTGGGCGTCTCGAAGCCGGCAATCAGGCGCAGGATGGTCGTCTTGCCGCAGCCGCTTGGACCGAGCAAGGTCAGGAATTCGCCATTTCGGATGTCGAGGTTGATGTCCTCGAGAATATCGGTGTCGTCAAACCTCATTGCGAGGTTCCGCAACCGAATGATTGGATTATCTCCCGTCATACGGCCCCCTTATCAAGATGAATTTCCGCGGCGTCCGGGGAGGGCAAACGCAGACCGGTGGAACCGGAACGCGCGTAATATAGTTTTTTTTTGCAAATGGGAACAGTTTTTTATTCCTGTTTTCCGGAGTCGTTGACAGGAGCGGCAAAGCCTTGGCAAGGTTGCGCGGTCCTTCCGTTCCTGCGCTCCTGTGCGCAAAAGCCGTCCACTTTCGGAGCTTCGCCCGGAGAGGGGGAACGGGAAATTCAGGACTGACGGGGACGTCCCGGTTCGGCACGGTCGTTGCTTGATGCTTTGGCAGTGAGGGGATAAAAAGAGCATATGAAGATAGTTTTAACGGTATTGTGCGCCGCCCTGCTTCTGACTGCATTGGGCTGGAACATGGCGTCGGCGCAACAAAGGCGGCCCGAGCAAGGGGGGCAACGCCCTCCGGCCAACGGCGAACGCTTCGAAAGCCCTGGGCGGCAACGCCCGTCGCTGATCATTCGCGGCAAAGGGGGAAAGATCACCGACGTGGAGCGCCGGGGTGGTTCCTCTTTCCAGCCCGGAGAAGAAAGGCCGCATGACCGCTCCCGTCCCCACCCCAGGCAGTAGGTTCATTTTTCGACCGGCAGGGGCCGCTCCGAAGACAACGGGGCCTTCTTTGATTGGCCCGCCGTCCTTTCTGCGTTCATCTTGTCAAGCATGGCCTGAAAGACCTCCCACTGAGCGGTTTTTCACTGTTGACCGTTTTCCTCTTCGGCGTTGACGGCGTCCAGTTCCCATTGGAATGCCGCCACGAGCTCGTCGTCGGCCTCCTTGTTGAAGCCGATGCACAGGGGGAGTTCCTCCAGGACGTAGACCTCTTCATAGTCCGCGGGGTCGAGTTGCAGGCGTCGCAAAAGGATATAGGCCACATTGAAGTCGTAAGCGAACAGGTCGATGCGTCCGGACTGGAGCTTGCGGATGTTCAGCACCGATGAATTGGCGATGTCCAGGGATTTTCCCGGGACGATTTTCTTGATGAGCTCGTGCCCGATGTCCTCGCGCACCGTGCCTATGCGGTACTGTGGCAGATCGTCGCCGCTGCGGATGGTGATGTTCCTTTCCCTGAGTCCGAGCAGGCCTATCCGTGTCGACCCCACGGGACAGACCCATTTGAAGAACGGTATCCTGTGCCGCGCGTACGACATTGAGTAAATGACGGCATTCTTGTTCCTCAGCACGGCATTGTACCCACGTGCCCACGGGCCAAGACGAATGTCGCTGCGTTTGATCTTGGAGCCGAGGCGCTTGAGGACTCTGAGAACCTTTTCCGTGGCGATCCCCTTGACGACCGGTCCGTCCATGAAATTGTAAGGGGGGTATTCCTCGGTATAGATTTCCAGGCTGTCCACATCCAGTACGAAAACCGGGTTGGGGATATTGCTGAAGATGGCGTGGTATTTCTTCTCCGATCGCCGCAAGTCCACTTCCAGCTGCCGGCGCTGGGAGATGTCCAGTGAGATTTCCATGGCGGCGACGATTTCGCCGCTGGCATCTTTAATGGGAGAAGTCCGCACCAGCCAGTGGGTGGCAATACCGTCCTTGTCCACCCCGCGCTCTTCGGTCTGGTGGGATACGCCGTCGACAAAGGTTTTTTCGACCGGGCAGAGCCTGCATTTTTTATCCCTGCCCTTGTAGGCGTGATAGCAGAAATCGCCCGGCACGGGGGCGAAGCGCCGGGCGAACTCGTTATTGTACCGCAGCAGGCGATAGTTGCGATCCTGAACCGTTATCAGGCAGGGAACCTGTTCGAACAGGTTCTGGTATTCGTCCCGCTGTTTGTTTAACTCTTTTTGGTTGGAGGCGATCTCCTCGGACATCTGATTGATGGCCGACGCCATCTGCCCCAATTCGTCCATCTTTTCGATCTGCACGCGGGTGCTGTAGTCTCCTCGGGCGATGCGACGGGTGCCGTCAATCAGGCGTTTGATGGGGTAGTTGACGAAGCGCAACACGAAGATAAAGATAATTGCCGACGTGATGAGAAAAACGAACCCCGCCAGGCCGATTATGCCCCGTTCCGCCATCAGGATTTCGTGGTCGGTCTCTTCCAGGCTGATGACCACATCCAGGGCTCCGAGTATTTTTTTGTTTTCGGGGTGGACATGGCAGTCGCCGGTGGCACACCCGGGTTCGTTACGGATGGGGCTGATGATGCCCAGCAGACGATAACCGGAATCGGAGAAGAAGATGCGGGTGCGTTCCTCCAGAGGTACCTCGGTCATGGGAGGGTCGGTTCGATGACAGATATGGCATGCTTCGGCCTTGATGTTGGTGGTGATCTCACGACGGAGGTCACCCTCAACCTTATAGTTGTCTTCAATCTCCTT
>ENA-ORCU01000134-ORCU01000134.1-marine-metagenome-genome-assembly--contig:-NODE-134-length-49631-cov-15.621585_pt1 | contig 49631 bp, 49 predicted proteins | sample MGYA00248631_ERZ508512 | MGnify/ENA primary metagenome ERZ508512 (study PRJEB26183, sample SAMN06268844) | marine metagenome | isolation source: Tt an P1 anaerobic enrichment on pine from sediment taken...
CTGGAGTTTGTCGGTGAAGAGCAGGTGATTTCCGGCGACGAGGCTTTGGCGCTTTTGGCGAGTGACGATGATCAGGCCTGGGATAGTGTTTCAGTGGCGGTCGTCAACGGCACCGAATCCGGCGCCTGTTCCGCCATAGAGCAGGTATGCCGAGCCATGACGGGTGTGCCAGTGTTGCTGGTTGGCGACCCTGAGCTCAAGGGTTTGTCAGAGGACGATGCGGCACGAGTGATTGCGCGGATGGAATGGCCGCTGAACTACACCAAGTTCGTGGATTCCCTGTACCGCGCACAGATCTATCGGGACCAGTTCAGCCGCAACCAGCAGCGCGGCCAGCAGCGTGGTGTGCAGCTGTTCCGCAGCCTTGTGGGAACCAGTCGTAAAGTCCAGCAAGTGCGCCAGTTGATGGAGCAGGTGGCCGACAAGGATGTGAGCGTGCTGATTACCGGAGAGTCCGGTACTGGGAAGGAAGTGGTTGCTCGCAATCTGCATTACCATTCTTCCCGCCGCGATAAGCCCTTTGTGCCGGTGAACTGTGGTGCCATTCCGGCAGAGCTGCTGGAAAGCGAGCTCTTTGGCCATGAGAAAGGCGCGTTTACCGGTGCCATTACGGCGAGGGTAGGGCGCTTTGAGATGGCGGAAGGCGGCACCTTGTTCCTGGATGAAATTGGCGATATGCCCCTGAACATGCAGGTGAAGATACTGCGGGTTCTGCAAGAGCGCACCTTTGAAAAAGTGGGCAGTAACCGCACCCAGACCGCTGACGTACGGGTGATTGCGGCGACCCACAAGCATCTTGAGGACATGATTGAATCCGGTGATTTCCGGGAGGATCTGTACTACCGGCTGAACGTGTTCCCCATCGAAATGCCGGCACTCCGGGAGCGAGTCGAAGACATTCCACTGTTGATCAACGAGCTGATTTCCCGGATGGAAAAAGAGAAGCGTGGTTCATTGCGGATGAACTCGGCGGCCATCATGAGCCTGTGTCGTCATGATTGGCCGGGCAATGTCCGTGAGCTGGCTAACCTGGTGGAGCGTCTTGCCATCATGCATCCCTATGGCGTGATCGGAGTGCAGGAATTGCCGAAGAAGTTCCGCTATGTGGATGATTATGACGAGAATCGCCCGGTAGAGGATTCCGGTATGCCCTCTTCCATACCAGGCCTGGTGGGGCTGGATGCGCCAGCGTTGCTGCCGGTGAACGGCATTGATCTGAAGGATTATCTCTCCAATCTTGAAAAGCAATTGATTCAGCAGGCTCTTGATGAAGCCAGCGGCGTAGTCGCCCGCGCTGCCGAGAAGCTGCGGATACGGCGCACTACGCTGGTGGAGAAAGTGCGAAAGTATGGTCTGAGGGACGACTCAGAAGAAGCCTGATGACACCGGGGTGGCCGGTAAAAGGTGGCGTCAAAGGTTTGTAACCTGCGACGCCATTGTTGTTTCTGGCCGACGGTAATTCGTCACCCCGGGTATCGTTGGTTTCGTTACTATTTGAAAATAAACAATAAATACTAATTGGCACGCTGTTAGCTTTAACCTTTCCGAACAAAAGTATTGATGGCCCCGCCGGGCCTGTCAGGGGGAAAGGTTATGAGCCACGCACATGTCGTTATGGAGTCCCGCCACCAGCCGGATGCCAACGCTGCGGCTGATGTCAACGACAAGGTGACAGCACTGTTTCCACAGCAGGACGATGAGGCTGTAGATTCTGCGCTGGAACTGTTCAATCGCATGTCTCGCCAGATTACCGATTCCTATCGCACACTCGAGTCTCGGGTGAACCAGCTGTCCGGTGAGCTGTCTTATGAATCGCGACAGCGCCAGCAGGAGCTGGAGCAGAAAGAGCAGCTGGCAGATCGCCTGTCTACCTTGCTCAATGCCCTGCCTGCGGGTGTGGTGGTGCTGGACAAACATGGCACTGTCAGTCAGAGCAACCCGGCCGCCATTGCCTTGCTAGGCGAGCCGCTTGAGGGCGAGCGCTGGATTGACGTTATCCGCCGCTGTTTCGCGCCCCGTAACGATGATGGCCATGAGGTGTCCCTGAAGGATGGTCGCCGGGTCAGCATTGAGATCCGTACCATGGAGAATCAGCCGGGTCAGTTGATCCTGCTGACCGATCTGACTGAAACGCGCCAGCTCCAGTCGCAACTGGCTCATGCCCAGCGCCTCTCTGCCATGGGCAAGATGGTTGCGTCCCTGGCCCACCAGATTCGCACACCGCTGTCTGCTGCCATTCTCTATGGTGGCCATCTGAGCCAGCCGGATCTCGATGAGGAGCTACGTCAACGTTGCGCTTCCCGGCTGATGTCCCGCCTGACCCATCTGGAACAGCAGGTTCGTGACATGTTGATCTTCGCCCGCGGTGAAACCCGACTGGCGGAAGAGCTGGATTCGTCGCGCCTGGTGGAAGCGCTCGAGTCTGCTGTTGATGGACTCAAGCTTGCGCCAGGTGTGCAGGTGACCCTGGACAACCAGGTGCAGACGCCTTGCCGGCTGATGTGCAATCGCGATGCCCTGGTCGGCGCCTGTACCAATCTTGTGAATAACAGTCTGGAGGCAGGGGCAGCCGATGTTTCAATCGTCGTTTCCGCTACCTCTGGCCGCCTGGAAATCCGGGTTTCCGATAATGGGCCCGGGTTCGAGCCTGGTGAGGCAGGTCGGATTATGGAAGCCTTCTACACCACCAAGTCCCATGGCACCGGCCTCGGGCTGGCCGTGGTGCAGGCTGTGGTCAAGGCCCATCAGGGCGAGTTTTCGATTTCATCCCCCGGACAGCAAGGCGCCGACGCGATAGTTCGGCTGCCTATTCTGACAGCCCGGTTTTAAAGAACAGGTTGGAGGTGCATAGCATGGCAAAGGCCCAGATTCTGATTGTGGAAGATGACCACGACCTGCGCGAAGCTTTGGTAACGACGCTGGAACTGGCGAAATTCCAGGTGCGGGAAGCGGCCAGCGCTGAAGATGCGCTGGCAAGCCTGGCCCGGGCGCCGGTCGATATGGTGGTCAGCGATGTCAATATGCCCGGCATGTCCGGCCATGAGTTGTTGGCGGAAGTTCAGCGCTTGTATCCGGGGCTGCCCATGATGCTGATTACCGCGTACGGCCAGATCAGCCACGCGGTGTCTGCCATGCAATCTGGTGCCATCGATTATCTGGTCAAGCCGTTTGAGCCTCAGGTTCTGGTGGAAGCGGTCAGTCGGGTCGTGGGCGGAAGCCGCCAGAAGGCTGGCGATGAGCCGGTGGCTGAGGATCCTGTCAGCAAACGCATGTTCCAGTTGGCCGCGAAAGTGGCGGCCAGTGATTCCACAGTGATGATTTCCGGTGAGAGTGGTACCGGTAAAGAAGTGTTGGCCCGCTATATCCATCAGCAGTCACCCCGAGCGGATGAGCCGTTTGTCGCGATCAACTGTGCCGCTATTCCGGAGAATATGCTGGAAGCCATTCTGTTCGGTCACGAGAAAGGTGCATTCACGGGTGCCGTTGCAGCCTCCCCAGGTAAATTCGAGCAGGCCAATGGCGGAACCATCCTGTTGGACGAGATTTCCGAAATGGATCTTGGTTTGCAGTCCAAGCTGCTGCGAGTGTTGCAGGAGCGGGAAGTGGAGCGCGTCGGTGGTCGCAAGACCATTCAGCTGGATGTTCGTGTGCTGGCGACCACAAACCGTGATCTGGCGGACTACGTGCGCGAGGGCAAGTTCCGCGAAGATCTTTATTATCGATTGACGGTGTTCCCGATGCGGTGGCAGCCCCTGCGGGAGCGGCCGCTGGATATTCTGCCCCTGGCCCGCTCACTGCTGAAAAAACATTGCCGCAAGATGAAGCTGACCGGCATCACCCTGGCCGAGGATGCCCGTAAGGCACTGATGGCTCATGCCTGGCCGGGTAATGTCCGGGAACTGGACAATGCCATTCAGCGGGCGCTGGTGTTGCATCAGGGTAATGTAATCCACGCCGGCGATCTTTGTCTGGAGCTTGGGATTACCGGTGCCGCTGACTTTGGTGCTCCCGCCGAGCCGGCCATTTCCGCCAGGTCCATGGAGGTCCCTGCGGCTGACGTGCCAGACCCCGAGGCCGGGCTGGAAGCGGATTCAGCGGCTGATGAGGCGATTGGCTCACTCGGAGATGATCTGCGCCAACAGGAGTTCCGTATTATTATCCAGACCCTCAAGAAAGAGCGTGGCAGGCGCAACCGGGCAGCGGAGCAGTTGGGCATCAGCCCGCGAACGCTTCGTTACAAACTGGCCCAGATGCGAGATGCCGGTATCGATCTTGATGCGGAGCTGGCCATGGCCTGAGTCAGGGCCTTTGTTGTCGACCTTATACTCCTTCGGGCACCCTTCGGGGTGCCGTTTTTTTACCCGCCTGCCTGGTCTTCTTTTTCGGTCTGGTTTCACTCCTGTCAATTCTTTGTCACGTAGACGCCTTCCACTGTAAAATGCTTTATTAACCCGTTGAAATAAATGGTTTAATTGTTTCTGGCCTGTTGCTTGCTTTCAGTTCATTTGAGTCAGCAACAAGTACAGGCCCGACGGGGCCGCCGGGAGAGTGTGATGGTTCAACGTGCCGACATAAACAATGTTCTGTCTGAGATCCGGAATCTGCGTACCCAGATGATGCAGAACCAGAGGATTGAACAGGATCAGTCCGTACGTGGCCGCATCGATGGCCCACGACAGGTTCAGGAAACCCAGGAAGTTCCCAGCTTCAGCGATATGCTGGGCAAGGCCGTCAACAATGTACACGAGGTCCAGAGTCAGGCCAGTGAACTCAGGACGGCCTACGAAATGGGCGATCCGAACGTGGACATTACCCGGGTAATGATTGCTGCCCAGAAATCTTCGGTGTCTTTTGAGGCTCTGACCCAGGTGCGTAACCGGGTTGTGCGAGCCTATGAAGACATCATGAATATGCCGATCTGATAACGGAGCAACAGCATGGCAAGCGTACCTGCGGAAACCGCCGCCTCTGACCTGCCGGCTACTCAGGAGTCTGATACTCCGGAGAGCCGTAGCAATCTTTTGCTCGGATTCAACCGATTGAATCTGCTGCGCCAGGTCGGGCTTATGGTCGGGCTGGCCGCCAGCGTGGCACTGGGTGTGGCTGTGGTGCTCTGGGCCCAGGAGCCCAATTACCAGCCGGTGGTGGGGGATCTGTCTGCCTACAACCCGCAGGACGTGACCACCATCCTCGACAGCAACGGTATCGATTACAAGATGGACCCCCGCACCGGAGCATTGCTGGTGCCGTCTGAACAGGTCTATAGCGCGCGCCTCAAGCTTGCTGCTGAAGGCGTAACCGACCAGAAGACCATGGGTTATGAGTTGCTGGACCAGGAACGTGGTCTGGGAACGTCCCAGTTCATGGAAACCATCAGCTACCGGCGCGGACTGGAGGGCGAACTGGCCCGGACCATCGCCGCCATGCGTGGTGTTCGAAATGCCCGGGTGCACCTGGCCATTCCCGAGCGTTCGGTGTTTATCCGGGATGCCCGTGAACCGACCGCCTCGGTATTCCTTGAAGTGTTTGCGGGCCGTCGCCCTGAGCCTGAACAGATTCGGGCCATCGTCAACCTGGTGGCCGGCAGCATTCCGATGATGAACCGGGATCAGGTGACCGTGGTTGACCAGAACGGCAATCTGTTGACGGGCGATGAGGTTCAGGCCGAAACAGACCGGATGAAAGACCAGTATGAATACACGTCCAGGGTTGAAGAGCGGCTGACCCGCCGTGTCGCCTCATTGATTGGCCCGATTGTCGGGGAAGGGCGTTACCGCGCGGAAGTCACCGCCGACCTCGACTTCTCTGCGGTCGAGCGTGCCGAGGAGTTATACAATCCGGAGCAACAGGCGGTGCGCAGTGAGCGCGAGTTGTCTGAGCAGCGTGTGGCGGGAGCCCAGGGTGGCATTCCCGGTGCGCTGGCCAATCAGCCGCCAGGGGCTGCGACGGTTCCGGAGCAGGCCACTGCCGCCCCAGGGGAAGATGGCGCTCCTGCAGCTCCGCCGGTGAATGTCCGGAGTGAATCCACCCGGAACTATGAACTGGATCGTACCGTAAGCTACACCCGTCAGGAGCTGGGTGCGGTCAAGCGGGTGACCGTGGCCCTTGCCGTGGATGACATGAAAGTGGTCGACCCGGAAACCGGCGAGGTGAGCTATCAACCCTGGCCAGAGGCCGAACTGCAACGGCTGAGCATGCTGGTGCGTGATGCGGTTGGCTATTCCGCGTCCCGCGGAGACAGCGTTACCGTCATGAATACGGCGTTTGCCCCAGAGGAAGCGGTGGAGTTTGAAGCTCCGGGCTTCTGGGAGCAGCCCTGGTTCTGGGATTTGATGAAGCAGGTATTGGCAGGACTGGTCATTCTGATTCTGGTTCTTGGCTTGCTGCGCCCCACCCTGAAGACGCTGTCCGGTGGCGGCCGCCGCGAGCGTGGTGAAGGCGGAGAAGAGGGGGAGTATGGTGGCCTTGCTGATATCGAAGGCGGGCAGGCACTACGCGATGCCATGTCGTCTCAGGATGACCTGCTTTTGCCGGGCGCCACAGACAGCTATGATAGACAGTTGAATGCACTCAAAGGCCTGATTGCGGAAGATCCCGCCAGGGTTGCACAGGTTATGCGCCAGTGGGTGAACGTCGATGACTGAAGAAAACGGCCAGTTGCAGGGGGATGCCCCGAAAAAGCCGCAGCGCAAGATTCCGCGAGTGGAGCAGGCAGCGATCCTGCTGATGTCTCTGGGTGAAGCGGACGCTGCGGAGGTGCTCAAGCACATGGGGCCGAAAGAGGTTCAGCGGGTTGGCGTCGCCATGGCGCAGATGAAAGACGTCAGCAAGGACGACGTCACCTACGTGCTTAACCAGTTTGTGGACGCTGTCGGCGGCCAGACCGGTTTGGGGGTTGGTAATGACGATTATATCCGGGCGATGCTCACCCAGGCGCTGGGTGATGACAAGGCCGCGAGCCTGATTGACCGAATCCTGATTGGCGGCAATACCACCGGCCTGGATACTCTTAAGTGGATGGAGCCCCGGGCTGTGGGCGATATTATCCGTTACGAGCATCCCCAGATTCAGGCCATTGTTATCTCCTACCTAGACCCGGACCAGGCCGCTGAAATTCTTGGCACACTTGATGAAAAAGTGCGACTGGACGTGATGATGCGGGTGGCGTCGCTGGAAAGCATTCAGCCACAGGCCCTGCAGGAACTGAACGACATCCTTGAGAAGCAGTTCTCCGGTGGCGCGGCCTCTCAGACCAGTCGGATTGGTGGTGTGAAGCGAGCGGCCGATATCATGAACTTCATGGATCGGGGGATTGAGGGCTCGTTGATGGATTCCATCAAAGACATGGATCCGGATCTGGCTTCCACCATTGAAGACCTCATGTTCGTGTTTGATAACCTCAAGGATATTGATGATCGGGGTATTCAGGCGCTGCTTCGAGAGGTGTCCTCGGAGGTGCTGGTGGTGGCGCTCAAAGGTGCTGACGAAGCCGTCAAGGAGAAGATCTTCAAGAACATGTCCAAGCGTGCTGCGGAGTTGCTGCAGGATGATCTGGAAGCCAAGGGGCCGGTCAAGGTCAGCGAAGTCGAAGCGGCCCAGAAAGACATTATCACCGTTGCTCGCCGTATGGCTGAAGCCGGCGAGATCTCGCTGGGTGGTAGTGGCGAAGAAATGATGTGATGAAAGATTCCGATCAGGACAGCAAGCGCATACCGAAAGAACAGATGACCGCCTGGGAACGGTGGGAATTGCCCCTGCTTGATGAGCGCGGAAACCAGGTTGTCGAGGAAGAGGAAGTCAAGCCGCTGACCGCGGCCGACCTGGAAGAGATTCGCCAGGCTGCCCGCGAGGACGGTTTTCAGGAGGGCCGGCAGGCCGGTTACGCGGAAGGCTTTGAGCAGGGTCGCGCAGACGGGCACAAAGATGGCTACGCCGCAGGTGAGGCGGAGGGTCGGAGCGAGGGCGAGCAGCAGGCAGCGGAGCAGACGCGTCAGGAAGTTGCCTCCCGGATGGAACGGCTGGAGCATCTGATGGGTGAGCTGTTGTTGCCCATCGAGCGCCATGAAGACGAGCTGGAAGCGGTGCTGGTCAACCTCACTACCGTATTGGCCCGGGCGGTGGTCTTCCGTGAGCTCAGCATTGATTCCTCCCAGATTCGCCAGGTGGTGCGTCGGGCTCTGTCGTCACTGCCCTCTACCGCCGATAATCTCCGCATTCATATTCACCCCGACGATATCGAGCCGGTACGGGAAGTCACAGAGCGCCTGGAATCACCGGCGGTCCTCATTGAGGACGACACTCTCATGCCTGGTGGCTGTAAAGTGGAATCGCGCCATAGTCTGGTGGATTACACCGTGGAGAAGCGCTTCCAGCGGGTGGTTCAGGCTATGCTGGAAGAACAGCTGGCGGAGCCTGTCGGTCCGGATCAGGAGGAGCTGGCACCCAGTATGGGGGAGCTGACCGATTTTCACCGGGATGTGCTGAGTGATTCGGGCATGACATCACCGCCAGAATCCGAGTCTGACGAATTCAACGACCAGGGCCGGGACGATGACATCACGCCTGGCTGAACGGTTACGGCAGCTTCAGGGGGCCATCAGCGACGAGCCGGCGCCAGAATTGTCTGGCCGGCTTACGCGCATGGTGGGTCTCACGCTGGAGTGCGTGGGTTGCCCGATGGTGGTGGGGGACCGTTGTCTGATTCAGGGTGATAGCGCCACCAGTGTTGAAGCGGAAGTGGTGGGGTTTGAGGAAGATAAGGTTTACCTGATGCCGCTGACCGCCATCGAAGGTCTCAAGCCTGGAGCCCGGGTGATTCCTCTGGCCTCGGCCAGCAGGGTGCCGGTGGGCCCGCAAATGCTGGGGCGAGTGGTCAATGGTGCCGGCGACCCGTTGGACGGCAAGGGACCGTTGCAGGCAGAGGCCAGAGTGCAGCTGACCGGCGACATCATCAACCCATTGAACCGGGCTCCGGTGCGTCAGTCCATGGATGTGGGAATCCGTGCAATCAACGCGTTGCTGACCGTAGGGCAGGGGCAGCGTCTCGGCCTGTTTGCCGGCAGTGGTGTCGGTAAGAGTATGCTGCTGGGAATGATGACCCGGTTCACGGATGCTGACATTACCGTGGTTGGGTTGATTGGTGAACGGGGCCGGGAGGTCAAGGAATTCATCGAGGACATTCTCGGCGATGAAGGCCTGGCTCGTTCCGTGGTTGTAGCCGCTCCGGCAGATGACTCGCCGTTGATGCGCCTGCGCGCTGCCATGCTCACCACCCGAATTGCCGAATACTACCGCGATCAGGGTAAGCGCGTTCTTCTTTTAATGGATTCTCTCACCCGCTATGCCCAGGCACAGCGGGAGATCGCCCTGGCCGTAGGCGAACCACCGGCGACCAAGGGTTATCCGCCCTCGGTTTTTGCCAAGCTGCCGCAACTTGTCGAGCGCACAGGCAATGGCCGACCCGGCGGTGGTTCCATTACCGCGTTTTATACCGTTCTGACGGAAGGCGACGATCAGCAGGATCCCATTGCCGACGCAGCCAGGGCCATCCTTGATGGTCACATCGTCTTATCCCGGCGGCTGGCGGAAGAAGGCCATTATCCGGCGATTGATGTGGAGGCCTCTATCAGCCGGGTAATGCCCCAGGTGACTGATTCTGAGCATTTCTCCCGGGCCCAGAGATTCAAGCAGGTTTACTCCCGTTACCAGCAGGCCCGTGATCTGATCAGTGTGGGTGCCTATGTGAAAGGTTCCGACCCGGAGACTGACTTTGCCATCCAGCACATAGGCAATATGAGCCAGTTTCTGCAGCAGGGGCTGAATGAAAGTGCTCCCCTCACGGAGGCGATTGAGCAACTGATGGCGGTAGTGCCGGAACGACGTTCACCGGAACGAAGAAAGACGGCGGTGCCGAACCCCGCCGGCAATCGGGATAATGTCTGATGCTGCGATCGAAACGGCTTGAAGTTGTCCTCTCCCTTGAAGAGCGGAAAGAACAGGAAGCGTTGGAGCGCCTTGGTGAGGCCCGTAAGCAGGTGGAGGCGCACCGCGAACAGGTGGAAAATCTGGAGCGCTATCAGCAGGAGTATCGTGACCAGATCCGCGCGAGCCAGCAGGGTGTTGTTCCTGTGGCGCGGCTGCAGGCCTGGCAGGCTTTTATTGCCCAGCTGGACCAGGTGATTGCCCAGCAACAGCGGCAGCTGCAACAGGCGGAACAGGTGTTTGAAGCCAGGCGCCGGGATTGGCAACAGGCCTGGGAACGTCGCCGTGGTATGGAAAAATACATTGAGTCCTGCCGGCAACAGGAACAGCGGGAACAGGATCTCAGAGACCAGAAACTGGCGGACGAAGCTGCCGGTCGGGCCTTTGCCCGGCGACAGCGATAATTTTAGTCCCCGGTGATCTGCATCAGATAACCCGGATGCAATTTCCGTTTATTTGACTATCCTTTACCAGATAAGCTTGCCATCAATGGCTGGCAGCGAAGGAAAGTCATTGGTGGAATGTGCCGGGAGGTTCAGGAATGCCTATAGAGACACGCCGGAGCGATGACGGCAAGACCCTCACGATCTGCGTGGAGGGGCGGTTCGATTTCAGTACCCATCAATCCTTTCGGGATGCCTACGAGCACAGCGAACCCACCGTCAGCCACTACGTCATTGATCTTTCAGACACCACTTACCTCGACAGCTCTGCTCTGGGCATGTTGCTTCTGTTAAGGGATCATGCCGGCGGAGATGGCGCCCGCATCTCAATCGAGAATTGCAACAGCGATGTCCGGCGAATTCTCTCCATTTCCAACTTCGAGCAGTTGTTCAGCATTCGCTGAGGCGATTCCCTTGAAGGTACTTCTTGCCGAGGACAGTGCCAGCGACAGGTTGATTCTGGCGCGGCTGGTAAGCCGCCTGGGCCATGCCGTGATTGAAGCCGAAGACGGTACCGAGGCGGTGGATCTGTTCCGGGAGACCCAGCCGGATCTGGTGTTGCTGGACGCCCTGATGCCGCGGATGGACGGAATGGAGGCCGCTCGTCAAATCAAGGCTCTGGCAGGCGAGCGCCTGGTGCCGCTCATCTTTCTCACCTCCCTGTCCGGGGCGGGCGATCTGGCCCGGTGTCTTGAGGCCGGCGGCGACGACTTTCTCGTCAAACCCTACAATCGCGTGATTCTTGAAGCGAAGATCAACGCGTTTAATCGTATGAGGGGGTTGCACCAGGCATTGTCGGACCAGCGTGACCATATTCGGCGCCAGAATCAGCAGATGCTGGACGAGCAGCGCACGGCGCGGCGGGTGTTCGATAACATTGCCCATACCGGTTGTCTGGATGCACCCAACATCCGCCACCATGCATCCCCCCTCTCGGTTTTCAACGGTGATGTATTGTTTGCAGCTCAGCGCCCCGGGGGCGGCACTCTGGTGTTTCTGGGTGATTTCACCGGGCACGGATTACCTGCCGCCATTGGCGCCATGCCGGTTGCTGAAATCTTCTACGGGATGGCGGCCAAAGGCTTTGGCGCCCCGGATGTCCTCCGGGAAATTAACCGCAAGCTTCGGCGAATACTGCCGGTAGGAATGTTTTGTTGTGGTTTGATGGTTGAGGCTGACTTCAAACACAACAGCCTGCGTGTCTGGAATGGTGGCTTGCCGGATGGCTGGCTGTTGCGTGCCGGAGGCGACCGTGTCGCCGTTCCGTCCCGGCATCTGCCACTGGGTGTCCAGGAGCCGGACCAGTTTTCGGCCTCCATGACCGTGCTGGATGCGGCACCGGGCGACTGGCTGGTGATGATGACCGACGGGCTCCCCGAGGCGCCCAATAGTGGGGGTGAAAGCCTGGGCGAGGAAGGTGTCTTGAGCGTGCTGGCGGGTCTGGAAGCAGGGCAGGAGCCGTTCGAGGCTCTGCTGGCGCGAATGCAGCAGCATACCGGTAAGCCAGAGCTGGCTGATGACCTGACGCTCTGCTGCCTGCAAATGGTCCGGGCGGAGGCGCCAGAGGCAATGCCCGACAAGATTCCTGAATCGGCGTTGACGGGCCCGGCGGACTGGCGCTGCGTCTATGAGCTAAGGGAACAGACTCTGGCAGACTTCAACCCTCTGCCGCTTTTACTGCATATCTGTATGGAGGTGCCCGGACTGAGGAGCCGAAGTGGCGAGGTCTACACCCTGTTGTCGGAACTCTACAACAATGCTCTTGAGCACGGTGTTCTGGCCCTGTCCTCAGAGTGGAAAACGTCACCTGGCGGTTTCAGCCGATATTACCAGGAGCGAACGCGCAGACTGGGGAACACCGATGGGCATTTCATACGGTTTTCTCTTGAGCATCAGCCCAGGGAGGGTGGAGGTACCCTTACCGTTGTCTGTGAAGACAGTGGTGATGGTTTTGATTTCACTGAATATTCTGACACAGTGATGCAACAGCAGGCGGCTTCAACCGGCCGATACGCGGGCCGGGGGCTGGAGATCCTCCGGCGTATGACGCGAAATCTCAAGGTTCACGGCCGGGGCAATCGCGTGGAAATCGTCTATGATTGGTGGTTCCCCGACGCGGCCATAATCAGTGGCGCCTGAGTGCCGACAAACGAGGATAGCGAATGAACGACAAACCCCATCTTGACGTGGAGGCGCTGGCCGAACTGCAGGATGTGATGGAAGACGAGTTTGATGTCCTGATCCAGACCTACCTGGCAGACTCCCGTTCACGCATTGACGGCCTGAGAGAGGCGCTGGCAACGGCCGACCCGGAGCACTTCGCCAAGACCGCGCACAGCTTCAAGGGCAGTTGCATCAATATCGGTGCTCCCAGGCTCGGAGGCCTGTGTTTTGAGGCCGAGCAACTGGGCAAGGACGCCACTCTGGAACAGGCCCCTGCAGTGCTTGAACGGATTGAGGCCGAGTTTTCGGAGGTGGCTCGACGTTTGCAAAACTTTGGCCAGGAGGCCTGAACGTCAGCCCGTGTGAAGGTTTGGCACCGCTTTTGCAGCTCTCAGGAAAACGCTCCGAACAGGGGCTACCTGAGATCTAAAGCGGCAAGAGGTTGCCATGCAACAGACCATACTTCCCCAGGCACCGGCGAAAACGAGTCAGCCAGAGGTCGGTGCAGCGAAATCGCAAGGCCGGAAGGACCCGGAGGCCGGTGACAGTCGTTTTGACGAGCTGTCCAGGGCCGAGCAGAAGCGGATGGATGCCAAGCGCGCCGAACGTCGGGATCAGGCTGATGCCGCGCAGGAACGCAAGGCGGCCGACCGGGCCGATGAGAAAGCCGAAGCCTCCGGTACCCGGCCAGAAAAAAATGATACGCCCACTGACCAAAAGCAGGTAGCGGACTCCGATTCACCGGCCCGTCCTTCCTCGGCCAGTGACACCAGCAATACCGGCGATACTGAGGCAGACGATGCCCTGGTCGTTGCCGAACCGCTGATGCCCCTGACATTCGCCAATCTTCAGTCGCTGTATCCTGCAGCCGCCAACCAATCCGGTACGGGCGGACCTGAGAGCCTGGCATCAAATATGGCGCTCACAGGAACTCAGGCCACTCCCGGACTGATCAAGGGCCTGCCGGGGCAAACATCTGCCGGGGGAGGCAGCACCGCTCTGGCTCCGGGCATGCAGCTAACCGACCTGCTTGCCGGTGCGACAAGCGCTGAGAGCGCCCGTCCCGTTGATCCGACCAGTCTGCTCTCCAATCCCAGATTCCAGAGTGTAATGGATACCGCAGCGCAGCAGGCAGCACAGCCCGGGAAACTGGCTGCGGACGCCAACATTCCGCTCCGGGGCTACACCACCTCGGTGGATGTGCCGGTTGGACAGGCGGAGTGGGGCGACAAGGTCATGGGCAAGCTCAGTTGGCTGACCGCCCGCAATATGTCGGTTGCCGAAATACACCTCACGCCTCCGGATATGGGGCCAATGGAAGTCAAGGTAAAAGTCCACAACGATCAGGCCAGCGTCACCGTGCATGCGGCCAACCCGGTGGTGAGGGAGCAGCTCGAACAGCACTCCCACCGGCTCCGCGACATGCTGGGTGAACAGGGGTTGTCCCTGGGGCAGTTTGATGTCTCTGACCAGGGCGGTCAGCAGGCCGGTGGCGAGAGTGGTGAGGCCGGTGAGGGCGATGGTCGGTCTTCTGGTGGATCATCACTGGCCAGCCACGATGCTGATGCAGAGTCGTTGAGCACCGGCCAGCTTGATCTGGGCTGGCGGGGTGAAGTGGACGTCTTTGCCTGAGTCCGGATGATTTCTGACCAATTCAGCCTGCTGTCTTCCGACTTCTTTGCCCATCCCCTCCGGCAACGCTAAACTGCGGTTCTGAATACAGGGGATGGGCTGTCTGGCCCGGCCTTTGCATCACATCAGCGAAAGGTTGTTCGGAGCTTTCCGGACGCCAAAAAAGTGACAAGCGAGTGTTATGGCCGAAAATACTGCGACCGAAGCGCCTGCCAAAAAAGGCAAGCTGAAACTGATCATCATGCTGGTGATCATCATTATCCTGGCGGTGGGCCTTTCCGTGGTCGGGACACTCTGGTTCCTGGGCGGAGGATTGCCCGGCGCAGATGACGCCGAAACCACGACTTCGGCAGAGCCCGCGTTTGTCGCCAGCAGTTATACCGAAATTGACAAAGCCCTGGTGACCACCGTTCAGGCTCAGGGTCGACAGCGCTATGCCCAGGTCTATGTATCATTCGAAGCCAAAGATCCTGCTGCCCTGGCCGCCGCTGACGTTCATATGCCGCTTATCCGCAGCCAACTGGTGATGGTGCTGGGCAGCAGCGACTTCATGCAGTTGCAAACGCCGGAAGGTCGTCAGACGCTGGCCGACAGCATGCTGCAGACTGTGAATCAGGTGCTGGAGCAGGAAGGGGAGCCGGCAATCGACCGGGTATTGTTCCGGAATTTTGTGGTTCAGTAATCATACCGGACGGATAACCAACAGTTAGGGGCAGGAACAGGTATGCAGGATTTACTGTCACAGGACGAGATCGATGCCCTCCTCCACGGGGTGGATGATGGTGACATCGATACCTATGAAGAGACCGATGATACCGGCGTAAAGAACTACGACCTCGCCAGCCAGGATCGGATCGTCCGTGGCCGCATGCCAACGCTCGAGATGATCAACGAGCGTTTTGCCCGCTATACCCGTATCAGTCTGTTCAACCTGCTGCGCCGCAATGCCGATGTCTCCACCGGCGGCGTCCAGATCATGAAGTTCGGTGAGTACATCCATACCCTGTACGTACCCACCAGCCTTAACCTGTGCAAGGTTCGCCCGTTACGCGGTACATCCCTGTTCGTGCTGGACGCCAAGCTGGTGTTCAAACTGGTGGACAACTTCTTCGGTGGTGAGGGCCGCCATGCCAAGATCGAGGGTCGGGAATTCACACCGACCGAAACCCGAATTGTGCAAATGGTACTGAATCAGGTCTTCCACGATATGAAAGAAGCCTGGCACGCAGTCTTGCAGGTGGAATTCGAATACCTCAGTTCGGAAGTCAACCCGGCCATGGCCAACATCGTCAGCCCGAGCGAAGTGGTCGTGGTCAGCACCTTCCATATTGAACTCGATGGGGGGGGCGGCGAACTTCATTTCGCACTGCCGTATTCCATGATCGAGCCAATCCGCGATGTGCTGGATGCGGGTGTGCAGAGTGATATTGATGATGTCGACGAACGCTGGGTAAACGCCTTGCAGGAGGACATCAAAGAGGTCAATGTGCCCATCAATACCACCGTCTGCCGGCGCCGCATCTCTCTGCGTGACATTGCCCGGATGAAAGCTGGCGATGTGATTCCGGTAGAGATTCCCGAGCACCTGACGGTGACCGCCAATGGTATTCCAATCTACAAGGCAACGCTGGGCACCCGCGACGGTAAGCTGGCGCTGAGGATTCACGACCGGGCCAAGTTGCCCAAGGTAAAGAAACAACTGAAGGTGGGACGCAATGGCTGACGACGACAAGAAAGACGAGCAGGAACTCAGCGAAGACGAAAAGCTGGCGGCCGAGTGGGAAGCGGCAATGGACGAGTCCGGCGATGGAGAAGGCTCCCGGGAAGATGAGTGGGCAGCGGCCATGGCCGAGGCTGAAGGTGGCGACGACCAGCCTGAAGCCGAACGCCAGGATGTGCGCACCGCTCCCATGGAAGAGTTTGGTGCGGACCAGGGCCCTGGTGGCGGTGAGTCTCCTGACATTGACGTAATTTTGGATATTCCGGTTACCATTTCCATGGAAGTGGGGAACACCCAGATTCCGATACGAAACCTGCTTCAGCTGAACCAGGGCTCAGTGATTGAACTCGACCGACTGGCGGGCGAGCCTCTGGACGTGCTGGTTAATGGCACCCTGATCGCCCACGGTGAGGTGGTCATGGTCAATGAGAAGTTTGGTATCCGGTTGACGGACGTGATCAGTCCGGGTGAGCGAATCAAACGGCTGCAGAAATAATATGGCAAGACTGACGGGCTGGTTGCTGTTGTGGGCTCCGCTGCCGCTGTTGGCCGAGGAAACGGCAAAGGCGGGCGAAATCGCTGCCTCTGGTGGGCGTGCCCCGGATACTGTGGCGACGATACTGAGCCTGGGAGCGGGCCTGTTGGCAGTGGTGGCCATCATTTACGGTTGTGCCTGGCTGATCCGTCGGATGGGCGGCATGACCGGTATGAACAACAACGCTATCAAGGTGGTGTCTGTGCTGGCCATCGGTGCCAGGGAACGTATTGCGCTTGTGGAAGTGGGTCAGCAGCAGATTCTGCTTGGTATTACTCCCAGCACGATCAGGACCCTGCATGTATTTGATCAGCCGGTGGTGGATGCCGGCAATGCCGGCTCCAGTGACTTCGCCCGCAAGCTACAGTCCATGATTGGCAAATCCTGGTCAGCGCCAGAGAGGAAAGACTAACGTCATGGTGGTGGCCATTCTCAAACGCGGTTTTCCCTGGCTTGCGCTGATTGCCGGCCTTTGTCTTCCCGCCCTGGCCCAGGCTGATCTGCCCGGCATTCCGGCATTTACGGTTGAGCCCGGCGAGAACGGCACCGAGGAGTACTCGGTAACCCTGCAGATCCTGGCGCTGATGACCGCGCTGACTTTCCTGCCGGCCATGCTGATGATGATGACCTCGTTTACCCGGATCATCGTGGTCTTTGCGATTCTTCGTCAGGCTCTGGGGCTACAGGCCACACCCTCCAACCAGATCTTGCTGGGGCTGGCGCTGTTTCTGAGCATTTTTATCATGAAGCCGGTGCTGGAAGAGGCGAACCGGGTCGGCCTGCAACCATACCTGCAGGAAGAGGTGACTTCACTGGAGGCGGTGGAACTGGCCAGCCAGCCGTTTCGCAAGTTTATGCTGGAACAGACTCGAGAAGACGACCTGGCGCTGTTCATGAGGATTGCCGATGTTCAGTATGAAACACCGCAGGACGTGTCTTTCTGGATTCTGATGCCAGCGTTTGTCACCAGTGAACTGAAGACGGCGTTCCAGATCGGGTTTATTCTATTTATACCATTCCTGATCATCGACATGGTGGTGGCCAGTGTTCTGATGGCCATGGGTATGATGATGCTGTCACCCATTATCATCTCGCTGCCGTTTAAAATCATGCTGTTTGTGCTGGTGGATGGCTGGGCCCTGATCATGGGAACCCTGGCCGCCAGTTACGGGATCTAGGAGGTATCATGACTCCGGAAACGGTTATCGACATACTGCGGGAAGCGCTCTGGCTGATTGTTTTGCTGTCTGCCGTCATCATCGGGCCGGGGCTGGCAATTGGTCTTGTGGTCAGTACCTTCCAGGCTGCTACCCAGATCAACGAACAGACCCTCAGTTTCCTGCCTCGCCTCCTGATCACACTGATCGTGATCATTGCCGCCGGGCCCTGGATGCTGACCACCTTGCTGGACCACGCCAACGGGCTGATCTCCCGCATTCCCTATCTGATCGGCTGAGCCCATGCTGCCGGCGGAGTTCAGTGCAGATCTGATCGGCCAGTGGGTGGGGCAGCATATCTGGCCATTATTCCGGCTGGCCAGTTTTCTCATGGTCATCCCTGTTTTCGGTACTCAACTGGTGCCTGCGAGGGTGCGGCTGGGGCTGGCGCTACTGATGACCATCCTGATTGTGCCCATGATCCCTCCCGTTCCCCAGGTGGAAGCGCTCAGTGCCGACGCGGTCGTCATCACGCTGCAGCAGATCCTGATTGGTATCGGCCTGGGCTTCGCGCTGACCGCACTCTGGCAGTTGTTTGTGATCGCCGGGCAGATGATTGCCATGCAGATGGGCCTGGGCTTTGCCTCCATGGTAGACCCCGCCAATGGTGTTAACGTGCCAGTGTTGGCTCAGATCTACACCATCACCATTACTTTGCTGTTTCTGGTGATGAATGGCCATCTGGTGGCCTTCGAGGTGTTCATCGAGAGTTTCTATACCTTGCCTATTGGCCTGGAGGGGCTGGGGCAGGATGGTGTGTGGGCGCTGGCCCATCGCATTTCATGGATGTTTGCCTCTGCTATGTTGCTGGCATTGCCGGCCGTGACTGCGGTCCTGATTGTGAACATCTCTTTCGGTGTAATGACCCGTGCGGCGCCACAGATGAACATCTTCGCCCTCGGCTTTCCGATTGGCCTGATTTTTGGGTTGTTTGCTATCTGGGTCTTACACGCCAATTTCCTGCCACACTTCGATCAGTACACGCGGGAAACGTTTGATTTCATGCGCGCTCTGCAAGGGCAACCCTGACCATGGCCGAAGAGAACGACAACAGTCAGGAAAAAACCGAAGAGCCTACCCCCCGACGCCTGGAGAAGGCCAAGGAGGAAGGCCAGACGGCTCGTTCCAAGGAACTCGCCACCATGGCGGTATTGCTGGCCGGTGCTGGCGGGCTTCTGATTTTTGGTACGTCGCTTGGCGCTTCTATTGAGTCCATCATGCGCGACTCCTTCGTAATCGAGCGCTCAGCGATTTTTGATACCCGGCATATGAGTGTTCAACTGATACTGGCGGCCAAAGAGGCCGCCTGGGCGCTGTCACCGATACTGGTGATGTTGCTGATTGCCGCCATTGCCGGCTCCATTGGCATCGGCGGTCTGCTGTTCAGTGCCAAGGCCATCGCACCGAAATTCAACCGGATGGATCCGATCAAGGGCCTGGGACGAATGTTCTCCATGCGCTCCCTTATCGAGCTGGTTAAGGCGATTGCCAAGGTGGGCCTGGTGATGGCGGTCGCCATCCTGATTCTGAACCTTCGCACCGAAGACTTGCTTGCGATTGCCGAAGAGCCGACCGTACCTGCCATGGAGCACGTGCTGTGGACGCTGGGCTGGAGCTTCTTCTTCCTGTCCTGCGCCACCATTGCCATTGCCGCCATCGATGTGCCTTTCCAGATCTACGATCACCAGAAAAAGCTCCGTATGACCAAGCAGGAGGTCAAGGACGAGTACAAGGACACCGAGGGCAAGCCGGAGGTCAAAGGCAAGATTCGCCAGCTCCAGCGGGAGATGGCCCAACGCCGGATGATGCAGGATGTTCCCAAGGCCGATGTGGTGATTACCAACCCGACCCACTATGCCGTGGCATTGAAGTACGATCAGAAAACCATGGGCGCGCCAGTGGTGGTGGCCAAGGGGGCAGACGAGGTGGCCTTCAAGATTATGGAAATTGCCAGGGAGAACAAGGTCGAGGTCCTGCGAACACCGCCACTGACACGGGCGGTGTATCACAATACCGATATTGGTGAAGAGATTCCGGACGGCCTGTACATGGCCATTGCTCAGGTGCTGGCCTACGTCTTCCAGCTGCGTCAGTTCCGCAAGGGCCGGGGGCCGAAGCCCGGCATGCCGGACTTCCCGATTCCGCCCGATATGCGGCGTGATATCTGAAGCCCTCTATTCCGGCGAACCGGAATAGAGGCAGGATATTGCTTTCCGCGGGGTCAGCTGGATTCGTGCTCGTGAATCCGCTTGCCCCAGGCTTCCCGTTCGCCCGGCAGGATCAGGTTAAGGATGATGGCAACCACTGCGCACAGGGCGATGCCTTCCAGTTGGCCCAGCGCCATGTTGCCGATACCAAAGACCAGGGTCACGCCTACGATCACCAGATTACGGGACTGGGACAGATCCACCTGATGTCGGATCAGGGTATTCAGGCCGACAACGGCGATTGAACCGAACAGCAGGCAGAGGATGCCGCCCATAACCGGTACCGGAATGGTCTGCAACGCGGCGCCGAACTTGCCGACAAACGCCAGAACAATGGCAACCACCGCCGCCCACCACATAACTTTCGGGTTGAAGTTCTTGGTCAGCATCACCGCACCGGTTACCTCGGAATACGTGGTGTTGGGAGGACCGCCAAGCAGCGAGGCAGCGCTGGTGGCCAGACCATCACCCAGCAGGGTACGGTGCAAGCCCGGTTTTTCCAGATAGTTCTTGCGGGTAACGTTACCGATGGCCAGAACGTCGCCGATGTGTTCGATGGCCGGTGCGATGGCGACCGGAATCATGAACAGGATAGCGCCCCAGCTGAACGCCGGTGCTACGAAGTTTGGCATTGCCAGCCACTCAGCCTGTTGGATCGGCGTTGTGTCAACAATGCCCATAATGGCAGAGAGAAGGTAACCCACGAGGACACCGAACATGATCGGGATCAGTCGGAAAATGCCCTTGGCCCAGACCGACATGATGATGGTCACGGCCAGAGAGATCATGGCAATCCATATGGCAGTGTTGTAGGGCACCAGCTGAGTCTGGCCGTCACCGGTTTTGCCTGTAGCCATAAACACTGCTACCGGAGCCAACCCCAGACCGATGGTCATGATGACCGGTGCAATCACCACCGGAGGCAGCAGCCGGGTAATGAAGCCGGTGCCACGCAGGCGAATCGCCCCGGACAGAATGATATATAGAATGCCTGCGGCCATCAGGCCACCGAGGGTTTCTTCCAGGCCAAAGCGGCCTTTGGAGGCCAGCACGGGCGCGATGAACGCGAACGATGAAGCCAGGAAAATCGGGATCTGGCCACCGGTCACAATGTGAAAGATAAGAGTGCCCAGGCCGGCAGTGAACAGCGCGACGTTCGGGTCCAGGCCGGTAATCAGTGGCATCAGTACCAGGGCGCCAAAAGCCACCAGCAGCATCTGGGAACCGGCAATAGCCTGTTTCCAGACCGGATCGTTGTTATGGTCCTGCATGCTCAGACGTCCTTCTGCTTGGTGCCGAAGATCTTGTCGCCGGCATCACCCAGGCCCGGCAGAATGTAGCCTTTCTCGTTCAGGCGCTCATCCACCGATGCGGTGTAGATGGACACGTCCGGGTGTTTTTCCAGAACCTTTTCCACGCCCTCCGGCGCAGCCACCAGAACCAGAGCCCGGATTTCGGTGCTACCGGCCTTTTTGAGCAAATCGATGGTGGAAATCATTGAGCCGCCGGTAGCCAGCATCGGATCGATGATCAGGGCCATGCGCTGATCCAGCTCGCCTACCAGTTTTTCCAGGTAGGTTTCCGCTTCAAGGGTGTCTTCGTTGCGGATCTGGCCAACCACGCTCACCCGGGCCACCGGAATCAGGCTCAGGACACCGTCCAGCATGCCCAGACCGGCACGGAGGATGGGCACGATGGTTACCTTCTTGCCGTGGATCTGCTCCACGGAGACCGGGCCTGCCCAGCCCTCAATGGTTTTTTCCTGAAGATTGAAGTCTTTGGTGGCCTCGTAAGTCAGCAGCGCGCCAACTTCCTGTGCCAGCTCTCGGAAGTTTTTGGTACTGATGTCGGCGCGGCGCATGAGGCCGAGCTTGTGGCGGATCAGAGGGTGCTTCACTTCGTGGATCGGCATGGGGTCACCTGTGTGTTCGGGTTTCTGGCTTGAATCGGGATAGTGCAAATGGCGAAAGGATACCGTATCTGGGCCGCTGCGTCAGGCGTTGAACGGTGCTCAGACGTCAAATTTTGCAAGGGCTGGTACGGTTCTTGCGATACCACCCGGAAAGCGACCCCTGGTGTCAGATTTTCGACCCGGAAAATGCCCGCAGGCACAGATACGTGGAGACAGACCCGGCATGGACAGAGCTCTAGTCCTTAACAACGTCAAATCCCTGACGCGGGGGAACCTCGGCATCCCCCTGATGCTGATGGGGCTGCTTGGCATGATGATTCTGCCCATGCCGGCGTTCCTGCTGGATGTGTTCTTCACCTTCAACATCACTCTGTCCATCGTCATTCTGCTGGTCTGCGTGTACGCCATGCGGCCGATGGAATTTGCCTCCTTCCCCACGGTATTGCTGGTGGCCACCCTGTTGCGGCTGGGCCTGAACGTGGCGTCCACCCGGATTGTATTGCTGAACGGCCATGAGGGCGGCGATGCTGCCGGTAAGGTAATCGAGTCCTTTGGTGAAGTCCTGATTGGGGGAAACTACGCTGTTGGTCTGGTGGTTTTCGCCATCCTTATGATCATCAACTTTCTGGTTGTCACCAAAGGTGCCGGCCGGGTGTCTGAGGTCAGTGCCCGCTTCACTCTGGATGCCATGCCTGGCAAGCAGATGGCGATTGATGCCGATCTGAATGCCGGGCTGATCAATCAGGACGAGGCCAAGCATCGCCGTTCGGAAATCGCCCAGGAAGCCGATTTTTACGGTTCCATGGACGGTGCCTCGAAGTTCGTGAAAGGCGATGCTGTTGCCGGTTTGCTGATTCTGGCCATCAACATCGTTGGTGGTGTGGCTATCGGCATGATGCAGCACGGGTTGGATTTTGGTCTGGCAATGGAGCGTTATGCTCTGCTGACCATCGGTGATGGTCTGGTGGCCCAGATTCCCTCGCTGTTGCTCTCCACGTCGGCCGCCATCATGGTTACCCGGGTAACGTCCAGCCAGGACATGGGTGGTCAGATCATTCAGCAGATGTTCAGCGCTCCCAAGGCGTTGGGTATTGCGGCGGGTATCCTGATTCTGCTGGGCCTGATTCCGGGCATGCCCCACATCGCGTTTCTCGGCCTTGGTTTGCTGGCCGCCGGCGCAGCCTGGTTTATCTGGAAGAAACAGCAGCAAACGGTTGAAGATGAAGGTGGCTTTGTTGGCCGTGGCGGCATGGCGGGTGGTGCGGCCCGGCAGGGTGCGGAAATTTCTCCGGATCGTCCGGGCGGCGAGGGGCAGGCACTGCCGGCGCCGGGGGAAACCCGCGAGCTCGGATGGGATGACGTGGCCACGGTGGACATTGTCGGGCTGGAAGTGGGCTACCGCCTGATTCCGCTGGTAGACAAATCCCAGGGTGGACAATTGCTCAGTCGGATCAAAGGGGTTCGTAAGAAGCTTTCGCAGGATCTGGGCTTCCTCATGCCCTCGGTGCACATTCGCGACAACCTGGATCTTATGCCGAACGTCTACCGGATTACCCTGATGGGCGTGACCATTGCCGAGGCCGAGATCCATCCGGAGCGGGAGCTGGCCATTGATCCGGGGCAGGTGTTTGGCAAAGTTGAAGGCATTGCCGGCAAGGACCCCGCCTTCGGCCTGGACGCCATCTGGATTGAGTCCGACAGGAAGGATCAGGCCCAGACCCTGGGGTACACCGTGGTGGATGCGAGTACCGTGGTGGCGACACATCTGAATCAGATCCTGCAGAAACACGCTCATGAACTGATTGGCCACGAAGAAGCCCAGAAGTGGCTGGACCAGTTGGAGAAGATTTCGCCCAAGCTGGCGGAGGAACTGGTGCCGACCACGATTTCCATCAGCATCCTGTTGAAAGTTTTGCAGAACCTGTTGAAAGAAGAAGTGCCGGTGCGGGATATGCGCTCCATTGCCGAGGCCATCGTGAACGTGCATCCAAAGAGTCAGGACCCGAAAGTACTGACCACGGTAGCCCGCCAGGCGCTGCGCCGGATGATTGTTCAGAGTATTTGTGGCAACGACGCCGAAATCCCTGTTATCACGTTGGATCCAGACCTGGAACAGTTATTGCTGAAGTCTGTTCAGCAGAGTCAACAATCCGGCGGTCAGGATGACATTGGTCTGGTGCTTGAGCCCAACATGGTGGAAAAGCTGCAACGATCCCTTCAGGACAGCGTGCAGCGCCAGGAAATGCTCGGCAAGCCCGCCATCCTGCTGGTTTCGGGGCCCTTGCGGCCAGTACTGGCGAAGTTTGCCAGCTACGGGGTAGAGCGTTTGCATGTGCTCTCTTACCAGGAAATCCCGGATAACAAACAGATCACGATAGTCGCTTCTGTGGGTCAATAAACCGACGGAGCATCGCGGGGAGCCAGAGTGCTTGCCGGTGGGAGGATGAAACAGCATGAAAGTAAAACGGTTTTTTGCGCAGTCCATGGCTGAGGCCCTGAAGCAGGTAAGCCACGAAATGGGGCCGGATGCCGTTATTCTGTCTAACCGCCGGGTTGATGGTGGTGTTGAGATCGTGACGGCACTCGACTACGACGAAAACATGGCGCGTCAGCGTCTTGGCGATAGGGCGGTTGAAGCCACCAACGGCTCCCGGCTGGCAGAGATGCAGGCCGAGCAGCATCGTCGGCTGGAAGATGAGCTGAACCGGTCCCGCAGTCGCATTCGTGAGGTTCGGGAAAAGCGCGCAGGAAGTGGCGCCTCAGGTGGCGTGGCGTCGTCCTTGTCTTTCGAGACTGCCGATTTTCCGGCGTCACGTCCCAGTGATGAAGCGCTGGCAAAGCCGTTTGCGGGTAGCGAATCCGGCGCCGGTGGCTATGCCGATGAACTGGCCAGTATGCGTGCCGAAATCAGCTCTCTGCGTGATCTGGTCAGTGGTAAGGCTGCAACTGCCACGCCGACCGGCAACAGCGCAGTTCAGCAACGATTGGCCGAGCGCCTGCAGGAGTTCGGTTTGGGCGCGGAGCTGGCCGGCTCTCTGTCCCGTCGGCACCGGGCCGGGCGTCTGGAGGACGGCTGGAAGCAGTCACTGAAAATGCTGGCGACCGGCGTTCGTACCGGTCGCGAAGACTGGCTTGATGCCGGCGGTATCTATGCCCTGGTCGGGCCAACCGGGTCTGGCAAAACCACCACCATTGGCAAGCTGGCGGCCCGCTACGTCCTTGAGCATGGTCCGGATTCGTTGGCACTGGTGACCACCGACCGCTATCGTGTGGCCGCTCATGAGCAGCTCTTCGTGTTCGGCCGCATCCTGAATGTGCCCGTGCGTGTGGTGGATGAGAGCCATTCCCTGGATGACATTCTTGATGAGTTATCGGATCGACACCTGGTGCTGATTGACACTGCCGGCCTGACCAGTGCCGACCGCGGTTACCAGGAACAACTGGCGGAGTTAGCTCGCAGCGATCACAATATCCGTACACATCTGGTGGTCTCCGCCACCAGTCAGCCACGTATCATGAAATCCGTGTGGCATTGCTATAAGATGGCAAACCTTACAGGCTGCATCATGACCAAGATTGATGAGGCCCTGACCCTGGGCGAAGCGCTCGGGTTCGTTATGGAGACCAGCTTACCGGTGGCCTGGTACACCGATGGCCAGAAGATACCGGAAGATCTCCAGAGGGCGGAGGCCATTCCGTTAGTGCGCCTGGGCGTAGAACGGCTTAAGGCCGTGCAGAGCACTCAGACAGTCGCCGAAGGTGCCTGAGCCTCGTTGGCGACAGAATAAAACACCGGCACGCGTGCCCGTACAAGAACGTAGTAAGAGACTGATAACAGTATGAGCAGACCACATCCGGTTCAGGTGATTGCGGTTTCCGGCGGCAAGGGCGGTGTCGGCAAGAGCAATGTTTCGGTCAATCTCGGTATCGCCCTGGCCCAGAAGGGGCGCCGGGTTGTCTTGCTGGACGCGGATCTCGGGCTCGCCAACATCGATGTGTTGCTCGGCATTACCGCCAATCGAAATCTTCAAGACGTACTCAGCGGCGATTGTGATCTGAAAGACGTGCTGGTGAATGGCCCTGGTGGTATCAAGATTGTACCGGCTTCCTCCGGCACCCAGCGTATGACCCAGCTCAGCGCCATGGAACATGCCGGCCTGATCAACGCTTTCAGTGAGCTGGGCGACCAGATTGACGTTCTGATTGTGGATACCGCCGCAGGTATTTCTGAATCGGTGGTCAGCTTCCTCAGGGCCTCGCAGGAACTTCTGCTGGTGGTCTGCGACGAACCTACTTCCATTACCGATGCGTACGCGTTGATCAAGCTGATGAACCGGGATTATGGCACCAACCGCTTCCGTATCCTGGCAAACCAGGTCCGCAATGAGCAGGAAGGTCGCCATCTGTTTGAAAAACTGACCCGGGTCACCGAGCGTTTTCTGGATGTGGCACTACAATATGTAGGTATCGTGCCTTACGACGAGGCCGTCAAGAAAGCCGTCCAAAGACAGAAAGCGGTATTGGATGCCTATCCGAGGGCGAAAGCCTCGCTGGCTATCCGGGCTCTGGCCGAAAAAGTGGATAGCTGGCCTTTGCCGTCCTCTCCCAGGGGGCATCTCGAATTCTTCGTGGAGCGGCTCGTCGAAGTCTGATCTGAATCCAGTCCTACAAGAAAACCGGATACATGACATTGGCGAAACATCTGGGAATTTACCATCAGGCCGGCGCCAGGAGCCCTTCAGCCCTGATTGAAGAGCATGCGCCGCTGGTCAAGAAAATCGCCCTTCATCTCATGGCCCGGCTGCCGCCATCAGTGCAGCTGGAAGACCTTATGCAGGCCGGTATGATTGGCCTGCTGGAGGCCGCGCAGCGCTATTCTTCCGGCAAAGGTGCCACCTTTGAAACCTACGCAGGGATTCGCATCCGCGGCGCCATGGTGGATGAGATCCGCAAAGGCGACTGGGTGCCCCGCTCAGTGCATCGCAACGCCCGGCGAATCGCCAGTGCTATCAAGCAGGTGGAAGATCGTACCGGGCGCGAGGCCCAGGATGCCGAAGTAGCTGAAGAGCTTGGCATTGGTCTGGACGAGTATCATGCCTCACTCGCCGACGCTAACAGCGGTAGACTTTTTAGTCTTGATGAACTCAATGAATCCGGCGAGCTGCCGATAGAAGAAGCAGAAGCGAGTGATAATCCGCTGGACGGTATTGCTTCAGGCGCTTTCCAGCGAAGTCTCGCAGACGCCATTGAGCAGTTGCCTGAGCGTGAAAAGCTGGTATTGAGCCTGTATTACCAGGAAGAGCTCAACCTCAAGGAAATCGGTGCGGTGCTAGGGGTCAGTGAGAGCCGGGTAAGCCAGATTCACAGCCAGGCGGCGTTGCGACTTCGCAGCCGGCTGGCCGAGTGGCGGGATGGTGACAACGACTGATCGGCCAGGTGCTGTGTTTCTCTTTCAGCAAGCTGTGTAGCTTTTGGTAAACGATGCTTTACAACGTGCGCAAACACCACACAATAAGCGCTTAAGGTAGCAGCCTGCTAGACTTCCAAAAGGCTGAATGAATTCCGGGTGTTACTGACTGGAGGTCCCATTGGACAAGAACATGAAAATTCTCATTGTGGATGACTTCTCCACAATGCGACGCATCATCAAAAACCTGCTGCGAGATCTCGGCTTCACCAATACGGATGAAGCAGACGATGGCAACACCGCGTTGCCCATGCTCCGAAGCGGCAAGTATGACTTCCTGGTGACTGACTGGAACATGCCCGGCATGTCGGGCTTTGACCTTCTGAAGGCTGTCCGTGCTGATGAAAACCTGAAGAACCTGCCGGTTCTGATGGTAACGGCAGAGGCCAAGCGGGACCAGATCGTGGCTGCGGCTCAGGCCGGGGTGAACGGTTATGTGGTCAAGCCTTTCACGGCAGCCGTGCTGAAGGAAAAGATCGAGAAAATCTTCGAACGAATCCAGTAACCAGAGGTCGGATGGCTCGCCATGAGTGATACCAAACAGAACCATCAGGGCCTTGATCCGGAGGTGGCGGAGAAGCTTCAAAAGCAGGCCTCCGACCTGGCCGAGAATGTAAACGCCGGGAATTATGCCAAGGCGATGACCCTGATCAATGAACTGAGCGAGGTTCGCGATCAGAGTCTGTATCGGGAAGTGGGGCGACTGACCCGCAGCCTCCATGAGGCAATCCGGAACTTCCAGATAGACCCGCGTAATGCCGAGCAGAAAGAAGTCCTGTCGAAGATGAGCGACGCTTCTGACCGTCTGGCCTATGTGGTTCAGATGACCAGCCAGGCGGCGAACCGCACCATGGATCTGGTTGAGGAAAGCATGCCGGTGGCTCACGCCATGCGGGATGAAGCGGTTGCCCTGCGGGATGAGTGGCAGCGTCTGCGCCGTCGTGAAATGGAGCCTGCGGAGTTTCGGGAGCTTTACGGTCGCATCGACAAGTTCTTCGCTGGCCTGACGACAGACTCCGACAGTCTGTACCAGAACCTGTCGGAAATCCTTCTGGCTCAGGATTTTCAGGACCTTACCGGTCAGGTCATCCAGAAAGTCACCGCGTTGGTGAAAGAGGTGGAAGACAACCTTCTTGGTCTGGTGGTGATGGCCAGCCACGTGGATCAACTGACCGGCACAGTGCATCAGATTGAAGAAAAAGAAGAATCGGCCGAAAAAGGTGTAGGCCCCCAGATCAAGGCCGATGAGCGGGAAGATGTAGTTTCGGGACAGGACGATGTGGACGATCTGCTGTCCAGTCTCGGATTCTGATAATAAAGAGGGTGACGCATGGCGTTAGATGCTGATGAAGAGATCCTGCAGGACTTCCTGGTAGAAGCCGGCGAGATACTCGAAAAGTTGTCGGAGCAGCTGGTGGATCTGGAGCAGCATCCCGATGACAGCGATCTGCTGAACGCCATTTTCCGTGGCTTCCATACCGTGAAAGGGGGCGCAGGCTTCCTTCAACTGGAGGCACTGGTTAATTGCTGCCACTCTGCGGAAAACGTGTTTGATATTCTCCGGAATCACAAGCGCAAGGTAACACCGGACCTGATGGACGTGGTGCTGGAGGCGCTGGACAACGTTAATGCCATGTTCGAAGAAGTCCGCAACCGGGAAGAACCGACGCCCGCGCCGGACGAACTGATTGAAGCTCTGGATGCACTCGCCAAACCCGAGTCCGAGGATGCACCGGCGGTGGAAGCGCCAACCCCGGCACAGGAGCCGTCGTCTGCGGATGTCGGGCAGCAAGGGGATCAGGGCGATATCACTGACGAAGAGTTCGAGCAGCTGCTGGACGCGTTGGCGGATGAAAAATCCGATGGCCAGAAACCGGTCGGCAACGAGCAGGTGAGCACCCCGGCAGAATCCGCCGGCGGCTCAGACAGTGATGAGATTACCGACGATGAATTTGAGGCCCTGCTGGATCAACTCCACGGCAAGGGCCAGTTTGCCGGCGCGCCTGCGGAAGATGAAGCGCCCAAGGCAGATATCGACACCAGCGGTGGCTCGGAGAAATCATCCGGTGACGCCGATCTGATTTCCGACGACGAATTCGAGAACCTGCTGGACGAACTGCATGGCAAGGGTGCAGGCCCAAGCGCGGGGGCTGCCGCAGGTGAGCCCAAGCCTGCGCCGGCTCCATCAAGCAAGGCCGAACCAGCCCCGGAACCAAAGAAAGCGGAAGCCAAAGCCGAGAGCAAGGCCGCTGCCAAGCCGGCCCCTGCACCTGCCCGTGAGGCCGCACCAGCGGGCGAAACCACGGTTCGGGTTGATACCAAGCGCCTGGACGACATCATGAACATGGTGGGCGAACTGGTGCTGGTGCGTAACCGCCTGCAGCGTCTGGGTTCCGAAAGCGAAGACGAACACATGCACAAGGCAGTGGCCAATCTCGATGTGGTGACCACGGATCTGCAGGCTGCCGTCATGCAAACACGGATGCAGCCGATCAAGAAAGTTTTCGGCCGTTTCCCCAGAGTGGTGCGCGACCTGGCCCGCAGTCTGAAGAAAGAAGTGAATCTGGTCATGCACGGTGAGGAAACCGACCTGGATAAAAACCTGGTTGAAGCTCTGGCCGATCCCCTGGTGCACCTGGTGAGAAATTCCGTGGATCATGGTGTCGAGGCACCGGACGTACGGGAAAAGGCCGGCAAACCTCGCGCTGGAACCGTGACTCTGTCGGCGGAGCAGGAAGGCGACCATATTCTGCTGTCCATTGTCGACGACGGCGCCGGTATGAATCCTGATGTCTTGCGCCGCAAGGCGGTCGAGAAGGGCCTGTACGATCAGGATGCGGCAGACCGCCTTACCGATAACGAATGCTTCAATCTGATTTTTGCGGCCGGTTTCTCCACCAAGGACCAGATTTCCGATGTCTCTGGTCGGGGTGTCGGCATGGACGTGGTGAAAACCAAGATCGGCCAGCTCAATGGGCAGATCAATATCATGTCCGAACAGGGCAAGGGCACCAGCATTATCATCAAGGTGCCGCTGACTCTGGCCATTATGCCAACGTTGATGATCATGCTCGGTGACCAGTCTTTCGCGCTGCCGCTGGTGAATGTGGTGGAGATTTTCCACCTGGATCTGACCAAGACCAACATTGTCGACGGCAAAGAGTGCATTGTCGTGCGGGACAAAGTGTTCCCACTGTTCCACATCAAGCGCTGGCTGGTGCACGGTGCGGCAGGTCAGGGCGAGCCGGAGAATGCGCACGTGGTGATTGTGGCCATGGGGACCAAACAGGTCGGCTTTGTCGTTGATCAGCTGATTGGCCAGGAAGAGGTGGTGATCAAACCTCTGGGCCGGGCCCTGCAGGGGACGCCAGGAATGGCCGGCGCCACCATCACCGGTGATGGCCGTATCGCCCTGATTATTGATGTGCCGAGCCTCCTGCAGCACTACGGCTGAGCAGGAATTTCCGGGATTGTGTAGGAGAAATGGATGACAGTTTCTGTCCTGGTCGTGGATGATTCGGGCTTTTTTCGCAAACGGCTGACGGAAATCCTGACGGCCTCGGGCCAGATTAAAGTGGTAGGCGCCGCCACCAACGGGCGGGAAGGTGTCGAGCTGGCAGAAAAACTGCGCCCCGATGTGATCACCATGGATTACGAGATGCCGGTGATGGACGGCATCTCTGCCGTGCGCGAGATCATGCGCAAACATCCCACCCCGGTTTTGATGTTCTCGTCCCTGACCTATGAAGGTGCCCGCGTTACCCTGGATGCCCTGGAAGCCGGGGCAGTGGATTTCCTGCCCAAGAACTTCGAGGAAATTGCCAGGGACACCAGTCAACTTCAGAAAATCCTTATCCAGCGTATTCTGGATGTGGCCGGTAGCCGCCCGGGTGCCCGATCGGCGCCTGTGGCCCCGAGGCCGGCGGCACCGGCTACGGAACCTCGCCGTGAACCTGTCGAGCGCGCTGGTTCGCGCCTGCACCGCCCGGTAACGACGGAACCCCGTAAAGACCCTGCGACCTCCGAGCCGGTTCGTAAACCCGCCAGAAAAACGGCCGCCAGGCACTACAGTGTGGTAGCCATCGGCACTTCCACCGGTGGCCCCGTTGCGCTGCAAAAGGTGCTCACGGCGTTACCGGCTTCGTTCCCCGCGCCTATTGTGCTGGTTCAGCACATGCCCGCCAGCTTCACTCCGGCCTTTGCTGAGCGGCTCAACAAGTTGTGTCGCATTGAGGTGCGTCAGGCCGAGGACGGCGATGTGCTTCGTCCGGGACTGGCCCTGCTGGCGCCCGGTGGTAAGCAGATGATGATTGAAAGTCGCGGCGGGCAGGCGAAAGTGCGGATTCTGCCGGGTGATGACCGCTTGAATTACAAACCCTGTGTGGATGTTACCTTCGGCTCTCTGGCCAGGAGCTTCCCAGGCAAAACCCTGGGTCTGATCCTCACTGGTATGGGTTCCGACGGCAAGGAAGGCTGCAGGATGATGAAGCAGTCCGGTTCCGTGATCTGGTCCCAGGACGAGAAATCCTCCGTCATCTATGGCATGCCGATGGCTGTGGCCAAAGCCGGACTGAGCGACGAAATTCTGGCGCTGGAAGATATTGGCGCGCGGCTGGTTGAAGGTGTGAGCTGATGGATATTCTGAGCCTGCTCGGAATCATCCTGGCGTTCGTGGCCATCCTGGGTGGCAATCTGCTGGAAGGTGGTGCTGTCAGTTCACTGTTCAACGGCCCGGCCGGGTTGATCGTGGTGGGCGGAACTCTGGCGGCAACCATCCTGCAAACCTCCTGGCCAATGCTCAAACGTGCCTTCGGTCAGGTTCGCTGGGTGTTTATTCCGCCCTATATCTCGCTGGAAGATGGCATTGGCAAGGTCATCGACTGGAGCGTCAAAGCCCGAAAACAGGGCCTGCTGGGCCTGGAAGGGCTTGCGGAGAGAGAGCCCGAGCCGTTCGCCCGGAAAGGGCTGCAGTTGCTGGTTGATGGTGCGGAGCCCGAGTCCATTCGCAGTATCATGGAAGTGGACCTAGAGACCCGGGAGCAGCGCGATCTGGAGTCGGCCAGGGTCTATGAGGCCATGGGTGGGTATTCCCCCACTATCGGTATTATTGGCGCGGTGATGGGCCTTATTCAGGTCATGACGAACCTGGAAGATCCCCAATCACTGGGGGGCGGCATCGCCACGGCCTTTGTGGCGACCATCTACGGCGTTGCCCTCGCCAACCTGTTGTTCTTTCCGGTGGCCAATAAATTGCGGGGCATCATCAAGGAACGCACCCGTTATGAGGACATGATGATCGATGGCATTATCGCCATTGCCGAGGGCGAAAACCCGAAATCCATCGAATTGAGACTGCGGGGCTTCCTGCAGTAGTTCCGGGCCAGGGCTTCCTATGCGCCGTCGCAGACCACCCCAGGATGATCTCCACAACAAGGAACGCTGGCTGATTTCCTACGCGGATTTCATCACGCTTCTGTTTGCCTTTTTCGTGGTGATGTATTCGGTATCGTCCGTGAATGAGGGCAAGTACAAGGTGCTGTCGGAAACCTTCACCGGTGTCTTTAACGCCCCCCAGCGCTCATTGCAACCGGTCACCGTAGGCGGCCAGCCGGTCCGGGCGCCGCAACAACAGCATGAAGATGTTATTCCGCCGCCGGTTACCGAGGCGCCCCGTAATCCGGAACTGGATGCAGAGGGTCGCACCGAGGCTTTGCGAACCATGGCCAACCAGCTTGCCATGGAATTCGACGAACTGATCAATCAGGGGGTAGTGAGTCTGGAAACCAGCAGCGAGTGGATTGAACTCAATCTGCCGAACAGCATGCTCTTTGGCAGTGGTGATGCTGAGCCCCATTACGACTCTTTTGAAGTCATTGAAAAGATCGCCAGTGTACTGCGCAACCGCGACAATGCGGTCAAGGTGGAAGGCTTTACCGATAACCAACCCATTCGTACCAGCCGCTTTCCGTCCAACTGGGAACTTTCGACCGCCCGTGCAGCGGCTGTCGCCCGGATGTTGATGATGGAGGGCATCGAGCCAGAGCGCCTGGCAGCGGTGGGTTATGGTCAATACCAGCCTGTGGCCCGCAACGATACCGAGGAGGGCCGGCGGCGTAACCGCCGGGTGGTTCTGCTGATCTCCCGGGATGCAAGCATCCGGGGGGCGGTGCGCTGATCACCTGCCGGTGGCAGATGCGTATGGCTGAGCTGGCACACTTCCTGTATTACCTGTTGTTCATCGTCCGAATCGGCAAGGGGTTGCCGCAAAACCATCGATTCGGCTTTCAAGTTACCCGTATCCTTGCCGATAAGTTGAACAGAGGCCGGCGCATGACGCCAGGCTGAGCCGTTACCGGAGAACAAAACGTGCGTATCTGGGCTGTAGCCAATCAAAAAGGTGGAGTGGGGAAGACAACCTCTGTGGTCGCCCTGGGCGGACTGCTGGCCCAGCGCGGCAAGCGTGTGCTGGTGGTTGATCTGGATCCGCACGGATCGCTGACCAGCTGGTTTGGTTATGACCCGGATACCATCGCCCACAGCGTATTTGACCTGTTTCAGCATCAGGGCAAGGTTCCTGAAGGCCTGCCGGCGCAACTGATCACCGATACCGGTTGCCCCGGGCTGTCGCTGCTGCCTGCCAGTACTGCACTGGCCACCCTGGAGCGTCGGATGATTGGCGTTGAGGGTATGGGGCTGATTGTCTCCCGTGCCCTGGCCCAGTTGTGGGATGATTTTGACTACGTGATTCTCGACAACACGCCGTCGCTGGGTGTGCTCATGGTGAATGCACTGGCCGCTGCCCAGTACCTGGTGATTCCGGTACAGACCGAGTTTCTGGCCATCAAGGGCCTGGAACGAATGCTGCACACCCTGCAAATGATCATGCGCTCCCAGAAGAACGAATTACCGTACATGATCGTTCCCACACTCTATGATCGCCGGACGCAGGCTTCGGTCAAGAGCCTTAATCTGTTGCGCAAGACCTATCAGGATACCCTCTGGCGTTTCGCCGTACCGGTTGATACCAAATTCCGGGATGCCAGCCAGGCCGGGGTTATTCCCTCGCAACTGGATGCGGAAACCCACGGTGTCCGGGCCTATGATCATCTGTTGGACGACCTCCTGAAGCGAACCGGTTCGGTGAAGGAGCGTCAGCATGGCTGACAGAAAAATGACGCAACTGGCAGCGCCGGAAGCGGCCATTGCCAGTTATCTGGATGAATTGCTGCACACCGCCACCAGCACTGCGTTGCAGGAAGAACAGATACAGCCTGAGCCGGAGCCGTTAGTGGCGCAACCGGAACCGGAGCCGCCGAAACCGGTAAAAACCGAAGCAAAGCCTGTCACCAGAGCCCGTCCTCGCCCAATCGTTCAGGCACCTGTGGTGGAACAGAAAGCGCCGGAGCCGGTTCAGACGGAGGCGCCGGTCACGGCCCCGGGCAACGATGGCGAGGTGCCACAGGCGCGCCCGGACTGGTCGGAAGAGCCGTTCGAGTGCCTGATTTTTACGGTGGCCGGGCTGCAGTTGGCGGTGCCGCTGGTTCTGTTGGGCGCCATCCATCGTATTGAAGAAGAGATCCGGCCAATTCCTGGCAGTCCCCGGTGGTACATGGGGATACGGCCGGATCGGGACCACAACCTGCGGGTTGTGGACACCGCCGAGTGGATTATGGCTGGCCGGGTACCGGCTGGTGCCCGGGACAATTATCGGTTTGTGATCCGGCTGGATGACAGTGAGTGGGGGCTGGCCTGTGACGATGTGGCCCAGTCTTTCACGCTGCGGCCGGATGAAGTGCGCTGGCGCACAGCGCGCAGCAAGCGCCCCTGGCTGGCGGGCACCGTGGTTGACCACATGTGTGCGTTGATCGATGTGCGCACCATGGCGCATCTGCTGGTGCGGGCAGAGCGTGAACACCATCTGGATCTGAGTTAAACAGGTCCGTTACTCAATGAAACCGTGTGAGGCTGGCACGGTTTGTGCCCTTAACTATAGTATTGGGCACTGATGATGAATTTTTGACGATCAGGTTGCCCGCCGGGCAGCCGAGAAGGAGAGAGTGCTATGGCATCCCCGAGCGGACAGCAAAATCAGGCCCAGGACGATCAGGTACTGCAGTACGTGACTTTCCGCCTGGATGACGAAACCTATGGCATCAACGTGATGCAGATCCAGGAAGTGCTGCGTTACACGGAAATCGCGCCGGTTCCCGGAGCCCCGGATTATGTGCTGGGGATCATCAACCTGCGGGGTAACGTGGTTACGGTCATCGATACCCGTCGCCGGTTCGGGTTGGCGGACGCGGAAGTGACCGATGCCACCCGGATTGTGGTCATGGAGTCGTCCAGCCAGGTGATGGGCATTCTGGTGGATTCTGTGGCAGAGGTGGTCTATCTCAAGGCCAGTGAAATTGAAACTGCACCGAACGTGGGGAACGAGGAAAGTGCCAAGTTCATCCAGGGCGTGTGCAACAAGAACGGCGAGCTGATTATTCTCGTCGAATTCGACAAGATGCTGTCAGACCACGAGTGGGCTGAAATCGCGTCGCTGTAACCGGCTTTTCACAGCGCAGTGATGGACGTCTCCCGTGGTCACCAACAACGGAGACGTCCACTATGAGTTTCACCATTCCCTCCTGGCTCCCCTGGGGCCTGACCGCTGCAGCCATCACCCTGGTTCTGGTTCAGGGCATTATCCATGGCCGTCGTATCCGGGCCTTGCAGGCTTCTGTCAAACAACGTTGCGATACCCTTGGCCGTGAACTGCATGCCACTACCAGTGGCAGCCTCGGCGTGGGGCAGCGCCTGGTAGCCTGTGAGCGGCAGATTCATGAGCTCAAGAACACTCTGGAAGAAATGCGGCAGAATGATCCGTTGCGAATTTCCTACGACGAAGCCGCGCGACTGGTTGATCTTGGCGCGGATATCGACGATCTTATGAATACCTGCGGAATTTCCCGTCCGGAGGCCGAACTGGTATCTGCCCTGAAGCGGCGACAGGCGGCCTGATCCGGCGTTTTATCGGATGCTGCTGAATGAAGAAGCTCTATCAGAGGGCCGTTGAGGCCCTCGCTGTTGTTTCCCGCCCCGATTTCGTTTCCGGTGCCGATCTCGTCCCCTCCATCACCGGCCACTCAATCCCCAGAGAAGAAACGGTTCGACACCTGCTGAGCCTGATGCCAGAGATCGAGCCTGACCAGGTCGTCATGCACGTTGGGGGCGGCTCAGGTTATGTGACCGCCGTGCTGGCGGATCTGGCTCACCGGGTGGTCTATGTTGACCGCAACCCGGCGCTGGTGGAGAAAGTCCGCGAGCGCTTTTTCAAGCACGGCGTCCATAATGTGGATGTCATTGAGGCCTCGGCAGATACCGGGCTGGAACTGGACTCGCCCTGTGACCTGATTCTGTGTACGACCTTCATCCAGGATCCCAAGGCGCTTCTGCCGAACCTGCGCGAGGGGGGGAATCTGGTGTGCCTGGAGGGTCGGGCGGGGCCGGTGCCCAGTGTCGCCATGTTCCAGCGCAAAGGCGACAAGCTGGAGCGGGTCAGAACTCTGGGCTGGGTGGATTTCAACCGTAACTCCGAACAGATTCTGATTGATCTTGGCGTGGTCTCCGAAGCGGCACTGGCGGATGCCCGCACCGAGGCGGCGACTAAAAACGAACGGGTACTGGATGTCCTGCGTCGCCGGTTGAATCTGGAAGAGATTGATCTCTACCGGTCTCTTGCTCAGCAGCGGGGCATGACGTTTACCGATGGTGATGACGTACTCAGTCATCTGAATACGGACCTGTTCCGGCGTTTTTCCCGAACCTTTCTGGATCTCTCCCGCGTGATCCCGGTGTCGGAAGAGGACAGCACGTTGACCGTGGTCACCGACGACCCGGATGCACGCACCGATCAGATGGAACGGCTGACACCCAAGCATCGAATTGTCTGTCTGCTGGTGACACCGACGGACTTCCGGCGGATCTGGTCGGCGCTGGATCTGACTGTCAAAGGCAGCCGCTTTGTGGCGGAGCATGGCGTGTCGGTGGGCAGCACCGAAAAACCGGAGACATCGGGCAAGGATCTGCTCGGCAAGGACAGCAACAAACACATCAGCCCGTATCTGGTGTCTGTGTATGAGGCTATTCTGCTGGATGCCGTCAGCGAGAAGGCCAGCGATATTCATATCGAACAGTATGAGAACCGGGTGCGTATTCGCTTGCGGGTGGATGGCGATCTGCACGATTTACCGCAATACCAGTTGTCGGCCCGGGAAATTCGAGGCGTTATCAACGTCATCAAGCTCCGGGCGGAGCTGAATATCGCCGAGCACCGGTTGCCCCAGGGTGGGCGTTCCAGGCTACAGCTCGGAGACACTTCCTACGATTTGCGGATTCAGACCCAGCCCTCACTGCACGGTGAGAATGCGATTATCCGTCTGTTGCCGCAAACCGGTCGAGCAATGACCATCGCTGAGTTGGGGATGTCATCGGCCATTGGTTCCCGTTATCAGCGCCTGCTGGATAACCCGGCTGGACTGGTGCTGGTGGTCGGGCCGACCGGATCTGGTAAATCCACCACACTCTACGCGGGCCTGCAGACCCTGGCTGATGATGGCCGCCGTAAGGTGATTACCGTGGAGGATCCCATTGAGTACTCCATCGACAACATCCAGCAAACCCGCGTACGTTCTGAAATCGGATTCAGTTTTGCCGATGCCATGCGGGCGTTTGTTCGGGAAGACCCGGATGTCATCCTTGTCGGTGAAATCCGGGATCAGGAGACCGCACTGGAAGCCATTCGCGCCTCTCAGACCGGTCACGTGGTGCTCTCCACGCTGCACTGTAATGACGCCGTGGATTCCCTGCAGAGACTTTACGACCTGGGCGTTCATCCCAACTCCATCGCCGGCGAATTGCTGGCAGTGATTGCGCAACGGTTGGCGAAGCGAATCTGCAAGCATTGCCGCAAGCCGGCCAGGCCCGATCCTGCCATTATGGCGGAGGTTTTCCCGGACGGTGCGCCAGCGGATTTCCGGTGTTTTGAAGGGGAGGGTTGCGACAAGTGTAACGGCCGGGGTACCCAGGGCCGGGTTGCGATTGTGGAGTACATGGAGGTGGACTCGGACATCCGTAATGCCATCTCCAGTCAGCCTCCCATTGGTGAGCTGCGTTGGCGAGCGCTGGATGCCGGCCTCGTGACCATGCGGGATAGTGCCCTGGATCATGTCATCGAGGGCATCATTCCGCTGGCTGAGTTGCCCCGCATTCTGCCCAGGGAGCGCATGGCTCCGGAAGTTCGTGGTGGCCGCAGGAGTATCGGATGAAAAATACCAGATCCAAGAACAAGGCAGCCCAGCGCGAGCCGGCAGAAGTAACCTATCGCGAGGAACTGGACAAATTGATGTCCATGGATCCGGGCCCGATGCCTCCTGGCTGGCTGATGTCGCCCCGGGGCGTCGAGAAGTTTCTGTTGGGCGATGAAAAACTGGGTATAGAGCGTAAGTTTGTCGCCGACCGGGCTATGGTGGTCCGGATCATCATTTCCCTGTGTACGTCCCGGGGATGCTTGCTGGTGGGGGAGCCGGGTACGGCCAAATCCTGGCTGTCGGAGCTGCTCGCTGCGGCCATATCGGGTAATTCCACGCTGACCTTGCAGGGCGGTGCCATCAGCCAGGTCAGTCAGTTGCTCTACAGTTGGAATGAAGCGCTGCTTCGCACGGAGGGCCCCAGCCGAAAGGCGCTGGTGCCAACCCCGCTGTTGCGGGGCATGATGGAGGGGCAACTGGTCCGGTTTGAAGAAATCGCCCGCTGCCCGCAGGCGCTGCAGGATGCCATGCTGTCTGTATTGTCCGACAGGGTCGTGGTGATCCCGGAATTGCCGGGGGAAGACGGCGTTATTCTGGCACGGGAAGGCTTTAACCTGGTGGCCACCTCAAACAGTGTTGATGAGGGTGTTCACAGCATGAGTGCGGCCCTGAAACGACGGATGGACTTTGAGGAAATCCGGCCGATACGGCACCTGAACGATGAGATCGATGTGGTTCTTCGGGAAGTGGCCAGAGCCAACCGGCGTGCCGGAATCGATGTGGCGCTGGAGCAGTCGGTGGTGGAAGTGCTGGTGACCATCTTCCACGAATTGCGTAACGGGCAGACTCTGGACGGGCGAAGCACCGACCGGCTGGCAGGGGCGGCCCTGTCCACCGCCGAGGCCGTATCCGTGGCCCACGCCGCCAGCTTGAATGCGTGGTATTACGGTGGCGGCGCCATGACCGTTGAACACATGATGCACCACGTTATAGGCTCGGCCCTGAAGGATCAGCCGGAGGACCGCCGACGCCTGAAGCATTACTTCGATACCACTGTGGCGCCACGCAAAGGTGAGCATTGGCAACAGGCCTGGGCGTTACGTTCCCTGATCCACTGACGGGTTATCTTCTTCTGGCCGGGCATCTCCGGGTGTCCGGCCCCGGATGTGGAAAGCAAACGCCAGAATCTCCGCGATCACCCGGTACAATTCTTCCGGAATCTCTTCATTCAGCGACAGACGCGCCAGAATGCCGGCAAGCTCGGCATTCTCGTACAGCGGAACATTGTTGTCGCGGGCAATCCGGATGATTTCCTCGGCCAGTTCCCACGTGCCGGTTGCCGAGATAACCGGTGCCCGTTCACCGTCGTACTTGAGGGCGACAGCGGCCGGGATATTGTTCTGTGCGTTTTCGGTCATGCCTTGGTATCCACCAGTCGGTGCTCCAGCCGGGTTTGCATCTGCTGAGGGCTGCCCCTGCGACAATCGAGGTCAGCAACTTCCAGCCCGAGGTCGTTCAGGCTCTGGCGCAGCAGCGGCAGCTCGCGATGCACGGTTCTCAGCGTGGCCTGATTTTCAGCCCAGACCATAGCGCTCACGGACGGCGGCCGGAAGGTGACATCGAAATGCAGCGGGCCCGCATCGTCCAGATCCATAGACAGGGACAGTCGCCACTCACTGGCACTGGTCCGTTCCGGTCGTTTGTTGCCGTCTTTCTCCTGTGAGTACTGTTCCAGTCGCAATTGTGCCGTTCGGGGTTCCTGTTGCGGCGTTAACCATGGCAGTTCAATCAGCAGAGTGTTCACGGGCGCGCCAGGTTCGCCGCCGGCCCTGGCATTCAAGGTCTGGCTGTGCAACTGGTTTACCGTAATCCGGTTCAACATGCCTGCAAGCAGTCGCAGGGTCTGCCCGACTGTGGCAGGCTCCCCGGTGTTCTGAGAGGCCGCTGGCGCTGGTGCCCTTGGAAACTGTAATGGCGCCTGTAGCAAATCCTGGCTGGCCAGGGGGGGCAGCCGGTTGAATTGCTCCGGCCCCTGATTCTGGCTGGTGAGCAAAGCCGACACCACCTTTGCGAGTACCAGTTTAAGATCCGGTTGGCTGGCGGCGGAAGGGCCGGTCTGTAGCAATCGAGCCTCGGAAAACAGGCCGCTTTCAGACAACCACTGCCGCACCTGAGTGGCCATGGATTCGGTCTTGCCGGCGCCTGGCGCCAGGGCGTCAGCCTTGGGTAACTGGTTGATCAGCTGTTGCAAGGCCTGCTGTGCGGGCGCTGGCAGAGGCTGTGCGCTGGTGGTAGATGGCAATTGCCCGGGTGGGGGTGGCAGTTTCAGGCCCTGGCTCAGGGCACCGAACAGTTGTGGCAGGCCAGCCTGAAGGCTCTGTTGCCAGGGTAGTCGCTGGGCCAGGGCCCGGGCTACGGCACTCTCCTGGCCCGGCGCCAGCTTGCCTATCAGCTGCAATTCGTTACCGGCCCGCATGACCTTGATCAGATCGCCCACGGACAGATCCGGTGGCTGGTTGCCGGCAGCGACTTTCAGGGATTGTCCGCGCAGTTCCAGCAACAGCTCATGGCCCCCGCCTTTCTGCCTCAGGATCTCGGCCACTTTGGCCAACGCTGTCTCCCGATCAGCCAGCTGTAACTGGGCCAGTTGTTGTCTGGCCGAAAGCGCAGCCCCGGGCGCCGAGCTGGTGCCGGGAGTAACCGTGGCCGGACTCCGGGGGGACTGGTCCGGCGCGGGCTGTTTCGGGGGTAAGGGTGGTGGTCCGCCGTTCAGTTTCATTGGTGTCGATTTGATGTCGGGCAAGAGTAATATGCTGGCGCTTTCGTTATAATACGCCGCGCTGGCAGTGAATGCCCTGATTTCATGTTGGCACCTGTGTGTCCTTCATTACATGCACCTGATGCCTGCTGCGCATCCATCGCTCTGAAACGGAGCCCTGATGTCCGAGCCGTTACTACAGGCGATAGATCTTGAGTGTGAACGGGACGAGCGCCTGTTGTTCCAGAATCTGTCCTTTTCCATACTGCCCGGTACGGTTACCCGTGTCGAGGGCCCCAACGGTACCGGTAAGACAACATTGCTGCGAATCCTTGCTGGCCTGAACGACGCCTGGTCGGGTCAATTACTGTGGTGCGGCGAGCCCAGGGCCGGGCAACGCGAGTCTTTTCTTCGTAACACCCTTTACATTGGCCATCGGCCCGGCATCAAACCATTGCTTACCCCGGTCGAGAACCTGAAAGCGCTGATGGCCGGTCGTCGGGAGGTGAGCGACGAGGTGCTGGTTCAGGCACTGGCAGGTACCGGGCTGGCAGGATTTGAAAACGTACCATGCCGGAATCTGTCTGCCGGGCAGCAACGCCGTGTGGCATTGGCCAGGTTGCTGATTGCCGACGAGCCACTCTGGCTGCTGGACGAAGTCTTTACTGCGATTGATGCAGACGGTGTCCGAGCGATTGAGTCGCTGCTACAGCAACGTGCCGCGGAAGGGGGGGCGGTGCTGGTGACGACCCACCATGAACTCCAGTTGCCAGGTATGAAACGCATCACCCTGGGTGCCGGAGGTGTGCATGAATGCTGATCGGCGGCCGGCACTGAAGCCGGTGTCTGAATCGGTTGGCCCGATAGCCGCCATGGCGGCAGTTTTTGCCCGGGATGTCCGGGTGGCTTTCCGGCAGCGGCAGGATCTGCTGAACCCGTTGCTGTTTTTCATCATGGTAGTAACCCTTTTTCCCCTGGGAGTCAGCCCGGAAGTGGCATTTCTGAAACAGTCCGGAGCCGGTATCCTATGGGTAGCGGCTTTGCTGTCGGTGTTGCTGTCGCTGGACCATCTGTTTCGTCACGATTTTGACGATGGGACCCTGGAGCAGCTGGTACTGCAGCCTCAGCCTCTGTTCCTGCTGGTGCTGGCCAAAACAGCCGCACACTGGGTGTTGACGGGCCTGCCACTGGTGCTGTTAGCCCCGGTTTTAGGCGTTATGGTGCACCTGGACGGGAACTCTATTGCAATTCTGTGTCTAACGCTCCTGATTGGCACCCCGGTACTGAGCATGATCGGAGCTATTGGCGCCGCTTTGACCCTGGGATTGCGCTCGGCAGGCGTGCTCTTGTCACTGCTGATCATTCCGCTGTACATTCCCGTGCTGATTTTTGGTACTGGCACGGTAGCGGCGGCAGCTGAAGGCGCGCCGGTTGGCGGATACCTGGCTCTGATGGGCGCGTTTCTGGTTCTGGCGGTAACCCTGTCGCCTTTCGCCTCGGCAGCGGCCCTGAGAATCAGTCTTTCGAACAGCTGATCGGTTCTTTGGGGCCGGCAACCAACCAAACGATAACAGTGAAGATGGTGACCAACTGATGTGGCAATTCTTTCACAAACTGGGTTCTCCCAAATGGTTCTTCGGGATTGCAACCCGGTTTATGCCGTGGTTGCTGGCGATCGGTATCATTCTGCTCCTTGTCGGCCTGGTCTGGGGTCTGGCGTTTGCTCCCAAGGACTATCTGCAGGGCAACAGCTATCGCATCATTTTTATCCACGTTCCCACTGCCTTTCTCGCCCAATCCATTTACATCATGATGGCGTCCGCCGCCATCGTTACGTTGGTCTGGCGCATGAAACTGGCGGATGTCTTCGTGAAAGCCGTGGCGCCGGTTGGCCTGGTGTTTACCTTCCTATCGCTATTCACCGGCGCCGTCTGGGGTAAGCCTACCTGGGGGACCTGGTGGGTGTGGGATGCCCGGCTGACTTCCATGCTTATTCTGCTTTTCCTCTATGGCGGTGCTATCGCCCTCGATCGGGCCATCAATGACGAAAAATCCGCTGCCAGGGCGGTAGCGGTGCTGGTGCTGGTGGGGGTGGTAAATATCCCGATTATCAAATACTCCGTGGAGTGGTGGAATACACTGCACCAGCCGGCCACGTTCAAACTCACCGAAAAGCCCTCTATGCCCGTTGAGATGTGGGTTCCGCTGCTGCTTTCGGTGCTCGGGTTATACCTGTTGTTTGGCTGGCTGGCGTGTATGCGCATGAAAACCGAAATTGTCATGCGGGAGCAAAAAACCCGCTGGGTGAGAGAGCTGGTGATGGCGGGGAGAGGCTGACCGATGGCGTTTGATTCTTTTTCAGCATTTATCGCAATGGAAGGCCATGGTCCCTATGTCTGGACCTGTTATGGCGTGTTCGCCGTTCTGCTGGTTGGCCTGATGATCTGGTCGTCCCGGCATCATCAGGCGGTTATGGCCAGTTGCAAACGCCGTTACCAGCAGCAGGAAAGCAGCAACAGTGCCCGGCCAAAACAGGCTGCTACGTTCGCCCGTGTCGAAGTTTCCCAGGAATAAACAGCAGGTAATCCATGCATCCGATCCGAAAAAAACGACTGATCATTGTGCTCTTTCTGGTGGCCGGTATTGCCATTGCGGTAGGCCTGACCACCTATGCCCTCCGACAGAATATCAACCTGTTTTACGATCCTACGGAAATTGCAGCGGGTAACGCGCCGGTTGATGTCCGGATCCGGGCCGGTGGCATGGTTGAAGAGGGCAGTGTGGCAAGGGATACCGACAGCCTGAAGGTGAACTTCCGGGTGACCGACTATGCCGCGTCGGTGCCGGTACAGTACGAGGGCATACTGCCTGATCTGTTCGCCGAAGGGCAGGGCGTGGTTGCCATGGGGCGGCTGAATGAACAGGGCGTGTTCGTGGCCGATCAGGTTCTGGCCAAGCACGATGAGAACTATATGCCACCGGAAGTGGCCGAGGCGCTGGAGCGCTCTTCCAAGGGGCAGCACAAGTCTGCTGATGTGGAAAAAGCCGCGGAAACCACGGCGTACTGAGCGCTCAATTCATTTCTGACGTTGGAGAAACCCGATGTATCCGGAACTCGGACAGCTTGCACTGATTCTCTCGTTGCTGCTGGCAGTACTTCTCTCCGTGGTGCCGCTTGCGGGCGCTCTGACCGGGCGTGACAGCCTGCAGGCATTTGCCCGGCCACTGGCGTCCGGCATGTTTGTGTTCACCGCCCTGGCGTTTGCGATCCTGACCCACGCCTTTCTGGTGGATGACTTCTCGGTGGCCTATGTGGCCAATAACAGCAACAGCATGTTGCCCTGGTACTACAAGTTCAGCGCGGTCTGGGGCGGCCATGAGGGCTCGTTGCTCTTGTGGATACTGATGCTCATAGGCTGGACGCTGGCCGTTGCTATCTTCAGCCGTAAACTGCCTTCGGTGATGGTCTCCCAGGTGTTGTCGGTTCTGGGCATGGTCTCCGTTGGCTTCCTTCTGTTTATCATTCTGACCTCCAACCCGTTTGACCGTCTGCTGCCGAACGTACCGGCAGATGGGCAGGATCTGAATCCGCTGTTGCAGGACATCGGCCTGATCATGCACCCGCCCATGCTCTATATGGGTTATGTTGGTTTTTCGGTGGCCTTTGCGTTTGCCATTGCGGCACTGATCAACGGCCGACTGGATGCGGCCTGGGCTCGCTGGTCGCGCCCCTGGACCACGGTTGCCTGGTCCTTCCTGACTGTGGGCATCGCCCTGGGCAGCTGGTGGGCCTATTACGAGCTTGGCTGGGGCGGCTGGTGGTTCTGGGACCCGGTTGAAAATGCCTCACTATTGCCCTGGCTCTCGGGTACCGCCTTGATGCACTCGCTGGCAGTCACGGAAAAGCGCGGGGTCTTCAAAAGCTGGACCGTGTTGCTGGCTATTGTCACTTTCGCACTGAGCCTGCTGGGTACCTTCCTGGTTCGTTCCGGTGTGCTCACCTCCGTTCACGCCTTCGCGTCGGATCCGGAGCGAGGCAGTTTCCTGCTGGCGTTGCTGGGCATTACCATTCTGGCCAGCCTGACACTCTATGCCTTCCGGGCGCCGGTAGTGCATGTCCGCTCCCGTTATGGCTCCCTGTCCCGGGAGATCTTCCTGCTCCTGAACAATGTCTTGCTGGTATCGGCCACGATGCTGGTGGCCATCGGCACGCTTTACCCGCTGGTGCTGGATTATCTGGACCTGGGCAAGCTGTCTATTGGTGAGCCGTTCTTCAATACCACCTTCAGTCCTCTGGCGGTGGCAACCGGCCTGCTGCTGGGCGCGGGGATTTTCTCTCGCTGGAAGAAAACCGACGGCGGCTGGCTGGCCCGCAAACTGCTGTGGCCGCTGGCTGTCAGTCTGATTGCCAGTGCCGCGGTGATGATCGGCTACGGAGGGTTTGCACCCTGGGCCTTCCTGGGTGTGTTTGCGGCCATGTGGGTAGCGGTGGCCACCGCCTGGGATCTTTGGGATAAATCCGCCTCCCGCAAAGGGCGCTGGCATGGACTGAAGCGCCAGTCCCGCAGTTACTGGGGCATGGTTCTCGGGCATCTGGGGCTTGCCATGGTGATGGCCGGTGCGACGGTGGTTTCCAACTACGGGATTGAGCGTGATGTGCGCATGCAGCCGGGTGACCGCGCTATGGTGGGGGATTATGAGATTGTATTCACCGACATTGGTGAGCGTCGTGGCCCCAACTTTACCGCCCAGTACGGCAGCTTCAATGTTTACCTGGATGGGGAGCTCGTGACTGACCTGCATCCGGAAAAGCGGCAGTATCCGGTTGGCATGAGTGTGATGACCGAAGCGGACATTGATGCCGGCCTGTTCCGGGATATATTTGTAGCCATTGGTGAGCGTATCAGTGACGATGCCTGGGCTATCCGGCTGCAGTATAAACCGTTAGTGCGATGGCTTTGGCTCGGATCCCTGGTGATGGCCATTGGTGGTTTCCTGGCGATTGCCGACAAGCGATACCGTATTCGTGTGCGCGATGAGGAAGCCGTGAAAAGCGGCGAGCCGGCAGCGCCGGGTAAAGTGGCGGAGGCGTCCTCATGAAGCGGGTATTGCTGTTCCTGCCGCTGGTGATTGCCGTCGGCGTGGGGATATTCCTGTTTGCCGGCCTGGGCAAGGACCCCACCAAACTGGAATCCGTGCTGATCGGCAAGCCCGTTCCCGAATTCAGCCTGGAGTCTCTGGACAATCCGGAGGTTCAGTTGGATCCCTCAGTTTTCCAGGGCGAAGTGTCCTTGTTGAATGTATGGGCCGAGTGGTGCCCCTCGTGCTGGGATGAACATGAATACCTGATGTATCTGGCCCGGGAGCAGGGAGTTCGCATTGTGGGCTTGAACTACAAGGATCAGCGGGAAAGTGCCTTCCGGTTCCTGAACCGGCTGGGCAATCCCTACGAGACCATTATCTTCGATCCTAAGGGAACGCTGGGTTTTGACCTGGGCGTGTATGGCGCGCCGGAAACCTTTGTTATCGACGCTGAGGGAGTGGTGCGCTATCGCCACGTAGGCGTTGTGAACCAGAAAGTCTGGGAAGAAGTGCTCTTGCCGGTTATCGCTCAGGCCCGGGGGAACAGCTGATGCGTTTGTTACCCGCTTTCTTAACCGTGTTGATGGTGCTCTCGGGCCCGGCAATTGCCGAGGTGTCAGAAGTCTATGACTTCGATACCCGGGCTGAAGAACAGCGTTATCAGCAATTGATCTCAGAATTGCGCTGTCCCAAGTGTCAGAACCAGAACATTGCCGATTCCAATGCGCCGATCTCCAAGGATATGCGGGACGAGGTCTACCGCATGATGCAGGAGGGGGCCTCCAATGATCAGATCGTGGGTGCTCTGGTCGACCGTTTTGGCGAATTCGTTCAGTACAAACCGCCGGTGGATAACCGCACCATTCTCCTCTGGGCCTTTCCGGCGATTGCCACCATTGGCGGTTTTCTGATTGTGGCCGGTGTGGTGTGGCGTGCCCGAAGGCGAGAAGACGAGCCGCCCCTGAGTGCGGAAGACCGGGCCCGGGCAGAGCAGATTCTGGCCAGTCAAAGTGACAAGGCTGACCGCCGATAACTCCCATTCATTTCGAGACGTGACGATATTTCCATGACCGATACCTTCTGGATTGCCGGGACCGTACTCATTCTGGTGGCCCTGGCCTTTGTGCTTTATCCAGTCTTTTTTCATAAACCCCGGGCCCGCCTTGAGGCGGATCTGCGAAATCAGAACCTGCTGGCCTATCGCACCCGGCTCAAAGAGCTGGAGGACGAGCACGAGGCCGGCATACTGGATGACGAGAGCTACAAGCAGCTAAAGGAAGAGCTGGCGGGCGCCATGCTCGATGATGTACCGGAAGAACCCGTTACCCAGCGGCGTGTGCCCGGGCGGCGTAGCGCCATGGTTGTCGCCTTGCTGGCGATCCTGGTGTTACCGGTGGGCACCTATTTCGGGTATCAGGAATGGGGTTCCATGGATCAGGTGGAGCAGTTCCTTGCGATGCAGGAAATGAATGCTACGCAGGGCGACCAGACGGCCCGCATGGCGGAATTGGCCGACCAACTGCGAAAGCGACTTGAAGAAAGCCCGGATAATGCCGATGGTTGGGCGATGTTGGGGCAGACCTATATGCGTCTTGAGCGCTATGAGCAAGCGGCGGAGGCCTATCACCGTCTTGCCGATGTAGTATCTGAGGATCGAAACGCCAGCGCGGTGGCCCTGGGGCTGGCTGCACAGGCTAACTATTTTGCCAGCGAAGGCGAGATGACCCCGGCGGTTACCGATGCCATTGCGGCTGCCCGGGCCCTGAACCCGGATGAGGTCAATGCGCTGGGGCTGATGGGCATCAATGCCTTCGGTCAGCAAAACTACCGGGAAGCCATTGAATACTGGCAGCGTATTACCGAGGTGGCGCCGGACCATCCGCAGCTCGGGGCCATCCGTGGCGGTATCGAGGAGGCCTACCGACGCCTGGGCGAAACCCCGCCTGAGGGGGTTGCCTCCGAGCCTCAGCAGGCTGCTGGACCGGGCGTGTCCTTACGGGTATCGTTGGACGAAGGTTTGCGCCAGCAAGTGGCTGACAATACCGTGCTGTTCATCTTTGCGCGGCCAGCGGCTGCGGCGGGCGGTGCGCCGGTTGCTGTTGCCAGGATGACAGCCGGCGATTTGCCCGCCGAGATCCGGCTGGATGATCGTTATGCCATGTCCCCTGAATCTGCGATTTCTGCCCAGCAAGATGTGGTGGTGGTCGCCCGTTTGAGCCGCTCAGGCAGTGTTAATCCGCAGCCGGGAGACTGGGAAGGCCGGGTTGAGGCAGAGGTGCTGCCCCCGGCGGAAGCGGAACCACCTGTGGAGTTGGTGATTAACCAGGAACTGACCAACTGAATTTGAAAAGCCCGTCACGTCGACGGGCTTTTTTCTGGGCCGGAATCAGCGCGAGAGAGACGCGGGATACAGCGGCGGCAGGTCGGGTGATGACGCTTCGTTGTCCCGGGCGGTGTTCCGGCGCAGGCTTTCCAGTGCCTGTTGCAGTTGTTGCCTCGCATTTTCTTCGTGGGTAGGGTGCTGGCCCGAATACAGTTCGGCCTGAAAACGGTCAAAGGCGGTTTTCAGCGAGTGGTCTTCTGTCAGTGTGAACAGATCCGAAACGGAATCAAATGAGAGCTTTGGGAAGCGCAGCCGGGCCCAGCGCAGCAACAGCGTAGACGTTTCCCCAGAGCCTCGTTTGACCGCAGCCTGAAGCGCTTCAAAGGCCTCATGTTCGTTGTTGGTGCCGCCATCGACGGGTTCTTTGGAGCCCGGCGCTGAGCTTTGACGAGCCCGCCACCAGAGCACCAGGGTCAGCAACCAAAGGGTAGCAAACACAACCGAAGCCCAAAGCCACAGGTGGTTCCCGGATGGTTCTGAACCCTGGGGTGTCTCCGGGGGTGCCTGTGAACCTGTGGGTCCCGCTGAATCGTCCGTTATCTGTGCGGGCGGCGCGGAGGTGGCGTTGTCGCCGGTAATCCGGAAACGGCGCTCCGGTAACACGGCGTGCTCCAACTGGTCGGTGTCGGTGTTCCACCAGGGTAAACGAAACCCGGGCAGGGTGGTTTCGCCCGCCTGGACAGGCACCAGGGCGGTCACCTGCTGCAGTGTGGCGCGAAGTCCCTCTGGAGTGGTTTCGGTATTGCGCAGGGGCTGTTCCGGGTAGCTGCGGATGGCGTCCGGTAGCTCCCGGGAGATAGGCGGCAGGGCTTCGGCGGGCAATCCTTGCGCCTGCAG